>Ga0126371_10000039_pt1 | contig 88317 bp, 91 predicted proteins | sample PanSoiMetaPlot_4_FD_110145 | JGI IMG/M metagenome (GOLD analysis project Ga0126371, IMG submission 110145) | Tropical forest soil microbial communities from Panama - MetaG Plot_4 | ecosystem: Environmental > Terrestrial > Soil > Tropical forest > Bulk soil | place: Panama | collected 2016-02-17
CGCGATGGCATAGCCGTGAATGGAGCCAAGCGCAACAACCCTCATGATCAAGAGATCGAGGGTTCCCTGCGGGAGATCGAATCTGTCTTCAGTCTGCATGCCTATAGCTTCTACATATACGATGAAACGTGTAGAAGGTCAAGGTGTCTGGTGAAGTCTGTGGGGCCGGTCACTGAGCCATACTGAATCGATGAAGCCCGGCGGTCGCCCTTCGTTCGCTCGCGAAGCTGCGTACAAAATCATCGGCGGATGAATGCGAACTCCCGACTATCGCAACTTCACCTTCAGCCGGCACAGATTTAATAAAGTCGTAGGCACGGGCTAAGCGCTCAGCGGCAGACGCGGATTGAAAAGCGCGAAGCATGGGAATCACTCACTGTCGAACATTAGCGGAGCTTCCTCGATAGATGCGGTTCCCCTTTTTTGTTGTCGAACCTACTAATTTAGGCGTCACCAGTATAAGCGCGAAGAGTTCAAGGTATACAGGCTGAATGAGTGAGGGCCGGGACAGTAAGCGTGGAATTGCAAATCGCACAAGATGAAGAAAGCAGAAACCTGTCTATCATGCAATAGCTCGATTGAGATCGCGAACCTTGACGCCCAGGATTCTTGCTAAATCCTTTGCCGACGCCAAGTCGAGCTTATTGTCGCGTTTTGCTTTATTTAGGTGAAAGGGCTGGCCGTTCAACGTTGCACGTTTGTGGTCGCCGGGTGCATTTTCGTTGACTTCTCCGCCTTGACGGCGGATATATCGCACTACTTCCTTAAGACGCGGGGTCTGAAGTTGGAAACGGCTCATGGATTGCTGCTTCATGAGAAGATATCCCGGCACCGCCTCTTTCCGTTCCTGGTATTCATTTTTAGCCAAAGAGAGATCGGTATTCCAGGCTACTTCGGGGATATCAATCTCAGTCCTTGCGATCTGGGCTGATAGGAAGCGGTGTGCTCCCGCATCGCCTCCGGAAATGTGTTTGCACTGAAAATGTTTATATCCCTCCGGGAAAGTGAGGAAGTACGGGACGATGTAGGATTTCACATAGTGAGAATCGATTCCATGAGCCTTCTTCACAAAAGCACTTTTGAGAACTACCGCCTGTGCCAGCGCTTCCTCCAACCATTTTTCGGAATTCATAAGAGGAGTTCGCACACGCTCAACGTAAGGCCGGTAGATGGGACGCCGCAATGCAGACTCTAGCCGGGTTGCATAACGTTCGACATGAAAATGGAATAATTCGTGACGATACGTCATCAACCAGAGAAGCTGAAAAACCTTAAGAGGCGATGGCTTCGGATCCGGTAGAAACTGACCGGATTGGTGAAGGGCATCTGCCCACTCAATTAGCTTTTCAAAGAACAGGTAGAAACCCCACGGGGTTTCGCTGCTGCGACCAAACGCGTGCCAAGGGCAATAGGTGCCGAAGGCGTCAGTGCCGAATTTTGCAGTTAGGTCTTGTAGCGAGCGACCGGATGGCAGACCTGAATCAGCAGATCGATCCAATTCCTCGGAGATGTCAATGCCGAGTGAATCCCACAGGGCTTCCGCGAAATCGGTGTCCGAGCTCCCAGCCGCCTCCCCGATACGCTTCATCGCATCCTTGCGACCCAAAAGAAAGAGTCCACCTTGCCGGAAGTAGCGAATTTCGAGGTCGCGTGCGTTCGGAAACTGTTCGGCATCGCTCCAGAATTTGGGCCTTGCATCTTCCAAGTCTCCGATGTCGAAGCCATCGAGAATTCCGGAGAAGGGATCGATTGGATACTCTCGTTCCGTTCCCCAGAAGATACCCGGGACATTTCGAAAACTTTTGCCTTCGACTTCAAATGTCATTTCCGAAACGCGTGCCATGAGAACAGTATGAACGTTTGTCTGGGATCAGGCTTCGTCATTAGGAGAAATAGGCAATCGTGACCCTCGGCTTGGATTCGGAGAAGGGCACATTTTGTGACTTTACTGACTTCAACTCGTGCTGAGCCGTGAATCTCAAGAAGTGATTTCTATGTGCTGACCTCAGTTGATGATCCAACAATGCATAGTTGCCGAGGCTAAGGTAAACTGCCCGTGAACCTGTTCGACCGGCCGAACGAGGATTGCGATGCGCTTTTCCCCCAAACGCACCCAATCCGTTGCCGTTATTGTTGCTAGTGCGGTCGCGATCATACTGGTATTGGTATTTGTCGGTTACCGCATACGGCGGCGGATTGCCTCACAAAGCGCCAGCGCGCTTCTGCAGCGCGCGGACGATCTCTTTTGGAACGGACAATGGGTTGAAGCGGAGCCGCTATACCAGCAGGCTGAGATCGCCTTTGCAGCGAAGGGCGACCGCGCTAAGGCACTCTATGCGCGGGTCAGTCGAATTCCTGCACGCGCCGAATCTGTAAGTCTCTCGGCCGCGATCTACGTGCTAACCCAAGACCTTAACAGACCCGAAGGTGCTGATCCTGAGACAAGACTGCGAATCTTGGTGGTTCGAGGGATTATCGAGAACAATTATGATGCCGGCTTCGCTCGCGAAACATGGCGAGAAACAGCTGCTCTCGCCAGAAAGCAGGGCCATTTCCTTTTGGCCTCGCGCGCGCTTGGCGAAGAAGGCATTGCCGACTTCCTGGTTGGTGATACTGCAGCCGCAAAACGAGACGTGCTGACGGCCTGGGGTATCTCTAAGATCTTCCGCGATCCTGCGGCTCAAGTTCGATACGCAAGCCTCTATGGCGCTGGCCTTGTGGAATTGCATCGCTATGGTCAGGCGCTCGTTCCTCTCGACGATGCAATCGGCACTGTCAAATCCCACCCGGAAGTAGCCTTTCCGGCCGTCGCAGTCTCTTACAAAATCGATGCCCTACGCGGTTTGGGGAGAGATCAGGAGGCGTTATCACTAGCCGCCCAGGCCTTGGCTCAGATTCCGAACTCTTCATTTAAGGGTCACTACTATCAGTTGTTCACAACCCGAGCGGCAATTTATGAAGACATGGGGCGCTGGGATCGCGCCATCGAGGATCTCAGGCAGGCGCTCGTCTGGGCAACCCAGCTCGAATATTGGCGCGGCATTACGCAAGTCGCGGGCAAGCTGGCTGAAGCTTACGAACATGAGAACAATCTGAATGAGGCACTCTCCGCCGTTGACCAGGCGATCGAGGCCAACAAGCGTATCCCAGACGAACTGTACTTTGTTCCGCGAGACTTGGCGATCAAGGCTCGAATTCTCACAAAGCTCGGACACCCGGATCAGGCTGAGGTTCTCTATCGCAAAAGCGCGATTCTCATCGATTCGCTCCTTGAGAATGTGCCGACCCGCGAGATCGAGCGAGTGCTCCTTTCGGAAATGAGCGAGGTGTACTCAGGGTATTTCGTCCTGACGAGCAAGCAGCACGAGTACGATGAGGCTCTTCGCGTCCTGGAGGAGGCGCGCGGCCGTATTGAGGCACAGACGCTCGAACACCACAAATACGTGGAGCCGCATGCTGCTACGCCTGCCGAGCGCGAACTCACGGAGCTGAACATGGCGGTTCTCGACACAAACGATCCGGCCAAGAGCCAGGAATTAACCGACCAGATCCATCGCGCCGAGTTGATGACCGACCAGGGCTCCCTGGCATCAGCAACCATAGAACATCCTGTCAGGCTGAGAGATCTGGAATCCTCGCTGAAGGAAGGCGAGGTGCTTATCGAGTACGTGCTTACGGCCCCGCACTCCTACGCACTTGCTGTGACGCGCAGTTCGAGGCGGGTCTACGAGCTGCCCGAGAAAGAAAGAATTGAAGCCGACGCTGAAGAGTATCGGGCCAGCATCAGAAACCAGCAGAAAGACTCCGACCTGGGAAAGACCCTCTTTGACGAACTCCTCGCGCCCATTTCCGAACTACGGGATCACTCAACCTTGATTCTGGTGCCCGATGGCATGTTGCATCTCCTTCCCTTCGGTGCCCTTCAAGATCAGGATGTCCCTTTGGTTGAAACGCATACCGTAGCAATCTGCCCGTCAGCCACAGTTCTGTCTATCTTGCGGAGCCAGCGCCACGAAGAACCGAAGCCGCCCCTGCCGTACGTCGGTGTCGCGGCCTGGGTAAGGGAGGCGAAAACAGAGGGTCCGATTCTGCGCGCATTCTCAGGTTTCACGGATGCGAGTCTGCAGCCACTCCCGGAAAGCAAAACCGAAGTCGAGACGATCGCTGCCGATCTCCCCAGACCAAGCGCAATACTTCTGGGAGCAGACGCTACGGAAACTCGATTCAAGCAATTGCCCTTGGCCAATTTCGATGTTATCCATCTGGCGCTGCATGGCTATGTCGACACCGATTTCCCCGACCGATCCGCCCTGATCTTTGCTCCAACACATGACGGAGTCAACGACGGCATGTTGCAGGTGCGCGAGATTCGGAACCTGCATCTCAACGCGCGGCTCGTCACATTGTCGGCTTGCAATACCGGTGTGGGGCCGGTGGGCGAGGATGGCGTCGCCAATATCGTGAACGCGTTCATTGAAGCTGGCGCCAACAGCGTTGTGTCCACCCTATGGGAACTTGAGGATCATTCGACCGAGCACCTCATGGCCGAATTTTATGCGCGTCTCGGCAGGGGTGAGGAAAAGGGCCAAGCATTGCGCGAAGCCCAACATCAACTGATCAAGGAAGGATTTCAACCCTACTACTGGGCCAGTTTCGAGCTGGTCGGCGATCCCAGCGGCACGATCTAACCACATTGGAGGATTCCTTAATATGGCACTCACGCGGTCGGAACGGGAAGAACTGTTTCAGCGAATCGACGATGCTGTCCAGGAAAAGTTTTACGATCCCCACTTCAACGGCAGGAACTGGAAACAGATCGTCGCGCAACACCGGCAACAAATCATCGATTCCAGTTCCGACCCCGCATTCGAGGCGTCCGTAACAGACATGCTGGACGAGCTTGGATCAAGCGGTCTCGGGATCCTCGGCACCCATACGCCCGTGACGCCGCGGAGCAGCATCAATGCTAGCTTTCGTCCGGTCTACACTGACACGGAGGGCCTTCGCTGGGCATTTCAGGATGTTCTGCCTGGAGGAGTTGCCGATCGCGCAGGCATCAAGCCCGCAGACCTGTTGATTACTGTCAGTGGTCGCGAGATGGAACCACCCATATCTCCAGCCTTTGAAATGGGGCGGGGTTCAGAAATAGCCGTTTCGCGTGCAGGACAGCGACGCTCTCTACGCATCGATCTCACGGCACAGAAGCCGAAGTACAGATCGAATCCATACTCAGAACCAAAAAGCGTTGCGGCCTCGATTCTCGATAGGTCGATTGCAAATCTTAAGGTCAGCCTGTTTCCGGGGTACATCGGAATCGAATTCGCTAACGAAGTTTCCGCAGCCTTTGAAGGCGTGCTCCGTGGCACAGACCGGCTGCTGATTGACCTTCGCGGAAATCCAGGCGGGGGAATTGGTGGCCTTCGCATCATGAGCTATCTCACTCCGGATAAGACCCCCATCGGATTCAGCCTCGATCGCCCCATGGCCGAGCACGGCTACGACAGAGACAAACTGCCGCGCTTCGGTCATATCCCCCGATTCAAACTCGCGTTGCTGCCTCTCGCACTGAAATTCGCTGGAAAGCGGTCGATAGCTCTCCAGACTGAGGGGCTGGGCCGACGCGCCTTTCATGGACGAGTGGCGATTCTGGTGAACGAGCACTCCACAGGCGCTGCCGAGATGCTGGCGCAGTTTGCGCAGGAGAATCGATTGGCTACGATCATCGGAGCCAGGACTGCCGGCAGACTGGTCTCACGCTCCGGCATCAAAATCGGAAACGGATACACTCTGGTCCTTCCGGTAGCGGCGTACACAAGCTGGAAGGGTACTAGGATTGAGGGCAAAGGAATAACTCCGGACATTACCGCCGACTGGTCTTACGAAGCGGCGCTTGAGGGTCGTGACCGTCAACTCGAAACAGCGTTGGCGGGGCTGAACGCCGCATAGGAAGCAGCGATTTCCGAGCGGCCGCAAGTCAGCCGACTTTCCCTATTCGCACCGTCCGCCGGCGGCACAATAGCGATTCGCTGCGTCAAGAAACTGTGTCCAGTCGGAGGCGATTCCACGCTGCGCCGAACCGAGGGACATTTTTCCGGACTTCACCTTATCCGCAAGGTAGTTCTCCACCCGGTCTTTGATTTTGAAGTTCCTGTCTTCGAGGGCAACGTCGGACGGTCCGCATTCTGGCCAGATGTTTCCCAATCCGTCGGCTCCCCCGAGTTCGAGCGGTATAAGGTGGTCCAATTCGCAAACCTGCGACTCGCCGTAGTTGCTCCGTGGTGTCCGCATGCCGTACCAACGATACGTTACATGTTTCTCCGCCTCGCTTGTCTCGCAGTTGCGGGTGCAGCCGGTTCTCCAGGCAGGATTCCTGAGCACCTCAGCTGTCACCTCCGGATCGATTCCTCCGGGAGTGCAACGAGGATCCGGCACCGGATAGCCGCGGCGAAGGGTCGTCGAACAAGTCCCATCGTATGGTTCTCGCCATGACGCGAAATACTCAGAGCGACACGTAACGCCAAACGCGGCACATGCAGCTCGTATCTGCGCTCCATGCGACGAGCGACTTCCTCTTCCGTACTCGGTCCTGCTTTCTTCCGGATAGGGCTGGGATGTTCCGATCGCCGCCCGGCTTGCCGGTTGGGTTCTGCGAAGGATGATGAATGCGACGACGACCAAAAGGATCAAAACAAACAAGGAAAAGGAAGAGGAACGACGGGCCATATTCTCCCTCAAGCTAGCACGGCAGGTGCGGTCAACGTCAGCGCCACGCAAGCGCTCTCGGATTTCGAGAGTTCCAGCTGACATTTGCTCCAAATCTGAAGCCGTGATCTGATTCCCCGAGTGAGGACAGCATGCCCCGCAAATTGATTGCAGTTACCGAGCTGGCGGAATTCGTTTATTGTTCGAAGGCTTGGGAACTGAAGTACATTCAAGGCGCACAGCCGTCGAGTGAAGCTCAACTGCTCCAGGTCAAAGGCCACGCCTTTCACGCTGTTCAAGGGCGGGCGCTTGCCCGGATAGACAGTCTCCGGTGGGCCGCGTATGTTGCACTGGCCCTAGCTGTGATCTTCTTCGCCTTTTCCTGGTTGGGATGGACGCGATGAATCTTCAGGTCATGGCCGCGACATTGCTAGTTCTTTCTCTCCTACTCTTCCTGCTGGCGGCAGAGTCGAGGAGGAGAACCGGAATTCCCGCCGGCGAGTTGTTTTACCAGGACCTCCCCGGCCAACCCTTCTACGGAAGGCCACTACGCTCGCATACCTTGGGCATTTCGGGAAAGCCTGATTGCCTGGTCCGCACGGCTGCCGGCATCGTGCCGGTTGAACTGAAGAACGCGAGCAAGCCACCCGCACGCGGCGAAGTTTATCCCAGTCACATCATCCAGGCGGTGGCATACTGCGCTCTCGTCGAAGACCAGATGAGGGTCAGTGCGCCCTATGCCTTGGTGATCTACGCTGGCCATCAGGTGCGGCGAGTCGACTTCACTGAAGAGCGGCGCAAGTGGCTGGTCGACACCATCCGCCAGCTCGAATGTGCGCGCGAACGGCGAAGAGGAAATCGAAATCACGAACATCGTGCGCGCTGCATCCGCTGTGGAGTTCGCTCGAATTGCAACCAGGCGCTCCTCTGAGAGCTACCGTGCCACTGTTCGAGGTTGCTCGCGATGTGCAACCCGCGAGCCCTGGGCCGATACCGTTGCCTACGCTTCTGCTCAATCGCAAGCCGACTCAACCACGTCGAGTTCCTTCAAGGATTCGGTCGCCCTATGACTCAGCGGGCAGGGCGAATCTTACTGTTGCCCCAGAGTGGAATCGACTCCCCCGTGGTCATTTCTATGATCTCGGTTTTCCTCAATGAACTGCGAAACCGCCCAAAGATTCGATCCATGCAAGAGTCAAAGAGATCACGACTCTCTTGCTGCAACCCCGTCCAATACTTTGCGATCTCGACAGGCAGGTATGGAAGGATGGAGTCGAGAATGTCTTCAGGCTGCGGTCCCATGAATATTCCTTCGAAATAACGTTCTGAATCATCGCTGAGATCGCAAACGATCACCAGACGGCAAATGCGGTTGAGCGCCGCTGGCGTGTTAATGACCGCCAGGAAGAGGCTGCGCTCTTGCGGACTCAGATCCGATTCCTCGGGAAACTCCGCGGTCTTCTCGGCTTCCACCACAAAGTCGGCGATGAGTTGAAACGGGACCGAGAGCGGTATGGAAGTGGCCGCCGCTTGGTGCCCTGACCCCGCCTGTAATCTGCCCCATGTGGAATGGTGGGAAATGGCATGAATGCCCCGACGATCCTGCTGGCCGGGTTCTGGCTTACGATCGGACATGAGCACCTCCTGTCGGTCTTTCGGATCTCGCGCACCCTCTTAGGCCGAGGGCCTTTCCCAGTTCGATCACGCGCTTCTTTGATAGCGTCTCGTGTTCTCAAGATACTCGCCACGTTCGAACGCCTCGGCTTCGCGCTTGCTCTCGCGGGTATGAAGCTGGTCCGCATGCTTCGGCGCAAAGATATATTCCTCAAGAAAGCGAATCCGGTTGGGAGAGGAACGTCGCGTGATGAGCAGGTTTCGGTGTTCTTTGCAGAACTTCTGGAGCGCGTCGAATTCGATCACATAGGTGACGCTGCCCGTCTTCGATTCACGCCGCGTCGCCTTGAGCAGCCCCTGTTCAATCCATTCCACGGCTTTGTTGTATTTCACCCGAAGATGGGTGCAGACCTGGCGGAGGCTTAAGGAATCCCGGCTGAGGTTCGTTCGCTCTTGCCGATACAGCAGGTTATATAAAGCCTTTGGCTCACAGCCGAATCGGATCGCCGCGGCCTGCACACCTCTTTCACAGACATAGTCGATCAGGTTGTTGATCGTGCGAGGATCGAAGGTTTGCCGGCTCTTTGATCCTGGCCGTTGAATGCCGTGCTTGTTCAGAAATCGCCAGCAAGCACGTTCGTCGTGGCCGGTAAGAGCGGCGAGTTCTGCACACAGGGTAGACGGGTGTTTCTTTTGCTCGACCAGCAAACTTGCTTCCGGAGGCCAGCGCCGCCAGGTTCGGCGTTTGGGTACCGGTTCGGTCGGGAGGATAGTCATACTGCACCTCAGTCTCCATATACACAAAACCGGGGAGAGTTGAAGAGAGGGATAGAACTTTTTCTTAAAGTTTTTTTTGCGAAACCATGGGACGGGCAAAGAACGCCGTTCCAGAGCGGACCCTGTGAAAAACTGGTCCTCTATCTTAATAAGGCATTTTGCTGAGGCGTTTGGTTCACCTGCAACGAGATTTTTACAATTCGATTTCAATCTGATCGCGCTTGATCGGGTCCGCTCGTTTGGAAAGACTCGGGATCACGCTAGAATCGATTCATCACGGTGGGCCTTCGGCCCGTTCGTCGTGCCAGAAAGTGTAAGCCAGAATGCAGAGTTGTCATGGATTCGCAACCTCCCCTATCCGCTGGCGATTACTGGTACCTGGGCTCGCCTGATCCGGCGATCGATCAGCTGTTTCGGCGTGCCTGCTCAATTGCATGGCCATACGCCGTTTATTGCGGGACACGATATCATCACGATCCGCAGCTCGCGTACGAGCTGATGGACGCAGCGGTCGAAAATGCCGCGCGTTACTTTGAACGATTCAACGGCCGGCGCACCGCGATTCAGCTCTCCTATCGCATCATCAGCGTCATCAAGCGACTCTCGAAGCAGCGGGCAAACAACAAAGAGATCGCGTTGGGCACCCTTTCAGATCTCGAACTTCTGGCACAAAGTTTTCGAGTTGGTTCTGATATTGAACAGGACGCATTCATCCGTGAGATTCTCGACCGCATGACCGATCGTACGCGCCAGATCGTACAGTCGCGGCTTGCCGGGCATACCTGGAGGCAGATCGCGGACGAACTTGGCGCAAACCATATTACTGTGTGGCGGGATGTCCAGAAAGAAATCCGTGGACTCCTTCAAATCAAGTCTGGTACCAGTGTCTTCGAGGAAAGAGGCGAGACCGATTAGAGAACACATCAATCCCGAGCAATGGTTTGTCGAGCAACTACGTGCCTACACGCAAAGGCAAGCGCGTGGCGAAAGGACCACCGAGTGTCCGGACGAGTCCTTTCTTCGTACTTATGCAGCAAGTCCCGGTTCTTTCTCTCTTTCGGACTCGCGTGTCCGTCACGTAGCCTCGTGCAACTATTGTTTGCCGACGCTGCTCGATCTTCGATCCGCAAAGACGACGCCTCCTTCGCGTCGAATGCGTGCCGCGGCCATAGCAACTCTGTGTGCTGTCTGCCTGGTTATAGGATTCTTTAGTGCACAGTACTGGCATCATCAACGGTCAAATGCGGTCTCAGGTCCGCGTGCCGGTCAGCAAGCATCTGCCGTCATCGAGCGAACACTCGATCTCACCGGCTACGCAACCCTTCGCGACGCCGGAGGGCAGAAACCGCAACCTCCGCTGAATCTGCCCGCAGCCTTGCTCCATATCAATCTGATCCTCCCCCGTTTCAGCGAATCGGGAGAGTACACCATCATGATCGCCAGCGCTCGAGACGGGACGCGCCGAGTTGCTTGTACCACCGGAATTGCTATGGCAGAGGGGAAACAGACGAAGTTGGGTGTCACGCTAGACCTGAGTGGTGCCAAGCCCGGCGACTATTTCCTCCTGACCGAACTTAGCGGGCAGAATGATTTCTATTCCTATCCGTTGAAGGTCCAGTAACCCTGATTCCGAAGATATTCCTCCCGTCTGATTGGCACGGAGGCCTCATGAGTCGAGGAAACCTGGGCTTAGGCCTCAATTTCATGCATCGGAGCGCCTGTCCGCGGCGATTATGGTCTGATCGAATTTTTCAACCAACCCAGTCCAGTGTTCGAGCCTGTTCTGGCATCGGGTGCAAACCGCGAGATGCTTTGCCCGGTCTGTGAGAAAGAGCTTCCGCATATCGAAGGCAAAGGTGCGGATCTCCTCCTCTGAATAGCACGAGAGATCCCTCTCCTGAAAAAGGGGGGGAGCGAACCCCACCTTGAGCAACGACTCTTTCCTCTTGGCCACCATATCGTCGAACTCAATTACGCGTACCGGAGCAGTCTTCCAGAGTGTGTCGTCGCATGCCCATAGATCCTCAAGCTCCGCACTGGCGTTCAACGCCACATAGCGAATTGCATCGTCGCGGCCGTGGAGCACTTTGTTCCTATCAGCTAGCGCTGCGCGTGCGATGTTCGCGAGCTCAAGAATCTCGTCGTCCCCATAGGTGTCCGCACCTTTCCGAAATTCCCGAATCTGCTCTTTTGCGATTTGAGCAAATTCACAGTCTCCAGGAGCAAGCTGCGCCACTTCAGAAGTAAGGGCCGGCATTTCAATCAGCGTTCCCGGCGCCGCACTCCACGCCGGGTGATCGCAGGTGAACATTCCCGGATCAAACACGTCCAGCAGAGATTGTTTCGAATCATCCGGTCCCCGAAAGCGGTTCAGGAGGTCCAGGAACCAGGCCAGTTGCGACTGGCTGAAGTTCCGGGAGGCGGCTTTCATAGCTTCCTCTCGATACGCGTCGAAGCATTCCATCAGGGAACCCGGAACTTGAAATTGATTTAGCTGCTCCATCATTTGGTGAATGTTCGTGTCTGGGCTGTGCATGCCGGCCTCTCCTGGCTCGTGGGCTTGTTCTCCCACGAAACCGGACCTCTGTCAAACAGGCCACGCATGTGTGGAATTCTGCTCGCGGAACTCTCTTAGAATCCGTCGTTTCCCGCGAAACTCAACCAGACAGTCTCCTCGCATTCCACTGTCTGGGGAAAGATCCCAGCACAGCACCTCGAGGCTGTGCCGTCCCTGCCGCATTCGGATCCGTCTGTTCTTTGTGCTGATGACTTCCATCTCCCGCAGTTCGAAAATCGGTGCTGGGTTCCCCTCGCCGAACGGTTCAAGACTCGCAAGTTGCTCGTCTAAGGTCCTTCCCGTGGTTGCCAGGGAAAGCTGTGCATCAGCCATCACTGGAAATCGGCGCGGCAACTTTAACTCTTCCAGGGCCTTGGTGAATTGCCGTTCAAAGGTTCCGATATGCTCGACCGGCATCGTCAGCCCTACAGCCTGAGCGTGCCCGCCGAACCGCGTGAGAAGTTCCCTGAAGGGATTTAGCCCGTCCACCAAGTCGTAGCCGGGAACACTTCTTCCGGAACCGACGATGAACCCAGGATGCGGCGCCGGAGCCAGTACAAGGCTCGGAACCGAATATCGCTCCACGCATTTGCTGGCCAACAAGCCGGCGATGCCCCGAGGACAGGCCTCGCGATAGGCGACAATGGCCGCCGGAGGATCGTTGGGGAGCGATCTGGTTAGCTCGTCAAATTGCTCTCGAACTTGCTTCCTGCGTTCCGTATTCAACTGGTTCAGCACTTCGACCCGTTCGCGTGCGGCCGCTTCATCCTGTGCTGCAGCGAAGACGGCCAGAGCAAGGTCAGGATGATTGATCCGGCCCGCGGCATTGATTCGCGGGGCTACCCCAAACCCGATGTCGTAGGAATCAGGGTGCGAAGGATCTGCGCAACCAATCCGGAGCAATTCTCGCAATCCACAATGCTTGGCTCGGCTGAGTTCCTCGAGTCCAAGCCTCGCGAGGGTGCGCGTTCCGTATTGCAGGGGAACACAGTCCGCGATGGAGGCGAGCGCCGCGTACTGACTGACTGCTGCGAGAAGGCGCTCGACGCGGTCGCTCTTCCATCCGGCACGCAGCGCGAGAGCCCATGCGAAGAGAGCTGCAACCCCTGCACCGCAATACTCCGGCGACCACAGCGCCAACGCTTCGGCAGGTTCCTGAATGCGGTGATGATCGACCACGATCACCTCGATCCCCAGCCGCCGCGCAAGATGTATCGGGCGCCCTGCGTTGATGCCATTGTCGACGGTGATGAGCAGGTCCGTCCCACTCCGTGAGAACAGATGAACGGCGCGCGAACCGAGGCCGTATCCTTCGTCCCGATGAGGAAGGTAGGCACGCGCCTGTGCTCCCATGCTGCAGAGGACGCTGCGGAGGATATGAGTGCCAAGGACTCCGTCGCAGTCGTAGTCGCCGTGAACGGTGATTCGTTCGCGCTCCTTCACCGCGCGGAGTACGCGGGCAGCCGCATTTTCCATTTGGGGAATGGACATGGGATCGGGAAGGTCGTTCCATGACGGAAGCCGGAGGAACGAATCGACATCGACAATTCCGCGCCCAATCAGCGCATCGAGCAGCGGCTGGCATAGAAACATAGCGCCTCCTCGCGGCCCGGATCGGGCAAAGTATCAGTTGTGGAATTGGTATTGGGTGTTTCGGTGTTACGCCACGCGCAGATGATCGCCGCGGTAGACTTCAGCGCCTGGAACGCTGATCTGGTTCTGAACAGCCTGCTTTATGGCCTCAGCGCTGGGCGCGGCGTTCTGAATCGATATGACCAGAAGCCTCCTGAGCTCATCCGGGACAAATGCAATCAGTTGCTCCCAGATTCGCCCTTCGATACGTGCAGCCACCGTTCTGTATTTCATTGGCACCTGGGTTTCGTCCATGAACCGAACGGAATCCTGACTGTTCCTCTGGATTCTCAGAGTGAATTCCCGTCCCTCGATTTTTTTGAGCTCGCGGCTCTTGAGGTAGTACATAACCATGGCTTTGGTCTGCACAATCTTGTGATCGCAGGTCCGAGCCCGGTCCTGCAGTCGGGCCGCTTCGCTGCGGCAGTACTGAACTCGCGCTTCCATCATGCGAAGGAAACGCCCGATACGATCAGCCTTCTCGCCGTGCGCCTCGCAAAACTGTTGGAATCGGTCCAGCACATCAGCCGAAGCTTCGCCGCGACTTTCAATCTCCTCTTCGATTTCATCAAGGAGAATGTCGAGTTCGCGGTCGATTTCAAACAAAGAATATTCCTGTGCTATCGCCGCCACGATAATCTCCTTAATTTTCCTACTTGCTTTCAGTCATCCCCGGATCGATCCCTTCGCGCCGTTGCACCATCAGCGCACGGCCTGAATGTCGTCTGGGCGATCGTCTCGCCATGCGCCGGCCAATGCCGCGTTAAGCGAACAAAGTGATTACTTTGATCGCAGCCAAACACGGTCGGTTAGTCATTTTCTTGAAGGTTTGCGACCCTTCAGATGGTTCGGGAGTCGCTTTTTGCGTTAAGGGAAGAGTGCCGGTTCCAATTAATCACGGTGAGTCCTCCGGTGTTTTATTTCCCAAAGACTTGCTCGAGATAGGCAACATGTTGTGTGGAAATGGAAAATTTCTGCGTCCCCGATGATGGACTTGTCTTTCCCGATATCGGCCCTTGGGCGGAAGAAAAATATCGGCTCATAGCCCTTTACGACGAACTGTTCTCAAAGGGCATGAAAGACAAGTGGGACGTCAGAGTGTACGTAGATCTCTATGCTGGTGCCGGCTTTGGGAAAGTCAAGGGTACGGAAACGAGGTTGATGGGGTCTCCGATTATTGCGCTCAATGTGGAATACCCATTCGACAAATACGTTTTTTGCGAGCAGGACCCAGAAAAGCTCGATGCGCTGCGTGGGAGGTTGAAGCGCTTGGCGCCTTCTGCGGATGTAAGTTATATAAATGGGAACTGTGACGACTGTATTGAGCAAGTTCTAAGCGCAATACCCAGAGGCTCCACATCAAAGAAGGTGCTCAGTCTGTGTCTCGTTGACCCGTTCGATTTCGGCTTTAAATTCGAAACGTTGAAGCGATTATCGACCGTATACATGGACTTCATGGTGTTACTTGCCGCTCAGATGGATGCTAATCGGAACTACGAGCACTACATCGGCGAGGGCAACACCAAAATAGCCGAAGCATTAGGGAACAAAGATTGGCGTCAACGCTGGGAAACATCAAATCTACAACGGAATCGCTTCCCGGTGTTCCTGGCTGAGGAGTTTGCTCAAAGCATGACCAACATCGGATATTTGCCGAGAAAAACCCATGATATGAAGCGTGTGAAGACGTACGACAACAATATGGCCCTATACTACCTTGCTTTGTTCTCAAAGCATCCGAGAGCGTACGAGTTCTGGAAAGACGTGATGAAGTATGGTACTGATCAGCGGACATTGTGGGATTAGCTATGTCTACGAACTCAAAAATCGAATGGACTGATGCTACGTGGAATCCCATTCGCGGTTGCACGAAAATAAGTCCCGGTTGTAAGCATTGCTATGCTGCGCGATTTGCAGAGCGATTCAGGGGCGTCCCAAGCCATCCCTTCGAGCAAGGCTTCGACTTGCGCCTCGTACCGGAAAAGCTCGCCGAGCCGCTGCGTTGGACAGAGCCGCGAATGATCTTCGTGAACTCGATGAGTGACCTGTTCCATCATGATGTGCCGGAAGAATTCATCATGCGGGTAGTAAGAACGATGCAACTTGCAAACTGGCACACTTACCAGGTGCTGACGAAGCGGTCAGATCGCTTGCGCAAGATATTGTCCGAATGCCTAAGCGCCGTTGCGGGCGAGCCTCACATCTGGTGGGGTGTTTCTGTGGAGGATCGCAAACATGGAGTTCCGCGAGTTGCAGATTTGCAGAAGAGTCCTGCGGCCGTTCGTTTCCTTTCTGTCGAGCCTCTACTCGAGGATCTTGGGACCATACCGCTCCAGGGGATATCTTGGGTGATCGTTGGAGGTGAGAGCGGTCCTGGCGCTCGGCGAATGGAAGAGGAGTGGGTGTTATCAATCCAGGAACAGTGCAAGACGGCCCGGATTCCGTTCTTTTTCAAACAATGGGGAGGCGTTCACAAGAAGATAGCTGGCCGAAGCCTCAAAGGCCGCACACATGACTCTATTCCGAAACGAGTGCGAAATCCGATTCTTCCCCTAGCTACCCGAATTGCGCACGCCATCAGCATCGAAGAGTCTGCACAGTTGGTCACACTCTGAGTCGGTTACTGTGATCATCGAAAAGCAAAAGCGAGCCGCTGACTCGTTACTCGTAGACTTACCGGCCATTGCAGCGGTTAAGCGAGACTCTGCCACTTTCCGGCGTCTAACGGAGGAGTGTGCCTCCTGCATGCCGGAAGAACAGACAGTTCGACAGACTTGCGTGGACGATTTCGCAACTCCGCGATCCCCGACGCCTGTCCGAGACCCCGGCGTGTCTCGATTACTGGCCTCTAGCGAACCGGGGCTGCAGCCAGCCAACTCTTCTCACCCAGGACCTGATATGCCAACCTGATTTGCCGTTCACTGAACTGTTTCTTGCGCTCACCCCACGCGTACGTGAACCGAATGACGTCGTCCACATTCTTTGGCGATTCGTGGGTGGCCACCCAATGGATCGTTGAAAGAAGCTCGAGTCCAAATTGTGACTCAAAGCCATCCACCAACGCAGCGACACGTCGGATTCGTTTGCTAGTTGAAGAATCTCGGCGAAGTTCACGCTTCGCGTCGGCAACCGCTCCAGGTACGAGTTGCAGTTCTTTTGTCGGCGAGTCTCCGCCGTCCGCGTACCCAGCGATGTAGTACCCCTCAACGGCTTTCAGCACGTGCCTTAGATTCTCCGCATAAGGACCATATGGCGCTTTAACAAATCTGAGCCGGAGCGGTTCGCCCGCCTCTTGGAGGAAATACATGAGTTTGTGTACTTCCAAAAGTGTGATTATTGGATCCAGAAGGCCAGCTAAGTATCGTTCAACCAAGGCGACAAGTGCAGCCCTTCCTGCGGTCATCTCTGGCGTCTTGGGCATTGCTTTAGTGATTCGCTCTTCCGTACTGAGCCCGGGCTCATACACAACGATTCGGACATCGTCTAGAGCCTGAAGCGCGTTTTCAATCTTCGGGCGTACCTCGCTCCAATTCAATCCGCCAAGCCCGCTCCCAAGCGGCGGGATTGCAATTGAGCGAATGCCACGCGATTCGATCTCGTGTCGAAGTGCAACCAAGCCTGCTTCGATGTCTTCAATCCGGCTTTTACCTCGCCAGTGCCGCTTTGTCGGGAAATTGATGATAAACTTCGGACCGTTCATCAGATCAGTGGTATAGACAAACATCCGCCCCGGTCGCACTTCGTTCCGTTTACAAGCGGCCTCGTATGCCTTGAAATTCTTCGGAAAATGGTTCTTGAACTGGAGCGCAATACCGCGCCCCATGATCCCGACACAATTCACCGTGTTGACTAGCGCTTCGGTCTTGGCGTCTAGGATGTCCCCCGTTGTGAATTCCATCATGGCTTTCCTCTCCGGTGGCCTAATAGTACCAATCACGTTTGATCTCAATAACTGGCTGCCTAGAGGCCCGAGCGATCGCCTGCCCTGTCCTCTGTGCAATGCCGTTCGACAGCACTCCGATTCTCTCCACCAAGGCCCAGGGAACTTCTCGCTCGACGAGGAATTCGGCCTGTTTGCCTTCCTTTACGTCCTTCCAGTTCCGTGCGTTCACTGCGTCCCAGTCGACATCTGCGAGGTCACAAAGGTCGTTGCGATCTTCAAAGTAATATGACCCTGCGTTTGAGAGAGTGAAGGCCCAGCGGAGTCCCTCCTCGTCTGCCCAATTGACAATTTGATGTAGATCGAACTCCAGATGCACAATTGGACCCTGTCCGCCGGTGTAGGTCAGCTCGGAATGATTTGCTTGGTAGATCAAGTACAGCATTACAGATCGAGGACAGAAATAGAACGGGACGCAGTCTCCCACGTGCAGTTTCCGATGGGAACTGATGGGCAGGCGCAACCGCCGTTCCTTAATTCTGCTCATTCCTATCACTGTCCCTGCCTTATCGCGAGTGGCCATCACGGCATCACAAATGAGCTTCCCGTCAGCGACGATCGACGGCAGTTTATCCACATGCACGATGTGGTAGAGCTTCGGGTTTTCGGGCGGCAGCGTCATTCGTCTGCTTGGCATGCTGGGGCCATCTTCGTCCCGTCTGGCTCCAGTTCGACCCCGTTACTTCGCGGCCTGCGGGTAGCCTTCTGCGAATAAGAATCGCAGATAGGTTGTCCTACACTGGTGAAATGAATCCGAGGTTGAGGAGGCGAAGCTCCATTGCCCGACGGCTGACCTTATATCGAACAGCCAGTGTCTGTATGGCATGGTCGGCGTCGCTCTCGTCAACCTCCATTCGCAGCAGATCCTTTCTCAGGAAGCTCTCCGGCATTAAGAGCGCCGCGGCAAATCCATTTGCTTCTATCTCGTTGCGTTGCGTCGCTTCGGACGATACTGCATTCCGGTAGTCTATTCGGAAATCTTCATCAAAATGTCTCTCAGTTCGTTTGTGCAAGATGAAATGGCCAATCTCGTGGGCAATCGTGAAGCGCTGTCGGTTTTCATGTTGAGCAGAATTCACCGCGATAACGGCAGATTTTCCGTTTCGGATCAGAGCGCCTGAAATGTCATCCGTGGTAGGTGCATAGCGGACATCAAGACCTACAGCTCTTGCGATTGCATCAACAGGAACCGGCGCGCGGCGAACATTATTCTCTTCGAGAAGTCTTGTTGCTTGTTGTTCGATGGTGGGCATCGTCATCTCCTGCGGGATCAAGTACTACGTTCATGGTCTGAAGCCACTCAGACCTGCTCACATTTAGGCCCTTGGCTTGTTCTGGGCGTTCAAATATAGCCGCCGATGGCAGAAGTTCCTTCACATCTGTTCCAAGCAATCTGGCGATTACATATAGGGAGTACAGCTGTATGGGCTGGCGGCCTTTTTCAATGTTAGTTATCGACGTTCGTGAAAGGCCCAGTTCATCGGCCAGCATCTCTTGGGAAATATGCTTTTTCCGCCTTATCTCAGAGAGCATTCGACCGAAAACACTGTAGAACGCCTTTTCGTTGTCAGTAGCCACGGTTAGAGCAAATTGTGCCATCTGCTTGATCATTATGTCAATTTGGCAAACACGTTTGCTTCCCTGACCATTGATTAGATTGGTACAACATGTTTGCTATAATGACATATAGATTTGTAACATTGACATAAATCAAGAACGCCACCATACTTGATCTCAAAGCGGCGATGAACAGCTCGCCACAATATGCGCGGAGGTGTACAGAATGTCTGACGAACTGCGGGAACGTGAGCGTGAGGTTGAACTGGAAATCAAACGTGATGAAGAGCGCTTGAGAGACGATGAAGGGCGTCTGGAACGGGATATAGAAAAGCTCGAGGCGATGGAGCATGAGCATACTACCTACAGGCTGATCGTCAACAAGCAGGAGAAGGATTGGCCGGAACGCTACATAAAGGGACGCCAGATTCTCGAACTCGCGGGTAGTCCGCCGGATTGGGTTGTCAACGAGTTGGTTCCCGGTGCCGGCGAGGATCCAGAGATTGGACCCGATCAGTCGGTTGATCTTGATCTCAAGGCTGAACCCAAGGGCATCAAGAAGTTTCAGACGCGGAAGCCGAAGACAAATCCAGGCGCAGCGGAGTAAACGATGACCTTTCTTCCTGAGGAAGATCGGGAGTTCCTTGTAGAGAACGGCATTCAATATCAGGAGCTCACGGAGAACATGCCGGATGGGAATAAGCGTCATGGTGTACTATTCCCTGGGTTTTCATTTTCTGGCAATCTGCGAAATGGCGGCCCGTTGGACAAAGTTGAAGCGTGCGATCTTCTTGTCGTGATTCCTGACGGGTACGCTACAACCAAGCTTGATAGCTTTTACACCATCCCCAAACTCAAACGTCCAGACGGACATGACCCACAAAATGCAACGGTCGACTCTGCTCTTTTCGGGAGAACGTGGCAGTTTTGGTCGCGCCATTTAGACGACAAAGACTGGCGTGTGGGCGTCGATTGTCTCCAGACGTTTATCAACTACATCCGTGGGGAGCTCCGGAACGCCTGATGGTGCGCTACACCTTCACAATACTTGAGCAGCATTATCAGAAACTGCGCGCGTCACTTCTTCGTGACGAGAATGAGTACGGCGCTCTTTTGCTTTGCGGTCGATCGAGACAGATCGACCCTTGGACCGGAGTCGTCGAAGAGCGGGCACTTGTGCGCGAGGTGATTGATCTCCCTGAAGGGGCATTTCTTGAGAGGGCGCCCACTTCTCTCATCTGGTCTACCACGCCACTGTTCAAGTTGGCGAAGAGAGCGATGGCCCGAGATTCTGCCATCTGTATCGCACATTCACATCCCGGCAACGGCTTGTTTTTCTCGGAACGAGATGACATTGCCGATAAAGAGTCCTTCGAGATTGTCTTCGGCCGGATGGACACAGAACGTCCACACTTTGCAATGGTCATTGATCGAAAGGGCGAGATGCTGGTCCGCGCATTCGATTCGAACTTAGGAGCACATACCACAGATTTGATCCGTATCATCGGGGACCGCCTCCATATCCGCTATCCAGGCAGGGATAGCATCGGAAGCCCCGTAGAGTTCGATCGGCAGTCTCGCGCATTCGGTGCACGCACAACAGAAGATCTGGCTCATTTACGAGTAGGCATTGTCGGTTGCGGTGGCACTGGTTCGGCAGTCGCTAGTTTGCTAGCCCGAAGCGGAGTATCTCAGTTCTTACTCATTGATCCGGATCGCGTTGATCTCACAAATCTGAACCGGCTGCATTTTTCGACACGGTTCGATGCCATTGCACGTCGCTACAAAGTTGATGTGGTGGGTGATGCGATCGCCCAAATTGGCCTTGCTCGATCTGTGGTGCGCATAAAGCAACACGCGGATTCACAGGAATGCCGGGACCCTCTTCGCGCTTGTGACGTCGTCTTCGGTTGCACAGACGATCACCTCGGGCGGAATTTCCTTAATCGCCTCGCCTATTTCTATTTGATTCCCGTGATTGACATGGGTGTGCTGATCGATCCCAATGACCATGGAGGGTACGACAGCTTCGATGGGCGGGTTACGGTTGTACAACCCGGGTATCCGTGCCAGGTCTGCCGGCACCTCATTAGTTCGCAAAGGATGCTAGAGGAAGGGCTGTTGCGAAATGATCCAGCTCGATACGAGCAGTACCGGCGCGCCGGATATGTGGTGGGCGGGACTGACCCAAGTCCGGCTGTAGTCACATTTACAACAGAGATTGCGGCAGTTGCGGTTAACGAGCTGCTGCACCGACTCACGGGCTTTCGAGGAGCGCAAGGCCATTGCGCGGAACGTGTGCGGCGATTCGACTGGATAAAAGATTCCGATATGGTTCCTGGTGGCAAACGCGATCCAGATTGCCCCCTTTGCGCCCTAAGGAAATACGATGGGCGCGGAGACATGACGCCGTTTCTAAACCAAAGCTAATGCGTTCTCTGCCTCTTTCATTTATCGAAGCCGTTTGCCGATTGCCGTTCATGTCCAGACCGGCATTTCTGGCGGATTTGGTGTCGGAATGCCCCTCGCGTGAAGAATCGCGCTCGGGTCTAGTGCTCGTCGAAATACGCGGCGGTTATTTGAAATGGGCTCACTTGCAATGCCCAAAATGCGGCGATCATATTCAACTACCACTTGCAGGAAGTGACAGGTGGGCTATCAAGGTGGACCTCTTGCGCCGACCGACACTTGATCCATCGATTTGGGAGCTGACAAGTTGTGGCGCTCATTTTTTTGTGAAGAAGGGAAAGCTGGAGTGGTGCCTCTAGGCCACCCCAACGAAGCCGCGGCCTCCCACGAGCGATATATTGATCCCGCATCAGCCAGTCGGGGGTTTCGAGCTCGCGAGTTTCGGGATGCCGTGACTGGGCCAGTGTGCAAGTGGCTGCTGCGAAAGTGGAGCCCACGCAGGCGGAGAGCGGTCGGGAAGAATTACCGAATTTGTCCGTCCAAAGGGGAAAACGGGTCGCGTGACGAGTCCGCCCGGCGTTCCAGAGAAGACGTCATTGATGAACAAATCTTTGGTCGGCTTGCGAGGAACTCGCGCACACTTGGTTGGTGACCGACTGCGTTTAAGCCGCCTACATGGAAACCACCTGCCCGAACGGCGCTCTCCGATCCTCAGTTGACGCCCAAATCACGGGATATGGCGGTGCTTCACTCGGAAACGTTCCGCAAAGATCGGTGAGGACCACCGTGGTCTGGGGGACAATGTGGTGTTCTCGAAGCCACTCAAAGCACGGCACAAAACTCGTGCCGCCGCCGCCAACCGGACTCAACGTGACGGGCTGGTCGGCAAAGTACGTCTCCACTCTGTGGACCTCACTATCGAAATAGAGGACATGAATCAGAGATGGCCGCTGGCCCGCCAGGATGGAGCGGATCTCGGCTTCGAATAGCCCGAGCTGGCGTGCGCTGACAGAGCCGGAGCAGTCGACCGCGATGGCGACCTCTCCCACTCCCTCGCAAACAACTCCTGGCAGATACACTCCAGCCCAGATGTGGCGACGGTTTGGCCGCATCCACCTGTAGTCAGACGGAATCGTGTCCGACCAGGCCCGGCGCAGAAGCTCACGCCAGTCCACTCGCGCTGCCTGCGCCGCTTCGAGAGTCCGCTGCGCACCGGCAGGTAGTTTACCCGCGAGCTTCGCAACATTTTCTGCCTGTTCAACCGCAATCTGCCAACCCCTTGCCTGTTCGGCTACGGATTTTCCTTCTCCATTCTCGTGCTCTAGCGCATCGAGCACTTGCCCAATGCCTCCCGGCGTCGCCGGGGCCGATGGCTCACCGCTATCCCTAGATCCGTTCCCGTGTTGGTCGCTCTCCTCCGAGCCGTCTTCCTGCTTTTGCTCCTCGATGAGGTTGTAGATACGTTCTGCACTCATGCCGCGGAACCGGTTGTCGACGAGCACGTCATTGGGAAGCGTCAGGCCAGCATCCAGCAGAATCGGATTGATGGCGTAGTCGCAGGCCATGTTCCACCTTGAATGATCGCGATCACTACGGCGGATGTGGTGCTGCAGGGCCGGGTGCATGACCTCGTGAGCTAGGACACCACTCAGTTCTGCCGCATTCAGCGTTTCGACGAATGCAGGGTTATAGAAGAGCGAAATACCATCCGTAGCCATCGTCGCGATTGAACTCGACGGCTTGGCCCCGAGCCGGAAAAGCAAAGCACCGAAGAATGGATGGTCCAGAAGCAGCGTGGTCCGCGCCTTCTGAATGCGAATCTCACTGGGGAGTTGACGGTTCATGACGCGGGAGCCTCCATGTAGGCCGCCATGTGCGCGAAGATGTCGTCGGCGGTTACGGCATTTGCCGAAGCATCACTTTCCACATGCTGCCCGCGCTCACGCAGAACGGCATCCATCTCGGTCAGGATCTGCGCAGCATCGTTCGCCGCCGCCGCGCGGAGGATCTCGTTCTTCTTGAGATCCCGTGCGGTGAATCCGCAGAGGCGATTCCTAATTGTGTCGGCGAAGCGGTTGAGTTCCTCATCCTGATTCACGTTGAGGCGTGGAAGCAGATCCACCAGGTCGCAGATGTTGGTCACTAGCGACGCGTGGAAACGCGACTCCGGTTCGTTGAGCCGTTCGACCATGTGCGACACGACGCCCTTCAACCGTCTCCAGAGGTCCTCGGTCCCTCGCTGAAGAGACTCCCGCACGTTCTCATCGATCTCCCGCGCAACCCGCGCCTTTTCTTCCTCGGAGAGCGTCACACGGAAATCGTTACCGCTCGGGATAGGCAGCACTTCGAGCCTGACGCCGAACTTGTTGCGCAGCTTGTCGGTTGACGGATAGTCTTCCTCGCGGAACAAACCGTTCAGCTCCGGCCGGACCTGCTCGACATAGCTGGGATAGACGGTCAGGAACTCCTCGACCTGCTGCGCGAATGCCCGTTCGAATTCACGCATTTTCGAGGTCAGCTCGAAGTAGAAGTGTGCGGGCAGAAGGCGATAGCCCTCGTCGGACCAAGGCAGCGTGATCTTGTAGAAGTACTGGCGAATCTGCCCGGAGAGAGAACGCAACGACTCCAGCTTCTCCGCCTCGCGCAACAGTTGTTTGTTGTACCGGCCAGCGCCGTCATAAGCTCCGTGCTGCCGGGCGACGTCGCGGCTTACCTTCCGGTCGTGCTTCACTGCGGTCCAGATGCTGATGTGGACAGCGCCCAGCATGGCGCGTTCGGTGATCATTGCAAAACCTCCGCTTATGTTGCGTTTGAGGTTATGTTGTGTAGAAGGCGATCACACGCTCTCCTATTGGTCTGGTGGCATTTTGCTCGCAACATAACTGAACTCGATAGCGTACGTTACGTGAACCACAGGTCAGATCAAGGTTGCAGAGCTTGATTTGGCGCTGAGGCTAGGCTGACTTTGCATTCTTGTGCAAGCGCCCAATATTTTGGGCATTGATCGGAGGGAGTGATCCGGCTCACGCCAAGGTAAGAGTCGCCGACCAACCGACCAGTGCTCTCTGTTGAGCGCGAAAACTCGCTCGACGTGCGCCTCAAAACTTCATTGGACACTGGCCGACTTCTCGATCCCGATCAGGACCCAGTGAGTGATTTGGCGATAATGCATCAAGTGAATTCGGACCTGCGCACCCAGCGAGTTGAGTCTTAGCCCAAACTCATTCCGCGCGCAGAACTCTCATGGGGTCTATGCAGGCTGCGCGCCGCGCGGGTAAGAATGAAGCAAGGGATGCCAGGATCAACACGAAAACTGCGGCCAAAGCAAGTACCGACGGGTCGAAGGGGCTGACGCCAAAAAGAAAAGAGCCGACCAACCGGGAAACCGCAACCACGCCCGCAAGTCCCACCGCACAACCGACGATCGCGACTCTTGCTGCAGACGTAAAGACGAGGCGCACGACGCCGGCTCGATTCGCCCCTAAGGCCATGCGTATGGCCATCTCTTGTGTGCGAAGAGCCGTTGAAAAGGCGATGACGCTGTACATTCCCAGCCCCGCCAAAAGCGCCGCTACCAGGGCAAAGGCAGAGATCAGCGTGGTGTAAAAGCGGCGCGGTGATTCGCTCATCGAAAGCAAGCTCTCCATGCTCTGGATATGAGTGAGGGGTAGTTGAGAGTCAATCGATCGAACTGTTGCGCGCAGAGCGTTGGCCATCTGATCGGGCTCCATCGCTGTGCGCACGACGATGGAGCCTCCGGTTCCGTTTACGTCTGTCGGTGAGGCGAAGGGCCCGATGGACTTCTCGTACTGTTCGACTAGGGTATAGTACTGTTGTTTGCTCGGCACGTCGGGCGAGGATTCCTTGACGTCCGCAACTTCACCGATGACCGTCAGCCACGGTATCTTGTTGCCTCCCACTCCCAGCCGCAGATGCTTGCCAACCGGGTTCTCACCAGGCCAGCAGTGCTCGGCGAGCTTGTGGTTCACGATCGCCACTAGTTGGGTGTCCGCGGTATCGGCTGGGGTAAAGGTGCGACCCGCCAGGAGCGGAACACCAATCGCTTGCAGGTAGTCTCCCCGCACCATGACCTGCGTAGCAAGATTCATTGGGGCGCCCTTGGGTGCGACATACCCTTCCGCGTCAATGGCCGTATTGCTGTCGCCGCCCGAAGCCGGCAAGAAGGAGGTTAGCCCAACAAACTTCACTCCCGGAAGCTGCTGAATACGGCGAAGCAACTCGTGATTGAACTCATCCACCGCTGATTGGGTTGTGTATTGTTGTCCTGGCAGCGAATAGGAAGCGGTGAGGAGATGGTCGGGGCGGAAGCCGAGGTCGACGGCCAGCATCTTCTCAAAGCTGCGCAGCAACAATCCGGAAGTTGCCAGGAGCATCAGCGCCACTGCGATCTGACCAGCCACTAACGTGGTGCGAAGCCACCCATGCGCGCTCGCTGTCCCGGTGCGCCCGCCTTCCTTCAGGGTTTCATTGATCTTGGTTCGCATGGCGGCGAAGGCCGGCGCCACTCCGCAAACGACGCCGGTCGCAGCCGAGAGCACGAGTGCGAACAACACTACCTTCCAATCGAATCCGATTTCCTGAATGCGAGGGAGCGTTTCAGGAAGCACGCTCCGGCCCACCCGCAGCGCGATTGCCGCCAGCCCCACGCCCAACACGCCTCCGGCCATGCTCAGCAAGAGGCTTTCAAGGACCGCCTCGCGTAAAAGCGTACCTACAGGTGCGCCCAACGCCAGTTGCAGCGTGGTCTGCCGCCGGCGACGGATACTGCGGACAAGCATCAGCCCTGCAAGGTTGGCACAGACGATCAGCAGCACAACCGTCGTAGCCAGAAACAGGGTCCGTATAAGCCGGCGCGCCTGCTCAACGGTCTGATCTTGAAGAGAGCGTACCACCGCCTGAATTCGCATGCTGGACATAAACGCAGGATAGCTGCGCATAATCTCCTGGGCAGCCCGCTCCGCATCGCTCTCGGCCTCCGCAGCGATGATTCCCGCCTTTAGCCGTCCCACCATCCCGAAGTTCCAGGATGCCGCTCCAGCTGTGAGTTCCTCTGAAGTTAAGCTCATGGGAACCCACAGCTCGCTGCTATTGAGGTGTCCCGGCAATAGGGGAAACTCAAAATCCCGCGGCATTACGCCGATCACGATATAGGGTTTGCGATTGAGGAAGATCTTCGTTCCCAACACCTGCGCATCGCTATGCAGGCGATTCCGCCAGAGCATGTCGCTGATGACTACTACCTGGTCATGTTGTTCATCTTCCTGCTGGGTAAAGACTCGACCTAACAAAGGCACGACCCGGAGGGCTGGAAACACCCCGGCTGACAAGCGAGCCGCGCGCACCCGTGCCGGCTCTCCGATCCCGGACAGTTCATAATCCACCTGTTGATACCCACCAAGCGCATCAAAGCTGTGGGTGTCTCGTGCGTAGGCGCGAATATCAGGAGCCGTAACCCCGGACTCACCGTTGCTTCCTTGGATGATGTCAGACAGCTCGACCAGCCTCTCGGGATGTGCGAACGGTAAGGGACGCAGCAGAACCCCTTCCACAATCGAGAACATGGCGGTCGTGGCTCCGATTCCCAGCGCAAGCATGAGCACGGCTGCGGTCGTGAAGCCAGGCGACTTCAGCAAATGACGAAGAGGAATTCGCAACTGATGCAAGGCCATATGTGTCGGGTCCTTAGTCGAATGTGCAGGTTGGGAACGGGCATCGGCCCCCTAGCCTAAGTACGAATCAGGCTGCGTCCTTGTTCCGCAATGATAGTGCCAAAACAGATCCGCGAGCGATCGGTAAGGATTCTCGCTCCTGATATGCGAGCGCGCCAAGCGCCGAAAACACCAAACCCCTACATACGAATCCGTATCCGAAGCGTTGCCTGGATGCAGTCTGATGGCATTCCTCCGGTCTCTCTGATTACTTATGTTGCGTCAGCAGCGCTTCATGACCGCATGATGACTGCGTACTGACACTGCTGCGCAACATAACCTTAAACACCACATAACTCCGCATGTTCCACGCCGAAGCGAATAAAGTCCGGCGTGTGAGTGATGGCGCGATCGCGCGCAGCTGCATCGTGCATGGCCAGCACGCGCATCTCGGTGGGCATTCGATCGAGATAGCGGATGCCTTTCGCGATCGAATGGTCGGTGAGTGCGCGGCCGAGCGCTGTCGCAATCGCAATCCGCGCAGAAGGGTCATCGGGTAATGGCGCGGAATCCGGGTTGAGGAGAATCTCGTCGATCGATGGCAACTGCCGGAAGAGGCGTAGGAAGGCGACCAGCTCTGAGGTCGCTGCCTGGCCGATGGTGCCCTCGAGCAGTTGAGCCTCGATCTCCGTCGTACCGGCAAAGAAGCCGTTTTGCTGGCGGCGCGCAAATCCGCTGAGCACAGTCGAGGCCATCTCCCAGGAACGCGGCGTCGGCCACGCATTTACGTCGGAAGATGCGTCAGCAACGTGAAGCAGCGCGGGCCTGAATCTCAGGAACGCGAGAACCTCTGGACGAATCCTGGCCTGGACCGCCCACTTCGACCAGTCCATGAAATCGGGCTCGAGTTCCAGATGCACAAAACGATTCCGCAGAGGCCGTGGCATGGAAAAGTGCACGCCGCGTTCCGAGGCAGGATTGCCGGCGGCCATTACAACCCAGCCATCCGGGAGGCGATATTCCCCGAGCTTCCGATCAAGAACGAGCTGATAGCATCCGGCCTGGGTCATCTGCGGAGCGGATGTGAGCTCGTCAAGGAAGAGAATGCCCTGGCCGTCGATCGGGAGGAATTTGGGCGGGACCCATTCGGCGCGATCCGCAGAGATACGCGGCAGGCCCCGCAAGTCAACCGGATCCAGTTGAACCGCGCGGATGTCAAGAAACTGCCAGTTCAGCTCTGCCGCTACCTGGGAGACGATCTGTGACTTGCCCACGCCGCAGGCGCCCCAGATGTGCAATGGGACACGTTCGGTGATCAGCGCATGAAGCGCCTCATAGAGCTCAGAAGGTTTCATGGGAAGATTCCTTTCGAGAACGAAAGAAGGAGATGGATAACGGAAAGGGGAGCAGAGGTCAGTAGCGGGTCCTTGGCGCTGCAGGATGTCCGCTAGCTCAGATTAGGGAGAGAAGGAAAAGCGTGTACCAGGCTTTTTGCCTAAATGTTGGTGTGGTCAGTGGCGAGATGAACAGGAAGGGTTGCCGCCGTGTTTTCAGCTCTCTTTGTCCGAGCTTTACTTTGGCACATCCTCATCGTTCGGCTGATACCACGGCACTCGCTTTTGAGGAAAAATGCTTTCCTTCTTGGATACCAGCTTCGAAAGCACTCTGCTCGCAAGATGTGCAGCATAGTCGATCTCGGCGTCCAGTTCGTGATTGCTGAGTTTCTCATCGAATTTCGCAGGCCACTTGACTGTGCGGATCGCGAGGATGAGGCAAGTCGAGATCAGGAGCGACGGTCCGAGCTTCGGCCAGTCCGGCTTTTCGTTGTAGCCGCCGATCTCAGGCTCCACGACGGACTCCTAGTTTCTCGTATCGGTAAGAGAGTCTTCCTTTGAAGATCTCCGCAGGAAGGTACCGGCGACGCTCGCCGCACAGCGGACAGGTATGGATGATCCAGGAGTCCGGCATGGTTTCGACAGGAGCAGCGATGTGTTCGTGGCAGCCCTTGCAAGCGATGACAAAGTCGCAGATACGAGAAGTGGGTCCATGAAACATGGAACCATTTTAGGCGAAGAAAAGGAGAATATTGCTTGTGAAAATTGTGTTGCACAACAATCAGTGCAAATTCGCTTTCAAAGCTCTTTCACCACTTTGAGCGGGTCTTTGTCATCGCGGAGTCTCACGAATTTCGCATGTCGCAGATGATTGGCACCCGTCCACTCCAGAAATTCAACCTGAGCAACAGTTTCCGGATTCACCCAGATGCACTCTTTCATCTTCTCAGCAGTCAGACCTTGTCCCCAGCGACCAGGTTCTGTCTCCGGCAAATTCACGAATGGGCATCTGGCTGTTTTCAACCCTTTGATCTTCTCAAACACTTCGTGCCGTGTCCTTGGAACGAAGCCAGCACGTACTCGCGCTGAATATATAAGGTCCCTTTTGCGATAGAAGCCCACAACGATCGAATCGATGCCGAGATGGCTGGGAATATAGCCACCAATGACAAATTCCTGCCCCATGTTGATGCGGTATTTGCTCCAGAGACCGGTTCTTTGACCAGGCTGGTAGACGCTGTCAGCACGTTTTGCAACCAGCCCTTCCAGCCCATGCTCCCTGGCAAATTCCAACATCTCTGCGGCCGAACGATCGGACACAACGGAAAGGGCAACATGCTTATTGGGTTTAACTACTGCAGTCAGAATTCGGCGTCTTTCTGAAAGCGGAAGGCGAGTCAGGTCATTGCTCTCATGAACGAGGATGTCAAAGACGTAATAGATAATGCTCGATTGGGCTGAACGGAACTTTTGCAAAAGATAAAAGTCAGCACGCCCGTTAGGTCCGAGCCCAACGACCTCACCATCAATCACGGTTCCGTCAGGCAAATACTCCAAAGCAGTCGCGATATATCCGAACCGGTCGTTCAGAATATTCCGTTTACGGGAATAAAGCGTGACCTGCTTTGCGCTCCTCACTGCTTGAAGCCGGTAGCCATCGAGCTTAATTTCGTACGTCCAGCCCGGTCCCTCTGGAAGCTTGGAAACAGCCAGGCAATCCATGGTTTCAATGAAGTCTGCCTTTCGCGAGGCAGCGAGCGCCTTGTCTGGCATGGCGTTGTTTTATCGAACGAAATGGGAAAAGACAATGCGTAAGCGCACCCACCTTTTCCGATTGTTGCCGGGCCTGCGCCGCTTCTCTGGTACTGTTTATCCGTTTGCGGTGTCCAATGCATGTGAGTCGAATCGCGGAATGCGACTCGATGGCCGTGCGGTACTCAAACCGCCCGCCCGAGCCGTGCCAAGGTATATACACATGCGGAGAAAGGCTCTCGCAGCTCTCGTTCTTTGCGGCGTTTTCCTCGCAGTATCTTTGGCAGCATGTGCGAGTGACGAAACGAACGCCCTGGTAATCACAACAGCGGGCCAACGATCGACATTCCGGATAGGTGAACGGATTCCGATTGATCTAAGCTTCACCGGGCCCGACAACAAGCAGTTCGAAATCACTATGGCCAGCTATGATCGCAGTGGCCGCATGTCCTATGAGCAATTCGAGGTCGAGCCAGATTCGGGCTGGAGCGACCCGCTCGCAGTCTACTTTGGCTCTCAAGGCGGTTTCATCGGTGGCGGACTGAGCAGCTTGGGTGTCCTTTCCCAAACGCCAACCGTCATGCACCTTAATCTGAATGAGTGGGTACGGTTTGACCGACCTGGCAACTATACAGTCGTTGTCACCAGTCACCGTGTAGGCGACAGCCGCGCTGCGAGCCGAGCCATATCGGAACCATCCGATTTCACCCTGAAATCAAACCCAATTCACCTCAAGATCATTCCCGCCAGCAGCACCTGGCAAGAGGCAAAGCTGGCGTCAATCGTCAACGAACTCGCGACGTGGCCAGCCACTCCGGGAATTCAGGCGCCTGCGCGAGAGGAAGCCATCGCCGATCTCCGTTACCTCGCCACTACTGCGGCCGCGCGAGTGATGGCCCAGCACTTGCGCGACGATGAACCTACCACGATGTACCAATGCGCTTTTGGGCTCATCGGACTGCCAGAGGTGTTGCATCCGAAAGCAGTCGCCGCCCTGAACAAGCTAATACTTGATCCGGATTTCCCCGTCTCGTCGTGGTTCCTCACCACTCTAGCTACACTGCAGATTGCCGCTGGCGAGCCGAAGGAACAACAAAGTCAGCGGATGCGACTCGGTGATGCGGACTGGGAATCTGTGCTGGAGGCACTGCCAGGAAAGAGAGGTAAAGCGCGGGCAGAGACGGTGCAAACGTTGCTCGGCGCTCAGCCCAAGGAGATGACCCCGCAAACGAAGCTTGAACTCAATGGCATCTTAATGGTCAGCCTGAGTGACCTTCCCATGGACAAGCAAGTGTCTGTCTTGGAGTCGGACTGGGACTCGATCAAATCTCCAAGTCTGCTGCCCACACTCCAGCAACTTGCAAAAAAGCCGCTAAAGGACCCGGGAAGCAACGATTCAAACATCTATACGACCCGAGAACTGAAGTCGATCGCACTGGAACGCTGGTATGAACTCGATCCAGATAGCGCACGTCGGGAGGCGATTCGCCAGATTGGTTCAGCACACCCTTCGATGACCGCAGAATCCTTGTACTTTCTCGAAAATGAAAGCCTTCCACAATTTGAAAATATCTGGGCGGAAGCTTTTATTAGCACTACTGACTATCAGCAGGAGACGGTGTTTGCGTCTCTGTTAGCGCATTTCGGCACTGGGGGCACCACCTCGATTGTCCGGCAGAAGGCAGAAGCCAAGATTGGTGAATGGGCCTGTGCGCCACAAGAAGCAGCGCTCGGTTACCTTGTGAAGTTTGATCCCTCTTCCGCCCGTCCGTTGGTAGAACAGGCGGTTCAGGCGCGGGGGCCGGGCAAGACAGCCTGCAATCACACGATCTTCTAGGATGTTGCGCGCTATTCCCATGATCCGATGCTCAACGAGGTGGCGAGGCAAGCCCTCGACGATCCGGATCCTGAAGTCACCCTGGACGCGCTCATCTACTTGATGAGTTACGGAGAGCCTTCCGATGAGGAGCCGATCTCGAACCGCTACACAAAATGGAACCTGCGGTGGCAGGGGCGCGCGGATGAATTGGATTCGCGCGAGGCCGGATCTCTGGCTGGCAATTGGCAGGAAGTTGGGCTTGGTGAGGACCTCGCCAGCGCCCTTATCGCGAATCAAGGCTGGCTGGCGAGCGAAAAGTTAATCCAGAACACCATTGAGAAATGCGTTGGTAAGCAGATGTGTCAGCAGCTCAATCAACTCGCCGACCGTGCCCGAAACGAGCCATACTTCATTTCAGCATTCAAGCAAGGGGAAAACGAGAATTACGAGATTGCACAATACAGTGCGAAATCCCTTGAGCTGCTCAGCGCCAAGATCGCTCAATTTCCAAAAGGGACTCGGTTCGTCATGAGAGACAATACGCCAGAGAGCAAAGCCCAGAAGCAGCTGGAAGACAAAGTGAAAGACCTGCTTGAACAGCATGGGATGATCCTCGTGCACGGCGCATCTTGAGATGTCCCCGATTTAAGAGGGCTGCAGATGCTCCTGGTAATGCCATGACGATTACGAGATTTCGGGAATTTGAAACCAATTCGGCATAGCCTGTCCGGGGGAGTTTCTATAGATTGCAGACATTGAGTAGCACTTGGGGGAGGGCTACTGAATTGTGGCGCCAGTGGACAAACTGTTCACTGGCGTTTCGCATTTCGGCAGCATTACGACGACGCGCATGGAACTGAAGGACAGCATCACCTCTGACGACACGTTGAACTTCTGTGACACGGGAACCCGGCTTGCGCTGGACTATCTCAGAATTTGCCGTGACGTGCTGCAGGGCGTTTCAACTGGTGATGACGAGGGATACCTGAAATCACGAATCACCAACGCATTTGAAGCTCTGTTGAGTCACGCACGCCACTGCCCGCATTGCAAGCAGGACTAAGAACAAAAGCGAAGGGCGAAATCTCTTTCGAGACATCGCCCTCGCTTATCCGATTTTTGAAGACCTGGTTCGGAAACCAGATAGTGACATTGTCATCCCGGAATTCGTCGGGACCTGCGAACTTGCGTCCGCTTTCCCGTGCTGTTCCGTTATCACATCCGTCGCAAGAGCTTTCTCAGTTTCATCTGTGAGCATTCAGTCTCCCGAGTGCCTGACGAGTCCCGTTGCCGGTTCTCTTGACGATCCCTTGTACGCTCTCTTCTTCTGGAAGATCTCTCTTCCGTTGCTTTGAATACTACTCGAGAACTTGATGAAATTGAGAGCCTTCCGAACATTTTGTAGTGTGGAAAGGGCGTACAAATTGTGGAATTACGGTCCGGAAATATAGGCTTATAGAATGTGCGGCCGATATCAACGGAGAGCGGATAAACAGCGCATCGCGGAGGCCTTTCAGCTCGGTAATGTTGATGGTCTGGCTCTTGAATTTGCGTCGGATTACAACGCTTCTCCCGGCTCCATGCAGCCCGTCATTGTTTGGGATGGGGAGTTCGGCACACGCACCTTATCAATGATGTTCTGGAAGTTCCTTCCACCATACGTCACCGATCCGAAGAAAATGAACATCGACACGATCCTTGCCAGGGGCGATCGACTGCTTGAAAGCAACATATGGCGGGAATCGTTCCTGAAACGGCGCTGTCTTGTCCCGGTGGATTCCTTTATCGAGTGGCAGCGCCCCGATCCGAAAACAAAACTCCCTTGGATGTTCGCCATGAAGGATGATCAACTGTTCGCTCTGGCTGGTGTATGGCGGCATTGGTACTCACCCGATCGTAAGTCGCAGATGGATAGCTTCGCCGTGATCACTACTGAGCCAAACGAATTGCTTGTCGAAAAGACCGGCCATGACCGCATGCCGGTCATCATCAAGCGACAGGACTATCAGCGCTGGCTCGAACCCGGCGACTCCACACGGCCGCCCATCGATCTTATCCGGCCATATGATTCAGACAAAATGAAAGCATGGCGGGTCGATCCAAGACTGAACAATGTTAGAAACAATGATGCTTCACTTTGCCAGCCAATAGAACCAATAGAAGAAAACAAGCCTTCCAAGAGGCTTGGGTCCGCTGACAAGGCGAAGCAGAAAGCTAAGCCCGACGCAGGCGATCAACTTAGCATGTTTTAAATTCACGTGCTACAACTCATGCGACGGTGGGGAGTTCTTCCGACTCCTCACCCTCCCTTATTTCGGCAAGAATCTCAGCTTCTTCGTCCGAATCGGCCGAAGGAGTGGCGCTCGTGCCTACCGGAGCGGGCACATCGAAAAGTCCGGGCACCCTCGGCGCCTCTGCCACTTTTTGCTCCTCTTTCTTCACAGGCGCTTCGACGGGAACCGTCTTCTTCGCCGCCTTCGATTTATTTCGTGCTTCATCCTGGGCGGCCTTTGCTGCTGCGGCCATTTCCTCTTTAGCGCGATCGAGCGTGCTCTTTAATTCCAGATGACTGGCAACAAAGCTCACAATTGCGTCTGGCAGTTGGACGTCGAGCTCGGCCGCGGTTCCGGTAAAGCTCATCGGCGTGGTGAGGGCAGCATTTTCACTATCCGCCAGTTTCTTGGGTAGGATATTGACCCGAATCTGGTCTTGTTCGAGAGAAGTAACCGTCAGCAGGATGGACCTCTGGCGCAGGAGCGGAACGAGTTGCTGAAACATGGGTATCTCCTATCAGTGTGACTGGGTTGAGAGCGGATGAATGGGACGACTGTTCTTAAGCTGCTGCCCGAAGCCGGCGATTGCGTCTCCTGATCTTCGTCCACATTGCGGGATCGACAGGCAGGGCACTCATGCGTCCAGTCTCGGCGTTGAAAAAGCCTCCGTGATGACTCAGCTTTCCATACCGGAAGAGCCGCGCCAGCATTGCGAGGGCGCTTGAGCCAAGCGTCTGGTTAATGAACGGCTCTTGCCGATCGAGAGCTTCGATTGCGGAGCAGCTCGGCAAATGATCTTCGCCGGCAGTGGGGTCCACGATCTCGGGATATAGCTCACCGACCGTGCGCAGCCTTGTGGCCGCACGCCGGTTCCGTGAGTTCAGCGGCTGCCCGAGGATGTATTGCCCGCTCGCTGCGTTGTTGCCAATGTCGAGCCAGTAGGTGGTTGTGTGCATCGGCCGGTTTACTGCCTGGGCGATGGCCTTGCGGGCCGTGCGCGTGTCGACACATCCGATGAGCAGATCCGGCTGTCTGTCGTAGTTCCCACTCAGGGCCGAGTCGGTGAAGAGGGCCGGACAGGCATTCCACGCCGTCCCCCAAAACAGGTTGATTCGGTTGATCAGAACGATCGCTTTGTTCTGACCGATATCTGACTGCGAGAACGGCTGCCGGACGCAGTTGGTCTCCGAGACAACATCGGCATCCATCAGAGTGACATCCAGCCCATAGGGATGACCCCACGCAAGCATGGCCTGATGGAGATAAGGAAGGCCCATCACGATCGCGCTGCCGGTTCCGCCGGCGCCGACCACCAGCACCCGAACAGGACGGCGCTTCAGGAGGTCGGCTGGGAGAACATGTTCGATGCGCACTGTTACCTCGCCTGAATGAATTCCAGAAGCGTCTGTGGGATGGAGATCAATGCCGCCTTGGGGAATGGCTTTCTCTTCTGCGCCAGTTTGCCCCAGAGTGCATCATGGCCGTCCAGGTGGCGAGTGAGCCTGCCGACATTGGCGTGAGTGAATGCGCTCTCATAGAAACCTGTTTCCCAGCCCGCGATCGCTGCCACAGAGACGTTGTCCGGGCACCGCATCGAACCGAGGCAGACTTGCCCATCTTCGGACAGGTTCCAGAATGGAGCCACAGCCAGAGTTGTTTCCGCAGTTGGCCGTCTGTTCTCGCATAGCGCGCGGATTTTCAGCGTGCCATTCGAGACCTGCCAGACTAATGGAGGCTGAGGAAACACCTTGCCGTTCAGCTCTGCTGCTTTACCCTCGGAGTTCTCGAAGAACATCTGCCGCCGGCGCTGCGGTGTCCACCATGCGATCAAACGATCCGATTTCGCCAGCACGGATTCCGGGAGAACTTCGGCTGCGGCGCTTCCACCCAGCGACTCGACAAGATCCTCAACGAATGCCGTTGTCAACGGCTGGGCCGGACCGAGAACCGGAGGCCCTTGCTTTCTCATCTCGACCCTGTGCAGCGTGATAAAGCTGCGCTGATTCTCGCGATAGATCAGAAGCGCTTCCCGCAGCTCGAAACGATGCACCTCCCCTATCGATATTCCGATCCTCATTTTGCTTCTCCCAGCTTTGGATCTCCTCGATGAGCCGGCACAGTTCTTCGTTGAATCGGACAAAACGCCCCACGGCGCGCACCGCATCCGAAAACTCCTCCATGCTCGTCGGCGAGAGCACAGCACACATGCTTGGCTCTGAAGAAGCCTCAAGCATGTGCTGGCTCTCCTCATCGAAGCAGGCGGCAATGGCATCGTGATCCTCGAAGACAACCAGCAGCGCCGGCAGTGGTGGTCCATCATAGTTGTGGCTGTACTCCGATGGATCCTGCGCATTTGTATTGATGCGTGAAAGCCGCACGATCATCCGCAGGCGCCGGATCCACGAACCGTACCGTCCTTCCCTGTGGCGAGCTAGCAGCTGCCGATACTCGACTCGCCAGAGATCGGAACCACCCTTTTGGCTTGCCTTGACGCACTCTGGAATGGCTTTCTCGACCTCCGGGAATTCGTATTGATCGCGATTTTCTTCGCCATCGGACTCGGCGTATTCGATGAGGTTCTCTTCGTATATCTGGGCATCACTCAGGTCGTAGATTCTCATGGTTCGATAGAGCGACTGAATCAGTGTCCAGTAGAATGCGGCGCCGAGACCCTGCGCCTCCATCTCCAGGGCAGCGATCGCCGGGCCCATTTTGAGGTATCCGCATCCGCCGCAGCTGATCGAGACGGCGAGTTTGCCCGTTTGAGGACCGTCGCCGTTTGAACTCATATCGCTGATTTCGAGATCGTATTCAATGTTGCGTTGAAGCAACTCCCGGGTCTCAGGTCCAAGCCTGTGCAGGATCGCGTGCTGCGCGAATTTGAGCGCGTCACCGCCGAACTCCGCCCACATTTCCGGCGTCCCGATGCCAGCTTCGACCAGTGCTGCACACATTTCGTAGAGAAGCTCGCCGTTGACCTCATGTCTGTATTCAACGCGCTGCCGCTCGAGGGAAGGAAGGCACTGTACGAATGACGGCGCCAGGATTTCTACAGAAGAGGCGGCAGCATTTCCGAAGGCGCCAACAGGGCTGACGCGCCGTTCTGATGATGGCGGTGGATTGCATTGGCGATGGCGTTGGCCAGGTGCATGGTTTCTTCGCATTTCAGATGCCTCCCCAGGAGAGCATTCTCCTTCTTGGGAGGAGCTGCCGCCCGACGCCTGAAGGTGGCGACCAGATCCTCGCGAGTCAACAGCCGGCCCATGTTTTCCTCAGCCTTTCGATCCAATGGCCCGGCTGAAGGTGTAGCGAAGGGCCGTGCCGGTATCTTCCGGTCCCGTTAGGGTGGCAGTTGCGATCTCTGGAAACGTTGGCGTCAACAGCTCCCGCACCTGCTCCACCGTGAGGTTGGGCGCGGGGTCAGGAATGCGGGTTCCGTTATAGAAGAACTCGCGGTGTAGGGATTCCGTCTTTAGGGTGCTCATACTAGATACATCCTTTCGAAAAATTGGCATGGAGATAGCTACTGTGTCGCTCGACGACAGTGGCTGTTCACTTCTTCTCGATTCAGGAAGCAGACCATCCCGGCATCCACATGGATTCCAAATGGGTCTCTCGGCGCTTAGAATGAAAGGTTGGCGACATTCCCTTGAAGACGCTGTCTATCTCGACATTCGGTCCCTCTCCGTCCGATTCCATTTTGTGGGAGGAGGCGGCAGGCGCGTGCTCGGATCGCAAACCACCGAGTCATGCAGGAGAATGAAATGCAGCAGACTGCCACGGCTGACGACGCCATCTCAATCTCACCGGTTCCGCGCCTCCGCGCAGCAATGATCCTGGCGATCGTTGCAGATGCGCTTCAAATCTTCATTCTTCCATTGTTCATCGAGGGTGCCGTATCGCCCGCCGACGACATACTCGACTTGGGGATGGCGGCCGTGTTGGTTCATCTTCTCGGCTGGCACTGGGAGTTTCTGCCGTCGTTTTTTGCAAAGCTTCTGCCCGGAGTTGATTTGGTCCCTTTGTGGACGCTCGCGGTTGCAAGCGTCTATCGAAAGTCGAAACGGGCCGCAGAGTTCAAGCGAACCGCCACAGTGTAAAAACCCTTCCTAAGAAGGGAAAACATCAGGATCACACGATGCGCAGACTGCCAGGTCTCGCAGATTACCGGCCGGGCGACGGAGACAACTCCCGAGGCTCTCTTCGGTTTGTTTCGGGACTGGCAGCGAACACAAACTCAATCTTCTGCGACGGCACTCAAAAGCCTGAGGCAGCAAATGGATGTCCGGTTCTGCAAGGACCACTAGCCGAGAGGCACACGTGCGCAGCCATATCCTGATCGACCCAGTACGCGCTCTCCTAAGCGCGCCTAGAGATCTCGTGCTTTTCTCTTGACAGGAGACTTACATGGATGTCGGCTTCTCGCTAGAGCAGTTCCGGACGAATTGTCGGCAAACCGGAAGTGATCCGAAGTTCGGGTTATTTCCGTGTAGCCGGTAAACCGCCCAGAACCGCCTTTCGCGGCTCGCTGAGTGCCTCGGCGATTTAGCGCCTCGTGACTCCGGGATCGGTAATCGCAAGAGACTGCCTTCCTTTTTACGGTGCCGATATGATCGGGACTCTCCAAGTCTGCTCACAGGCAATGCCAGAACACGAGCTTACAGCCTCAGATCCGAAGCCCTCGTCGATCACATGGCAATCGGACGCGACCAGATTTCACGCGATAGACGATCAAGACTCGACAGAATTGGCTGCTATTGAAGAGCGGGCTGTGCCCTGGCTGCATAGAAACTACGCGCTTGCCGATACAGCGTCAGAATCTCCTGCTTCTCTGACTCATTGCGGAAGTGTTTTAGGTCCGCATTGGTCAGAGCAATCAGCTCATCCATCCAATCCACGAAGTACCGGGCGTCGGGAGACGCGTCCCACTTTCCTGGCAGATAGATTGGGCTGGTGTGAGCGAATCGGACGGTATAGGAAGTTTTCAGGAAGCAACGCGCCGCGATCCAGGAATGGTTGCCGGGATTCAGAAGAGCGTCGCCTTCGAAGTCCTTTGTGTCCCCGGCTGGTACGATCGTGCGGAGCACCTCGCCGTTGGCGATGATCTCGATTCGGTCGATAGGCTCACGCGCATATGCCTTGATGGAAACCTTGAGATCGTGGCCGGATGGCTTCGTGTCGAGAAAGAGAATTGGACCATTTGTCGTCAGAACCTTTCCGGCGCGAACCGCTGCGTACCACTTATCTACGGTCAACGGACCGTTCACTGGCACGTACATGCGGTCGTATCCAATCGGCGAAGCGAGGATGCCGCTGGCCGATCCGGCAGAGGGTGGCACGTGAAAACCAAGGTTCAGATATCGATAGTAAAGCTGGAGCAAATACAACGTGAATCCGAGAGGGCCCGGGAACTTCTCCGTGTCGCGAGGACGACCGCATGCTTCGCCGGCAATCGTGCTGTATTCCTGAAAGTGGTTGAAAACGATTCCCATGGAATCAGGCGTCGCCAGCGCCATCATCACAGGGACCTCCCACCACGTGGGTTTGTCGACGTCAAACCACGGAAACAACTCGCTTGCTGAATGTTTCTGTGCGCGGGCATCGCGTACGAAATCAATACCCGGCGGAACCCGATCACCATCGACTCCCAAAGCAAGAGGTGTACGAAGATTTTGCAGAATCCAGGCACCCCCTCCCCGCTCATCTTCGCCATTCATCAGAGTCACGAACCGGTCGGGCGAAACCCGCATGACCGGCACCGGAGGAACGCCTTTGTTCTGCCAGTAGTTCCATTTCGCAAACATAGTGATAACAACGGAGATGTTCAGGTCTTCAGTAAAGGACAGAGAAGGTGCTTCGTCAGGCGGGCGATGCACATGCATGTCGCCGGAGTACCACCCCAGATCGCGCATGCGTATCCACGGATGGAGTTGAACTGCAACGCTGACGGCCCGATCCGTTGTCACATCGACGACTGTCTCCTTACGCTCATATTCGAGACCGTGCTCTGCGGCGACGGTATAGCGTCCAGGAGGAAGCTCAAGATTCGCCTGACCATCCGCAATGAAACTCCCGCCGTAATAGCGATCGGGCCCATGAAACTTCTGACGGTAGTTCGGATCGCTGATGATTGTGCCCTGGGGCTGAAACATTTGGAAATCGGAACCGCGCACCTCAAGTCGCGCCCACACCGGGGAACCAGTTTCATCCGTGATGGTGATGCGTAGTTCGGCGGCTTTGAGTGTTCTGCCAGACAGGATCAGAAGCAGGCACATTTGCAAGCCATTGCCGATAAAACGATTCATTTGCATTTCCGATGAAGCCCTTCAGCCAATGCTAAATGGGCAGCGTTTTGTCAACTGTTGCCAACAGGGGTAAATCGCTCATTGACCGATTCCAACCAGCGCGGCGGGCCTTTATCTGGGTTCTGAGTGTATGGTCGGCAATACGGAAGTTTGCCGGGGCGATGGTTGAAAGTTCCGAATTGCCGGTCACTCGCGATCATCGTGTCATCGGCGAGGAAGCTGTGCGTAATGCGATATAGGGATTGCAATGACGATTGCCTTACCCGTCCCTTTTCTGGGGGGTCTTAACTGGAGTCCCGCTGGGGCCGGTGCCGGGGAGTTCGCCGGTCGGATATGTAAATCGGGCGATGCGGCCCGGCGCCGATCAAAGGGGAAGGTGATTGCTGGGTTTACAAAGGCCTGAGTAGCCGGTTACTCACCTCACAACGAATGATTGACATTGCGTCAGTTTCTGTTTCCTTGAGATGTCGATCGCCCAGTCTGCCCGTGGCTCGACTGCAGAGGGCCTACAAGTGGGTTGAATGGATTAGGAGCAATGAGATTGGCGTTAACCTGTGGGCCTCAGTTTTTCTTGACTTAGCAGTTGACCTCAATTGTGCAACGGGAGTAGCTTACACGTCGTATCGATACGGTCACTACTGAGTCCTCAGTTGCGCACAGCCGAAGTGGCGATACGAACGTTAACACATTAGGCTCTCCGCGACGAAGCTCCCCGAGCTGGTAGGCCGCAGTTTCGACGGATAGAGCTATGAGGATGCGATCTTCATCACTGCAACTCGTCATTAAAGGAATTGCAATGATCCATTCTGCATGTGATCTAGATTGTTCTTGGGCCTCATCAAATGATGGAGTAATACCCGCAGCTTGAACCTAACTCGCGGCTGCGTACTCTCATCAAAGGAGGTGCGCAAATGGATTTGGCACAAATCAAGCGGTTCGCCGCATTTCCCCACTTGAAGGATGAGAAGCAGACCGCAGCCATCAAGCGCTATCTACGTATCGGCGGAATTGTCCTCGCTGTCCTGGTCCTGATCCTTATCGCCCTTCCTCTGTTGATCAACGTGAACCGATTTCGGCCCAAGGTCGAGTCGGAAGCAAGTGCTGCGCTTGGACGGCAAGTTACGATCGGCGATTTGAGTTTATCCCTCTTCTCAGGAAGCGTTGGGGCGAACAATATCGCTATTGCTGACGATCCGGCATTCAGTAAGTCGCCGTTTGTAACAGCAAAGTCGTTGAAGATCGGCGTTGAAATGATGCCGCTGATCTTCTCCAAACAGCTCAATGTGACTGAGATCACACTGAATGAGCCTGAGATCAGTCTGCTCAAAACGACTAACGGGAAGTGGAACTTCTCTAGGATCGGTGAAGCCTCTACTAAGAAGCAGCCCGAGAACGCTGGTGGACCCAAGCAGAAAAACTTCTCAATCGCAAAATTGAATGTGCGCGACGGAAAGCTATCGGTAGGAAAGGCGAATTCCTCCGCAAAGCCGGCAGTCTATGACAATGTAAACGTCACGGTGACGAATTTTTCGTTCACTTCGCAATTCCTCTTTGAATTAACGGCACAGCTTCCGAGCGGTGGAGACGCGAACTTCTCCGGGAAAGCAGGACCCATCAATGCCGAGGATGCTGCCAAGACTTCTCTGGAAGCGGCAGTCAAGTTAAACAATCTCTCGATCGGGACAGGGGGAATCATTGATGCTGCAAGTGGCATTGCAGGGCTAGCGAATTTCGATGGGACGCTGAACTCCGATGGCAGCCACGCCAAACTAGGAGGGCTCTTTACCGGCAATAAACTGAAGTTCTCGCCCAAGGGAACCCCAGCTCCTAAGGTGGTAACAATTAAGAACACCGTTGATATCGACCTCGACAAGCAGATGGGAACCATCACCCAAGGTGATATCGCTATCGGCAGAGCGCAAGCGCATCTGACGGGAACCTTTCAAACCCAGGATGAGACAGAGGTGGTGAACCTGAGACTCAATGCGCCTAACATGCCGGTCGATGAGTTGGAGGCTATGCTGCCGTCAATGGGAGTTGTGCTTCCCTCAGGATCGCAATTGAAAGGTGGCACGTTATCAGCGGAACTGACGATTGCGGGATCGCTCGATAAGCTGGTGATCACTGGACCAGTGCGACTCTCGAATAGCCAGTTGGCTAACTTTGATCTGGGCTCCAAGCTCGGAGCGCTGTCGGCATTTACCGGCAAAGCGGCATCGAGTCGCGACACATCGATACAAAACGCCAGCCTCGATGCACGCGTGTCCCCCGAAGGCACAAGAGCCGATAACATCAATCTCACAGTACCGGCGATCGGCGTAATCACAGGAGCAGGGACCATCAGCCAGTCCGGGGCACTCGCTTTCAAGATGCTGGCCAATCTGCACGGTGGAGCGGTAGGCGGACTGACGAAGGTCGCAGGAGCTAGCAGCGGCCAGAACGGCATTCCGTTCGCGATTGAAGGAACCACTTCACAACCGAAATTCGTCCCGGATGTGGGTGGCGTAGCCGCAGGTTTGGCAAAGGGTGAAATCAGCAATCTTGCGAAAGGACAAGTTGTTCCGGGAGGCCCAGTTGCCAAAGGTGTGGGCGGACTCCTGGGACACAAAAAGCAATAGAGCAGGTTGTAACCCGTAAAGTTGAAGTGCCCAACCTTTTTAGTCCTTTAGAATTTCCCGCTTGAAGTCTATTTAGGAATTGCTGGACATGCGCGACACGGGTATTTGACGAGTGTGGCTACCGTTGGACGCTCTGAGGCACTCCATCTGTCACTTCTACCAGTAGCTCACCGCACATTCCCGCCTTACGATCAGCTTGGCGTCGTGAGTCAATCATGGTTTCTTTCGATGCAGAACACGCGGCAGTGCACTATCCAGAGGACCGCCGCTTTTGGATTTGGGTTCGACCTTCCATTTTGATTGGTATCGCGGTTTTGGGTCTGGCGTTGGTCCTCGCTTCCTGGATCGAGTTTGCAACCGCCGGTCTGCCTCCTGTTCCAGTGTTTTCAGAGATTGCTCCCAACAACATCGCAGCACCGCACGGATTTCCGCTGTGGGTTCGTTGCTGTCACTTCCTCAACTTCTTTTTTGTCATGCTCCTAATTCGAAGCGGCGTGTCGATCCTAGCGTCTCATCCTCGTCTGTATTTCAACGATCACTGCACGCCTGGGAGCGAATGGATCCGGTTTACTCCTCTCAAGGTGCCTCGCGACCGCATCTGGACCGCGAAAGACGATTCTCGCTATACATCGCCAATCATCTCCACGCCTGGTTACAGATTCACCCTAGGCATTGCGCGTGTCTGGCACTTCATCAATGTCCACGGATTCATTATCACGGGCATTGTCTTCGGGATACTGCTCTTCTATACCGGGCAGTGGCGGCGGATTGTCCCTACGTCCCCGATGATTCTTTCGCAGGCATGGAATACGTGGGTGCACTACGCGACATTTCATCTGCCTCCGGAGCCTGATGGTTTCTACGCCTACAACCCACTTCAACTGATCTCCTATTTCACAGTCGTGTTCGTATTCGGCCCATTGGCAATTCTGACGGGCATCGCAATGTCTCCAGCGGTCGTGAACCGCTTTCCGTGGTATGCGCGTATCTTCGGCGGCAAGCAATCGGCTCGCTCGATCCATTTCCTCACCATGTTAGGTTTCTTAGGGTTCCTAGCGGTACATGTCGCGCTGGTAATAGCGACTGGATTCGTACGAAATATGAATCATATCGTTATGGGGACCGACGACCAGAACACCATCGGGATGTGGCTGGGGTTCGTCGGCATAGGCGTAGTCATCCTCTCGTGGGTGGCTGCTCATTACATCTCGTGGAGTCATCCACGCGGTTTGCAACATGCCCTCAAGTTCGTCACGTACCCGATGGAACTGCTCACCTTGAACCAGCTCGTGCCGCACGAGAAATACTCCGAGCGGGATATCTCGCCTTACTTCTGGTACAACGGAAAGCTTCCAGTGAGAGAGGATTGGAAGCAATTGGCCGGGCGCGGCTTTCAAGATTACAAACTAAAGGTGGGAGGACTGGTTGAAAATCCAGTCGAGCTTTCACTAACGGACATCGAGAAGCTAGGATACGTCGAGCACATCGCCATGCACCATTGCATTCAGGGTTGGACTGGCATTGCGAAATGGGGCGGTATCCCGATGAAGACACTGATCAAACTCGTGCGCCCAAAACCGGAAGTCAAAGTAGTGGCTTTCTTCTCCTTTGGTGGCTCGGCCTACGGCGACGACTCATACTACGACACGCAAAGTCTGGACAATGTACTTAAAGCAGAATGCCTGCTCGCTTCTCACATGAACGGACAGCAGTTGCCGGAGTTGTATGGCGCTCCGCTGCGGCTGCGAGTTGAGAACCAGTTAGGGTACAAGATGGTTAAGTGGATCGAGCGCATTGACTTTATCGAATCGGAGAAACAGTTGGGCGCGGGAGAAGGTGGCAGAAATGAGGATGACGAATATTTCGATCTTCTACCTAACATCTGACAGAGTGTTGATTGCTATCACGGGCAATCCGGAGGGCACTGCCAACCCTTTCGCCTAGTCCGGACACTACGATATCTCTGCTACACTCATCGACCCGCAAAACTTCAATACAACTGTTGCACCCATTAACTACGCCCTTACGAATGGGCGGAGGAATATGAGATGGACGAGAATGCAGCGAGGAATGAAGTAAAAGTGATGGTTCTGATGGATTTAGCCGCAATCTGTAAAAAGCTGGCTGATAATTCGGTTGTTCCAAATAATATGCGCGTGGAGGCGAGTACACTGCTCGAGGAATTCGATGCACTTCTGCCAGCCCGTGGCAAAGGCACTGCGTCCGAGCACGCGCAGGGTGAGATGCTCTTGGTTAGAATGGCGCGATACTTATCGAGAGTCATCGAAATTCATATGTGGCCTGCCGACGACAGGGGAGCGTTTGAGGGGATCGAGTAGTGCCACCGATGTATTGTCGCCAAGTCGGAAGTGATCCGGATTTCAGGCTATTTCCGGTTTGCCGGTAATTCGTCCAGAACAGGGTCCAACTACCGTGGCGCGGGGAGAGCGAGGGCTGCCATGGCAGCTTCGCGTCGAGAACTGTGCAGATGTTCGGGTCATTGATTGCAGATGCGGCATCCGCTTCTCTTCGGAACCTCTGAATGGTGCAGTAGTGGGAAATGATTTGACCGAGATGGAGTTGGGAATCAGTTCATTTGAGGATCTCCGCCGTGTCCGCAGCTTCTGCCATGGAGCCCTCTCTAGTAAAAACCCTGGTTGTCCCGCCGGACACTGACCTTGCCCGCGTAGCGGCGCGAGATGAAGACGAAATAAGCGGTCGCGAGAGCAAAACTCACTGACCACCAAATTGAGGCGAGCAACAGAGAGCTGTGGCTGGAGGCAACCGCGTAAGCGGTCAGTGAATTCTCCGGCGCGAGGGTCGAATAAAGCACGACCGGAAAAATAGCTGCGCCTTCCGTGGCTATGATGCCCGCGAGGAGAAGGTTCGACCCAAGGAAGGCCCGCAACTCCTGATGAGTCACGAGACCAGAAATTAGGGTCATGGCAGAGACAATAATTAGGAGCAATCCTAGCCAGCAAAGTGGATTGTGAAGCGCGTGCTCGGGAAGGTCGGGGCGGACGACCCAGGACCCCACCGAGATCGCCAGAAAGAGCGGAGCCGCCGCAGTCCAGAGATACTTCGCCAACCTGGCGCTACGGTCATGCACTGGGCCTTCCGTCTTTAGCGTGAGATACGTTGCGCCATGGGCTGCCAGGATTACAGTTGTGAAAATGGCGACGGATACCGTGTACCAATCAAGCAAACCAACATATCCGCGAGCACGGAAGTCCGTGAAGAATGCCATCGAGAAGTTGCCGTCCGGATCGAGGGGAACGCCCCGCATCAGGTTGCCTGCAGCGGCACCGAAGAGGATGGCAAGCAGAAAATTGGAGAACACGAAAACGAAATCCCAGAACGCCTGCCAAAGACGATCATTGATATGTCCGCCAACTTCGAGGGAGATTCCTCGGAGAATCAGCCCCCACAAGATCAGAAAGAGCGCGAGGTAGTAGCCGGCAAACGCCGAAGCCAGAAGCCGCGGAAATACCGCGACCATTGTGCCGCCAAAACCGACGAGCCACACTTCATGCCAGGACCAGAGCGGTCCTATCGCCGCAATGACCTGCCGCCGCTCCTCGGGAGTTCTGGCGACAATCCAGTGGAGCATTCCCGCACCAAAATTGCGTCCGTCCAGCACCACATAGACGATAAGCATGAAGCCAACGATGCCGTACCACGTCGCGATCATACAGATTGCTCCTCTTCATGCTTTCCAACCGGTTCTACGTCAGGACCATGACCGATTTCACGGCCGACCAGATACAGAAACAGCAGACCGAGCACAAAATAGAGGCCATTGAAGCCGATCAACGTAAAGATAGTGTCGCCGTTGCTCACCACTTTGCTGTAACCATCGCGCGTGTGAAAGAGGCCGTAGATCAGCCAGGGTTGACGTCCCAGTTCCGCTGTCATCCAGCCCAGTGTGTTGGCGATGTACGGAAATGGAAATGCCAGCATTAACACCCAGAGCAGCCACTTGCTGGATTGCAGTTGGCCGCGCCAATCCTGAAAACTGGCACAGGCCATCAGCAGGATAAAAATCGTGCCCAGCGTAATCATCAAGTGAAACGCGTAATACAAAAGCTCAATATTGTCCGGCCATGCATCCTCCGGAAATTCATCGAGCCCGTGCACATAACTTTGGAACGTGCCGTAGGCGAGAAAACTGAGTGCGCCGGGAACTTCAATGGGGTTATCGAGTCGCTTGGCGACGATATTGGGTTGCCCGATGAGGGCAACCCCGGCCATGTTTCCACCTACGAATTTACCTTCCATCGCGGCGAGCGTTACAGGCTGGTGCCTGCCCACCATCTTGGCCTGCTGGTCACCGGTGGGAAAAGCAACAAGAACAGATGCGATCAGCCCGGTAAGCGTACCCGCGCGCAGATACAGTTGCGCCTGGGTTGTATGCAGCCCCCGCAATGCATAGAAAGCCCCGATGGCCGCAACCACGAATGCGCCGGTTACGAGCGCGGCCATTTGATTGTGGGCCAACTGCACCCAGGCCCACGGATTCAGCAGATAGGTATGGAAACTGGCAATGCCAAGCGAGCCATTGGACTCGATCCGGTAACCCACCGGATGCTGCATGAAGGCATTGGTGGCCAGAATGAAGAAGCCGGAAATCCAGCTCCCCAGCGCGACTGCCACCGCGGCCAGGAAGTGATACCGCGGCCCCAGTCGTTTTTCGCCCCAGATAAGCGCGCCGACGAATGCGCTCTCCAGGAAGAACGCGAACATGCCTTCCATCGCCAGCGTTTGCCCAATCACGCCGCCCGCATACCGCGTAAAACCGGCCCAGTTAGTTCCGAACTGAAACTCCATGGGAATGCCGGTAACGACCCCAACGGCAAAATTGATTCCAAATACCTTGGCCCAAAACCGGACCGCTTGGTTGTACTTCTCATCGCCCGTTCGCAGGGCACGCCACTTCCAATACACCAGGAACCATCCGAGTCCCATCGTGAGTTGCGGAAAGAGGTAGTGATAAGTGATGGTGAAAGCGAACTGCAACCGGCTCCAGAACGCAGGATCAGAAAGAGACGAGTTCATTGTTTAGCCCTACTCGAAATTCGGTGGTAGGAATCATCGCTAATCTTCGGGCACAATAGGCACCATTATGTGCAGGCGATCTCTCGAAGTCGGCACTAAATCGAACGCTCTTGGACTAACTCCTTCGATTCCCGACTAAATACCACCCCGGCGATAAACAAACAGTGGAAGAGTCCGGTGCACACGCGGAACATACGGATCACCTGACTTGCACGAACGAGCCAAACTGCTGGGCGGTAAGTTGACTCTCCGGAGTGATCGCGGCTACTGCAATTGAGTTAATCATTTCCCGCCTCGGTTGTCTATGCATCGGCCAGGGGGAAGGGGACGATCATTCGGGCGAAGAGCGCTTCCTGAGCTTGCCAAATGAAGGATCGCTGAGCCTGCTACACGGAAACTTCGTTCCGTTACTTCCGCTTGGCCGGTGATACACCCACAACAGCCACGGGCGTTAAGCCGACTGTTCGTTCTCTATCTGCGCGAATGAGTAACTCGGCGATTCAGCACGAACTGATGTTGAGGTTGGGAACCCACAAGAGCACCTCAGTTGCAAAGCTCCTATTCTGGGACCGTTGCAGGGAGAAAAATTGTCCCGTTTCATGCAAGGAATTTGTTGCTGATGAGACTACCTGTTTGGAAGCGGAAATCGATGTCAACCCAAGCCATTGCACAGCAGGGACAACAGGGAGTGGAAGATACGACCCGGCAAGACATGTTTCTGCGCCTCATTGGGCAGCACGAGGCAGCGTTACGGCGGTTGGCAGCCGGTTATGCCGCCCTCGCAACCGACCGCGAGGACTTGTTCCAGGAGATCGCGGTGGGACTCTGGCAGGCGATTCCGAGCTATCGTGGCGAGGCCAGTGAACGAACCTGGCTGTACCGGATCGCGCACAACATCGCCATTTCCTCGTCGGCGCGTCTCTACCGGCGTGGGAAACGCGAGGCGCGAATGCCGGAGGCCTTTGACCAGATCTCGGCAGGCCTCAATTCAGAGCAGGAGGTCTTGCGCGATGAAAAACGCCGGACGCTGGTCGAAGCAATCAGAACCCTGAATGCAATTGACCGGCAGGTTGTACTCCTGCACCTGGAAGGCTTGTCATACGCGGAGATGCAGGAGATCAGTGGGTTGTCGCAGCCGGCCATTGCTACGCGCCTTAGCCGCGTTAGAGAAAAGCTGAAACAAGAAATCCAAGCCAGGGAGATGGGACCGCGATGAACGCTAAAGATGAATTGCGTGAACTGTGGTGCTCGCAGCCTTATGAACGTGCAACAAAATGGGAGGACCTCGTGAAACTGGTTGAGAAGAAGACGAAGCAATTCGACCGTGCCATCCTGGTCAGAAATCTTCTGGAATGCGCAGCCGCTCTGGTCGTCTTCGTTTTGTTCACCTCGTATGCGGTGCGCACTTCCGACGCTTTGCAGCGCCTAGGCTTGATCGTGGTCGCGGCGAGCGCCGTTTGGATCATTTATTTCCTCCTGCGATACGGTCGCGGATCAGCCAATGCCGACCCAAGCCAGGACCTGAGCGCTTACCGGCGCGCACTTCTCGAACGCTACGATCGGCAAATCCGGCTGCTGAAGTCGGTCAAATACTGGTATCTGCTGCCGCCCTACGTCGGGCTGCTGATCGGAAGCGCTGGCGTGCTGCTGAACCATCGGAGATTGGGATTGATCGGATGGGGCGACTTCCTGGGCCCGGCCCTCTACACGGCGTTCTTTGCCTTCGTGTGGTGGCTTAACGAGGTTGGAGGGGTAGCGCGCCTGCGGTCCGAACGAGCACGACTGCTGTCCATATTGAACGAAGCCAACGGTTCAGAACGCGCAGGTTGAAGATTTCAGTAGGGACCCAGATCACAAAAATCAAGGAGATAATCATGAAACGGATGCTCGTAATTGCGGCGTTCGCGGTGTGCATGCCGCTCACGCCAGCAGATCAGAATATAGCCGGTGACTGGCAGGGCACCCTGAATGCCGGGTCTGTTCAGCTCCGCCTCGTTCTCCACATCTCGCAGGAGAGGAACGGTGGTCTGAAAGCGACGCTGGATAGCGTTGACCGGGGAGTAAACCTCATCCCTGTGACATCAATCGTGCTTAGGCATACGCGCCTGAGCTTCATGGTGAATTCGGTCAACGGTTCCTATGAAGGCGCTCTAGACATGAAGGCGACGACGATACACGGGACTTGGCCGCAAGGCCAACCTCTGCCACTGGATTTCCAACGAGCGGCCACTACAATCAAAATGGAGCTGCGCAACGCCAGGCCTTTCCGAGATCGCTGCGCCGGCTTTCGCATTGAGCTCTAACGCGCCAGCCATTCCTAGTCCGAAGCCCGGGAGTCCAAACTGTAACGCAAGCCCATTTCCCGGGACCAATCCCGCCATCGGGGACGTAATCCAAGACCACTAAGCGAGCAATGTCCGGTTGGTCGGCTACTCGGAAGTTATATCTGAGTAAATAGCCATTTGACTTACGAGTCGTCAACGAGTGCCAAATCTCTAGGCACTCATCGACAAGCTTTGGACGGTTTGCGGACCATGCCTCAGCGACGAGCACTCGCGATACAGAAGCTACTGATGCGCCCCAATCGCGGTTTGACTCCGGAAGAAACGCCAAATCATCCTTTCGAATCCCCTGGATTTTCGAAGCGGTTTTACGGATGGCTGTCCCTATGCGGAAACTACTCGAAGTTGGGAGAGATGAACCCTCTGCATTGCAGCCGCCGGAGGAGGATCCGGTATCGGGTTGAGAATCGGTTCGACACGCAATACTGCATCGCTGCCGCACACTCCACATAGGTCGGGTGGCGAGTTAGAGATGGTCATGCAGTTCTCGCAGTACACTGCTTGCGCCAGAGGAATGCTATAGATCAGCGGGCGGGGGCGCATTTCAATAATTCTGGCCATTGGCTTTGTCGTCTCCCTTCTATTTCTTCTTGCTGATGACTCGTGAAACGCGGCCCCCACCATTGACGCTGTGGAAGACGCGCTCGGATCCGGTAAGCCGGCGGATCGGAAATCGGTCGACGCCAAACGCCTCGATGATCTTTTCCTTATGTCCCTCACAGAAGAGTTCGGTGTCGATCAACCAGGCCGCTGGCCGATGGCACAATGAACACTCCTGTGCTTCCATTGGTTGACCTCAAAAAGAAAAGAGACGCGGGTAGTCCGCATCCCTCTTCGGCTTTATTTAGCTAATTGTGGTTTAACGGATTTATGCGACGCTCCGCTTGGAGCCTGACGGCAGCGCTCGATTCACCTCTTCGACCAGCTGCTTGAGAACTGCGAAGTTCGGCACTCGATCGAGCGACTCGACATTGTTACGATCGAGGATCTTGAAGAACAAATCGTCAGGGATTTCTGAAGCAATTTGGCGGATCTGGGCCATTCCTCGCACTCCGCTTTCCATCCACTTGAGTACCTCAAGCTGCAGCTTCTGATTCGGGATGTCGCGTGCCGAACGAACCTTGGCGGTGGCGCCGAGAATGCTGCTGTAGAGAGTCATTCCAAGCTCTCGTCGGCCATTTTCGATCCGTTCTGTGATGCTCGCGTCGAGTGGGCCTTTTTGCGATGAGATCTTGGCGTTTTCTGGAGAGGCGCTGGCAGAACGAGCCCCACGCTCGTTTGCGGGTAGGGCCCACGTAGGCAGAGATGGAAGCCTTTTCGGCTGCCTGTACTCGTTCAGATCGACCCACATCTCACCGAAGTTGTAGAAGTACCGGCCGAGTCCAAAACAGCTGCATGCCCGCTTAAAGGCCTGGGCCTCCGCCGAGGTCATGGCGTTCTCGTCATCTGCCCACTCTTCGCCGCTGCCGCTGTGCGTTCCGATACCAGGAATCGAGACAACACACGTGACCAGCACCTTGCCTGTCTGGATGGCTCTGTCCCTCTTGGTGCGGGTGACAGGAGAAACCGTGTGGACGTTGTACTGACGCGTCCATCCACTTGCGGTAAATACCTCATTGAGCCGGTCAGTGTACGCTCTCGGATCGGCGTAAGGAGTAACGCGGCCCTTGCGGCCGTCTTTCGATGTGACTGCAACAAGCCATTTCACGTCTTTAGATGCAAAAGGCACCTCAAGGCGCAGAAGTGCCTCCGCAGCTGTCTGCATATTTTCCATGGATAACCTTCCTCATTGTCGATTGGGATTGCTCGAAGGATGAACTTCATAAAATGCCACGCCGTCATGAAAGACGGAGCGGCGCGATGCGTTCTTTGCCCCCGAACGTCTCAGCGAACCTCATGGATCCGCTCAAAAAGGCACGTCTTCGTCGGTGATGCCGAGATCCCCGTACTCTTCGGCCTCATCACGCTGTCCCGAGTTGTTCTTCGAATGCCGCCGGCTATCGGCGACGCTACGCTTGCCGTTGCTGTCGCTACTCGAAAGAAGGCTGATATCACCCACAACGATCTCCGTACGATAGACCTTCTTCCCCGTATCCTTATCCTCCCAGGACCGCGTTTTGATCTTGCCTTCGACGTAGAGTTTCGAGCCCTTCCTGACATAGTCACGGACGATCTCGGCGCCCCGTGCGTACGCGACCAGATTGTGCCACTCTGTCTGCTCCTGCCACTCGCCCTGCTTGTCTTTGTAGCGATCCGCCGTTGCCAGCGTAAAATTCGCGACCAGCGTTCCACCGTTCGTCGACTTAATCTCCGGATCTTTCCCCACGTTACCCAGCAGGATTGTCTTATTGACTGATTTGCTCATGGTGCTCTTCTCCTTTTCTCGCGTCATCGTCATTCCGGCGCGAAACTTCTGGTGCCTAGCTGAAGACAAGCTTGATTGCTTCCTCGCGATCTGTTGGCACGTATCCTGTGGGCGTGTAGCGAAAGCAGCCGCCTTCGGGCGTGATGTTCAGATAGCGCCGCGTGATGATGTGTTTGTACAGGTAGAGTTCTCCGGACCGCCCCATAAACATGAAGTCACTGCAGCGCTCCGGCCCGAGCAGTTCTTCGAGAAGCTGCCAGTCTGAATTCATCTCCCTCACTTCGCCTCCCAGAAAGATGTCTCTGGATCTTCCCGAACACTCAACCTCAACGGTCGACGAAATTACCCAACATCCAGTCTGCGAACGATCGCGATCAGTCCGAAGACTGTGGGAATGATCACCAGCGAATTGATCTGCTCGATTCGGTGGAGCTTTCGCTCGAAGGCTGGCTCGTCCTCGTCATGCCGGATATCGAATTCGATTTTGAGCCGGACAAGGAGTAACACGGTCACGATGATCGCCGCGATCGCAGCCAGCGGATTGTCGAGGTTGTGCGCAGCCAACCCAAGGGCAAACAGGCTCAGCCCAATGCATCTGGATCGCTGGTAGATTCGCGGGTGGTGCCAATGGATCATGCTGACACCTCCACGAGGACATCCTTGTCCGCCCCTGCGGCCGCTTCGAGCAGATGACTGTGGCGGCATCCTGGGCAACAGACTCCGTCGGTAGCTTTCATGACCGAATGAGCCCACATCGATTCTGGTCCACCCGGCTCGCCGTTCCTTTTGTAGAAATGTGGCATGGCTCCCCCGCGGAACGCGGAATCCTTCCCCCACAGTTCCGTTTCAAGTGATCCATTGCGGCCAAGAAAGAGGATCGTGCTCCTGACCTCCGGACGTTTGTTTCCGTTGTCTTCCAACCAGTGTTTGGTGATCAACAGATCGTAGGTCTTCTCGTACCGGAACATTTCCATGCGGACGAGTTCGTCGGTGACGACGATGGCATGAACGCCGTTGGGAATGAAATTCTGAATGCGCTGCAGCCAGGGAATCGCAGCTCCGGAGGCGTCCACAAAGCCGACGTAATGACCGAGCAGTTCTACGGCGCCACCCGATTCCTCTCCTCGGAGCTTCCATTGCTTCGCCCGAGGCTGGTACACAATTTCGAGCTGTGGGCGGCACCGAATTCCTGTGGTCCGAATCTGTTCACGGGTTTCGATCGGCAGCGACAATCCGCGCCGGGCGATCGTGGCGAGTCGGCTCTCGGTCACACTCTTCTCCTTATTTAAGGGCGATAGCAGCGTTGGGGAATAGGCTGGCCCAGCGCTTCGCGGATCATCTCCCGTGTGCACCCGGCCCAGCATTTGTAGAAACGGGGATCGGTAATCGAAATGGCGAGATTGTCCATCGCGCGATCACGCCCCTGCCGTGCGCACGATGGGCATTGGGTCCAGTAATTGCCGCTCCGTTTGGCGCGAACCTTTACGTGCTGCAAGATCTGGAAACCAGCGCGGCTATCGTTGAATCGTGGTTGCTCGATCTTAGGTCGACTCACGATCCCTTCAGGAATAGACAGGCCCTCTGTAAAGGTTTCAAGCTCAGCAGCGGTCAGACGCTTGACGGAACGCAGATAGTTGAGCTGATCCGCGAGATTGCTCGGAGCATCTTCAAACCAGTACCGGTGCATGTTCGCCCGGTGAATTCCGAGGGGAGCCCGAATGGCATTCCCGAATTCCGAATCACCGACTTCGTCCTGGCGGGGGAAGATCTCGATTCCGTCAACTTGTTTGAACGTGCCCTTGATCGGCACGTCCAGTCGGAGCGCCAGACCATATATATAGATACGGCAGAGTCGAGCCGGAAGGGGTTGTTCGCACAGGATCCAAAGGTGGGCGCCGCGCCGGGACATCTCGACGATTGCGTGGACTCCATCCTGTTCGAGTTCCCACTTCAGCGTCCTCAGATCGCGGTACGCGCCGTCGTAGTCGGCGTCGATCGCTACCCACTTGGAACACTGCGTTTCGGGATTGATCGCATAGAGACCCATCGTCTGCTCTCCAGCGAGGTGCTTCCGGACAACGTGAGGATCGAGAGACAGCCGCTCCTTCGTCGTCCGGTCGCGCGCCTGGTAGAAGTAATACTTGCCAGAACGCTCATCCGGTCGGTCGGTTTGCCGGGTGTAGGCGCGCCGGTTCACAAACCACGTCATGTATTCGGCCGCTTGGCCGAGGGTAGCCGGCAAAATCTCCGGCTCCGGTCGTGGCAGTCGCCACGTTGAAGATTGCACCTGAGACATGGCGTGCACTCCCTTCTCCAAGCTGTGCTCTTGTACCCCGGTTCCGAAACTCGGTCAAATGGACCGGAGATCCTTGATCTTCCTGACGCCCGCACGGTGCCACCACATGAGCACTGCGGTCGCGGCACCAGGATGAACTCGGACGGTTTCCACGCCGGCGACGGTGCCGAAACTTCTTTCGGTTTCCGTCGATCAAATCGAGCAGGTGATAGACTCGCAGCGCCAACTGGAAATCGTCGCCATTGAGCGTGTCTTCCTTGTGGTCGAAACGGAGCCAGAAGAAGGCTTCGAGCGGCTCAGCGAACAGGTAAATTCCGCCGGAGTTGGGCTGACCTGGAACGCTCTGCAGAATGACGAAACCATCATTCTCCTCCACGAGGCGCTCGGCTCGGGCTTCTCCCACAGCCAAGAACGCACGCAACACGTCCCATCGGTTCGACCCGGCCGCCAGGCCGAGATCGGTCACGGACATGATGTAGTCCACATGCAAGCTGCCGAGCAGCTCACGCTTCGAATAACGGCGACGATAACGGGACATAACGATGCCTCCTTCTTCGGTACTTCGCTGGACATGAAAAAGCCCTAGCCGACTGGCAGGGGCGCGGATGCATTTTGAGTTCTTAGAACTGGGGTCAGACCTGCGCCGGCACTTGCTCCCGAACTTCAGCGTCGCGGAGAGAAATTTGAGCGCTGACGTACGCGAGATCCCTCAAGGTGCAGCGCCACATGTTCCACAACGTCGGTACAAGGGGCACTGCCAGGAGCAGGAACAAGGGTGAGAGAACGCACTGCGATACCCAGTGGATGGTCACTGCGCAGACAATGATGTCCAAAAAGCTAAGTACAATGCTTGTCGCAAAACGCCGGAGCGCGCGACGATACACGATGGCTGTCGACATGATAGGTCTCCTTTTCACAGAGAATTCGTTGAGATTGGGACGTTACTGAATGGCTTCCATGGGGGAAACGCGAGAATGGTCAGAGGGCCGCCCAGCGCTTACGAAGGACGATGGCAGCTTATTGGTTTGGGGACGAATCGATTCTCGAGTCGCAGAGCAGATGCCGTGAATAGTCAGCTCCGCGGAGTCGACATTTCTCTGATCGCCCGAGGTTTGTTGGTCGGCGTAGTCGTTCAAAGACCGATTGTCGTCCAAATCACCATAGGACCAGGATGCCAATCCGACGCGATTTTTTATGCTTGCTGCTAATCGCTTGCTCTTATGCCTATCTGTTCGGAGCAAGCTCCGGCACTTCGAACGATTCGGCGCAGTGCCTGTTTCACTCGGACGGAGCCGAGTATGTGGGCTCCTGTGGCCGGCTTTTCGGTCAAACTCCTGTGATGAGACTCAAGGCTGCCTCATCCATCACCACCGGGGTTTGGCGTCAGGATTTGCGCCCTATTTCAATTTGGGCAGGCGATATGAGCGACCAGGGAAATCCAAATGCCCCGCTTGACTCGAAATCTATGAAGGCGGCTGGGGTGTCCTGCGGACCGAATACGGCTGGTTCCCGGTCACACGATTCGCGACCTCACCAGCAAAAGGCTTTCTTCTTGATGCTTCCCATGAGGTCAAGCCCAATTCGTTGGACAGGAAAATCATTATGCTTGCGGCGGCAACCCTATCTACACAAGCTGCATGGAATCGATCCGATGACCGCAAGTGTCCACCAAACGCAACCTTATGGAGCATCTATTGTGCGTTGGAGAAAGCAACAATCGATGTTACTGGCGGGTTCCATCACCGCCGGCCCGCTCTCGAGGTTGTTCGCGAAATCGTCGATGAGCGCACGGCAGGTCGCAATTATCATCACAGGCTCATGCACTACAACAACGACCCGATGACAACTCTCGGTGATCTGCAAAGTCTCTTCAAAGTTGCGCTCGGCAGAACAACACAGAAGTGAACCCCGCTCAGTTCCTTGCTCGGGGGGCGATCCGCTTGCCTTCTGTTCCCCTCTGATTGTCTCTGCGAGGGTTCTCGCAAACTGAAAAACGAGGCCCGTCTGCGCGATACCTTCAACCATCGGCAAAATTCACTTGATTCGGAGGATAGTCAGAAATTAGTCCTTGCCCGTCTGCAACTTCTGGCCGTTTTGGGTAGACGACAGGAATACAGGAGGAAGACTCGAATGGCCGGGAGGCAGACCTCGGGCATGCGTTTCCAGAATGTCGGATTTGATATGCTTTTGCCTCACAACCGAGCGCACAGGATGCCACAGGTTTCGGCGGCCGCAGCTTCCGCCGGGCTTCAACAACCCCCGCTGAGGAGTTGATGTCGAGAACGCGGCCTGGAGGAGACTACTTTACGCGATGGCCATTATGGCCTGGTGAAAGAGTGCGCAAAAGCACTGGAAGTGGCGCTCGCTGTGCGCCGAACGAACGCGCCGGGTAGAGCCGGGCGGTCAGAGGATTGATGCAGAACGAGCGTGATGTCGCCAGAGCGACGGGGAAATCCTGTCGGTCGAATTCCGCCTTCAGCTGATAGAGAAGGTCGACGGAAGAGGTGAGATAAAGGATCATCCGAACCTGGCGCTCGCTGGCAATCGCCGACACAAGGTCACGGTAGCGCTCTGAAGACTTCAGAGAGCATTCGTATTCAATGGCGATTCTGGACCTGATTCCGTCCAGTTCAACGTCAGCGATTGCGTCGTAATCCTTCGCCAGCGGCAAATCAATCGACTGGTTGATCGAGCGTATTTCAAGATCGCTGGCCCATTCCCTCAGCAATCCGGTTGTGCGAAATGCCGCGCGAGCCTCGACCAACTCCAAGTAATGCTGCATCTGGTTTGCGTTTGCGAGCTTTCTCGATTCGGAGGTGAGACTTACCAATCCCTCGCCACAGGCTTCCAAACACGCCAAACCAGCACGGGTGATTGTGTAGACCGGCCCTGGATAGGGGAGTAACGGCGGCAGCTTTTGCGTAACCCCGGCACGGGTAAGCCGCTCGATTCTCCAGTTGAACGACCGCCGCGAAGTCTCCAGTCCGCTCGCCTTAACGTGATCCCAGAGTTGACGATGAGAGATGAATGTAGCGTTTCTGATCGCCAGCATCAGCGGCAAATCCCGTTCGCGGTTGTAATGGATGTATGAAGACCGCGAGCGCGACGCGTAAATTAGATCGCCCGGATTCCGCTCCATGTGATCTCCCACCAACCCACATCAGTTCGCAATCGAGAGCCGGGAACTGCGAGGAGGAGGCTCTCCTGAACACCGTGCAGCGCGCTCGCGGCGACCACGTTTATGCCCTCGTCACAGCGGGGTTTGTCAAAATCGATGCGGCCGATCAATCGGCTCCGCGCACAAAAGAGCAGGCGGTCGACCTTATCTCCATGACCCACCCGTTTAGCAAGAAGCACGCGGTTCCATCCTCCACGCCTCTCCGGCCCCGGACTCTGAAAGCAGCTGTTCTCGAAACTGTTCGCGCTGATCGGGTGGTTGTGCGAGGAGAGGTTGATGCGAACGACGCCCGAAACGAGCCAGAGCCGCCGTTCTCTCGAACCGCTGACAAAGCCCGTCGTGTTGAATACAGCGGCATGGGTAGAGAACCGCAGAGTGTCGCATGCCTGATTGCCGGGCCGCAACCACCACAACGATCCAAAACTGAGGCAACGAACAATCATCCCTTGCTCACCGTTGCGCCGGCTCGGCTTTGGCTTTTCGCTGGCCTTCGAGGCTGTCGTGTGCGCGACTGAGCCGTTCGCGCAGGTTCGCAATCTGGTTATCTTTCGCCTGAAGCTGCGCAGTTTTCCGCTGAAGTTTCGTCTCGACTTCAGCCAATTGAGCCTGCACCGTCGCGATTTCGTATTTCTCTTCTTCGCTATCCAAATCCTCACCCGGCGCTGGAGACGCCGTCATCCCTTGCGGCGCAGCAGCAGCGCTCCGGTCCTCTCTCGCTTGATTGAAATCCAACTCCGGTTCGCCGGGCTGTTCGGAGAGTCCCGCGATATGCGCGGCGAGACGTTCCTTGTCCGCATCAATCTTGTTGTAACGATCAACCAGGGCGTTGTATTTTGCGATCACTTCGAGCGCCTTCGCTCGGGAACTGACGTACGCATTGAACAGCTGCGTAACCACATCGGCCGTGATGGTGAGCCGCCGTTCGCGTTCCCTCAGCAACCATCCATTGCCGGCAACCGACACGCCCAGGCTGATTCCCAACATCACGAGACCCCAGAAATAGAGCCGATAGAGTGTGTTCTCAAAGACCTCCTTGCGCCAGCCTTCGACCACCTCGCCGTAGTCTTTGTCGCGTGGATTGATGCCGGCGAGAGTGGTTTCGACAATTCCTTTTGTTGGCTGAATCGCCTTTCCCCGCGCCATTGGGTCATACAAACTGCGTGCGGCAGGGTTGGGAGGTGCGGGCGCATTTGCCGCTTGTTGGGCCGGAGAGCTTCCTGCGATCACGAACGAGAGAAATCCGGCAAGGACTAGATGTCTCATTTTCTGCGCCTCCTCTGTCTCTTTTCCTCGAGGTCCGGCACAGGAAACCTCAGGTTGAGTCCCTGGCTGTCGGACGCGACTGTGTCGAGCTTGGGATAAAGGTTGACCGGCACCCGCGGCAGCCACTGCAAGGCAGCTCTCTTGATATGGAGGTGTTTGTGAATCGTGCCCTGGATCGGATCCGTCATCAGGATCTCCATCTGGCCCACAGGCATCTTCTTGATGTGTTCATCCTGTGCCAGGGTGTCCTTGATTTCGGTCTGGCTGCCCTCAGTCCCTTCTTCAAATTCGGGGTTGAATATCCCCTTCTTCTCGACGCGCATACTGCGCCGCATTTGCCGCACCCGGGCGCTGGCGTTCAGGAAGTATTTCGCCGTCTCCTCGTCCTTCGTGCGCAGCATGAATGTGGTGTTCGGTGCGCTGGCAACATCATTCCGAAATCCACGGCCGACCTGAAGCAGTTGCGGAGCACTCTGAAGCGCGAACAGAAAGGCGACGTTGGCGCCGCGCGCCGTCTGCAAAATGTGGGCGAAGTTCTCATAGGCAAATGGCGAGAACTCGTCCATGATGACGCTGACGAAGGGTTGTTGTTCTCCCTCCTCGGCGCGTGAATACCGGCGTCCTATCATCAATTGAAGATTCTGGAGCAGCATCCGGCCGAGAGCCGTTACCGCGCGTTCGTTCACATTGACGTTGAGGCTCATGAAGAGAATGCGGCGTTTGTCGATCACATCGTCGAGCGATAGCAACTCGTCGTACGGCCCGGTAATCATGGCCATGTCGTCGCCCATGAACGTCATCATTTCGTTGATGAGTCCCTGAATTTTCGAAACTCGCTCCTTGTCCTCGAACGATTCGAGCAGGTTCCGTACGCTCATCGTGAGTGACATCTTCTGTTGTCCGCTGACCGAGGCATCCGTTTCCATGCGATCGAGAGCCGTCTTCATCTGCTTTTTGAGCAGGTCCTGGTCGTAGGCGCACACCAGAACATCGTGGAAGTTGAACCGTTTTCCCGAATAATGGAGAACGCGTGCGATGTTTTCGAGATACACCCGTTGATGCCCCTCGAAGAAGTCTTTTTCCATGTCGAAGGACTCAAAGACAAAGGCGACATGGTCCTCCGCATTCCCTTGCGGCGCCCAGAACGGGTTGTAACGCACCGAGATATCGGGTCGCACGGGGTCGATGATTCCGAGATCCTGCGTCCGTCCAGCCGCTTCGATTGCCGGCAGCAGGTCATCCAGAAGTTTCTTGTCTCCCTTGCCGTCGATAAAGATGATCGGAACTCCGCGCGCAATGTCCTGCTCGGTGACCGTTTTCAGCAAATTTGTCTTCCCTGAGCCGGTCATGCCGAAGGCATTCGATTGCATGGTGCGAACGTCGTCTGACCAGTAAAAGGGTTTGCCGAAGATGTCATAGCCCAGCAAAACAGAAGAGCGGCGCCGTGCTTCCTTCAGGTATGCCTCTTCCTTTTTGCGGCTCACATAGGGGATTGGCCGCGGCCAGGCTTCCTCCATTTTGCGAGCCTTGGTCGCCTTGTATCGCAGGACCTCCCACAGGAGAAGAGCCAGGAGCAGGGGATAGATTGTCATTTCGACCAGCAGACCGGCGCGTATGTGCAGCCGGTCATAGGCGATGAAGTAGACCATGCCGATGATCCCAAGGATAAGAATCCATGCGAGGAGAAGGGCGTCCTGGGCGTCGCTTTGCCGTCGATAACGGAGCTGTTGCTGCATAAACACCTTGCGATCACGGGTGATTTGCGAAGAATGCTGCTGTGGCGCTGGCCAGCGCCAGGAGCACGATTCCAACAATGAGAAGGGGATGGATCCTTCGCCGCCCGGACCGATCGCGTTGCTCGATCGGATTCAGGAAGGGTCGGCTCAGCGTTTCGAGAAACGCGTTGTCGCCTGAGCGCCGGTATACGACAAGGAGGCGCGTCCGCGCCTCCTCCGAGGTGATGTACTCAAGATTTCCCATCACAGCACCGCCATTGCTCTGACCGGATGATTGCCGTCATTTCCGAAGACAAATTCATATACACCGGGCTTCTTGCTGTCGACTGACTGGAAGGTCAGCACCCCTTCAGCCGTACCTCGTGGAGCTACGTCCTTTTGTGGAACCGCTGTTCCTCGCACGATCACCTGGGCTGTGTCGATCGTCTGGAATTGATTGAGCGTCTGATCCGGAATCTGCTGGTCCTTCATCAAGGGAACCAGATCGCCGTTCTGTCGAGGCGTGATGGAGAGAACATTGGGCGAGGTGATGCGGTAGGGATGCGGGCTGTTGTTCGTTACCACGAAGCGCACATAGAGCGAACTACCGTCCTGCACCACTTCTTTAATCAGCACACTCACGTAATTCTTCGCCGGCCTCCAGCCTCGCGGCGTCACGGGCGTAACCTCGAGCAGGGTTGATCCGATCACCGAGTCCGTAATCCGCTGAACGTCCTCGGGCGAAGGCTTTTGGTCGACAATGGCCCCCGCTGCCTGCGGGACAGTAGATTTACTCTCGTCCAGCACAAAGGTCATGCTTTCGACCTCGCCCGGTGACTCGAGCTCATAGGTGGAGAATTGGTGTTCGGTCCATACCATCAGGTTTGTGGCCTGGCCGTTCTTCACCGGCTTGATAAAGACATTGTTGTCGTGCCATTCGATCTGCATGGCGTCGCTTCCGGCTGCCACGCGCGTGATCTGCTCCGGCAGGGTGATGATGCTCATATGGTCGAGCGCCGTGTGGATCTGAGTGACGCCATTTGGATTTACAGGTTGATGGATGATGCTCTGAGCGAAGGCCATGCTCGCGCCCAGAATGCTGATTGCAATCGCTAAGTTCCGCTCGAGCATGAGGCTCTCCGTTTCACCCCGGGGAAGAGAGGGAGGCTTTGTGTGCCCTCTCTTCATACCGGGTGGCTGGTCACAGCCAGAGGCTGTGCGTTTCTGTATCCGGACCCTCCAGCGGGCGCCGGCTGATGAACTTCCTGACTCGCATTTCAATGTCAAGGAGTTCGCGTTTCGAGTAACGTCGTCTTCCACAGACTTGCCACTGGAAGAACCACTGTGCCGAAGTGCGTTGTAGCCGAACGGCTACCTGCACTCCCTGGTTCGATCTGCGCCAGTTGAGGAACCGCATGTTCTGCTCCTTTTCTCACCTCGGCAACAGACGAGTGTCAGCCTCCTCGAGGAGGACAAACGGTTAGCTGTTGCTCTCCTCAGGCTGCTGGGTTTCAGTTGCATTCCGTCAGACCAACGAACGGCCTGGCGACTAACTCGCATTCCGAACGATTCGGTTCGCTTCACGATCGAGACGCAGAAGGAATTCCTTTCTGTCCGCACGCACCGAATAGAGGCAATCCTGCTCTACAACAACTCGCACGGGCTGAATAGTCTTCTGTACCTGGGTACGGATTCCGCCGGTTCGTGCTGCGATGGAGTCGACCACCTCTTGCGGAAAGGCATGGAACAGGATCGATCCCATCCCTTTTCCCCGCGACACGATCGTGTGGAGAGCTTGGCACCAGCCGACCCGGTCATCCTGCTTTCCTTCACCCCAGCTTCGGATGATGGACTGCAGAGACGCTGCTTGCTCCCGGGCTTGCTCCTGAGCACGGCGATAGCGGGACTTCGCTTTCCCATATGACCGTTGCTCGGAGGCGATACGCTGTCTGTCGTTCGACAGTCTGGCTTCCGCCAAACGGGCAGTCGCCTGCTCATGTGCCTTCTTCTCCTCAGCGAGTTTCCCCTGAATCAATCCATGTCCTGCTGCATACACGGTATTGATCAGGCGCGTCTCCTCGAACATTCCCTCTGTCACCTGATGCCCCGTGATCAGCCCGCGGAACTGCTCGATCGGGAACGGTTTCTCCATCAACTCCGCGATATGCTTGCGAAGAATGTTGTAGAGCCGCCCGATTCGATCCGAGGGCAGAACGTCGAGTGACAATGGCAACTCCTCATTCGTTACTGCCTTCGCTTCTTTTAGTGCGAGCCACGGAGCCGGCGAAACCTGCTGGCGGATGGCCTGCAGCTTTTTCCGGTCCGCGCCTGTGTTGTGTTTGAGGGAATCGATCTCCAGTTGCAGTTCGGCCACCAGCTCATAGAGCAGGTCGTGACGGCCGGCCGCAACGCAGGAGCTCATCAGGTCGGTGATTACGCCGATCTGATTCCCTCGCGACTTCAGGGCGACGAACTCCAGTGAAAACCACGGAGACTTGCTTCTGCCGGCCTTCGTTTTCTCCACCTTGTGTTCGTGTTCCATGCGGAAACGGCTTTCCACAAATCGCGGAAACCGGTCTCCATCGATGACACAGATCCAGTCAAAGTCGTAGTCACCGCCATTTCTTTTGGCGGTCTCCGACCGGAGTGTGTAGGTGCCCTCAAGTGTCAGCTGATCGCGAATGACCTGCGCCGCAACCTCTGGATCAAGGCCGTTCTTCTCAACCAGTTGTTGTGCAAGCATCTCCCCCTGCAAATGCTCCAGGGGAAGCAGGTCTTCGGCCATGCGTACGGGATAACGCACGCACAGGCCGCGCCGCGACGGGAGACTGGTAATGGCTGCGGTCAGAGGCATCCAGTCAGCGTTCGAGATAACCTTGCCGCGCTGATACACGAGGAAGCCATCGTCGGCCAGCGCGAACGCTGGCAGCTCGACTCCTCCTCCGGTCATCAGCTTGTACGCCCACCGCGCCATCAGCCTGCTCAGCTGAGCGTGGATGTAGGGGTGGCGGGTGATCTCACCCGAACCATCGGCCAATAAGATGGCTTCTACGACTCTCTGGAATTCTTCTCCATCGGAGTCCTCGCTCTGCCACGCTTCCTGTCCGATCAGCTCGACCACCTTGCGGTGATTGCCTGCTTGCCACGCCGTCTTGAGCGTTTCGATCAGTTCCACTGCCTGCGGTACGATTTCGGTTTCAATCGATTCCGCCGGAGCGTGCTGAAGTACCGTGTAGCTCGATTCGAACTGAAGAGGCCGGGAGATTTCCCGAATCCCCAGAGCGATCGCCCCCTTGTGGACGAGTGATCCCTTTCCCATCAAGGAGAAAAGAGCACTGGGCATCCTGATGCTTGGCTTTACGGAGCTCTCGGGAACGATAATGTCGAAGCCAAGGGCATCGGCCGTATCGTCCGTCATGACTTTGAAGCTGCCTTTCGCCTGTGTATCGCTGAATGCCAGACGGAACTGGTAGAAGTGTCCTTTGGGAAGCGAAAGCTTCGCAAACAGACTCTCCCGGATCCATCCCCGGCAATCGTTGGTCCCCAGCTCGAGGTCCTTGACAACCATGACCGTTGCTTCCGGCTCAGCGTGTACGACCTTGCAGCACGACACGAGAATGCCGAAGTAGGTGATGGCTGCTTCGGGCCACTGCTGGAAGCGCGCCGCGATGAGAGGCTCGTGTTGGGCGTCGCAGTAATAGTATTTGCCATTCTTGGCCGACCCCGAAGCGCCGACCATTCGGTAGCAAACGCCGTCGTGCGACACCAATGTCATCCGGTCGGCGACGCGGGCCTCTTCCATGTCATCGAGAGGCTCGGTGGGAACGCTGACCAGGGCAACATGGATGTTGGGATACATGACACCCAGGAGCGTGCGATCGAGCCAGCACTCCTGCCCGGTGCCAGGGATCCTTTCTTCAATCCGTCCGTTCGTGTCGATATCGAGCATGACAATTCGATTCGCGGAAACACTTTGCATGAGAGTTCTCCTTGTGTTGAGGCACAGGAAGAATCCATGCCAACCCGCCAACTGCCGGCTGACCTGGTTTTCCCGTCCTTGGTGAAGGGGAACTAACCAGGCTGAATGCCGGGTTAGCGGAACGAATCCTTGCGCATGGGCCCGCAAGGTGGCTCAGACAACCGAATCGCAAAGCGGTGCTTTATCGCTCGGTTTTTCTGACCTCGTCCGCCGGTTCTTATGCCCGCACGGAAATCTGATCTTTCCTGACTTCTACAGCGCCGTCTTTGACAACGGCTCTGGCCTGCCACACCTCGATGCGATAGTAGGGCACACCTTTTTTCAGCGATTCCACCATCGCATCGCCTTCGCACCCGAACTTCTCTTTAAGTGCGATCCGGCCATTGTTCTGCTCACTGGCCTCACCGAGATAGAACAGAACCATTGAATTGCTTTTCTCCTTGCTCTCCGCTGGCTTGCGGCCCTTGCGCTTCTCTGTGGTTGCAGCCGGTTCCGGCCCGGGCGTCAGCATCGGCATCGGCTTTGCCTCAGTGCTCATTGTTGGCCTCCATTCGTCATTGATGCTGACGTGCCCGTAAGTCCGCTGTCCGCCAACACCGCATCTCTCTTTTCCCCCTCGATTTGTTTCGACCAGTAGTCACCAATCAACAGCCCGCTCGGGTTGTCTGCCGAGCGCTCGGTATTGACGAGCCGGATATGGTATTCCTCGACGAGTTGATTGATCTGCTCGCGCTCTTTGTCGAGGCTGCGAACTGTTCTCACACCGAAGACGGTGTAGGTAAGCGGCTCCGTTTTGCTCTCCTCGATATGACTCAGCTTGAATGTCGAGCTCGCCTGTTCGTCCTCGAGAGCGCCGACCGTATCGTTCTTCTGCATGGTCATCAACGCCGTGTGCCGGAGGTTGGTGGTCATCTGGTTCATGGCGTCTGCCCAGTTCTGCGGCAGCGTGTGCGGGTCATAGTTCAGGTAATGCGTAAGGAAAGATCGGATGAAGGCCTCCTTCTCATACTCCTGGGGAGCAGCGTCCGGATTGCTGCTGCCCGTGAGAAGGGAGGGCAGAAAGCGGGGCTTGGGGCTGTGATATGGAGTCAACACATCCGCCTGCCCGTCGCTGCCCACTCGGATCACGGTTGCCGGTTGCAACCTCACAAAAACGAGACCCAAAACCGCGAGGAGTGTTACCACACCCATGATTCCCGCCAGCACCATGCTCCGGTTTGCGTAGACCTTGATGGCTCCGTTTTCGTGATAAAACCGTCGTGGTTCCTCATTCACGTTCACCGGCCCTTTCTCGTTCTTGAGCTTTCTTCTCAGCATGGATTGGCTCCTCCTTGACCCATTCGCTTTGCTATACAAGTTGCCGTGTCGAGTCTGCCGGCGTGTTCGGTGGAGGCATACTGCCGCTTCCTCCCTGAGGACTGGCAGTGTAGTAGTTGTTTCCGTTCCCGGCACCAGAGGTAAACGAACTCATTTGCACGCCTGCGACACCGAGTCCGGCGCCAACGACGCCGCCGGCAACCGCACCGACTGGGCCGCCGGCAGAACCAACTTTTGCACCGGACATTCCGCCGTTGGCAACCCGCGAAATCAGCATCGAGATCCCCGCGCCTACAGCCGTGAACTGGCCGCGCAAAATGAATCCCGCAACCATCGGGATCAGAAGAATGCAAATGGCATAGATGACACTGACAAAGCCGATCATCTCAATGCCGCCATCCAGTGCCCCGAACTCTGCCGTCCCAAAACCGAAGCTCCCCAGATTGCCGTTGATGATTGCATTCACGTCATTTGCGTGAATCGCTGTGATGAGGCTGCCGAAGACGGCGTAGATAACCGTCCAGGCATTCCACACTCCCAGATTCAGAGCGTAATACTTTGTGAGCGAATTGATCATCGAACTGGGCGCAAGCGCGATCACAAACGGACCCATCGCAAACAGACATGATCCCCAGAACGTGTAGATAAGAGCGAAAATCTGAGTCGCTATTGGATAGACGATATAAGCCAAAGCAATCTCGAAGAGTGTAAGGAGGGCGGAAGGCGTCCATGGGATCGAAGTGAAGATCTTGTTATATCCATTTTGGGTAAAGAGGGCTTGCAGTTGCGTCTTCCAGTTGGATATGAGATCCCCTGCTCCAAAGCTGTTGTCGATGGAACTTGCGATCTGGTTGAATCCGCTGAATGTATCGGAGAAGACATTCGACCAATAGCCAATTAGAAACGCGGCTACCGTGTACTTGAGAAACGCTACCGCAAGGGAGCGTACATCCCCGCCCCGTATATATGCCTCGTATACACCGAATACAAGACACATCGTCATTAGCACGTACGCGACACTTTGCTCAGCAGACAAGAGCGTTCCGCTGATGTTGTTCACCACCGAGATAAGCATGGATTGAAATTCGAAGATTGTTGGCGGCATCTCACCTCTCCTGATCAATGAGGAGAAAGGATCTGAATCATTCTCTGATTCAGGTTTTGCATCTGCGTCGTGGAGTCTTTAAGTTCGCCGCTGCGATTGGAGATGGCTGCGCTGTTCAGCCGCAGCAATTCCGCCATTCCCATCTGGGTGTAGGCGTTTGCCTGGACCACCCACGCGCTCGCCTCGGCATCGAGAATGGGCGCCGTTCCCGGTGCCGATGCCGCGATTTGGTCGTTCAGCTTTTGGGCAACTTCCATTTCCCGGTCAGCAAACGCATCAAGTTCAATCGCTTTCTTGAGCGCATCCTGTGCCTGCGCATCACCCATGTCGATCTGGGACTCGATGTTTGTGGGAACCGCTGTTTGTGCGGGCAGGGGCGTGAACACGTTCTGGTAGGCTGCTCCGATCGTCCCGATGTTGTTCGGATTAGCCGACAGCATCTGCTGTTCAAGCTGCTGCGGATACGGTAGCTGTGCACTGGAAATGTTCATCGTGCCCAACTGCCGGAAACTCAAGAAGGAACTGGAAAAACTGGTTGCCATCTGCTTTGCACTGTTGATGGCTGCCAGAGGATAAAGCACCTGTTGCTGGAATTGCTGCTCCTGCTGCTCGATATGATTGATCTCTTTGAGAGGCGCGGCAACGGCGTTGTTCAGCGTGTTGTTGATCTCCTTGAGCCCTGCCAGAATTGCCGCGATGTCGATACCGAACTGGGAATGAGCGGGACGCACCGCAATCCCGCTCATGAGAGCAACTCCAATACCCGCTCCAATGACCTTGCTTCGCGTGGCTGAAAGGAAGTTGGACGCCGCTGGCTTCACTTGCCACCTCCGAGATGATTGAGTATCTGTTGATTCAGGTTCTGCATGTTCGTCGTGGACTGCTTCAGAACAGCACTGCGGTGCCCTAGTTGAATCGCAGCCTCACGCAATTGATAGGCGATAAGCTTGTGCTGCATCGCGATACTCGCGAGCTCAGCCGTTCGCGCAGATGCCGCGAGCATATCCGCTGTTCCAGGCGCAGTGCTCTGCACCTGGTCCTCAATCCACTGCGCAGTCTGGAGCATTGTGGTGGTGGTCTGGTCGGCCGCCATTGATTGCGCTGTTGCATCTCTTGCGGTCGCATCCTCGATGTCCATCATCTGCAGATTGAGTTGCGGCGCTGCTCCCATTGCCGGCAGGACTCCGTACGCCCTTGAATAGCTCTGGCTGTAACTCCCGATCTGTGCGCTCTCTGCGCTCAGGAATGCGGATTCTAGGGACCTGGACGTCGGCAGGATCGCGCTGTTCACCCGAATCGAGTAAACGCTGTTCATCCAGCCGCGATAGCTCGCTTTGATGGTTGCAATATAACTGCGCGCCTGCGTGATCAGTGCGAACGGCCATATGAGCTGCTGTTCCGTCTTGAGCACTTGGCTTCTGATCTGATTGATCTCCGTCAATGTGCCGCCGATTGGCCCGGTGATTGTGGAAAGGATTGCCGAAAAGATTCCTCCAAACTGCGCGTACGCACCGTTCGCTGTGAGCAGCGCGATTAAAAATATCGAGCACCCTGTGAAAGCCAATCGCTTCGCGCGTTCTCGCTTCATATGACCTCCTCGACGAGCATGTTCTCTTCGGACTCAGTCTCCGAGACTGGCCTACGATCCACCTTCCGAGTCCGAGAAACTCCAAGCAGACTCACTTCGCCGGAACGCTCCTCGGGGAGTTCAGGCAGTTCCGAGAGTCCGTTCGGGAATCTCTGCGCCAGCTGTTCATAAAGCTCGACCTGACTCACATCCGGATGAGTAGCGAGCCACCACTGCCGGTACCAGCGCTCGCGTGGAAATGTAGTCAGGAGCCAGTATTCGAGAGAGGTCGGAACGATATCGAGACTGTGCGTTGTCTCTGCCTTCTCGCCGATGATGATGAGGAACTCGCTTTTCCTGCCCTTCTCCGTCATACCCAGGCCCTTGACTCGGTTCAGAGTCGTCTCGTTGAGGTGCATAAAGTGACGCAGAACGTCGAAGTTTCCTTTTTGGCGCCCGATCATCTTGATGGCTGTGGTTGCGAGAAGTGCGCCGCCGAATTCATTCGGCTTGTCCGCCGTTCCGGTAAAGTCTTCGACCGCTTGAGAGATCCCCCAGACGCAGGCATTCCGCTTTCTGGCGGTACGGAACAACTGGACAACAACAGGTGCAAGGCTCGGTGACTGTAACAACGCCCAGCACTCGTCGAGAACGGTGATCGAGCGCCTGTTTGATTTCCCCTGCGCCCGCTTTGTCGTCGTATAGGCGATAAGAAGGCTCATTGCCACGTCCAGCTTGGGATCGTCTTTCAGTTGCTCGACGTTGAAGTAGAGCCACGGTGTCGACATGTCGATCGTTGTCGGCCGGTCGAACAGCCGCGCATACATTCCGTTATTCACCCACGCGCGCAGCTTGGCCGCCGCGATGCGCGCCATCTCGTTCACATTGGGGTTCTTGTCTTCGTCGTAGTAGTTTTGCAGTTCGTCGTACAGGTCGCTGTAGAGCGGGATGGGGTTATCGATCCTCATCTGTGCGCGAAGGTAAGTCTTGCGGATCGCGTTCATGATCACGTTGTCGAGCAGATCCGTGTCCCCCTCGCCGCTGTCGCCGATCATGAAACGCGTTAGATTTTTGAGGAACGAGAGGTGATCGTTCGATGGTTCGGTCTGGCCAGGTTCGAGATCAAATGGATTCAGCGTCTGATCGCTGTCAAGCGACATGGTGATCATTTGTCCGCCCATGAACCGGACCGCGTGAAAGTAGCTGTCGCCGCGCTCGATGATCGAAACTTGTACATTCTCTCGAGCACAGGTGAGAAGCATCTTGCCGACCAGGAGGCTCTTTCCGGTTCCCGAAGTAGCGGCGATGATCGCGTTCGCGTTTTCAAGGGCTGGATCGAAGGGCGAGAATGGCAGCAGCTGCCTATAGGGAGTTTCGAAAAGCATCAACGGGGAACGTGTTGTTCCCGGCCACGGAAGCTCCAGGGGAAGAAGATCGGCCGCGTGCGGGGTGAGGAGGTCGTGTCCGCGCTTGTCCTCTTCGGCGAGCCCCGGCAGGGTTGAGAAGAACAAGCGCCGAGTGGCCAGCGACTCGGAGAAGGCCCGGGCCCCGTTCATGTGAGCTACCACATGCAGCAGTTGCTGTCGCCGGTTGGCAAGCTCTCGCTCGGCGGCTTCGTACTCTCCTGAGGTGAACGCAGTCTTTGAAGTGCGCACGCCAATCACGAGGCTCACCATCGCCGTCTTCACTGAACTCGCGATCAGGTCCTGCTGGATTTGGATCAGTTCCTGAGCGGCGACCTGCGCTGTTACATCGACGCGCAGGTTTCCCTTGGAGTCCTTTTGGGCCGCCTGCATCTTGCGGAACTTTTTCTTGTACTTGTCGAGCACGGCGCGCTGGTCCGGGATGACCACCTGCGTCGATACGAGGATCGGAAAGCCAATCGTCATGAGCCTGCGGAGAATCCCTGGAAAGGTTCCATCCGGCGGGGCCTTCAGGCTGATGAAGGTCCACAGCGTCCCGTCGATGTTCAGGTAAGTCTCGGTCTGCCCGAGGATACTTACCCCAGCCAGCCTTTCGCGTGCGGAAATGTAACTGGTTTCGGCTGGATCTTCCTTCAGAGGCGTTGGATCGGGATCCATTGGGTTCATCGCCCGCTTAATCTCTAGAAACATCTCCTGATGTGTCATTCGCTCCGGATCGAGGCCGCCGCCTTTCATCGCCGACTCGATGCCGGACAGAAGCGACTCGAACTCCGCAAGAGTGTCGAGATGTTCCTTGCGCGTTTTCTCGATAGCCTTGCGCACTGACAGGATGAAGTTTCCCCGTGCCGTCTGCCGGTCTTCCTTGCTTTGTGGACCACCGTTGGCGATCATTGCGCGCTTATGCCTGACCGGGTCCCAGATCAGGTAAACACCGGCGATTCGAGTGAGGAAATCTCCGCGTTTCTCCTTCTCCTCCCAGGCCGCGATCCGGCACTGATCGAGCAGCCGTACCTCGGCGTCCTCCGACCGTGAGGCATCGCCGTACTGATCGATGAGATTGTTCAGGCCTTCAACCACTTCATAGCGGAACTGCAGACGCATGCTCTGTTCAGGAATCGCGCGCAGCAAGGATTCGAGCATCGCCTTGGCCTCATTTCTGCCATCATCGTCCGCAAAATAGGTCAGAGCTCCTGCCACACGGTAGCCCGCAACGTAGCAGCCGTCGTTCCGAACCATGACTCCATCGAAGAAGTCCCGGATGTTCAGCAGGTCGCACACGGCTGGATCGTGCAGGGAACGCTCGTGCTGCGCCATCGTCTTTGCCATTACCTCTGCTCCTTTTCCGCCCTCTCGCAAATGAACTCGCTCTTCAGTTTCTGGTCATGTGCCAGGGCGCAGTAGCTCCGTGGCATTGCGTAGTAGACGACCAGGTCGACCAGATACCGCCGCGGCTTGCCGTACTTGAACAGCATCAGGCTGGGAACGCCCAGCACTAGCACCATGAGGAGCAGGAACCAGTTCATCGGTAAAAAGAACATGTACCGATCGGCGAAGAAAAACTGGCCGACCAGCATCGCTGCGGCTCCGGTCATCGCCAGAAAGAGTATGTCTTCGAGTTCCAGGCCGAGCATCGTCACCTTGGCGTGCAGATTGCGTGAAACGGGACTCATCTTCAGTGCCATCTATGCCACCCCATTCGTTCCTGCAGCGATAAAGTGTTCCATCAGACGCATCAAGCCGGAGACGCAGAGGCATGCCCCGCCGGCGATAAAATGCCGGATCCAATCGTCCCCGATGTTTAGCCTTTCGAAGACACCGCCGACGCCCAGTACCGCCCGCGCAATCTCGATTCCGCCGTACACCGGGAGAATGACGTTACCCACCCAGTTGGCGAGGCTGAGGAGTGCAGACCAGTATTGTGTAGTTCCCGATCCCTGACTCGCGAAGACTTCGGCAAGGCGCAACAGTCCCGAAACAGAGAGGGCCGCCATCGTGCCGCCGATATACGGATCGATGTGGTAGCCGCGCGAATATTTGTAGATCCCTACCGCAAGGATCAGTGCAGCGAGAATTGGCATCACCGCATTTCCGACCCAATTCGTCAGGTTTAGAAGGCCTCCGTCGAAGGAACCGCTGCTCATGCTTTACCTCGCTTTAGCCACCTGCTCATCCACTCTGTTGCTCAATGTGTTTTTAAACAGAGCTCCCGCCAACGTCCCGCTCCACTTCCAGAGGCGATGGAGGACCTTGTAGATCACATACAACTCTGCAATGAGGCACACACCGGCAACTGCGATCGAGAGGAGCAGCCTTGCTAGTTCGAAGTGCACCGCTACTCCCAGCAGAAGTATCAGGAATGCGCCCAACACCAAGAAGGCCGCGGACTGTGCGACCAGTTCCAGTTTCATGGAAGCGCCTCGTAATCAGGGCACAGTCCAAGGCACCACTGCCGCCGAAGGCTGAGCCTTTCGATCTGCCAGTGATTGGGCTGGAAAGGAGTCTCAAGCGTACTCACCGGCACACGCGCCCCGCAGCCAGATACGACGAGCAGGATTGCGCTCAGGCATAGCAGGCAGATGCGCTTCATAACGTCGCCCCCGCGAAGTGAGTCACCAGTGCCCATATCCCCGTAACACTTAGAAACCCGAGTCCGCTGGCCACGAGGCCGCCCCAGGGACGGTGCCGCACATAGTTCAGAATTGCGGCTGAAAGTGCGAGGCCGCCGACGATTGGACTGATACGGTTCGCCGCGTAGGCGAACATGCTCATAAGCATGTCAGTGACTCCATAAGAGTCATTCGCCTGCATCCAGCTTCCCGTTGCAAGGTTGTAGATGCCCTGCACTCCCAGCAAAAAGAGTGCGGCGATAATGGATGCCAAAGGACTTACACCCTGGCTGAGGTCGAGGATCGCTTTGAAGACGAGAGACGCCGCCACGACTGGAACCACATGTCCTATCAGAAAGTCGTTTACAAAGTCGGTTGTGACTTTTTCGATTCCCGCGGTGTATTGAGCCCCTGTTGCACCCGCAATTTTAAGTTGAGAAGCTCCGGGAACCGATTCGCTGATCAGCCATGAACTGACGCCTGGAAGGCTCAGCAGAAAGCAGCCCCAGAAAAGCCACTTCAGGAAACCACCACTGGCTTCAAAGTTCATCCCTCCTTCGGAACGGAGGCGCATTCCCGCCATCACAAACGCGGCCAGCGACGCGGGAATAGCCAGATCCATGAGAAGGCCGAGAATTGCTCTGAAGACCAGTGGCGACTGCATAATTGATCGTTTTTCAGGCGACTTGCTGCCCCTGTTGGATGAAGTACTCGATGAGCCGCAAGAGGCCTGAAATGCAAATCAAGCCACCGGCGGTCATGGCGGAAGGCAGCCAGCTGCGGCCGCTTCGCCACTGAAGTACGGTTGCGACCACGGCGATGCCGGCACCCACAGGGCAGATGACGTTGCAGACCCAGTTGACGACATTCAGAAATGCGCCCTCCGGTTGCGCCGCAGTCTGACCCTGAACCGCCTGGCCCGTGGCCGGTGTTGTTCCAAGGTTTTGAGCGATGCTGGCGGCGGGCGCCACCGTCATCGCTCCGATGAAGGACACGAGCATGATCACCTGCAGATGTTTTTGCGCGGCGCGCACTGCTCGCATGAACGACTGGATCACGAACTTGCCTCCTTGACGGGGAACCGTCGAGCAGGACGATCACACGGTTCCTGATTTCGAGCAAACGATCGTATACCGCTGTTGATCTCTCGTGAGGCAGTCGCAGTGGATCGAAGCAGCTACACCAAGAGAGCCATTTGCACCGCAGATGTTGTATTCCTTGATCGCCGCTGGCGACGTGTGCTGCGTAGATCGCAGCCGGGAAGAACTATGGGAAAAAAGTCAGGTACTCACTTTTGCTTCTTTCCTCAACCAGGGCGCTATGCGCGCCGCGTCTCTTCACTTCTAGGTCGACCGGAACGGACCGCGGAGAAAATGTCCAACAGTTCGTTGGACAATTGAACCGGGCGATACCTTTTACTTTGTATTTCCCCTCTTGAGTTCTGCTTCCAGCTCTTTTGTGGTCGGGAGATTTCCGCGCAGGTTTGTGGGGAGACTTGTGGTCAGACGATACTCCGATACGCCGATAGGGCGTGTCGCGTCACGAAGGGCGTATTCCGCTAGGATCGCATTCTTCGACTTGCACAGAATTATGCCGACGCTTGGCTGATCATCGTGATGACACAGCAGGTCATCAACGGCAGCCAGATAGAAATTCATCTTCCCAGCGTACTCCGGTTTGAACGGGCCCATTTTGAGGTCGATTACGACGAAGCAACGTAATCTGATGTGGTAGAAGAGCAGATCGAGCTTGAAGTCCTCTCCGCCCACTTCGAGTGGATACTGACTGCCGACAAAAGCAAACCCGACGCCGAGTTCAAGAAGGAATTTGCGAAGGTGTTCCAACAGGCCCGCTTCTAGCTCTTTCTCTCTCGCGTTATCGGCTAGGGTGAGAAAGTCGAAGTTGTACGGGTCCTTGAGGGTCTGTTGTGCGAGTTCCGATTGGGGCGCGGGCAGGGTGGCCCTGAAATTTGTCTGTGCTTTTCCTTGCCGGCGATAGAGACCGCTCTCAATCTGATGGACGAGCACATTGCGGCTCCAACCGTGCTCGATGGCTCGACGGATATACCACTCGCGTTCCTGTGGCGCCTTTACGAGTTCCAGTATGCGGAGGTTATGTCCCCAGGGAATTTGTCCAACAACCTGTTGGACAAATGGCTCTTCAGGCCATGCCTCGGCAAACGCTCGCATATACAGAAGATTCGTTCTGGAAAAACCGGTCATCCCCGGAAATTCACGATGGAGGTCCGCCGCTAGGCTTGCGATGACCTTTGCGCCCCAACCTGCATCACGCTGTCGCTCCAGGATTCCGCAACCAATTCGCCAATAGAGAAGGATGAGTTCACGGTTGACAGCGGAAATGGCTCTCACTTGAGCCGCCCGAATCCGCTGCTTAAGATCTTGCAGGAATTCGTCGTAACCTTGCGGGCGTGTGGTGAGAGAGTGGGCCATCAATTGAATGGCTTCATCCTAGCACTTGAACAGCAGGCGAGCCTCTGGGCCAGAGGAGCCACAAGTTCTATTTCAAGCTTCGGCTGCGTGTGGATACACTTCGGACTCGCCAGGAATTAGACGATAAGTCCGCCGGAACATTTTCACCCATTTTTCTCTGCTCAAATCGTTCGAAATGAGATTCACAGGACCGCATAGAGCCGCCCGTAGAAACCGGAATAAGGAACAAAGCCAAGTACGCGGTTTTACTTCTTTCCTTAATGCATCCGGAGCGAACCGCTGGGGCAGTTTTGTCGATCCGTGTTTGGCCAAAATTAAGGGAAAAAGCGAGGTATGCGCTTTTTCTCCTTTCCTAGCCACCATCGATCATTTGGGAAGAACGCTCACTTGTGAATGCAAGCGGGCATAGTACAGCTGTCGCTGAATCTCGCTGCAAAGGTCTGGTTGGCAGTTTTTCTTTTCTCCCAAAATCCATCATCAAACACCCCCGGGCAGGCACCACCGCGCGGAACTCTGGGACAAAATCCTGGCACACGCGTCTTCTCCTTTCACAACCGTACCCCTTCAACTTCCTTAGATTGACGATGATTCCAGCGTCTCTGCAAGACAAAGCCAAGAAAAAAAACCACTCACGCTTCTGGAGCACTCTTGATTCGATGTGGCATGCCTTTCACTACTGAGACCGGCTGCTCGACTCGTTTGGGATTTGAATCGTCTTCTCTGAGTCAGAAGCGTTCGCTCGGGCGGACTTCTCAATTACGATGTAGATCTCCGTGCCGGCCGGAACACTGACGACGATGTGCTGCATCGTCATCATTTGCATGATCTGCTCGTCACTTGCGTTGCCGATGTTATCGGCAATTCTCATACGGATGAGATCGTCTTCACTGAACGCGCTGTTCGCGTTTGGCGCGCCCACCAGCATCGCCGCAGTTTCACCAAGACCAGACAGTGAGCGCACAAGCATGCTCTTGCCTCGCTGTTTACCTGTGACTTGTCCCTTGAGAGCCTGAAGATTCATATCAGTGGCCACTGCGTCGATCGGCACTGCTTCGCCATTGGGGAACTCGATCGATGAGAAGGTGATGTTCACAAGCCCGGATGGGTCTGCCTGCGAAATCTTGCCGACAACTCGGCTCCCGGCAGGCACCAGGGTTTCCCCGTTCCGCTCGTAGTTGTATTCAACGATGGCTGTGACCGGAGCATGCACGGCTGTTGTTGCCATGCTTTCGAGCCTCGCCGCCACGTGGTACCCAGGCGCAAGGCCAAGACTGTCGATGGTCCCGGACGCCGTGGTTGATTCACTATGTCCTTTTACCTGTTGATGGGCAGTGAAGACCATCGACGGTTTGCTGTAAGCCTCCTCTTCCTTTTTCTCGGCCGGCTGATCGCCAGTTTGATTACTGCCGTAGGGAGGTGGCGACCACTTACCATTCACACCTGGAGTCGTGTCCGGTTCCTCAAACTTCCCCACTTCACTGAGAGGCTTTCCAGTGGTGTGCGCTGTGGTTCTGTTCTGTGTTTGCGATTGACCCATCTTGGGAGACTTTGTTCGCTCGATGTCACTTGGGTCCACCACTCCACCCTGTTTCGCCTCTTCCGGGGTGGGTTTGACCTTGTCGCTTGGGATGAGGTCTCCCGGCGCGTTCGCCGTCTGCGGACGGCCAAGACTCGGCTTCGCGGTTTCCTCTGGGTTCCTCTTCTTCACTGTGCCCTTACTCGAGAGAAAGGCCAGCATCGAGATGCCGAATGCCACGATGACACCCAGGACCATCAGCATCATCGCCATGTTTCCTCCGCGTGCTAGGGGTTTCTTCTCGAGTACGAAGGGGCGCTTAGATACCGCGCCAGAACCACCCTCCCCCTCTCCTTCCGGATCTCTGATAGGTGCTACCTTTTCGAGCGGCTCAACTGCCTGCGCATTCTTCGGGTTGCTCATAGTTCACCTCATCGACGACTTCTGTGATCTCTCTTATCTACCGGGAGCTACAAATGGCAGCTCGATCAAAATCGGGTTATCGACTGCACTGGCTGTAGCCAATTCGAGCAACAGGCGGTCAGTACTTTGCTTGAAGCCCGGCCGTGTAAACTCCAGTGCGCCGTCTGCACGTTCGCCTGGGGCCAGCCGACGTTCGTTCAACCGGTAGTCCATAATCGGAACCTGTTCAGCCAGGAGTTCCTGTTTTTTCTTTAGGTCTTTGTTTTTCACTGTGCCCGGGCTTGGGTTATTGATCTCGATTTGAGGCGGCAGCACCTCGATCCAATGGTCGCTCGTATTCAGCACAGAATAGGCGACCAGCATGTCGTCGCCGTGGGCGCTCACCTCTCCGAGCGCCGCAAGCATTGGCTTTCCGGGTTGCTTCCGATCAGGATTAATCGACTCCTTCCCCTCGGCCTTCACCCACTGCGGAGTGGCAACGTTCGATTGTCTGTCAATCGCTCGCTCGATACGTGAAGGAGTTTTCGCCACCGCGGCTGTGGAGGCTGGATCTCGGACAACGGCATCCGTCGATCCAATCAGGAAGCTTTGCCTGGGCTCGTAGTTCAAGATGAAATCCACCGGACTAGCTCCGCTCGTTCCGTCTGAGAGCAGACGCATACTGATCTCTTGGCCTGACTGCAAGGCAATGATCAGATTGCTCGTTGCGGGCTGTTTTGTACTTGGCTTTACGAACACCAGCCGCGGCTCTTCGTCGGAGTGTTCAACCTCGAATAGGGTTGGAGCGCCTACAGCAACTGAGGTGACAGGCTCGGGAAGCCGGATGGTTGTCGTAAAGAGCGGGCGAAGGTGAAGATCCGTGACCGTGTTCGCGGAAACAGCCAGCGTGGTAACCGACGGTTTCACCTCGTTTACCGTCGGCTGCTGCGCCGAGAGGTTGGCCATGCCGCACACTGTCAGCACGGCAAACAGACCGACAAAGCGTTGAGAATGCATTGCTATTGACCTCCTGCTGGCGATGGAGCGTTTTGTCGTTCGAGTCGATCGAGTTCGCGTTGGTATCTTCTGCGAACCGACTCGACATAGGCGACCACGGCCGGATTGTCATACGAGAGTCCACGCTGCTCTAGGTGGCGCGGGCCACAGTAGTAAGCGGCTACCACCAGGCGCATATCACCGCGAAACAGGTGTAGAAGAGATGCGAGATATTGCGCGCCACCGCTCAGGTTCTCACTTGGTGCGTAAGGATTGGAGATGTCATACTCGCGGGCCGTCGCGGGCATCAGCTGCATGAGCCCCATAGCGCCTTTATCCGAAAGCGCCAGTGGGTTCCAGTTCGACTCCTGCGAGACGATTGCGCGGAAAAGCGCTCTCGGCACGTGATAGTGATCGGCGTATGCATCGGCGTAATACAACAGGACAGGGCTTTGTTCCTGCGCGCTTAGCTGCACGGCGCAGCCAAGAATAGCAACAGCCAGGATGACCACCCTGTGTGCGAATTCACTCATGCATCCTCCAGCATGGGAAGCAGATCCGCATCTTGATACATCTCTACTGCGTACTTCGCCGCGAGCCGGACAATCGATTCGAATGCCTCTCTCATCAGCAGGCGCTTGCGATCGCCCTCGGTCTTTGCGATCAGAGGCAGGATGATGTCTTTGTGTTCCGCCAGGATAATGTCGATACCCAGCAACTCCATTGCCAGCGCTACGTCATTCATCTCGGAGATGGATGGCGCCTTTTCCATGGTGTAAGCGCGGAGGCTCTTCGCGAGACCCGCAATGAATCGATGGGTCGCAGTATTTGCATTCGGAGTACGTTTCGCAACGATTGCCGCCTCGCGCTCCGCTGTCGGATGCTCGATGACAAGATAGAAACTGCGGCGGCGGAGAGGATCGCCTAAGTGTCGCTCCTGGTTGGATGTGAGAAACACATGAGGAATCGATGTCGCGTGAATAGTTCCAAGCTTCGGGATCGAGAGCGTCCACGCGGAGAGTAGTTCGAGGAGCATTGCTTCGAATGCATAGTCAACCTTGTCGATTTCATCGATGAGGAGCACACAGCGCTCTTCCCGCTCAATCGCCTCAAGTAGTGGACCCGCGATGAAAAAGGCTCGTCTTGTGACCTCGTCTTTGATCTCTTCCCAGTCAGGCGTCTGCGAACTCTTGCTCATGAGAAGTACGTACAATTCCTGCAGACTCCTGTCGTACTGCCCGATAGCCTTTTCCTCGTTGATCCCCTCGTAGCATTGCAGGCGCAGCAGAGGCGCACCGTAGGCCTTCGCTACGGATTCGGCGAGTTGGGTCTTACCCGCGCCTGCGGGACCTTCGAGCAAGATCGGCCGGTGGATCTTACCGGCCAGGAAGACGGCGGTGGCCGTCTTTAAGTCGCTGAAGTAGCCTGTTCGCTCGAGACTGTCGAGTGTTTCTTCCGGTGAGCAAAACATCCGGACCGTCCTCCTGGACTGCTCTCAGGTGGGGAGAGCGTAGGACGGACCAGTTTTTAGGTCAAATTGGTTGGGATGACAGTGAAGCGGACGCTTTTAGTGCTCTGGATAGACCTGGTGATCTGGCCCCATCCAGCCTTTTTCAGTCCACTCGAATGGAAAATTGCCGGTATACGTTTCTACCGTGCCGGGAGCGCGATTACCAAGTTGGACGAGGTCTTTGACTGTCGCCTGATAATACAACGTGTATACGTACGTTCCATTCACTTCTTCCATCTGGCCATTCGTTTTTTTCAGCGCTACTAGATCTCGCAAATGAGGCTTTTGAGAGATGTTTTTCCAAACACCCATTGCATCCTGCTCAGTGGGTGGAGGTGGAGTGTGCTTACATCCGTTGAATTCCCAGCAAACCATACCAACAGCCATCGAAAGAACGAGCGAATGAAGAATCTTCTTCATGGGGGAGAAGGTCCTTTCTCAGATTTCCATCGTTCGAGCATGGGTCTCATCTGCTCGAGGGTAGTATCGAATGCTTCGCGTGCCTCAGCAAGTCCGCGATCGGGTCCGTAACGGATCACGAGATGCACGATAACAGCTCGAACGAGTGCGAGATCGGTGAGAAGGGGAATGAAAGGTTCAGGGCAGGACTTCTCCAACTCCTGCACAAAGGCCAGGATCTTCTCCGTATATTCGTCGCTGCGTTGCTTGCCCAGCTCCGTAATCCATGGAGAGTCCATGTTAGTGTCTTCAGGCATCTCTCTCGTTTCCGCCACACTTTAAGAGGGGCTAACGGAGCGATTTTATTGTTTTCACCGTCTCGTGGAAATCACAGCCACTCCTGTGGAAATCGGAAGCTGATTGGATGATGGCCGGGAAATCCCGGCCGCACCGTAGGCCACGTCCGTTTCCAGGCCAGTTTGACCGAGAAGGAAAGCCAGGAGATGATGCCAGCGCTCGGAAGCAGAGGCAAGACTGAGCGTGACTTATCGAAGCGAGGTGCCAATGGCATATCCGACAACTCCCCTTACTCTCGAACGCAATTCCTCAACCGAGAAAACTCAACCAGAACACTCGAGAGGGCCCGCGTTCGAGGAGCTACTCGACTTACGCGAAGCCGCTTCCTTGCTGGGCATGCATTGGAAAACGCTGGAAATAATGGCCCGCGGCAGAAGGGTTCCGGCGTTGAAAGTAGGAAAACGGTGGAGATTCCGCCTAAGTTCGCTGAATCGGTGGCTGGACGATGAAATAAACTCGTATGCAACCAACCACGCTGCTCTGACTGGAAAGGACTGAATTTTCCTTGAAGTTCAGACGGCAACGATTTCAGCGAGGCACCCTGCGCAAGGTTGCGCGGGCCAACAGCAAATGGGCCTGGGAGTACCGCTACCAGGACCCCGTAACCGGCAGAAGAAAGTCCATGTTCCTAAGCACAGAGAGATTTCCCACGCAGGTCGCCGCAGAGCGCCATCTGGAGTCCTTTGTGCTAAAACTCAACTCCGACAACCCTTCTCTGGCGATTCTGGAGCCAACTTTCGACGCCATTCTCGATCGCTTTATCGAGGACGAACGCCTGCTCGAAATCAAGCAGCTTCATCCCGGCGACCGAAGCGACGTTGAAGGTGAGTTGAGTTACGCGACGGCCACGTCGTATCTCAGCGTCATTAGCCAGCTTCGCGTGAAATGGGGAAGCACCCATATCACCCGGATCAAACCCCTTCAGGTCCAGGAATGGCTAAAGAAGATGGATGCCGCACCGAAGACCAAAGGCCACGTCAAGGCTCTCATGCACAGGCTGTATGAGAAGGCTATGCTGTGGGAGATGGTCGAGTGGCAGCGGAATCCGATGCAACTGGTCGAGATCAAGGGCATCAGCAAACGAAAGAAAAAGCCGATCGTGCTGACGGTCGAGCAGTATTACCAGATCCTCGCATTGATTCCACAGCCCTATCGCACGATGGTGGTTGTGGCCCAGTGCACCGGCCTGCGGGCCGAAGAAGTTCTGGCGCTCGAATGGCGGGACATCGACTTTGAGAGTCTGCACATGCGCGTCGTCCGCGCAGTCGTTCACGGCCGTGTGAAGTGGGTCAAAACGGAGTACTCGGAAGACGAGTTGCCGCTCGATCCCGGTTTCGCGGCCATTCTTCTGGGCCGGAAGCGCGAGTGCGAAGAGCAGCCATGGAGGGCTCAGACCGACGGAAAAACCCCGGCAATGGGGTTGGAACTGGTCTTTGCCAGCCCGGTCACTGGCCGTCATTACCACACGGCCCCGATTCAGCAGGACTACATCCGTCCTGCTGGATGGTGTCTGGTGGAATGCCCCCAGTGCGGCGCCGGTGTAGGTCTTTGGTGTCAACAAGATAGTCCTACGCCCAATGGCAAGCGGCTTCCGATTCATGAAGAACGCCAGGAAGCGGCGGGGAGGTACAACGGCCTGGGGTGGCATACTTTTCGTCACACCTACCGTTCCTGGCTGGACGACACTGGCGCCCCGATCGGGGTCCAGCAGAAGCTGATGCGGCACGCCCAGATCTCAACCACCATGAATGTCTATGGAAATGCCTTGATGGCGGCCAAGCGGGAGGCCAACAGCAAGGTGGTCAGGATGGCACTGAGGAGAGCATAGCCATGACAAGGAACCTGCAAACACCCCCAGAAAACCCTCGGCGTTTGGAAGGGCGCTGTTATTTGGGGTTAAATGGGGCTGGCCAATCGGCTAAGTGGTTGCGGGGGGTGGATTTGAACCACCGACCTTTGGGTTATGAGCCAAAATGCCCGTAGCTTGCCGAGCTTCTAATTTGCGTTTGCGCAACCTTGCGGGTATTGCCTGTTTCATTAACCACATCTGAGACATCGCCACAGTTCACATGGCAGTCTTCGATTCGGAAGCTTCTCAAGGTTACTTCACCTTCGTCTCGAAGCCATTTGTTCGAAGCTCGTCTATCAGCAATCGAGACTCTCGTTCACTGAACGTGAGTGGAACGACCGAGAACCCAATTTGCCGGGAAACACAGACATCCGACGTTTCATCCGCTCCCACTGGAATTCTTGACTGCGCAAACGCTTCGTACAAATCATCCATTTCCAATCGCAGACACGATGGGCAGAGTAACTCGACCAAACAAGCGGGTTCAAGAGTGCCGTCCTCGGTTGGGAGCTTCGCAAGTGAGATCAAGCGAAATTGTGGCGGATTTACTTGGCACCGGAAACAGGTCTTTGCATCTTCTTCTTTGAATTCGATCGCCACACGTTACCTCGTTTCAAAATTCGATTGCAGAATTCGCCCGATAACGATCTCTGTCGAACGCCAGTACCCCGATAGTGGGTAGCCTGTCGTTCTGCGGACACGCTTGAGTGTAATTTCTTCGAGCGCGCTGTCAGGCGAGGCCCTGGAGTCGCTTGTGTACGCGTTGAGCCACCATTTCCGGGATTCTCAAGGACGTATAGCCCCTCTTAATTCGGGTGGGTTGACGTGCGATCTTAATCACCCCCGGTTCGTGGCAGAACAACCGTCGAATGGTGTTCTCGCTAAAGGACCAGAGCTTGGACAGCTCAGAAACTGTGTAATGCCTCTCCAGAGTTACTGGACTGAAGCCATTCTGCGCATTTTCGGGAATGACCGAAACCTTCGTCTGTTGTGTGAGTTCCATTCGGTACCTCTCTGGTCTTATGAACTGCGATGGTGTGCGAACACCGTGGATGAATCGAGATAAGAACCGTACGGGATATGTGTAACGTGGATTCATTCCTCGGTCAAAGACATGGCTGCATGAGTACCACCGCAGACTGACGGATGACAGAGCAAGTTGGTTACTTTGCCCAACGCACGTATCATGGTCGTTCTCGAATCGCAAAGCGCCTTGCCGATCGCGAACGTTAGCGGCGCTAGATTTCGTTGTGCGGTACCCCTATTCAGGGAATCGGCCAAAACTGAGACAGAGTGCACCCAGATTCAGCACTTCGTATCGGAACGGAATTGACCCGTCCCAGTCTTCTTTCGAGATCAAGTCAATTGCCAGCCTGCGCGCTTGTTTTCGGCCATCGAAAGAGCGGGTGGTTTGCCTTCCGGTCCAGTCCCAGGCGCTTGAGCCTGCTTCCATGCGTTGCGCACGCTTTCCTGCAGTTGGACCTGTCTGGCTTTCACGAACGGGGAATAGCTCTTCTCGGTGATCTTCACAGAAGCGTGGCCAAGCAGGAGCGAGACCTGATCGATGGGTACGCCCGCAAGCAGCATCTCGACAGCGAAGGTGTCGCGGAACATGTGCGGGTGGCAGCGCTTGACCTCGCCGTCGGCTCTTCTGATATCTGCCAACTCGAACAGGCGGCGATAGCTTCTCTGCCAATTGGCGACAGCGCTTTTGGGATCACCATTGCCGCTCCAGAAGAAGTAACGGGGATTCGGCCTGGGGCCAGGCGGAAGGTCTTCGAGCGCTTGTACTACATGCGGTGGGAGCGGCACGTAAACTGGAGTTCCGGTTTTGGCCTGGTAGAGAAGGAGGCTATCGCCGTGTAGGCGGTGCCGCTCCAGTGTGATGGCGTCGCGAATTCGCAAACCACTCCAGCGCATGAGTAGCGTCATCGTGCGAAGGCGTCTCCGCAGGTCCGCGACTGGAATGAAGCCACCTCGCGGATCTCCGTAGATGTTGGTTGCATCGAGAATTCTCTGGAATTCAGCCGGAGGGAAATAGTCGGTCGGGACCTGAAAGACCTTGATCTTTCCAAGGCCGAGTGCCGGGTTCTCGATCAGGTACCGGCGGCGCACACAGGCCCAGAAGAAACCGAACAATCGGCTTTGCTTCTTCTGCTTTGCCAAGGCGGCATCACTCCAAGTGCTGCGAAAGTTCAGGAGAGCATCAAGGTCGATCTCATCGAGGTAGGCAAGCCCCTGCGATCGCGTCCAGGAGAGAAACTGCTTGCGGAAGATCGTCGTCAGTTTGGTCTGGGTGGCAGGCGCGACGCCGCGGCTCGTTGCATCGGCCAAGTAAGCCTCGACGGCGGTCTCTACAGTGACTCTTGGCTTTTGAGGTCGCTCGGAATTTGAGCCCTCGCGTCGTGGAACCGGCGCGTCGACGGCCAGATCCGGTTTTGCGGCTGGACGACTTGTCGGCAGCAGCCCTTCGCTCAGTTGCCGTCGAAATCCTTCGGCCTCCTCCCAGCGATGGGTCCTGGCGCTCTGGCGAATGAACTTGCCGTTGAGCGATCCCCATATCCACTTGGGGCAGCTACAACGGCGCCATGTCTTGTCGCCGGCGTTTTTGCAGTCTGGATGGTGGCGGGTATAGACGGAAAGCATGAGCACCCCGACTTCAGCGAAATTCTGCTCGAATCGCGAAATTGGGGCAAACTCTGGAGCGCGATTGTACAGTGACTGTACAGTTTGGCCTGAGTTTTTCCGTCTGAAATTATAAGCTGCTGAAAATAAGCAGCTTATGTATGGTGGAGGCGGCGGGAGTCGAACCCGCGTCCGAAATCGTAGTCAACAAAGAGACTCCATGCTCAGTCGCGTTCCGGAGGTTTCGCGTTGCGCACTCAGAACGGACAAGATGCGCGCATTGCTAGTCCGTGGATCTCGTTCCTGTGGCCCGTACCCAGCCATAGAAACCAGCCTGCTGTGCGACGTCCTTCCGCAGCCCACAGGCGAAGCTGCAGAGGACGGCTACTTAATTATTTAAGCAGCGTATGCCAGTTGATGATCGGCAATTATCATTTTCCAGGCGATTACGGGTGCCCAGCCCCCGGCATGCCTCTTTGCCGCAAACGATCCCGTCGAAACCGTGACGCCCCCATATGGAGCAGCTTCAAGGGAGTCTGAAGCTTGTCAAAGAACTATCTCTATCTTACCTCTTTTCCGCAGTTGCCGCCTGATTTACCTCTCCCCCCTGTTTCTCTAAGTTACTCATCCATATGACGGTTACGAGGCGCCTGATTCAGACCATTTTCGGAAAAGCAAAACGCCCGCGTGCTACGGGCGTCTTCTGCCAGGAAGAGCTTTGCTCGATTTCATCGTAACAGGCGTGTCAAGAGAATTGTGAAACTTTCCCACTCAAGCCCAAATGCAGGGCTTGAATGGGCCACCATCGGAAAAAAAGCGGAAAATCCAGGACGTATAGAGTGTTGCTTTCCCACTCTTTCGCAAAAGGCGCGAAAGGATGGGGCACCCGCTTTTTACCGCCGAGGACGCTAGGCGCGCAAAGATTTCGCCACCTATTCCAAGACCTGGTCCAGCAAGCATGGCCCCTGCTGATGCGGAGGGCAAAGCGCGCGTCGATTTTGGCTTTGCTGATGTTCTGGGAGGGAAATGCCGGGATGCGGTCGGGCTGCGCACCTGGGACGAGATATGGAGCGATCTTCGCTACGGTTTGCCGGGTCTCTGGCGCAATCCCGGGTTTGCCGCCGTCACCATTCCATTGGCATGGCGACGGCGATGTTCTCGCTTGTGCACACGGTTTTGCTGGACGTATATCCCCACGCGGACGCAGATCAGGAGGCATCGAAGGGCTCGCCCAGTAACGCTTTTGGTCCAGATTTCCACAGATGACACTTATTCTTTAAAGTTCTTTTACATCCCGATTAACTTCCCTTTAAGAAAACTGCCTATCTTTTAGCTGAACTTCCGCGCACCACAGTCACGCCGAAGAGGACGACCCTGCGTGAGCAATGCTCCATAAACACAAAAGTCAGGAGAAAAGGCCGTGAAGGACCTAATTTTCATAACCAGACTCTGCATCTTTGTCCTGTTAATAACCGCATACACAACAACTACCGCATTCGGACAGAATGCAAAGGGTGTTATCAGCGGCCATGTTGCCGATACGGTAGGGGCAGCCTTGCAAGGGGCGCAGATCGAGATTGATCCTGCAGCCCGGCAGATTATCTCGGATGGCCAGGGTAACTTCCTGATTACAGACCTGGATTCCGGCACGTATGAAGTCAAGGTGAAGTTTGTCGGCTTCAAGGAATTCGATGCGAAAGTCATCGTGGCTTCCGGGCAAGTCGCTCGAGTGAACGCCGCCATGCAGGTCGCGTCAAATACTGAGGAGGTTGTGGTGTACTCCGACCGGCTTCATGGCGAAGCAGATGCTGTTAACCGGGAGCGCACCTCGCCTAACATTCTGAACGTGCTTACCTCGGATGTAATCACCAGTCTTCCGAACGCCAATGTTGCGGATGCAGTTGGACGCCTGCCAGGAGTCACGCTGGAAAGAGATGAGGGTGAAGGCAAGTATGTCCAGATTCGGGGCACCGAGCCTCGTCTCAGTAATACGACCATCGACGGCATCAATGTACCGTCGCCAGAGGCTAATGTAAGACAGGTCAAACTCGACACCATTCCGGCCGATCTGGTGGAATCCGTTGAAATCAACAAGACACTGTCTGCCAATCAGGATGGCGACGCGATTGGCGGCTCAGTAAACCTGGTAACAAAAACAGCGGGTGAAAAGCCAACGATCACCATGTACGGCGAAGGCGGTTATACTCCGATCTTTAATGGCCGCGGTGTAAGCGACTTTGGAATTACGCTGGGCAAGCGCTTCCTGGCGGACAAGAAACTCGGCGTGCTTGGCGGCTTTACCCACGACTACAATGGCCGCGGCATCGACGATATCGAGCCCGTGCCCACAACCAACAGCCTGACTCCGCACTACGACAGTATCGATCTTCGTGACTATCGCTATGACCGCACACGCTGGGGAACCGCGGGCGAAGTTGACTACAAGCTCAACGAAGGCTCGGGCCTTTACGCGCGCGTCTTTTATGCCGATTTCAAAGACTACGGCGATAAGTGGGTCTATACACTGAACGATACCGCCAATCCTGACAACGGCAATTACCAGAGCCCTCCTTCGTACTACACGGAAAAGAGAGCGCCTGATTATGGGATATTGAATGTCGCGCTTGGGGGCAAACACCTGTTTCAGAACTCATGGCTGAACTACGAAGTGGCGGTGGCTCGTGGGCGGCAGGCCGCGGCTGCAGGAAACCCCAGTGCAAACTTCGCGCTCGATCCTAACGGATACGCCTATGCGTTTGCTCAAACCAATTGCTACAACGACCAGAGCCGGGCGGCGAGCAAATACCGTCCAGGCTGGAGCGTGGGATGCGCGGACTCCAGATCATCTCCTATTTACGACATGACGCAGTGGGACCTTACCGACTACTCGACCACCCAGGGGCAGACCACGCAGTTGAACCTGCAGGCGGCAGCCTCATATGCCTTCAACTATCACGCCGGCTCGCATTTCAGCACTTTTGAATTTGGTTTCAAAATACGCAACCATCATAAAGGCCAGTATGCTTTTTCGCCGGACTACACC
>Ga0126371_10000040_pt1 | contig 87943 bp, 78 predicted proteins | sample PanSoiMetaPlot_4_FD_110145 | JGI IMG/M metagenome (GOLD analysis project Ga0126371, IMG submission 110145) | Tropical forest soil microbial communities from Panama - MetaG Plot_4 | ecosystem: Environmental > Terrestrial > Soil > Tropical forest > Bulk soil | place: Panama | collected 2016-02-17
GCAGGAATTCAAAAACACGGCCGAAAACCATCTCGGAATGCCGTTGCCGAGGGGACGCGTTCGCTTCTATCGTCGCGATGAGGACGGCCAGCTCGAGTTCACCGGCGAAAACGATATCGACCACACTCCCAAAGATGAAACGATTCGCCTCTATACCGGCAACGCCTTCGACCTCACCGGCGAGCGCCAAAGGACACAATTCCACACGGACGGCTCTGGGCACGCAGTCGATGAGACGTTCGACATTCAGGTTCGCAACCACAAAGCAACTGCGGTCGATGTCCGGATCGTCGAACACCTGTATCGCTGGAAGAACTGGGACATCGTCATCAACTCCGATTCTTTCGAAAAGGACGACTCACAAACCATTCACTTTGATGTACGCATTCCGCCGGACGGCGCGAAGACGGTCAAGTATCAGGTCCACTATTCCTGGTAGTCGGCGGCATGGCATTTAGGGCCAAGTAAGGCTGGCTGGATTGGTTGCGTGTAGTTCCAAATCATTTCACACATACCGCGACGTGCGCGGTTCGGTCATGGTGCGCGACCGGGGTTAGTCAACTCCGCGAACCGCTAAAATCGAAAGACTCGCTCGGGATTTCACTCTGGGCCGAGGGGCAAAAAGTACTGCGTGCCTTTCACGGGCTGCTTGAGGCGGCGCAAAAGCTCCTGCAAATCCTGGTTGCGTTCGACGAAATCAATGTCAGACGTGTCCACGACCAGCAGATTCGACGCGGAATAGTGAAAGAAAAAATGCTCGTAGGCTTGCGCGACGGTTTCCAGATATTCGGGAGAAATGTTGGACTCCTCGCGCGCGCCTTTTTTCGAAATGCGCTTCTTGAGGACTTCGGGCTTGGCCTGAAGATAGATGATCAGATCGGGAACGGCCAGCGAAGACGCCAGCATTTCGTAATAGCGCTCGTAGAGCTTCAGCTCTTCGTTGTCGAGATTGACGTAGGCGAAAATTTTGTCCTTCTCGAAAAGAAAATCGCTGACCACAGCCGAAGGCGCAGCGTCGCGGTCGACTTCAAGCAGGCGCTTGTGCCGCTCCATCAGGAAATACATCTGCGCGCGGAACGCGGAGCCAGCCTTTTCTTCGTAGAAATCGCTGAGAAACGGATTGTCTTCACAATCGAAGATGCGCCGCGCGTGGAAGCGTTCCGCGAGAATGCGCGCGAGCGTCGATTTGCCAACGCGGATGGGGCCTTCGACCGCGAAATATTTCGGGGGCTTGAATTTCGGCTCGGGCATAGCGGCGCATTATAACAAACGGTGAGTGACGAGTGACGAGTGACGAGAAAAAAACAAAAGCGAAAAACGTGAATACATCGGCGGATGAAGCGCGCGATAGGAAAAACCAGACATTGTTAGTAACGCCGCACCGGCAAAAGCAAAGACCACGGCGAGTTCCTTCGTCGCGGGAATCGCTCCTCAGGATGACAAACCAAAAGGGCGAGGTGCAGCTGCGCGAAAGGACGCGAATATGGCGCACAATGTGAAAACAACAGCAGATTCCCTGTCTGCGTCAGGCAGGCTTCGTCGCGGAGATCACTCCTCAGGATGACAAATGAAAGCGATTACCAGCTGCGCGAGAGCGCTGCGACGATGTGGGCCAAGCCGTCGAGGTCGCGAAGGTCGATCACTTCACCGGGTGAATGCGAATAACGCAACGGCCAGCCGAGCGCGACGTCAATGGAGCCGTAGCGCAGAAATGCAGAACCGTCATTGCCGCCGCCGGTGACTCCGTACTGCACGGGGATTTTGTTGGCGCGCGCGATGGAGACCACTTTTTCGACGAGCTTGCGGGGCACGATGTTGGAGTTGTCGACGGCGCGGACGACGAAGCCGTCGCCCACTTTCGCGTCGCCGGAACGCGGCAGTTCGAGCGGCGAATCGGAGCTGACGAAGGTGTCGATGGCGAAAACGTACTGCGGCTCGTGCCCCTCGGTGGCAAGCCGCGCCGCAATTTTGCCCGCGCCGACGAGGCCGAGCTCTTCGCCGGTGGACCAGACGAAAGTTACGTCGCGGTCTTTGAGATTCGGGCCGAGCGCCCACACGGCGGAAATAAGTGAGGCGCAACCGACGCGGTCATCGAAGCTGCGCGCATTGGCGCGGTCGTTTGCGAGGCGGCGGAATTTTTTCGGAATGCTGACGAAATCTTTCACCGCGACGCCCATTTGCGCGACTTCGTCGGGGGAGCGAGCGCCAATGTCCACGCGAAACATCAACGCGCGACCGCGCGGCCACTTGAAGCCGGGCTCGTCCCATCCGTCGGGGAGTTCCATCACGCCGGGAACATCTTTGCCGTTGGCGGTGTGAACCAGCGCGGCGTGGCCGAGATAGTAGTCGAGGTCGCCGCCGCCTTTTGTTTCTACGGCGAGTTTGCCGTCGGGCATGATTTTTTCGACTTCGTAACCGATTTCGTCCATGTGCGCGACGAAAAGAATGCTGGGAACGTGGGCGGAAGGGGGCGCGGTGCCGACGCGAAGGACGAGATTGCCGGCGTCGTCGGCTTCGGGATGCGCCCATTTCGGCAGCAGACTTTTCACCATGTCGCGCACGCGGTCTTCGTGGTCACTGACGCCATAGGTTTCGACAAGATCGGAAACGATTTGCTCGGTCGTTGGCCGCCCGGTAAGCGCCATGCGGTCAACGGAGGCTCCTTCCCCGTAGCCAACGTTTTTGATCGAGCCCTGGGTATAGGCGTCGAGCAGATTGATGAGATTGTCGAGGTCGCGAGTGCTGATCATTTCGGCGGGCGTGTCAGGCCACGCGGTGGCGATGCCGAGGTGCACAGTTTTTTCGGGCGTTTCAGGATTTGCAAGATAGCTCTGCGGCATGAGCGGCGCGGAATAATCCTTCGCAATCGGAATTTGATTTTTGTCGGCGAGATTTTTCAGATTGGCGGCAAAGCTGGAGAGTTCGTTGCTGACATTTTGATCGCCGACGAGGACGCCGCTGCCGAGCGGCTGGCGCGGGCCGCGATGCAAAGTCGGTTCGGCGGGAGTGGGCGGGCTGGGAGTGAGGCGACCGACATAAATTAATTCGTCAGCATGAACTTCATTGAGGACGCGTTCGAGGCCGCGTGCGCCGGACCATTGTTGAGCGACAAAGGCAACGACGAGAGTGCCATTGATTTTCGAGGGATCAATGCGATGCAAGAGTTCTACGAGAGCGACGTCGCCAAAGCGGTCGCCGATGGCTGTGCCGGTCTCGAAATTCGGGCCGAGATCGTAGAGCGTGCGGTCGATGACCATGGGACTGAGATTGTCGGCGCCGAGACGTTTGGCGTCGGCGGCGGAAGTTGCGCCGATGTCGACGAACATATTCTCGATGTAGTCGGGATCGGGAGGATTCAAACGGCCGGGCTGCAAGTGCACGGAGAGTCCGCCGACGACTCCGGGAATCCATTTGCCGGAGACGGTTTCGATTTGTACCGGCTCGGCGGAATAGAGTTCGTTGAACAGAGGAAGCATGCCGGTTTGCGGGAGGCGCTGGACTTGGAGATAACCGTCGGAAGTGATGTTGCTGATGACGTAGCCGGGTTCGTCCATGGGCGCGACGATCAGGCGCGTGGGGCCGCCGCTGCCGAGAGTGACGATGACGTCGCCGAGATTGTCAGACTTTATATTCAATTGGGGCGAGATATTTTTCAGACGGTCGCGAATTTTTGCGGCGAGCGCGGATTCGTATCCGGGGACGGCAGGAGTTTCGATGAAGTTGCGCATAACACTGTTATCAAATCCATTGCTTGAGGTGTTTTGCGCGAGCGAGTCCGGCGCAACGGAGATAAGCGCTGAGGCGAAAAGTAAAAGGATGAGTCGATTGATCATGGCGGATCGTTTTCTCTTCGGGAGCGTTGGCATTCTGCTGTGAGTTGGTTCTGCGTTATGAAACTGCACGTAATTCGCAAAAGAGCGGATGCGCGAAGCAGCGACTCTAGCGCAGGGGAAACGCCACCGCAACAATTTCAGGCAGCCAAAGCGGCGGCATGCAGAGAATCGGTCCAAATCAATGTGTCTCGGGAGTAGCCGGGGGAATCGAAAAGACGGGCATTTTGGGTTATTGCAGGTGAAATTCATGAGTGCTTCGCCGAATTTGTTAAAGTGGCGGATTTCGGGGGCGCAAACGTGAAGGATGCAAAAGCCAAGCAATGATTTTGAATATCGTCTGACAATGATTGCGCATTCTGAGTCGAATCGTGAGTGAACAGTCTATAACTGAATTGAATGCCGAGAGCGGTTTGAGCAGAGGAAATCTACGGCTGAGCGAGCGCGTGGACGGGTGGATCGAGTCGCACATCGAACTACTCGCGATTCTGGCGCTTGGGGCAGGATTCATCGTGCGCGTAGTGGTCGCACGCAGCCGATATTTGGTGGCTGATGAAGCGCTGGACTATCTTCTCGTGAATCAGCCGTCGGCGCTCGCCGCGTACCGCGCAAGCCTGACACAGGCGCATCCGCCGCTTTTCTACTTCGTGCTGTACTACTGGCGTTTTCTCGGCACTTCGGAACTGATGCTGCGATTTCCTTCAATAATCGCCGGAACGCTTATGCCGTGGTTTGCTTTTCTGTGGCTCAAACGGCTGGGAAAGGATACGGCGTTTCTGGCGTTGCTGCTGCTGACGTTTACTCCGCCCGTGGTCACGTTTTCGACGGAGATCCGGCCGTACGGGTTTCTGTTGCTATTCGTGGTTGCCGCGCTGTGGAGTCTGGATCGAGGCTTCGAGAGAAATTCCGCAGGCGACATGGTGGTTTTCGGCGCGTTGTTGTGTCTGGCCCTGTTTATGCAGTATTCGGCCATCTGGGTGGCCATTGCTGCGGGAATTTACGCGCTGGCGCGGATTGTTTCCGGCGAGCTGAAGAAGGCTGCGGTGTTTGGATGGATTGCCTCGCAAGCGTGCGCGCTGGCCGTGCTGGGATTCCTTTGGGTGACGCACATATCAACGCTGTACGGTGGTGTGATGGAGTCGTCGGCGGTAAAGAATTATCTCAGCGCCGAATATTTTCAGGCAGGAGAAAATGTGCTGCGCTTTGTATCGCGCACAGGTGCGGGAGCGTTTCTCTATCTGCTGAACCGGCATATTGCATGGTCCCTCGATATACCACGGGCCGGCATTGCCATCGCTCTATTTTTCCTCTTTGCGATTGTGCTTGTGCTGGCCAATTGCACAGGCGGCATGAAGGCAAAGGTCGGTTCGACGAGAACCTTCGGAGTCCTTTTGTTACTGCCTGTCATCGTCGGCTGCGCGGGAGCGCTGCTGCAATTTTATCCTTACGGCAGTTCGCGACATGTAGCTTATCTGGAGCCATTCGTCATGGCGGCAATTGCGTTCGGCCTTGCATTCCTGAGCCAAAAAGCTTTTTGGGCGGGGATTGTGGCGACTGTAGTACTGCTGATCACCTGCAATGTCTACTCGGAACCTGCTGAGTACATGTCTACGGCAGGTCAAGCAAAAAAAGAGATGGTGCAAACGGTGAAATATATCCACGAATCTGTGCCGGCGGGCGGCGTGATTCTGGTGGATTACAACACCGGTCTGATGCTGCGCTACTACCTTTGCTCAGGCGCACAAAATTCGATACGAGGCGGCGAGGATCGCGTCGAGCAGTTTGCCTGTGGAGAATATCAGATGGCGAGCGGCGTGACGCGCAATTACGGTTGGGTCTTTTCGAGTAAGACTTTTGTGCCGTTATTCGCCGGAATGGAGAAACAACTGGACTGGAGTCAAGGACAGGCAATCTGGCTGGTTCAGGCGGATGAAATTTCACCCCCGCTTGATTTAACATTCCTGGCGCGCTTCGGGGCCGAACGGACTCAAGAGTTTGGCGAGTATATTTCTGTGACGCGATTGCGTGCGCCATAGCTATTCCTGGCGGCAGAGTTCGGAGGTGAGGGTTTCGCGGTGGCGCATGGCGAGGGCATCGATGCGGCCGAGGCTGATGCGGTAGCCGATGGCGGTGGCGACAGCGAGCACGAGAAAAATCAAGACCGCCAGGGCGGGGCGGTGGGCAAGTTGAGTGAGAATGAAAACGAGAGCGCCGAGTCCAATGAACACGATTTGTGCGGCGAAGGCGACGGCCATCGTGACGCCAGCCTGTTTTTTCTGGCGGAAGACGCCGAAATCGAGACGGCGCGGATAGCAGACAGAAAGGATGTTGCCAATGGCGAGATTGCCGAGCGTGCCGTAAAGCAGCGCCGCGAAGGTCGCCAAAATTATAGCCAGCGGCGGAGGAGAAAAGATCAAGCTCAGCAGGACCAAAACGAGGAGAGCTTCAATCATGCTTACCACGGATATGAATAAGTTCTTGCCCGCGATAACGTCGCGAAAACGCACGGGAGCGAGCAGGAAAAACTGAATGCCCGTACCTTCGAAGGCAAAACAGTTGAAAACGAAGTTCATTTGAACCAGAAATGTGTAGGCCATAACGATGGGGAACATGAAGCCGGTTTGAAATGCGCTGGTGAAAAAGTCATTGCCCTTGTGTGTGTGCGTGTGCGGCTGATGGATGGCGGTGGAGAAAATGACGACGATGAGTATGGGAGCAAGAAACTGGATCAGCATGGGGCCGCTGCGGAAGACGTAGCGAAGTTCTTTCTGGAAAACAGCGGCGATAGGACGCGGAAGCCCGGGGATCTCCCAGGATGAAGCGGCGGATTTTGAGGCGGGCAGCGGACGTGTTTTGCGGGCAGGAGCGGCTGCGGGGGCCGCGGCGGAAGTTTCGCTGAGATTTTCGCCGCGAAACTGTGCGACCAGGCGAATTCGCAATAGATAGAAAAATGCCGCAGCGTAGATTATCAGGAACAAGAGCAGATACGCGGCCTGAACGAAGTTCGAGGCGAGGCCGAGTTGCAAGGAGCGTCCCGCGAGTCCAGGCGGGAGAATGTTGGCGATCGAGATCAGCGCAAGCACCCAGCCTGCTTGCACCTGCGCGTGATTGTGCTGGTAATGCTCGATGACGGGGCCGATAAGCTGGAAGCCGATGAAAATCAAAATGAAAACGAAGCCGAGGATTTCGCGAGTGCGGCGGCGGGCCAGCCATTTTTCAATCCAGGCGAAGAGCATGCGGGCGAAAAACAAATTCATCGCGGCAAAAGCGAGAAGGACGAGCAGCGCCCATCCGAGCATGGCGGGCCGCGCGATGCCGAGGCCAATCCACATGCAGAAAAGCCAAAAGACCGAAGAGACCGCGCCGGGGTCGAAGAGGCCGTAGACGACGCTCAGAATCAGGAAGCTCTTGAAGCGCAGCGGGAAGCGCAGCAAATTGGAAAAATCGAACTGCGCGCCAACAGAAGCCGCGAAAATCGGGTAGATCTGCCAGAAAAGACAAACGATCCACATCAGGCCCGCAAGCCAGTCCCATTGGTTCTTAACGACGAGATAGTAGGTGGCAACTCCGAAGAATATCCCGCCGCCGATGACGAGGCCGCTCATCATCAGCCAAAGAATCGCGGAAGAGACGGCTTGGAGGCGGCCCTTGACGTTGCGCAGAGAATTTTTGAAAAGCATCCAGCGCAGACGGCCAACGAGGCGAATCTGCTGGCCCACGCCGGGAATGGCGTTTAGCCCAGCCACGTGAGCTCCCGGTCGGTTTCGCGCGAGCCGCCGACGATGTCGAGGAAGATTTGTTCGAGAGTGAGTTTGCCGTTGCCGGAGGCGGCGACGCCTTGGCGGGCTTCGATGCCGGCGCGCAATTCTTCAAGCGAGCCCTGGGCCACCAGTTTACCTTTGGAAATGATGGCGACGTGGCTGCAGAGGCGTTCGACGATTTCGAGAACGTGCGAAGTGAGGAAGATCGTGGCGCCGCGGGAGATCATGCGCTGGAGCATGGCTTTGAGAGTGTTGGCGGCAACGGCATCGACGCCCTCGAAGGGCTCGTCGAGGAAAAGAATTTTTGGGCCGTGAATGACGGCGGCGGCCATGGCGAGTTTTTTCTGCATGCCATGGGAATAGTCGGTGATGAGAGTTTTCGGGCGGTCGGCGAGTTGCATGAATTCGAGAAGTTCCTGGGTGCGTTGCGCGGCAGTGGCGGAATCGAGACCGTACATGCGGCCGACGAAGTTCAGATATTCCGGAGCGGTGAGGCGACCGAAAAGGGCGAGGCCTTCAGGGACGACGCCGATGCTCGCTTTGACTTCGACGGAGTGAGTGGCGAGGTCGAGATCGAGAACGCGGATGCTGCCGGAAGAGGGCGCGAGCAATCCGGTAAGCATTTTGATCATGGTGGATTTGCCGGCGCCGTTGGGTCCAAGGAAGCCGAAGAATTGGCCGGCCTGGACGGAAAGGTTGACGTTGTCGACGGCGACGAGTTCGCCGAAGCGACGAGTAAGGTTTTCGGTTGAAATGGTGATGTCACTGGGCATGCGGGTGAATGTATCACAGAAGACAATTACCTTCGACCGCGCCCGCCACGGCGGGCAAGTTCAGGACAGACAAGGCGAGCGATCGTGGATCTATTCTTGCCGAATAGATTCGTCGTCGCGATTCTGGTTTAATAAGCGTGCCGCTGGTCGAAGCGACTGTGAGCTCTGTACCCAAAGGAGTCACCAATGAGCGGTGTACAAATCGATCAGAAGAGCTATGAGATGCCCCCGCGCGAGGGGATCAGCATCGCGCATTTTCTCACCGTCGCCGACATCGAGCGATCGGCTCGCTACTACGAAAAGGTCTTCGGCGCTCGCATTCTGAGCCTGGGCGACGGCAACGCGCCTGCGTACCTTCAGCTTGCGAATATCTGGATGATTCTGAATGTTGGAGGCGGCCCGACGCCGGATAAGCCCACGGTAACGCTCAACGTTCCTGACCCGAATCACATCAACAGCTTTATGAATCTCCGCGTTGCGAATATCCAGGCGTGCTACAAATTATGGAAAAGCCGGGGAGCCGAGTTCATTACGGAGCCAATACCCAAGTACGGCGAGATTCGCTGCTACATCCGCGATCCTGACGGTTACATTATCGAGGTCGGCCAGAGCACCGATCTCAAGTACGGTTAACGATCGGCCAGCCCCGAAAACTGAAACGCACGCGGGCCACAGGTAGATGTGACTTCAGGTACTTGTCCCGAAGTTCCCACAAGCCCGCTCGTGAGGGCCGGATCGCATCAGGCAGCTGGAGTTGCCGATCAATCAGGATGGCGGGAGCCGACGGGGGTGGAGGAAGTGGCTAGCTGGGGGTAGAGCGCGAGGACGGCGGGGAGGATGACGCGAAAAGTGCAGCCGCCTTCGGGGCGATTGAAGCCGAAAATCTGACCGCCGTGTTCCTGTACGATTCCGTAGCAGATGCTGAGGCCGAGGCCGGTGCCTTTGCCGACGGGTTTGGTTGTGTAGAAGGGATCGAAGACGCGTTCGGGTTCGCGAAGGCCGGGGCCAGAGTCGGAAAAATCGAGGATGATGCTGCCACGCTCGGTACGCATGCGGACCATGAGAGAGCCGCCGCCGACGGTTTCCATGGCGTCGACGGAATTGTTGATCAGATTGAAAAAGACCTGGAGGAGCTGGTTGGGGTCTCCGCGCACGGCGGGAAGGGTGCCAGGATTTTCGACTTCGATGCGGATTTTTTTGTCGCGCAGATCGAGCTGGCGGAGTTCGATGGCGCTGGTGATGATGGAGCGAAGGTCGAGGAGCTGTTTTTCGGCGGGAACCTGTCGCGCGAAACTGAGGAGGTTGGTGACGAGCACTTTGGTGCGGCGTGCCTGGTCGCGAATTTTTTCGCTGAGGCTGCGGGAGCGTTCGGTAGCGCTGGAATCGGCCTGGATCAAATCGGCGTAGCCGAGGATGGCGGTGAGCGGGTTATTGATTTCGTGCGCAGCGCCGGCGGCAAGCTGACCGAGGGAGGCGAGTTTTTCGGCCTGGACAAATTGCATTTGGAGGCGTTTGAGATTGTCGACGGAGTCCTGCAAGCCTTTGAGTAAGTTAAGGCGCTCGCGGTCGACGAGCTGCTGGCGCAGGAAAACGAGACTGGTGCCAACGATGATGACTCCGAGCGTGAGGAGCAAGCGGAAATGCCGAACCGGCTCCGGCGCAGTGCTGATGAAACCAGACCATGCGGCCATAAAGGGCATGGAAAGCACACACAGGACGGCGAGGCGCGCGAACCATTGTGAGTCCCACATTTTCGCGCTATACGTTAAATCGGGCTTGGGCGAGATGCGGTGAGCGAGGATGCCGACGGTGCCGAACCAAACGAATGCCGCCATGAGCGGAAGATTCAACAGGCTGCCAGCCGAGTAATAACCCCGCGTGTAGGCAGCCGTCGCGAGCCAGAGGCTGGCGATGTACATGCAAGAGGCCCCGAACAGATTTCCATAGATGATGCGCCATTCACGATTGGCGCGGAGAGCAAAGAAGCCCGTGCCGAGAAGAAAAACCAGATTGGCCAGAAGATAAACTTGCAGGTCGCGAATATTCGCGAGGCCCGCATTGGCGGGATCCTTCGACCAGGCCATAACCATGAACAAGTAGACGAATAGCCACCACACCGCCAGCAGCAGCATATCGAGATGGCCATAGCGCAACGCTTCGCGCATTTTGCGAGCATGCGGCATCATCGCGAGGGCAGCCATCAAGGGAACGGCGTGCAAAAAGAAAATGACGTCGACGGTGGTGATGGAATGGTTGACGGAGTGGAGGACCAGCAGTTTGTACGTCCACATGAGCTGGCCCGCGAGCCAGAGGGTGCAGCCAAAGGCGAGAAGCATCCAGAAGTTGTTTTGGCGGCGATAGGGAGAGGAAGCGTTCCAGAGCAGGCAGGCGTTGGCGAAAAGAGGCACGATGCAGAGGGCGATGTTGGCGAGGGCTTCGCGGGCGGGTCCGGCGGGCAGAAATATGGGAAGAAGAGCGAATCCGCCAACAAAAACGGCCCAAGCGACAATAATCATCCAAGTTGATTTTGCGAGTTTCATGTTGGCTGCGGACGCCTATCCATCATTAGACTAACACGACGAAAGTTGCTAGAGGGGCAGTGTAGCCCTATCAATAAATAGGATGACGCCGTTGAGGGGGCGCTGGTTGGCGATGGTGTTAATTGGCGACGGAGAGGGCGCGGCGGCCGGGGAATTTGGCTTCGCGGCCGAGTTCCTCTTCGATGCGGAGGAGCTGGTTGTATTTGGCGATGCGGTCGGTGCGGGAGGCGGAGCCGGTCTTGATCTGGCCGGTTCCCATGGCGACGACGAAATCGGCGATGAAAGTGTCTTCGGTTTCGCCGGAGCGGTGAGAAACGATGGAAGCGTAACCGGCTTTGCGAGCCATTTCGATGGCTTCGATGGTTTCCGTGACGCTGCCGATTTGGTTGAGCTTGATGAGGATGGCGTTGGCGATTTTTTTCTGAATGCCGCGCGAGAAGATTTTGGGATTGGTGACGAAAATATCGTCGCCGACGAGCTGGACTCTTTTGCCGAGGGTTTTCGTGAGCAGTTGCCAGCCGTCCCAGTCGAGTTCGCTCATGCCGTCTTCGATGGAGACGATGGGATATTGACGCACCCAGTTGGACCAGAATTCGACCATTTGCTCGGAAGTGCGCTGTGACTTGTCGGATTTCTTGAAGACGTATTTTTTTGTGGCGGAATTGTAGAATTCGCTGGCGGCGGGGTCGAGCGCGATAGCGATCTGTTCGCCGGGCTTGTAGCCGGCGGCGGTGATGGCTTCAAGGACACGTTCTATGGCTTCGTCGTTGGATTTTAAGTTAGGAGCGAAGCCGCCTTCGTCGCCGACGGCGGTCGAGTAGCCGTTTTTCTTCAGCACAGCTTTCAAATTGTGAAAAACTTCGACGCCCCAGCGCAGCGCTTCGCGGAAATTCGGCGCGCCGACGGGCATGACCATGAATTCCTGCGCGTCGACGGAATTGTCGGCGTGCGCGCCGCCGTTGAGGATGTTCATCATAGGCAGCGGAAGAGTGTTGGCGGATTTCATGCTGGAAAAACGCGCGAGATATTTGTAGAGCGGCAGGCCGGAGTCGTTTGCGGCGGCGCGGGCGGCGGCCATGGAGACGGCGAGGATGGCGTTGGCGCCGAATTTGGATTTATTTTCGGTGCCGTCTGCGTCGAGCATACGGCGGTCAAGGGCCTGCTGGTCTGAGGGATTCATACCGGTAAGGGCTTTGGCGATGGGGCCGCTGATGTTTTCGGCGGCGGTGCGCGTGCCTTTGCCGAGATAGCGCGATTTGTCGCCGTCGCGGAGTTCGAGGGCTTCGTGTTCGCCGGTGGATGCGCCGGAAGGAACAGCGGCGCGGCCGCGCAGGCCGTTTGCGAGGATGACGTCGGCTTCGACGGTGGGATTGCCGCGCGAATCGAGAATTTCGCGGCCGATGACGTGAGCGATTTTCGCGACGACGCGTTTGCCTCGCGCGTCGAGAATTTCGTGGCCTTTCAGGCCAGAAGCGACGGCTTCGATGACGGCTTTCTTGCTGCGCGGCATTCATCCCTCCTGAAAGACAGAACGCAATTGTAAAACAGAGCGGTCAGATTTTGCGGGCGAGGATGAGAGTGGGGCTGAGGTCGACAGGAATTGGGGCGCCCGCGGCGGCTTCGGCGAAGCGGGACTCAAGTTCGCGCCAGTAAGCTTCCGCGTCAGCGAGGGTGAGAGCGTAAGCGCTCCCGTAGGAAGTGGAGCGCCAAAATCCGACGAAATCCACCGGAGACATGGGAATTATGTACGAAAATTTTGTTTCCTCGAAAATTTCGAAGCCGCTGGCGGCGCGAATCTGATCTTCCCAGATGTATTTTTTTCCGAGGCGCTGATCGCGATAGGGTCTCCACGGGCCGCGCATTTCGGCGAGCGAAATGGCGTCGATAGCGGGGATGGTTTTTGGCAAAGGACGGTCAAAGGCGGCGAAGATTGCGCGCGGGCGCAGCCAGGAATGGACGTTGGCGAAAACGCGGGGAGCGTCCATCCAATGCAGCGCGTTAGCGACGGTGACGAGGTCGACGGTTACGGGTGGTTGAGAGAAATCTTCAGCGGTGACACTGTGAACGATGACGGCGGAGAGATCTTCTCGGAGTTTTGCGGCCATGCCGGGGTCGGGTTCGACGGCGATGACTTCGCGGAAATGCGGTATGAGAGCGCGGGTGGCTTTGCCGGTGCCGGCGCCGAGGTCGATAGCGCGTTCGCGATAATCGACGGGAACCGTGGCGAAGAGATGTTCGAAGAGTTCAGGCGGGTAATCGGGGCGGTAGCGCTCGAATTCTTCAGCGATGTGGCCAAATCTGGACTGGAATTCAGAGGACATCATCAAAACATCACCCATTTCCCGTGGTATGGATTTTTCGTATTCGTGAAACTATTTCGTCCCTCAGGGGCTAAAGCCCCAGCTTTTTCTCGGTTTTTAATGTCGGAGCTAAAGCTCCGACTCCCTGACCACCATTTATGAGACGCCTTCCAGTCAAATATATCGGCGATTCGAGTCAAAGACTGGCGGCGCAAAGCCGCCGCTACAAAGGTATGCTCCGTCCCGATGTTTACTCGGGTTCTTCGAGCATGGATTCTTCACGGACGACGACGACAACGCCGTTTTCACTGACGTGATAACGCTTTCGGTCTTCATCGAGGTTGTAGCCGATCTCAGTGTGCTCGGGCAGGCTGACGTGGCGGTCGATGATGGCGCGGCGGATGCGCGAGTGGCGTCCAATGTTCACGTGGTTGTAGATGATGGAATCGTCGACGTTGCAAAAGCTGTTGACGCGCACATCGTAGCCGAGGACGGAGTGGCTGACGCGGCTCCCGGAGACAATAGAGCCGGCGGCGACGATAGAATCGACGGCGGTGCCGGTGCGCTCAGGATCGGCAAAGACGAATTTTGCGGCGGGATATTGCTGCTCCCAGGTTTTAAGCGGCCAACTCTTGTCGTAGAGGTTGAAGACGGGAGACACGGAGACCAAGTCCATGTTGGCGTCGTAATAGGCATCGATGGTGCCGACGTCGCGCCAGTAGAGATTTTCTTTTTTGTTTTCGTCGTAGAAATTGTAGGCGTAGACGCGAAATTTACCGATGATCTTGGGGAGAATGTCGTGGCCGAAGTCGTGGGAGGAGTTGGGATCCTCGGAGTCGGAGATGAGCGTGGGCAAAAGGAACTGCGTGTTGAAAATGTAGATGCCCATGGAGGCGTCAACTTTGCCGGGATGGCGCGGAGAAAGTTTGGGGTCGGCGGGCTTTTCGTAGAAGGCAAGGATGCGGCCTTCGGTGTCGGTTTCGATGACGCCGAATTTTCCTGCGGCGTCCTCGGGAGTCATTTCGACCGTGGCGACGGTGACGTCGGCGCCGGTTTCGACGTGCTGCTCGAGCATTTTCTGGTAATTCATTTTGTAGATGTGGTCGCCGGAAAGAATGATGACGTAGCTCGATTGCTCGCTGCCGATGGAATAGATGTTCTGATAGACGGCGTCGGCGGTGCCGAGATACCAGTGGGCAGAGACGCGCATTTGCGGCGGGAGAATTTCGATGAAATCGCCGACGCCCATCAGCGACGACCAGCCCTGGCGGATATGGCGATTGAGGCTCAGAGCTTTGTACTGGGTGAGAACAAAGACTCGGCGGAGATCGCTATTGAGGCAATTGGAAAGTGTGATGTCAATGATGCGATAAATGGCGCCGAAGGGAACGGCGGGCTTGGCGCGGTCGCGCGTCAGCGGCCAGAGGCGTTCACCCTGGCCGCCCGCCATGAGCACGCCGATCGCATTTTTCATCAATGACATAGTCACAATGGCCGCCGGGCAACGGCTTGATCCATTTTAGCAATATCCGGGCGCGAGGGGGACATCTGCTGGGGAAAAATGGCGCGGCGCCGCGGACAGCGCCGAAGTGCTTGCGAAAATATGTACCAAGACGCAAAATAGAGAGAAGGCAGGACAACTATCGCGTGTAGTTGCTCTGAGAAATATATTGCTTGACTTACCAGATGGGGTTGGTTAGAAACGCCATAAGATGTTGTCCTGTGGCGGGAATTCTAATTAGTCCCAACTCAGCAACCATCGAAGTAACTGCAAAGCCGAACGGGGGTGAATTGCGTGGCAGAAGTCGTAATTCAAGAGGGCGAGTCTTTGGAGAATGCTCTCCGGCGGTTCAAAAGAAAAGTCCAGGGAGAAGACATCATCAAGGAGATCAAGCGGCACAGCTACTACATGAAACCTGGAGAGAAGCGCCGGGCCAAAGAAGCGCTATCACGCAAGCGTCTCCGTAAAAAGCAGCGCAGAGAGCAGGACTAAGTTAGGCGGAAATCCTTGGATACTTCGTTCCAGCTTCGTTCCGATCTTCCGTCGGGAAAAGCAGGGAGTTCCCATCATTCTCGGCATCATCCGATTCAGAGCGGCGTGATTTTACACGCTGCTCAGGCTACGGCCCGGAGCGATCCATGGAATTCCACGATAAGGTTCTGAAATGCGCCGAATGCGGTTCGGAGTTTGTGTTTACCGCCGGCGAACAAATGTTCTTCGCCGACAAAGGCTTCAAGAACGAGCCTAAACGGTGCAAACCGTGTAAGACGGCGCGCGGGCAGGGAGGCCCCAGCATTGGTGTTGCGGCCAACGTGCAGCGCGTCGAGACGAAGACTGTTTGCTCGCAGTGCGGGAAAGAAACGACGGTTCCGTTCAAGCCGACGCAAGGGCGCCCGGTGTATTGCCGCGAGTGTTTTCAGCAGCGGCGAACGATCGGGGGACCGGCGGCAGCGTCAGAAGTAGCAGGATAAGAGCAGCGCGGGCGCGGAGCGACGCGTCCGAGGGCAGTGGGTTTGAGGTGGGTATTTGTTCGCCTCCGTTTGCGGTGCGGTTGGCCGCGCGGAGGCGATTTTTGTTGCGGGTCCAATACGTCAGAGGCGTTGGAGGCTAATTCTCGAAGTGGATATCGCGAAACTCGGAATCGCCGTGAAGAATCGCCTCAACTATGTGAACCACTGCATCATCTGTGCTGATTTTCCCTTTGCCGGTGAGTCTCTGCCATATCGATCGTCTCTTCTGAATGATGATTCGCCACTGGCCTTCGTTGGCGGAAATACGATTCCCGTCAGCATTGCCGCTCATCCCTAGAAAATAGGAATTTCCGCCATATTTGGCACGGATGTGCCAGCCCCAATCTTCCTGCCCTGGTGGCGATACTTGAATACCTCTTTCAGTTAGTTTGCTGGCAAGCCAATTCGCGAGGTCTTCGCCGAAGCAACAAGGATTGATGAAGTGAGACTTCACTTCGGACAGGTTGAATCGATTTGTCTTGAAGAGGATGTCAGTTGCGTTCATCTACCGAGCGGGTTCCCGTTCAAGCAGCAGCGGCGGATTTTTGGGGCGCGGGGACGATCTCGCGGAAGGCGGCGAGGAATTTCTGCATTTCTTCGGGCTTGCCGACGGAGACACGAAGCCAATTGCCCATGGACGGGAATTTGCGTCCGACGATGATTTTTCGTTCGTGGAAGGCATTGATGACGGGTTTGACGTCGTTGCCCGTGTCGACCATGAAGAAATTGGCGTGCGAAGGAATGACGGTGTAGCCGGATTTGGCGAGTTCGCCGGTGACCGATTTGCGCGTGTCATTGAGGCGTTTTTTATTGGTGGGAACGATGTCGGGGTCGGCGATGCTGGCGACTGCGGCGGAAAGGACAGCGGCGTTGCCGTTGTCGAAGAGAACTTCGCGGTGCATGGCTTCGATGGTTTCTTTTTGCGCGACAGCGTAGCCGAGACGCATTCCGGCCATGCCGTAGACTTTCGAGAAAGTGCGGGTGACGATGAGATTCGCGTGCTGAGGAATCATGTCGACGACGCTTGAATAGCGCGGGTCTTCGACGAAATGGAAATAGGCTTCGTCGACGAGGACGTAGGTGGACGGAGGAACTTTGGAGAGGAAGTCGGCGAATTCGTCGCGCGTGTTGATTGTGCCGGTAGGATTGTTGGGATTGCAGATGTAGACGAGTCCGACGCCATTCGCGCATGCGTTGGCCATGGCGGGGAGGTCGTGGCGAAAATCGGAAGTGAGCGGAACTTTCACAGCGCTGGCGCGGGAAACTTGCGCGTAATAGGTGACGGCTTCGAAGGTGGGCTCGGCGACGACGAGTTGTTTGTCAGGGCCGACGAAAGCGGCGTCGCAGACGCGGAGGATTTCGGTGGAGCCGCAGCCGAGGACGACATTTTCGGTGTCGACGTGATGCAATTGCGCGATGGAGCGAATGGCGCGACCGTAGAGGTCGTCGGGATAGCGACAGGCGACGGCTTCGGAGCCAGTGATGGCGGCCACGGCGCGCGGAGAAGGGCCGTAAGGATTTTCGTTGGAGTTGATGAGGATGGCGTCGGCGCGGGAGAAGCCTTTGAGGCGTCCGCCGGTGACGCCCTGGACGAGTTTCGGCGAAAGATAAGCGCCGGCGAAGAGCGCGCTGAGGGATTGTCCAAATTGACGGCGTGAAAACTTGCTTGGTGTGTTGTCTGCTTGCATCGAATCCTCCAGCGGCGCGCGCGATCCCGTTTGCAGGACCGCTCGGCGGATTATCCGTCCGATGGAAGCGGGGCGCAAGGGAGAGGGGAAGCGAGTGATGGGTCAGTTTGAATTTCGACTCCATGTGTCACGATCAAGAAAATTCAAACTGATCCGGTGGTGGGCCATTTTTGAATTTCGAGCTTGCCGCCGACCATTATGTTTCGGACGTTGAGTTAAACGATTGAGAGAGACGATGAGAGTGCGTTTTGAAGGCTGCGATCGCGACCGAGACCGAAAGCGCCAGCATCAGCACGTCCTCAAAAATCTTCACCGGGCCGACTTGTTGACTATCGCCCGCACCACCGCAACCGCATGGAATCGCCAGCCCATGCAGGTAGGCCCATGTCATGGCAAATATGAAAACCGTGAGCAACCCAGCAGCGCAGAGTGATGAAAACCGCAGTCCCGCGCCGCTCAAAAGCCAAAGACCCAAAAACATCTCGAACGGCGGAAGCAACTTTGCGAACGGGATGACAGCAGAGTTAGGCAGCATGTTGTATTTACTCACATCGAATGAAAACATGAGCAACGAAGAGTTTAAGGACACGATAGACCAGTGTTGACCCGGCAACGGCGGTTTCATCTTCGCGTAAGCATAGAAAATGAATATTGCCGCCAACGCAACACGTCCGAGGAGCAGCAGCAGGCGTTTGTGGCCTTGACTAAGACTTCTAAGCATTTGTGGGTTGATTCTAAACCGATCTCTAGATAGTGGGCTACTTTGAATTTCGAAGTCGGTGGTCAAAGAACGGCGTGAGCAAGAGTAGCCCACCACCGAAATCCAGGATGCGTTGACCGATGCAAGGCAGGGTCTTAAAATGTTGACATGAAGCAACCAGGAAAAAAGAAAGCGAGCAATGCCGCGGGAGCGTCCAAGTCTGCGAGGCGCCGGGAGTCGCGGGCAAAAGCCAGTGCTTCGTCGGCAAACGATAGGGCGCTGCGTGAGCAGCTTGCGAAACTGCTCGACGGCGGCATGGCGCACGCTTCGTGGCAGGATGTGGTGGCGGACATGCCGGAGAATTTGCAGGGGACGAAGCCGGAAGGAGCGCCGCATACAGCGTGGCAGTTGCTTGAGCATATGCGGATCGCGCAATGGGACATTTTGGAGTTTTCGCGGAATCCGAAGCACGTTTCGCCGCAATTCCCGGATGGCTACTGGCCGTCGACCGATGCGCCGCCGAACGCGGAGGCGTGGGAAAAGAGCGCAAAAGCGTTCGGGCGGGATTTGGCGGAGATGAAGAAACTGGTGAACGATCCGAAGTCGGATCTTTTCGCGCAGATTGCGCACGGAGACGGGCAAACGATTTTGCGGGAGGTTCTGCTCGCGGCGGATCACAATGCGACCACTTGGGACAGATTGTGCTGGTACGGGAATTGCTCGGAACATGGCAGGGATCGTAGAGATTCGCACAGGTTTCGCGAAGAGATTTCATTGCATTCATATAAGGACCTGAGTTGAAAAACAAATCAGCGGTGATTGAAGAAAGCGCGTCAGCCGAGAAGCGCGACGGGAAACGCGAAGCGATTTTCGACGCGTTCCGGCGATGGGGATATTACGAAGCGGACCTGGATCCGCTTGGGGATTTCAAGCCGCAGCCTGTGCCGGAGTTGGACCAGCTCTCGGGCGAGGATGCCGATGAGGCGCGGCGGATTTACTGCGGAACAATCGGCGCGGACTTCATGCACATTTTGGATGGCGAGCGCCGGAGGTGGATTCAGAAGCGTATGGAGTCGCCCGCGGCGGAGCCGGATCGCGGGCGAATTCTGGAACGGCTGGTGCGCGCGGAACTGTTCGAGCAAGTGGTGCAGAGCCGATATTTGGGGAACAAGCGATTTTCGCTGGAAGGATTGACGTCGCTGATTCCGTTGCTGGACGAAACGATCGAGAGCGCGGCGGAACAGGGCGTTGAAGAAATTGTGCTGGGTATGAGCCATCGCGGGCGGCTCAACGTGATGATTCACATTGTAGGGCGGCCGGCGCAGGACATTTTTGCGCGGTTCGAGGACGTGGACGCGCGGAGCGAGCTCGGCGGCGGCGACGTGAAGTATCACATCGGCGCGACAGGCGAATACACGACGCTCGGCGGGCGGCCGATCGGGGTTCATCTGGTGTCGAATCCGAGCCATTTGGAAGCGGTGGACCCGGTGGCGCTGGGGCGTGCGCGCGCGAAACAGACGCGACGCGGAGAAAAAGGAATCGCGCAGGTGCTGCCCGTGGTGATGCACGGCGATGCGGCGTTTGCGGGGCAGGGAATCTGGGCGGAGACGCTGAACTTCCTGATGATCGACGGATTTTCTGTGGGCGGCGGCATACACATCATTGTGAATAATTTGATTGGGTTCACGGCGGTGCCGTGTGAGTGCCAGTCGTCGCGATTCGCATCGGATGTTGTGAAGCGGATTCCGGTGCCGATTTTCCACGTGAACGCGGAAGATCCGGACGCGGTGGTGCGCGTGGCGCGGATGGCGGTGGAATACCGCTACGCGTTTCAGAGTCCGGTAGTGATTGATTTGGTTGGCTACCGGCGATACGGGCACAGCGAAGTGGACGATCCTACGATAACGCAACCACTGCGTTATCGGAAAATTCAAGCGCATCCACCGCTGTGGAAGCTATACGCGGAAAGAACGGCAAGCGATCCGACGAGCACGGTGGAAGAAGTGCGCGCGGATTTCGAGAAGGCGCAGAAGAACGCGGTGAGCCTCGAGAAAATTCCGAAGATGTGGCAGTTGCCTTCGTATTGGAGCAACTACGAAGGAGGGATTTACAGGCCGGAGTTCGACATCGAGACCGGCGTGACGCAAGAAAAACTGAGCGAGCTGACGGAGAAGCTGACGAGCTATCCGAGCGATTTTGCGATCCATCCAAAAGTGAAAAAGCTGCTGGAGCAGCGTGCGGCGATGGGCGCAGGAAAAAGCGGCGTGGATTACGGAATGGCGGAGGCGCTGGCGTTTGGTTCGCTGCTTGCGGAAGGCACGCCAGTGCGGTTGAGCGGCCAGGACAGCAAGCGCGGAACGTTCAATCAGCGGCATTCGGTGCTGATTGATACGCAGACGGAGAAAGAGTACGTGCCGCTGGCGAACCTTTCGGCAGACCAGGCGCGCTTTGAAGTGTACAGCTCGGTGCTCTCGGAAGCGTCGGTGATGGGATTCGAGTACGGCTTCAGCCGGGATTTCCCGGAGGCGCTGGTGCTGTGGGAGGCGCAGTTCGGCGATTTTGCGAATGGCGCGCAGGTGATCATCGACCAGTTCATCGCGGCGGGCGAGGACAAGTGGAAACTGCTGTCCGGACTGACGCTGCTGCTGCCGCATGGATACGAAGGGCAGGGGCCGGAACATTCGAGCGCACGCATCGAGCGATATTTGCAGCTCGCGGCGCACGACAATATTCAGGTGTGCCAGCCCTCGAATGCGGCGCAGTATTTCCATTTGCTGCGAAGACAAGCGCTACGGCGGTGGCGTAAGCCGCTGGTTGTGTTCACGCCGAAAAGCATGCTGAGGAATCCGGCGGCAGCTTCGGCGATTGCGGATTTCTCGTTGCCGAGATTTCAGACGGTTTTGCCGGATGCGACGGTTGCGGACGCAGAGCGCGTGCTGCTGTGCACGGGGAAAATCGGGCATGAGCTGGCGACGGAACGAAAACGGCGGCAGGACACTTCGACGGCGATTGTGTTTCTGGAGCAGATTTATCCGTTCCCGGAGAAAGAACTGGAAAGAGTGCTGGGAGAATATTCATCGGCGCGCGATTTTGTGTGGGTGCAGGAAGAGCCCGCGAACATGGGCGCGCTGAACTTCGTGATGCCGCGACTGGAGCGCGTATTGCGCGGGCATGCGGTGCGGTCTGTTAAGCGTTCGGCGAGCGCGAGTCCCGCGACGGGTTCAGCGAAAGCGCACGAGATGGAGCAGAAGACGCTGCTGGCGCTTGCGTTTGGTACAGGAAAAACTTAGCCGCAGTTCACGAATTTTCGAAAACTGCTTCGACTTAATCCTACCTCGTTACTTCGCGGCGACAGTCATGCTGTCGCAGATCTACCACGAAGAGCTCGAATGGCCGTAGCCGCCGAAATACCAGCGAACGCCGACGGTGTTGTATATGCCGAGGGGCTCTTTGTTTGGGCCGGAATCGAAGGCGCCGAGGTTCTTGTCGAAAGGGCTGAAGGAAGTGACGCCGTGATTGGTGACGCGCAGCTCGAAATGTTTCGGCAAAGCGATGGCGAGCCCCAGAGTGCGTTCCCAGGCGAGCGGCTGCATGGAATAGGTGTAGTCCACCTGAGGAATTGTTTTGCCGAAGAAGAAGCGCGGATCGAAGAAAATGTAGGCGTGGCGGAGCGGCGTGCGCGCGAAGGGCTGAAATTCGACGTAGGCTTCGGCGATGTAGCGCGCGAACGCCGTGCACGTGGGCTGCGGCTGATTGCAGCGGCCGAGGTCGGGTTCGTTATGCGGAGGCGCGAGTTCGAAGTCGCCGAAGCCGCGGAGAAAACCTTTTCCGAAAAGCAGCGGGCCGGGATCGCTGGTCAACGAAGACGAAAAGACTTGCGGCTGTTGCGATGAGATTTCGGCCGTTGGCGCGGGAGGCGGCACGGATGTTTGCGCCGATGCCGTTAACGGGAACAGCGCGAGGATGGCGAAGAGCAGCGTTCCGTGGAATGCGCGAACGAGAAGTCGAGATTCTGCGAGTACATTTTTCATATGTTCCCCTTTTTCAACGAACTGAAAGCCAGACAGTTGCGTGGCCGAAATTTACTGGAGGCCGACGGATCCGCGAACCGATTCGATAAGTTTTGCGGAGTCGTAGCCGACTCCATCTTTGAACACGAGCTCCGTTTTCTCGATGTCGTGAATGTTGGCTGACGGGTCGCCGTCGATGACGACGATATCGGCCTGCTTGCCGGCGGCGAGCGTGCCAATGCGGTCGTCTTCACCCAGGAAGCGCGCGCCGTTTTCGGTGTAGATGTGGATGGCTTCCGCGGGCGTGAAGCCGGCTTGCACCAGAAGCTCCAATTCGCGCTGGTCGCCGAATCCGGCTAGATCACCGCCGTAGCCAGTTGGGTCTTCGCCTGCGAGGAGAACGCCGCCCGCCTTGACGAAATCATATTCAAACTGCATTTCTTTCTTCAGCAGGCCGGGCCACGGGGAATTGGGGCTGCCTCCGATGAGCGAGCGAGTGCTCAGATAGCTGATGGCGGCTTCCGGAAGCATGGCGTCGATGACGCGGCGCTCGAGCGGCGGCTGATTGGGTGCATCGGTTTCGAAAATCACGATGGTGGAGGTGACCGCAACGTGATGCGCGACGAGATCGCGAATCGTGCCTTGTACGTCCGCGCCTTCGATATCGATACTTGCGAGCGTTCTTGCGGTGAGCTGTTGGGACGGGCAAACGTCAGGCGTTTTTCCGGGATCGAATTCCGTGTCGACCATCAGGCCGTGTTCGAGATCGTCGATGCCAAGCGCCGTTGCTTCTTTGAAGCCGACAGAGCAAAGATGGCCGGTGACCTTGATGTTGCGTTTGTGCGCGGAGCTGATGGCGGCGGAAAGCTCCGCGCGAGTGATGTTCATGTAGGCTTTGAATGAAGTTGCTCCCTCGTCGGCCCAGTAATTGACGGTCTCGCGCGCGTCGTCAGGGCCGGTGAGTTGGTGCATGACGGGGGTGTATGCGCCCTGTCCTTCAAGGTAAGGCGCAGTGACGTGGATTTTTGGACCAGCGAGTTTTCCGGCGTCGATCAGTTTTTTCAGTTCGAGATCGGTGTACGGCTGGATGCTGCCAGTGGTGCGCATGGACGTGACGCCGCAGGCGAGGTACAAGCGCGGAAAGCTGAACCCCATTTCGTTATAAAGCGCGACAGCGGGGCGGCCTCCGGCGGGATAGAACAGGTGTTCGTGCATGCCGACGAGGCCGGGAATAACGGTCTTGCTGGAAAGATCGAGAATTTGCACGCCAGCGGGCGGACTGGTGCTGGCGGAATCGCCGATGGATTGGATCTTCCCGTCCGAGATGATGATGGTTTGGTCGGTGCGCGCGGGCGAGCCCGTGCCGTCGATGACGCGCGCATGCGTGAGCGCGATGACGGGCGCGCTGACTTTGACAAATTCGCGAACGCCCGGCGTGAGAGACGAGCTGGTTTGCGCGTGGAGCGAAGCCGCCGCGCATAGAAATATTCCAGCGAGAAACGCGAAGAATCTTATCTTTTTCATGTGTCGTCCTTTCAGTGTGCGGAAGCTGCTTGCGAATTTTGTTCGAAGCACCAGTTCACAAAGTTAGGCATGAAGCGCTGCGTTACAGCCGCGGGGACGTCCGACGGGGCCAGCTTTTCAAACGTGAATCGAATCTGCCCGTCCGGCTGCACGGCGCCGAGCAAATAGCCGTAGACATTTGTTTCGGCGTCGTCGGCATCTTTGTAATTAGGCGGCAGAGGGTAACGCACCGCACCCGCGGTTCCGACGATCCAACCCGGCAGCACTCCGCCATGCGAACGCCAATAGTCCGTGTTGAAAATATTCGCCATGTAAAAGTGCGAGTGACTGGCGAGGATGTAGACGTGCTTGTGCGCGTCATTCTGCATTTTGAGCAAATCGTTGTAGACGCGTCGGCCGCTTTCGGTGCCTTGCGCGGATTCGTTCATGCTGTGGCCTGAGGAAATGCTTTCGGGCAGCGCTTCGTGCATGCCGACGACGACGTTGCGAATGTCGGCGTTGCCTCGGTCGCGACGGAGAACACCTTCGAACCAGCGCATTTGCGCAGTGTCGAACTGATCGGCGCTGGCGTTGTCCAGGTTGATGAAATCGACGCTGCGATCGATCCAGTGGTAGTAAGGCTCGAGCATGTGATTCGCAGGATCGTCCTTAAGGCGCTGCTCGCGAAGATCGGGCTTGTCGAGCCAGTCGGCGAATTGCTGAACGAAAAGCTCGCGCGTCCTGGGCGGGATTGTTTCGTGATTGCCGATTCCGAGGAAGAACGGCGTCGAGCCGAATGCGCTGACTTGATTGGCGATGAAATCGGGCCAGGCGATTTCTTCGTATTGAATGATGGTCATGGGCTTGGCGATGTGCTCGGGCTCATGCTGCATGTCCTCGTCGAAGTCGTAGATTTTCCGCAGATCGCCGAGATGCCAGTAAAATGCGGCGTGATGCGCAGCGACGCCAGCGGCGATGGCCGGCATCACGACGTCGCCGCAGTTGCGCGAATCTCCGGAAGCGGCGAAAGTCCAGGAAGCGGAGGTGTCGTCCTGCGCGCGAACACGCGAGATGTGATGCAAGAAGAACAGACCCGTCAAGAAAGCGAGTGTTATTAGAAGCGCTGTGAGGCGGTAAAAACTCGGGCGAAACATGAAGCCTCCGTTTGAAAGATCTGTTTGTGGCTGCTGCTCGCGACGTGAGGCTGGCTTGCAGCGGCGACATTTTGCTCCAAGGCACAAATCGAGGCAACCGGAATACGTGGCCGAGGGCTGGGAGACGTGGGTTGACCTGTCATGTTGTGAGGGAATAGTTTACTGTGCGCAGTGAGTGAGGTGAGGAATGCAGATCGAGACATTTGAGCTGGAACGATGGCAATCGGTTTGGGAAAACCGAATCGAGCTGAACATCGCGGAAAGCGGCGTGGACCCGCTGAGCGTCCGCGAGCTTCTGGAAGATGCGCGTGATGTTGAGCGCGTGCTAGACGCGCGGCTCGGTTATGCGCAAACAAATGGCAGCGAAGAATTGCGGGCACGCATCGCGGCGTTGTATCCGAGTGCGTCAGCGAAGAACGTCCTCGTGACGTGCGGCGGCGCTGAGGCGAATTACGTAGCCACGTGGGCACTGATCGAGCGCGGTGATGAAGTTGTGTTTATGCAGCCGAACTATATGCAGGTAGGGCTGCTGGCGAAAGGATTCGGCGCGACGATAAAGCCGTGGTGGCTGCGCGAGAATTTGAATTGGGGGCCGGATGCGAATGAGCTGGAGAAGTTGGTCACGCCACGCACGAAAATCATCGCGGTGTGCAACCCGAGCAATCCGACAGGCGCCGTGCTGAGCGAAGAAACGATGAGCGCAATTTGCGCCGCGGCGAGCAAAGTCGGCGCGTGGATTTTGGCGGATGAGGTGTATCGCGGCGCGGAGTTCGATGGGAAAACAACGGTGAGTTTCTGGGGCCAATACGAGCGCGTGCTGTGCAACGCGGGACTTTCAAAGGCTTATGGCTTGCCGGGGCTGCGTACAGGATGGGTGATTGCGCCGGAAGAGATGACGGACAAACTATGGGGCTATCACGATTACACGAGCATTGGCCCGACGATGCTGACGGATCGAATTGCGTCGCTGGCGCTTGACCCGCGGCGGCATACAAAGTTGCTCGAACGGACACGGCGAATCTTGCGTGAGAATTATCCAGTCGTCGGTGAATGGCTGGAGCGGCGCAAAGATGTTTTCTCTCATGTTCCGCCGCGTGCGGGTGCGATTGCGTGGATTGGATTGCTGGAGAAATGGAATTCGGGCGAGTTGGCCGAAAAGCTTCGCGCGAAGAAAGACGTGTTGCTGGTTCCCGGCGATCAGTTTGCGATGCCAGGATATATACGAATCGGATTCGGAGAGGGCCGGGAAAAATTGAAGAAGGCGCTGGAACGGTTTGACGAGTGGATTGCAGAGCACTGATGCGATTGCGAATAGCCGCGCGTCATAGCTCGACGCGAATTCCTGCGAGGTGCCGCGCGACCTCGGCGATGTCGCCGCGATAGGAAAGATCAAGCACGCCCGCGCGAAACGGAATGGTTTTGAAGCGGAGACCGGAAGAGCTGATACCGAACTGCACCGCTTCGGGCAATTCAAATTCGCCGCGCGCTGACAGGGGAACTTCGCGGCAAGCTTGAAAAATGCCCGGCGCGAATCGCCAGCAGTTCATGCTGATGAAAGTCTCCTCGTCGCCGCCGGCCGTTGGCGCCATTTCCCCGGGCTTTTCGACAATCTTCTCAAGGTAGCCTGCACGGTCAATCTTCAGCAAGGCGTAGCCGGCAATTCGTTCGTGCGGAATATTGCTTTTGTCCACCAAAGCATCGCGCTCGAAAGCGGGAAGCCCCGGCTCGCCAAGCCTGCGAAGCGCGCGCAAGACCTCCACGGGATAGTAGTTGTCAGAATTCAACACGAGGAACGACTCGTCTCCCGTAAAAGATTGAGCGGCAAGGAGGGCATTCGCCGTGCCAGCGGGCTGCTGCTGAATGACAAAATCAATTTTGATCCGGCGTGCTGGCGTGGACGCGTAGTGTTCGCGAATCGCGGTGTGCTCCGGACCGACGACAAGGCACGCCTTGGTGAAGCCTGCATCGGCGAGCGCGCTCAAAACAAAATCGAGGAAGGGACGGCCGATGGGAATCATAGCTTTCATCCCACTGTCTGCAGCGTGCGACTGACTGTCGTCGAGTCGCGCAGCTGCGTCGGAGGAGCGCATTCTTTTGCCGAGTCCCCGAGCGAGAATAACGGCCTTGGTGATATCAGCCGAACCGTTAGTCATGAAACAGCCCCTGCAGCGCATGCCCAGCACGCGCGGCCCCAGTAGCGAATGACGTTGGCTAGGGAGGTTACAAAAAGACAACTTGCGGAATCATTTGAGGTACATCTTGACGATTTCAATAACGTCCTCGGCAGCTTCCGCAGCGGACTTCGAGTTCTGGGGCATATGATTCCGAACATGGTCTTCCAACAGCTCGCCCATCAGACTGTTGATCGCTCCCCTCGCCGCCGCAAGGCGCTGGAGTATGTCGGCACATTGTTCATCATCGTTCAGGCCGCGCAAGACGCTTTCCAGCTGGCCGATAACCTTTTTCGTCCGGTTTACCAAATCCAATTTTTCTTTTGAAAGATGTGACATCGCTCTTGACTACCCTAGGGGGGTATGGTATCAGAGACGCGGGCTTCAATAAAGCGCCCGTCTGAGGATAGAAAAGACGTATGGAAATTTCAATTCAAGAACCTGAACCTCCGGGTAGTAGCCCGGAAACCGGAGAGCGAGCCCAGGGATAAGGCGTTTTTCCACCTGATCCACTCGCTCCCGTCAGACGAAAAACGCGAGCGAGTGGGAATCTTGACCGTAACCCTGAGGGTCCCCACCAGCGAGTAACTGATTTTGACCACAGTCCGCCGAATGGCTCCGCCTGCTTGGTGTGTACAAGGAATGTGCAATGTGCGCTACCCGACTGTCACTTTGAGGCTGTTTCTGGCCGTGGTCCTCGCCGCGGCGGCGTTCCAGCACGCGTATGCGCAAAGCCAGCCGACTGCGACGTCGCAATCCTCCGATAGCTCGTCAGACTCCGAAGGCACAAGCACGACCGTCTTTCCCCATTCCGACTCGAGCCGTTTCTGGATCTCTGGGCAGGCCAATATCATCTTGCAGTGGCATCCATCATTTCCTTCGGAGTTCAACGGCCCGAACAGTCTATCTGCGTCAGCGCAGAGCGCTACGTCGCACGTGTTCACGCTCTATACAGGCTACAAAGTGAACGACACAACTGAAGTTTTCTTGGACATCGAGGACTCGACCGGCACGGGAATCGGCAACGCCCTTGGCCTTGCCGGCTATACGAACTTGGACGTTGTGCGAACTGCTGTCGGCATACCGCTCTCGCACGCGCCGTATCTCGCAAGGTTGCTGTTCCGGCAAATCATCCCACTCTCTTCCGAATCTGTATCTGCGGAACGATCTTTTCTGAATCTCGCGACTTCGCTTCCCAAGCGCCGCTTGGAATTTTGGGTGGGCAAATTTACGATCCCGGATTTTCTGGACAACAATGGCCCGGGCAGCGATTCCCATCTTCAGTTCTTGAACTGGACCGTGGACGACAATGGTGCTTACGACTACGCGGCAAACACTCGTGGTTACACTGATGGTGTGATGCTGGAATACGACGACGGCCGCTGGACCGCGCGATTCGTCGAGGCGCTGATGCCCAAGGCCGCGAACGGCATCAACCTCGACGCCGACCTCGCTCGCGCGCGTTCGGAAAATTTCGAAGTCGACTACAACGATGGATTCCTGCGTCACCGCGAAGGCGCCATTCGCGTGCTCATGTACCTTAATCATGCGGACATGGGAAATTATAGCGAGGCGATCAGTGAATTTCTTGACGGCGAAACGACGAGGCCTGACATTGTCGCCACCCGCCGCCAGGGCCGGCACAAATACGGCTTTGGACTTAACTTCGAGCAGAATTTGACTGATCGCATGCGCGCGTTCGGCCGATGGGGATGGAACGATGGCCACAACGAATCGTTTGCGTACACGGAAGTGGATCGCACGCTCGAACTCGGCGGCGATTATCGCGGCGATGCCTGGCATCGCAAGAACGATCGCGTTGGCGCAGCGTTTTCTCTCAACGCTATTTCCGCCGACCACAAAGAATACCTCGCGCTCGGCGGCATTGGCTTTCTATTGGGCGATGGCGCCCTCAACTACGGCCAGGAGAAAATTGTCGAGAGCTATTACACCGCGCATCTTTGGCGCGGTGTCTTCACGTCGTTTGATTTGCAGCACGTCAACAATCCCGGCTACAACCGCGATCGCGGACCGGTTTTGGTCCCTGGCGTGCGGCTGCACGTGGATTTTTAGGAGAAAAAATTCGCGCTCTCTCGGTCGTAAACTGGTGGGCCCGCAAGGATTCGAACCTTGAACCAACGGATCACGCCAGAAACTCTATGTAGTTGGCTTTTCTTGCATTTCCTTGCGTACAGTAGAACGATTTTTTACGGTGTTTGGCAGGGTTTTGTGCCTAAAGTTGTTCCCGAATTGCTTCGCGGCTCTGATAGAAAAGGGAAGCGGTTCATTGTCGTTCTTGTAAAGATAACTGTGCTTGGCCAAGGGAATAGGGGGGCAAGTTGAGCCATTTTTGTGGAGGCAAGATGCACCCTTTAGGAAGGAATTCCTTCCCTCGCGAAAATATGGAGACTCCATAAACAAGACTGTGCCTTGAATGCTGATCATAATGAAATTCAAACGCAATCCCCATTTTGACGCTTACCCAATAAACAATATCTCGATTTCCCGCAATCGGCGAAGCGCTGTATTGTAGCTCGTAAGAGGCAAGGTCCGCGTAACGTGCCTTGACTTCACTAGGTTCACTGCCTGGGCCTATACCTTCGGACGTTTGGAACCTCCCCGTCGTCGCTTCAATCTGAAATACGCGATTATCCTTTAGGTAGATGAAGAGGTTTCCCTTCACATGAAAACCTTCCTTCGTCTTAACACGATCCAACGAGATGACTTCTTCTGTCGCACAAGTCCCGCCGAAGCCGAAGCGCGTATCCTGGTCAGCGTCAGGCTGTCGAGGAAACACCCCGAAAACGCGATCTCGAATATCGCCGAGATGAAGTAAGCCGACACTTTGGCCTGGGACAATTACTCGGACATCTTTCGCCGCGTTAGTCGCCGCCAAGGAGTGATAAAGAAGCAAGCCGAGGGCGATGGAAAGCAGCGATGTACCTTTGAGACACAAAGTCCTTGAGAGCAACAATTTCATTTGTGTGAGCTCATATTTTCGAATTCACTAAAAATTGAAACAGTTTGCCGCTATCGCGATAACATTCGTTACATAGTTGTTGTGCGTAGTGTGGATATCGGCGTAGCCGACGTATCCGGTGTCCAAAAAATACGGCGTCAACTTGGGGCTGGCGTTGTAGTCTCGTATGGCCCCGACTTCCGCTGCTTCGGGGCTGTATCCGCTGCTGAGGTATGAGGTGTAGCTGTTTGCTAAAAGCCCCGCAGCATAGTAGGCGGCTAATGCAGGGTTGTACGCGATGCTCGCTGCATCATGATATCCTAGATCGATCTGATAGATTCCAGCGCCGTTATTGTCATTCCCCCCACCAGGAACGTTTTTAAACCCTGTTTCTCTAACACCGATTGCTGCCAAAATATTCGGATCGACGCCGTATAGTGCAGCGGCGGCTTCAATGTCCTTCGCATCTGCATTGGCTCTTGCGACCGCTGAGGCATCTTGTCCAGCCGCAGCCAGCGCCTTCTTGCAAGCGTCGCTGATTTTTTTCGATCCATTGCCGCCTCCGCCTCCAGTATCACCGCCGACGGCAGGCTGCGGCGTCCTAAGACTGCCGAAATAGCAATCGGGAGTGAGGCCGACAAAAGCATATACCGGGCCAGCATCAGCCATATAGGCGAATTCAAATACCGCCGAGCACAATCCCAGCGGGTCCACCGCATTAATTGGGTCATTTTGGGTATATGCGTAACGATTCAGGCTTTGCGGGAGCGCGGGGCTCCCTCCAAGGGGGTCTGGCGTGCCGAACCGCCCCAGGCGGTTCACGTCATACCGCGCCATAGCATAATCGTTGGCCGACTCTGCGTCCCGTTCATAGCCCGTAAACTTCCATTTCGTTGTTGCTCCTGTGGCGTACCACGATTCTCCGAACGGATAATGCCCCTGCTGCCCTGTCACATTCCCATTCCCGTCCGTCACCAGCCGCACCGAGAGATTATCGGCCTGCACGTAGGTCGTCGCGCCACCACTTATCGTCGCCAAAAGCTGACGGCCAGCGTAAATATACTCCCGCGTTGGCGAAGTTACCGCCGCTCCGTTGCAAGGATCGTCGATTTCAACTTAACTTCCAATATCGTATGATGCGCTGCTCCAGGGTTCAGAGGGATGAGGTCTTCGCACCGATCAGCTTTATCCGTTTAGAAGGCGCGCTGGTAAGTTATGTATTAGGTTTTGCAAAACTCGACGTTACGAAAACGGCAGTCGGCAAGTCAAATGTAACCTTTGTCGGCGGCACATAGTCTACTGCCGGCTTCACGAGCTTGAATTCGTATCTGATTTCAACTGTCGTTGCTGGGCCGGCGTCAAACTTCCAAGTCTTTGCGTTGGCTACGGCAGCCCTTTTCAGCAGTGGGTGACCAGAAACAGCATCAACCTCAACCACGTTCCCACTGGTTCCGATCCTAGCTCTAACTACGGCCACTCCTTGTATGGATGCATTCCGGGCAAGTTGCGGATATTGGAGGGATTCGACATGGTGCACACATGGGCCGAGTCCTGTCCCTAAGGAAACAAACAGCGCAATGAACAACAGAGTTGCATCTTTGACCATTTCACGCCCTCACTCAGAAAAACCTTTTATCGTTTGTTTGCAATTTTGTTCGAGGCTTTTATCATTCTGGTCTATCAGCGTTTGCTTGTTCGCGTCTGGGGTTAAGGCGTTGGTGTTGTGTCCGAGTTCGTGGAGCAAGATAAAAAGTTGGGCAGGTGCCGTTCCTCCCTCGATTTTTCCTCGGTCAGTTGTCAGGGAAAAACCTTGATATGAGGAGTTAAAAAAAGCGCCGTTACTGTTGACCGTAATGGCTTGTCCGGGGATACTCGCACTTTCAGCACCATTTATCGCTGTGATGTGTCCGCTGGAATCCGTGACCGGAGGTATAACACTCTGGCCAACAAGCCCAAAGGTTATCAAATCACTTAAGTACTGCAAAGCATCTTGTCCTTTGCTGGTAGGCGTGCGGGGAGTCAATCTCCTTGGTGCGGGCCCTCACCAAGGTCTTTTGGCGTCAATCTAGCACCACCCATTTCGGGATTCACATACCTATATTTGCCAAGTGTGCTAGGGCCGATTAGATGCTCTTTGCGAAGGATCGCTTGCACGCCGGTGAGTTGCTTCGAGGCAGCTACAAGTCGAGCCTCTGGAACTATCTGAAGAACATCGGCTGTGTGCTTGTTCACGGCATAACTACCCACTAAATGTGAGGCCGCAGATAGTCCGGTGAATACGATTCGAAAAACATAATAATCAGACTGGTCCCACGCGTTGCTTGTAATTCTCTCCCAGACAACGTCCCGGCCACGCTCCCGTATCGCAACACTATCGGACATGACATAGACGAGAGTTTCGGCCTCAGGCAAACTAATTAGGGTTGTCTCGCCGAAAGTGTTTTGGCCGGTGGGGATCGCAGGCCTAGGGGTCAGCACGAAAAACATGAGAATCGCCGCGAACGGAATCGCGCTGTACCCTCCTCTTCTTCTCATAAGCGGCCCCCTAAAGGCAATTTAGAATTTTCTGAACAAGGCTGATTGTACCGAGGAGCGTTTGCAGATAGTTCGGGTTTTTGGAATTAAATGCCCCGGGTCCTGTGGGCACGACCAATGACTGCGCATATGCTTGCGGAGAACTCGCCCCTTTGACTTTCGTTCCCTGCTTGCTCAACGCGAAAGACAAGCCGGAATTCAGAAAACCATTTGAGGTGTCGTAGGAACTGTAAACAGTGCCGCCTGGAGCCGTATACGGTGCGCCGGTACCAGGGAATGGATACTGCAAACCGAAATAGTTTCCCGCGTTTTGGGCAACATCACTGGTGCCATAGGTACTTTCATACGCCGAATGGCCAAGGATGTTTGCGGCCGAAGTGTTCAAGAACGCCGCAAGAAAAGTCGCGTTTTGCAAATTGGATTGGACAAAATTGAACTGTGAAGGATGGCTAGCCTTGAGTTTTTCGCAGTCTTCCTTCTCATTCGGACTGCCGCCGCCACCACCGCCGTTGTCGGCTCCGACGGCAGGCTGCGGCCTCCCACTGTCAAAATAGCAATCGGGAGCGACGACTAAAACATATACTGGGCCACCATCAGCCATATAGGCGAATTCAAATTCCGCCGAGCACAATCCCAGCGGGTCCGCCGCATTTATCGGGTCATTCTGCGTATAAGCATACCGATTCAGGCTTTGCGGACCCGCTGTGCTCCCTTCGATCGGATCGGGGGAGGAGAATCGTCCCAAACGATTCACATCGTAACGCATCATCGCATAGTCATTTGACGACTCGGCATCCCGCTCGTAGCTCGTGAACTTCCACTTCGTCGTTGTTCCGGTGCTGTACCATGATTCACCAAACGGATAGTGCCCTTGTTGCCCTACTACATTGCCATTGGCGTCCGTCACCAGCCGCACCGAGAGGTTATCGGCCTGCACGTAGGTCGTCGCGCCACCACTTATCGTCGTCAAAAGCTGACTGCCGGCGTAAATATACTCCCGCGTTGGTGCCGTCACTGCTGCCCCGTTGTCGTATTCGTCGATCACCTTACTGCCCGAAAAAATGTATACCGTGGTCGTTCCGCTTGCCGTTTTCTCGACGCGGAGGCCGTTGCCATCGTACGTGTAAGTGCTCGTGGCGCCGCCCTGCACATTCATTACGACGCGATCTGCGGCGTCGTAGGTCAGTGCGTTCAAAGCATCGTTAGTCAGATTCCCTGAAGCATCATAGGCATATGGCGCTGTGTTGATTCGATTCGTCGCGGGATTCACCGAAATCGAATTCGATGGCCCGCTCCCAGCCGTTACCGTCTGTGAAAGACGATTCCCGTACTGATCATAGCCCCACTGTAAACCCCACTGGCCGGTGGTCGCTGATTGCAACCGGCCGACTGCATCGTAAGCGTAGGTCGCCGTCTTAGTCGAATCCACGTTGTCTGTGATGACGCGAATCTGTCCATTGTTGTCCGTGCTGGTCGAAGTGCTCGTGTATTGATAGGCCAAGCTGAACAGTGCGCTGGTTCCTTTGCTATATGCCAGAGAGGCCAATTGGTTTCGCGCGTTGTAGGTGTAAACGGCGGTAATGCCATTGCCGTAGTTGAATCCTGTCGGTTGATTTGCTCCGTTATACACCACGCCTGAAAGATAATCCGTCCCGGAGGATTGAATTTGGTTCAACCGGCCGATCGAATCGAATGCTTGCTGAACCACCCGCCCGGAAGGATAGGTAATGGTGGTCAATTCACCCGCCGCGTTATAGACATATGTGGTTGCGTAGGTTTTACTGCCGACGACTTTCGTAACTTTAGTCATCTGCCCGAGCGCGTTGTACGCATACGTCTCCGAGCCAACGCCGTCGGTCATTCCAGTCAAGCGCCCCAAAGCATCCGTTCCGCTGTCATAGGAATAGCCAATCGACGCAGTGGCGGGAACCCCCGTTGAGCCTACATTGTAACTAACTCCCGTCGAGCGATTGAGCGTGTCATAGCTGTACGTCGCAACCACGCCGCGCGCATCTGTTTTCGTAAGAACATCGCCGAAATTTGTATACGTGTAACCAACTGTACCGGCTTCTGGCGTAGTCGCGGTGACCAATTGCTGCAATCCATTGTAGATGTAGGTCCTTGTCTGCGCTCCTTGCGAAACATTCGTCAATTCATCGAGTGGGTCGTAAGTGTAAATCGCGCTGAATGGATGTTGTAAGTTTGGATTGCTCGGACCGTTCGCGTCGGTTCCCCCTTGGAAGGTTTCTGGATTCGGATTTCCTGAAAAAGACGGTCCGCCAAAATCGAGTGAGTCAAACGACGTTGAGATGGTGGCGGTGTAGTTCGTACTACTGCCGACGGCCTTTGCCGTCATCATAATAGTCGAGCTATTCAAGGTCGCTGTCACGGGGGACGTACTTACATTCAGTTTAGTTACGAGGTTCTGCGCAATCGTTGCAGCGGTGCTTGTTTGTCCGTAGGACGCCGATGCCGTAAACGAATCGACGGTGACGGAGACTGTACCGGAATCGAATACCTGAGTTTCAGGGGGAGGGCACGGTGAAGGAGACGAAACGGCAGGAGCCGCAACCGCAAGGTTATTGTTGTTCGTGCATACCCACTGCTCTTGACCAGTGATATTGATCGACCCTGAACCTGAAGTTGCACCACCCCAGCCGGGTTCATCGACTTCGACAAGACGGCCGAGAGCATCTGTCGTGGAGCGCTTTTGTTGTCCCGCCGGATCCGTAACAAGCACGACGCCCCCCGAATAAGCGTATTGATAGCTGCCCACATTTCCTGGAGGAGTTGCCTGCGTGATTCTGCCCAGCCCATCATAGATGTTGGTGGTGAACTGCGCTGTCTCGGATGGTCCGAACGGATTGGAAGATTGGATTAACTGCCCTACGCCATCATATTTTGATTGCACCGTAGATTGGGTGGTTCCGGAGACGTTCTGCGTTTGCTGTTGGACGATATGGCCTAGTCCGTCGGCGGTGACGACGTTGACTGCCCTTGCGTTTGTGGAAGTGTCAAGAAGCGTGCTCGTCGTGGATGTAGCCTCAGCGGCGCTGTCGTTGTATGAAACTTTAACATCTGAACCGAGCGGCCCGGCCGTTTCCGTTAGTCGGTTGGCGGGGTCATTGTAAGTGTAAGCGGTCTTCTGGCCATTCGCATCGGTCATGGAAGTAACCAGCCCCGTGCTGTTGTCGTACGTGTGACTTGTTGTAAGCTGCGTCCCCCCGCTAGCGCCTTTCGTGACGGAGTCGGGGAAAGCGTACTGCGTAATAGAGCTGTAATTGATCGACTCCGACTGGCAACAATCCACTTGCGCCGTTCGCAAGTTCCCAACTGTGTCATAAGTGAAATTCCTGCTTATCGCCCCGGTCGAACTGCCCGGCGTGGGATAGCGCGTTGTGGAAGAGAGATTGCCTCGAGTGAGCATTGTTGATCCGAAATCCGTGTCATCATGATTCGTTGCACCAGTAACAGTAATACTGAGCGAGCTCATGGAATCGTAAGCATAGTCGACCTTGTCGACGAGGCTGCCGCTGGCATTGTATATCCTGGTTTCCAGCGGCCTGTTGAGGATGTTGACTGCGGTGTAAGCCGAGGAGGTCTGAAAATCGGTTTGCGTCGTGCGAGCCAGCACATTGCCGAAACCGTACTCTTGGACTTGGTTTACGTTTCCAAAAGAATCGTAGCTATAGGAGACGTGGGATTGCTGTCCGGCATCGTTGAACGTGAGCACATTGGTGAGTCGGGGGTTTGTCGGATAACTGACGCTGGTGTTATCTTGCGTAAAGGTATTGAAACTGGATTGGAGGACAATAGAATTCTTTTCGACGTCGGTCGATGTGACTAAGCCAGTTTGCCATCCCGACGTGGCAAGATTTGTCCTCGTTATGAATCCGTTGGGATCGGTAACCGCCTCCGAACTTACAATGTCGCCACTTTTCGTTACCTGGTAGCTCCAGGTCACAGATTGCACGCCGTCGAACGCCGTTTCCTGCGAGTATGTTGGTGCGTCTGTGAGCGCACCGAAGGAAGCAGACGGGAAGTTATAAGCCTGTGAGCTACGGATTGCTCCAGAGGAGCTGACTTGTTCGATTTGGTCGACAATTCCCCAATCGCCATACACGAACTTATAGCCCGTGCCATTCGCATAGGTGCAACCTGTGATGACGTTGATTGCAGTTCCAGTAGCCACAGTGTCAGCAGTCTTGAACGAAGAGGCGTAGTTATAGTTTAGAGCGACCTGCGACCAGTTAAGCGTCAAGGCGTTTGTCGAGCCCGTGCCGCCAAATGCGGGAACCGAGATACTCTGCAGCATACCTGCGGTGCTGTAATTGAATGCGATTACACGACCGAGCGTATCTGTGATCTGGCTGATGGATTGAGGGTCGAAGCCGGTCGTTTTATTATATGCGATAGTGATGAAGTTGCCGTTGGTATCGGTGATTTGCGTTGGTAGATACAAGCCACCCGTGGTCAAAACGTATTGCCAGCGTGTTCCATCATTCCGCTGCAAAGTCATCTTGATGTAGTCAAAAGCAATGTGAGAATTGTCCGTGCTTTCGGTGGCAGAGGAAGAAGTGGAGAGTTGTCTGAGTTCCCGCACAGTTCCGTCTGGCTCGGTTAAGAGATAACTTGCAAGGCCGCTATTTGGCACGAGGTTGTAAGGACCTTCGATCGTGCCGTACCCGAGTCGAAAACCGTAGCTTGGATAGTCCCGACTGGCATTGAAAGTCGCTGTGCCGTGAACCGTGTCGACCGTCCAGATCGCACTGTCATAATAGAGCGTCAAGTTGACGTTAAGGCCGTTCCGACCCGGCAGATCCAAGATGGGGATCGCGTACGAATAGCTGGAACTGCCCGCAAGAGCCGAGGCGGTCGGCCTTCTTTCCTGAGGAGGGCCTGGAAATGCGACGGCGGAAAGTACACTTGACCTGCCGCGCTCATTTTTCGCGAGCGGCCTCGCCTGAACTGTGCCTCCTGTGTAAGTCGAGGATGTCGAATTTGGACTGCAAGTAACATCACAGACAGGCGGCGGTGGAGTCTGTGCCTTCACCGAGGGGAGAAAGATTGCGCTGATCAAAACTGCCGACATAGTGAGTAAGAAACAACGAGTTCTTTGCTTGGTAAAGACACAACGCATCACGCACCTCTCAGGCTTGTAGACTCAGCGGCAAACGACTGATTTGCCGCCACTGACACTGGGTCGTCGCGCAGGATACATCCCCAAGAATGGGAACAACATATAGTTTCACCGGGAGCACGTGTCAACTAAAATATTTCCTTAGTGTGGAAGTAAAGACCAGTCGTCCTCATTTGGGCGAACGACGATTTGTCACTAAAACGCTTGGGAGTGCTTCACTAGCACGGCTATCAACTCGCAAGTGAGCGACTGACATACAATCCTTGAAGCGCTCAAGTAATTTCTCATTGACATAAGGCGAACGCTAGGCGAAACTGTAATCGCTGGGGTGAGCACCTTGTGCGACGCACCTACAAATGTCCCGTCTCTCCGCTCTCTGGGCCAACTACGAACCAACGAAGCCATCTTGCGAGAATCAGGAGTTTCGCATTCTCGCCTTCACGGTTCTGAGGCATGCCGGATGAGTCCCTACCAAGTGAAGACGGTCCCCGCGTCCGACTCACTCCACAAACGAGCAGCCGCAGTTTGAAGTAAGGTCGCTCGCAAATCTCTGTTCCTCGGAGCCTACATCCATGTCGCGTGGATACGACTCTTATGACTTGGATGATTTCGGTCGCTTTGCGCCCGAACGCTCCCGCGAGAAGGCACCACGCCGCGAATATCCTGAAGAGCGAGAGCAGAAGCGCGGTGAGGGCGGAGCACCGAATTCAGAAGAACCTCGCGAACAGCCACCATTTTCTCCCGCAGGCGATCTTCGGGACGAAACTCGCAATGTGTATCGCGACCGAGAATACACGTATTCGCTGCGAAATTCCGAAATTCACACCCTAATTGAAGCAGGCAAATTTCGCGTCGTAGACACGGATGATCTCGCAAGATTTGCCTTCGCAGGAAACCGCGAACGCATGAACAATGACATTCGCAATCTCGTGCGCCAAGGGCTTGCCGAACAGAGGAATACGAGCCCTTTCAAGAAAGAATCGCGCCAGGTGCTCACGCTTACAAAACAAGGACATCGCTTCATCCGCAAGCAGGGCTTCCTTCCCAAAGACCAGACCATTTATCACGGGTTCGTAAAGCCGAAAGAATCGAATCACGATGCCGATCTGTATCGCCTCTATCAGAAAGTCGCCAAAGACATCGAACGCAAAGACGGGCATGTCCTCCGTGTTGAGCTCGACTATGAACTGAAAGAAAAGCTCTACCGCAAGCTGGGCGAAGCCCAAGCACGCAACGAAGCACGTATCGATTTGCAGAAGCAGACCCTAGCCCGCGAGCTCGAACTGCCTGTCGTTGAAAGCAAAATCACTTTGCCAGATATGCGCATCGAGTACGAGACCCGTGAAGGCGAACGCGTCCGCGTGGACGTAGAACTCGCCACCAGCCACTATCACGGGAATCATCTCACCGAGAAGGCCCGGGCCGGATTCCAAATCTATGCTCGTTCGCAGGATGCCGATCGCTTGCGGCGAATTAGAGACGAGCGTGAAATCACCACTGCCATTTTGAGTTTCTGACAATGCGATTCCCTGAGATCAGCATCGAGAATCTTCGCGGCTTCGGCTACACCGAGGACGAAGCTCGATTCCTCTACGTAGTCGCCATCCATTCCGGCTACTTCACAGCGCGCCAGTTCCTCACCTTCACCGGCACCAAGAGCGGAGATAGGAGCATGGCTTTCACACAGAAGGTGATTGGGAAGGGGCATGCCACGGCCCGGCTCCTTCTCCGCAACGGCCGTGTCTATCACCTGTTCTCACGCCTTGTATACCGCGCCATCGGACGGGAGAACCTACGCAATCGGCGTGAGCATGGCGCTGAGCATATCCGTTCTCGGTTAATGATTCTGGACTTTGTCCTTGCTCATCTCGATTACACCTATCTCGAAACCGAGCAGGACAAGATTCACTACTTCGTGGGGCAGTTGAGCGTTGCGAAGCAGTCTTTACCGACGAAATGCTACACCGGAGCCATCAACAAGCACGCCACCAACCGCTATTTTGTGGACAAGTTCCCGATGTTCTTTGGTCCTCACTCCTCTGTGGTGAATTTCACCTTCATTGATCCGGGTTGGGACAGTCTCAAGAGTTTCGACAACCATCTATTCGCTTATATGCGGCTGTTTGGGGCACTTCGGGAAGTTCATCTGACCTACGTGGCAACGCGCCCGACGCGATTCAAAGCCGCAGAGGAAATGTTCCTCTCGATGACAGATCGTCCTTCAAAGATCGATCCCAGCGAGGAAGTCCTGCACTACTTTCGGCTGCGAAAAGCGTGGGAAGAGAAGCAATACGCGCTCTTCTCGAACGAGGACATCGAGCTTCTGAACAAATTTACACAGCAATTCGCGAAGCACCCTTGCGCAGAACGTTATCCAGCATGGAGAGACGGCCAAGTCTCGACAGATCTGATTCAAAGCCTTTGCCGCGACATAACACCTCCTCGAAACGTGAGGTTTCATACCGAGTTAGTGGATGGACAAGCCGCTCTCTTTGAAGCGAAGCCAAGTAGAAAAACGAACCAAGAACCCCAAGCAACGGTGAAGACTGCCAGCAGCAAGACTTTCAGTCCACCTTTCAGTTCACGCTTCACCGAAGAACAGAAGGAAGTCTCAGAAAAGTAAACGAGATGCGCCAATCCGAAGCACAAAACGAAACGCGGCCAAGACCTGCACTTCGGGCGGGAGCGACCCCATCGGATCGGCTTTCAGCCGCCCAGATGTTCCTTGGGGTCGCTCCCGCCCTCGTCTTGCATTTTGCGTGCATCGTCTTGGCCGCGTTGCAGGATAAAGCTAAACGACTTTGCAATGCATCTCGCAGCACAATTCGCATTCACGAAAGGAGAACCGGTGTGCCAATTCTGAAAGCACCACTACAGCAATCGAAAAATCAGTCCCTACAACTCCGAGTTTCTACGGAGTTCAAACTCAAACTGCAACACTATGCGGAATTCCTGAAGGCCACACCTTCGTATGTTGTGACCGAAGCTCTCGACCGCATCTTTCGCAAAGATCATGAATTCCGTGCATGGCTCGAACAGCATCCGAAAACCGCACTCACGAATGAGGCTGAAATTAAATCAGCAACGGAGATGACCAGCAAATCCTAATGGCTCGCGAATCCCAATTCGATGTGCGTAAGAACCCAGCGCCGCATGCGCGGCAGCATGGCTTGCGCCTTGCAGCAGAAATCGTCTCGGATAGCGCGTTAATAAACCAGAATGTGCAAGTGCCTGAGAGACTCAAAAGCAATTCACAGAAGAACGAAGCGCAATCCCTACCCCATGCCGCGCCAGAGCGCGTGGCCACAGTGGAAAGAGGCAGAGACGATTCCCACCTTTTGAACGTCAGCGAAGTTGCGCAATTACTGCAAGTGCCTGTCTCATGGATTTATGCACGCACGCGTCACCGGACCAAAGATCGTTTGCCGGGCTACAGACTCGGCAAATACTGGCGATTCGACAGAAGCGAAGTTCTCGCATGGGTTGCATCCCAACAGCGGGACGTCTCCCATGCTGCTTGACGCGCGCGGTACACTCATTGCCAACGCAAGGAAATGCGGACGAGCCAACGGAAAGGATGTTATGGCACGCCCGCGTTACCAAGATGGCAGTCTATTTATCCGAGGTAAACGCACCAAGATGTGGATTGCACGCTGGAGAGAAGACGTGATTCGAGGAGATGGAACGCTTAACCGCACGCAGCGCACCGTCGTACTCGGTGCATTAAACGAGGTCTCCAAGCGCGAAGCACGCGCCCTTCTTCAAAAGCGCGTGTCGGAAATCAACCAGGGAAGGCATCGTCCTCGGCCCGTCATGACTCTTGAGAAGTTTGCAAGAGAACAGTGGCAACCGAGCGCACTGCTGGCCCTCAAACCAAGCAGCGCCGCATACTACAATTTTCAACTCGACAAACACATCCTTCCGGCACTCGGCTCTTGTCGCTTATGCGATGTGAACCGCGCAGCGATTCAGCAATTTCTGCTGGAACGCAAACGGAAGGGATACTCAAGCTCAACCGTGCATGGCATTCACACCACACTCGCGAAGGTGCTGCAAGCAGCGGTAGAGCAGGGTTATCTCGAAACCAATCCTGCACGTGCGATTCAAATCGGCGAGCGTGAACCCAAGCGGGAACGGAAGTTGTTGTCGCCCGCGCAGGTTCAGACACTTCTGGAAAACCTCGCAGAACCGTGCCGCACTGTCGTGCTTACGGCAGTGCTCACGGGAATGCGGATCGGAGAAATTCTTGCGCTTCGTTGGAAACGGCTCGATTTCTTGCGGGCCTCCATTCAAATCGCAGAGAGTTTCTCCAATGGGCAATTCGGAACACCCAAAACTAGAAGCAGTCGCCGGGTGATTCCGATGAGCGCTGCGTTGCGCGATGCAATCGTAGCGCACAAACTCCATTGTCAATGGACAAGGCCGGACGATCCGGTCTTTGCGACACCCAAAGGAACGCCGCTCAGCCCAAAGAATCTTTACAACCGTGTGCTCGCACCAACCTGCGATCACATCGGACTTCCGAGGGTCTCGTGGCATTCCTTCCGACACATCAACGCGACGTTACTGGGCGAGGTGGGCGAGTCTGTGAAAACAGCACAGGCAATTCTCGGCCACTCTAACCTCGAAACGACGCTTAACACGTACATGCATGTAATTCCCGACTCGCAACGGCGTGCGGTCGAGCGAGTCGCAGGAGTTTTGTTCCCAGATGTTCCCAAATCAGCTCCGGCCCCCAACGAGGTCGGAAGGGTCAACTGATAGTAGTGCTTTTGTTTAGCCAATAATTCTGGTGGGCCCGCAAGGATTTGAACCTTGAACCAACGGATTATGAGTCCGCTGCTCTAACCGTTGAGCTACGGGCCCCGCGTGTCAAAACATAGTACAAGACGAGAAGGGGATGGACAAAGGCAGATGCACCGCCCGGCTCGGAAAGCTATGGCACGATCACCGCAGCGCCATCGATCGAATCGCTCTTTACGGCCGCAAGGGCTTCGTTGCAGTTCGCGAGAGGAAAAATCGTCGATTTAGGGCGCAGTCCGATCTGCGAGGCGATTTCCAGAAATTCGCGTGCGTCTTGTCGAGTCATATTCGTGACGCTGCGAATCTGGCGCTCTCCCCACAGCAGCTTGTCGTAATCGAAGGCTGGCATTTGGTCCAGATGAATGGCGTTGATGGCAACCACGCCGCCTTTTCGCAAACTGCTGAGCGCCGCGACCACCACGGCACCGCTAGGAGCGAACGTTACAGCGCGATCGAGTTGCACTGACGGTTTTTCGTCTTCGGTTCCGACCCATTTCGCTCCGAGTGAAGCCGCCAACTTCCGATGAGATTCGCCGCGCGTTGAAACGTAGACTTCGCACTTCCACGCATTCAAAACGGCGATAGTCAGATGCGCGGAAGCGCCAAATCCAAAGAGTCCGACGCGCTCGCCGGGCTGCACGCCCGCAACGCGAAGGCTGCGATAACCGATGATGCCCGCGCAAAGAAGAGGCGCAGCGTGCACATCGTCGAGGTTTGCAGGCAACGGGAAAACAAAGTCGGCGCGAGCGCTGGCAAATTCCGCGTAGCCTCCGTCGACGGTGTAACCCGTAAACACCGGCTGATCGCAGAGATTTTCGAGTCCGCGCAGGCAATAGGGGCACGTTCCGTCGACGCCGCCGAGCCAGGACACTCCAACGCGCAATCCAGCCGGCAGTTCTGCTGTCGCTCCTTCGACAATTTCTCCAACGATCTGATGGCCGGGAATGATCTGCTTTCTTTGCGGCGGCAATTCGCCTTCGACGATGTGCAGGTCGGTGCGGCACACTCCGCAGGCGCGAACGCGCAGCAGCAAATGCCCAGCCCCAAGCTGTGGCCGCGCCACCTCCGTGATGGCGAGCGGCCGCTCGGAAATTCGCTTGGGAGATGTGAGTAGAGCTGCTTTCATGCGAATTCCATCAGTTCAGCGCGTGAAATCGAGTCGCCGCACGTCGGGTCTTCGGGCCAATTCCTGAATGACCGAAGGCAACGCAGTTTCGTCGTGTTTGCTCTTCCACCGGGCTTTCCACCCGAAGAGTCTAATTCCGTCTGGCGAAGTTTCATAGGTCAGCGAAGCATTTGCTAAACGTATTCCCGCAGCCGTTAGCAGCGCTTCAATCTGCGTCTGGTTTGGACCCTGTGGTGAGACACTGATTCTTAACGTTCCGCTTTGCGTCTTGGGCATTTCGTTTTCGATTTTTTTTAGTCCAGTCAAAATCGCGAAACCAAGCCCAAACGCCGCCAGTCCCAGGCTGTTTTGTCCGCCGCCGAAGCAAAGTCCCATCACCGTAACAAACCAGAGCGTGGCCGCCGTGGTAACCCCAACGATCATTTCTCCGCGCTTGATGATTGCGCCCGCGCCAATGAAACCAATGCCCGAAAGAATCCCAAGCGGCAGACGCATAATATCCATCACGACGAAGGAGTCGCTCGGCTTTCCCGTCGAATTGATTAGCAGGTTCGCCTGAATCATGGCGACGCACGCAGCGAGGGCTACCAAAAGATTTGTGCGCAGACCTGCGGAATGCCCGCGTTCGTCGCGGTTGAAGCCGATCGCGCCCGCGCACAGAACGGTCAAGAGCAATCGAATCACGGTTGCTTGCCAGGTGACCACAGTTGGCATTGAGGAAGCGCCGAACAAAGCTCACTCCTGTTTTCCTGATGCCCGCTGTCAGCTGGATGTCACATTTGCTGCGGGCGGACCTTCGTGATCGCTGGTGAATGAAAATCGTGGCTCCACGTCACCAAGCTGCTGCGTGTGAAGTCTAAAGTGACGACAGCCCGGCTTGATTTCGGATGGGAGGATCGAATGCCCAAGTATGGAAAGGCCGCGCAGAAGCGCGTGAAGAGCGCGATGCATCGCAAGAAACGCGGTACATTGAAATCAGGTAAAGACGGCAAGGGCGGCAGAGTGAAAAGCCGGAAGCAGGCAATCGCCATTGGCCTCTCGGAGGCGCGCAAGAAAGGCGCAAAAGTCCCTCGTAAGAAGAAGTCTTAAGCTCTGCTGCAATGCGTCAGGACAAGCGCGCGACTCCAGTCTTCATGGTCAGGTAAATCTCTGAATCAATCAGGGTTCAACTTGCCCCTCTACGGGTTTTCAGTTAATATGCGTCCTTCCGTGCCAGGACACGGCTTCCCCGCCCTTCACTCCTTCCTGGCCCCACAAGGAGTGGCATGCCCCAGCGTACAAATAATGGCAGTCAGTTTCTCTCCGCATTGGAGAAGTCTCCCTCAGGAATCACGGGACTTGACGAAATCAGCGGCGGTGGCCTGCCAAAGGGCCGGACGACCATCGTTTGCGGCGGCCCGGGCTGCGGCAAGACCATGCTCGGCATTGAATTTCTGGTGCGTGGCGCCACGGAGTTTAATGAGCCAGGTGTTCTGCTCGCGTTTGAAGAAACGCCGCAGGAGATGGCCCGCAACGTCGCCTCGCTCGGATTCGACTTGAACGGGCTCGTCGAGCGCAAAAAGCTCTTCTTTGAATACGTCTACATCGAGCCCAGCGAAATCGAGGAAGCCGGCGACTATGACCTCGAAGGCCTGTTCGTCCGTTTGCAAAACGCCATCGAGACGGTCGGCGCGAAGCGCGTGCTACTGGACACCCTCGAAGCGCTCTTTTCCGGATTCAAAAATTTGGGCGTTTTGCGCGCGGAGATCCGCAGGCTCTTCCGCTGGCTCAAAGAGCGTGGCATGACAACGGTCGTGACGGCGGAAAGAGGAGAAGGCACGCTCACGCGTCACGGCCTCGAAGAGTACGTTTCCGATTGCGTCATCCTGTTGGACCACCGCATCAGCGAACAGACTTCCACGCGGCGCCTGCGCGTTGTGAAGTACCGCGGCACAAGCCACGGTTCCGACGAATACCCCTTCCTGATTGACGAGCACGGCATGTCGGTGTTGCCGATCACGTCTCTGGAATTACAGCACGCAGCATCGACCGAGCGCATTAGTTCAGGAATACACGATCTCGATGACATGCTCGAAGGCGAGGGCTATTTCCGCGGCTCGAGCGTCCTGGTCAGCGGCACGGCCGGAAGCGGAAAAACGACTCTCGCGACTGGTTTTACGGAAGCCACTTGCCGCCGCGGCGAAAAATGCCTCTACATTGCGTTTGAGGAATCGCTTGGGCAGCTTTCGCGGAACATGCGCTCGGTCGGATTTGACCTCAATCCATGGATCAAAAAAGGCCTCCTCGTGCACAAAGCGTGGCGGCCTTCGCAATATGGCATGGAGATGCACTTACTGCGAATTCACAAGCTGATCGAGCAGGTTCAGCCAAAGGCTGTGATCGTCGATCCCATCACGAATCTGGTCAGCGGCGCCACCGACAAAGACGTGCACGCGATGCTGATACGCTTGCTGGATTTCTTGAAAATGCGGAAAATCACGGCTCTGTTCACGTCGCTGACGTCTGTGGGAGAATCGCTCGAACATACAAACGTTGCGATTTCATCGCTCATCGATACTTGGGTTCTGCTGCGCGATATCGAATTGAATGGCGAACGCAACCGGGCCGTCTACCTTGTGAAGTCCCGTGGAATGGCCCACTCCAACCAGCTTCGTGAGTTCGTCATGGGCAAGAATGGAATCCGGCTCATCCCCGCGTACATTGGCGCCAGCGGCGTCCTCACCGGTTCTTCCCGTTTGGCCCAGCAGGCCAAGGAGAAAGCCGACATGCTGGTTCGCGAGCAGGAAATCGAGAGCAAGCGACTGGAACTGGAACGCCAGCGCCAAGCGTTGCAGGCGCAAATCGCCGCGCTGCAGACGGAGTTTGTGGCCAAAGAACATCAGATGCAGCGCCTCATTGATCAAGCCCGGCTGCGCGAAACCGTATTGGTAGCTGATGAAGCAGCAATGTCTCAGAGTCGCGGAATCACTTCGGGGAATGGACGGAAATCCAAGGCGACAGGAGGCTCACGATGAGCAGCGCGACGAGCAAGAAGGGGCAAAATGGTTCAGCCAACGTGATCCGTCTGCGGCTTTACGTGGCCGGCCAGACGCCGAAATCCTTGGCGGCAATGTCCAATCTCAAGAAGATCTGCGACGAGCACCTTAAGGGCAGATACAGGATCGAAGTGATTGACCTTGTCAAGAATCCGCAGTTAGCTCAGGGCGACCAAATACTGGCGATTCCCACGCTCGTCAAGAAATTGCCGGTGCCCGTGCGAAAAATCATTGGGGATCTGTCGAATACCGACCGTGTGCTAGTCGGCCTGGATCTGTCAGACGTCGAGAAGCCCAACGGAAAGAGCGAGGCGGTTCGTGGCTAAACACAGCAAAGTTAAGCACAAGAAGAATATCGAGAAGAGGACAGCCAAGCCAAAGGATGCCGGCTCGAAGGCCTATGTTCTCAGACTGTACATCACCGGCCAGAGCAGCCTGTCATCCGCTTCGGTCAGGAATCTGCTGCACGCTTGCCAGAGTCACCTGGATGGGCAGTATGATATCCAGGTGATCGATATTTGCCAGCAACCCGAATTGGCGAGAGAGGCGCAAATCATTGCTACCCCGACCCTCGTTAAAACGCGTCCAGCTCCAATCCGGAGGCTGATCGGCAATCTTTCAGACCAGGAGCAATTGTTAGCCGGACTTGGCATCCGAGATGAAAAAGCGAATTAACCATTCCCAGCGTCCTCAACGAAGAACCGTCCCTCGAAGGAGGGAAGATGCGGCGCTGCGCCGTCGTGTCGCGGAACTCGAGCAGATATTCACGGCCATTCGCCGGGGTGAGATTGATGCGGTTGTGGTTAGAACTCCAGAAGGCGAGCGCGTTTTTCTTTTGCAGGGCGCGGAACATCCATACCGCGTGCTCGTTGAGACCATCAACGAAGGCGCAGCCACCCTCGATGGCGAAGGTACCGTTCTTTACGCCAACAATCGCTTCGCCGAACTTGTTGGTCTTCCGCTTGAAAAATTCATTGGCTCCCGGCTGCAAGACCACGTGCCGGTAACAGAAGTGTCCAGGCTTCGTGCCCTCCTCGAAAGCGGCACTCGCGGCAGCGTCAAAGGAGGAGTTGAACTCAAACTGAACGGCTCTCGCAAGACCTCGATTCGCTTGTCCCTGAATCCTGTCAAAGACGCGGAACTGGAAACTGTGTGCGCCGTTGCGACGGACTTAACCGAACTTGCCGACGCGAACGAAGCGCTCCACGCCAACGAAGAGGCCCTGCGGCAGCTTTCTTCGCGTTTGCTCGAGCTTCAGGACGAAGAAAGGCGCCGCATTGCGCGCGACCTCCACGACGTCACCGGCCAGAAACTCGCCCTACAGTGCATCGCTCTTTCGCGCATGACGCGCTTGCTTTCGCCCACAGCAAATGAAGAAACGAAGGAGTCCATTGGGCAGTGTTTGGATCTGACGAACCAAATCAGCGAGGAAATCCGGACTCTGTCTTATCTGCTGCATCCGCCGTTGCTTGACGAACTGGGATTGCCCGCAGCAGCGAAATGGTATGCGCAGGGCTTTCAGAAGCGTACGGGAATTCGCGTCGATGTGGATATTCCCCGGAATTTGCCTCGCCTCCGGCCCGACGCCGAAGTCGCGCTGTTTCGTGTTGTGCAGGAGAGTCTCACCAACGTCCATCGTTATTCCGGGAGCCGCACCGCGTACGTTCGCATTCGCGTTGATGAAGACGAGTTTAAGTTGGAGGTCGGCGACTCGGGAAAAGGGATGCCAGCCGAAAAGGCCAAAGCGTCGGGCGGCGGGGTCGCGCCGTTGGGTGTTGGAATTCAGGGCATGAGGCAGCGCATCCGTCAGCTTTCCGGCCGTCTGGAGATTCTCTCTCAGCTAGGCAAGGGTACTGTGGTGGTGGCCATGCTGCCCCTTCAAGAACTCTCTTTGCCCGTCGACTTGGAGAGCCTTGCAGGCGCTTCCGAAGAGGACGGTGCCAGCGAACGAAAATCCGCCGCGCGTCGCATATTGGTAGCCGATGATCACGAAATGCTAAGGCGCGGAGTGCGCTCCATGCTCGAAAGCGAGGCGGGTCTTCAAATCTGCGGTGAGGCCATTGATGGTATCGATGCCGTCGAAAAAACGCTGAGCCTCAAGCCGGATTTGGTTATTCTGGACATCAACATGCCAGCGCTGAATGGCCTCGCCGTGGTGCGGCAAATCCTTCGCGCCCGCCCCGAAACCAAAATACTCATCTTCACAGTTCACGATTCGGACCAGACCTCGCAGGAAAGCTTTCATGCAGGCGCTCACGGCTTCTTATCGAAAGGCAAGGCTGGCCGGGATCTGATCGCTGCGGTCAAAGCCGTCCTCTCGGGCAAGGAATTTCGGCCGAAATCGAGCGCCAAAATAGCAGCAACCGCCATAAATTGAAATACATGCCATCTCTACAGTAAACGATGTAAGGTCAATACTCGGCAAATCCAAGGTGCTTCCCTGATTCCGCGGTATTTCCGCCTCTGCAAGAATCCTTGCGCCTTACAGGTTGGTCGGAGAGTTTCCTTACATGCCTACGTTTGCGAGCGTGTAAAAAACAGGAGGAGACCGGATGGCACAAGAAACGCGCGAATCGCGAGACACGCGAACCACTTTCGGGCCAGCCCATCAGATGACCGCGCCAACCGCCGAACTGTTGCGCCAGTTGGTCGCGCACTTGCGGCAAAATCGAACGCAACTGCGCGAAGAGTGGGCCCGCCGCATCACCGAAGCGAAATTACTGACGGCGATGACCAAGGAAGAAATTTTCGCCGAGGCCACGTCGGTGTATGACAACTACGTCGAAGCGCTCGAAACCGGAACCTTCGAAGCGCTGCAAGCTTATGCCCGCAATCTTTCCGAACGCATCATTCCGCGGGGCGTTGAAACTCACGAAGTTGTCGGCATCGTACTTTTGCTGCGCGACGTGCTCGCGCGCTCTCTGTTCGCTAAATATCAGAACGATTTCGCGCTGCTGAATCGCATCCTCGATGCTTATGAGCCCGCAGCGAACCGCATCGCGAATACCGTGGCCGTTGGCTTCGTGCAAGAGCGCGAGCGCGTCATTCGCGAGCAGCAGGAAGCGATTCGCGTGTTGTCCACTCCTGTGTTGCAGGTCCGCGAACGGCTTCTGATTCTTCCCATCATCGGCGTCATTGATCCGCAGCGCGCGCGCCAGTTGACCGAGCAGTTGCTGCGCGGCATCCGCACCAACCGCGCAAAGGTGGTCGTCATCGATATCACCGGTGTTCCGGTGATGGATGCGAACGTTGCGAACAACCTTGTGCAAACCGTCGAAGCCACACGGTTACTGGGAGCCACTGTCATCATCACTGGATTGTCTCCGGAAATCGCGCAGACTCTTGTAACCATCGGCGTGGATTTGGGCAAGATGAACACGGTCGGCGACCTGCAAGGGGGAATCGAAGAAGCCGAGCGCCTCCTGGGCTACAAAGTTGTGCCTTTTACTGAAAAAGCGGAGCACGCCTAAGGACAAATTGTGGAAGTCCCGATTCTCAAACAAGGTCCGTATCTCATCGCATCCATTCAGTCGGCGCTTTCCGATGCGGATCTCGTGCAATTGCGTGACGCGCTCGTCGAACAGGTCGGCCGCCTGCGCTCCCGCGGTGTGATTGTCGACGTGACGGCTCTCGACGTGATGGATTCCTTCGCCACGCGCACGCTTCGCGATATTACTTTCATGATTCGGCTGCGCGGCGCAGAGACGGTCATCGTTGGAATCCAGCCCGATGTCGCTTTCACCATGGTGCAGCTTGGCTTGAAACTGGAAGGGGTGCCAACAGCCCTTGATTTGGAAGAAGGCATTGCTTTTCTCGGGAAGAAGGACACCAGTCCTGCGAAGGAAGCGAGCCCCCGTGGACGCTGAACGCAATCCCATGGCCGCAGCGGCCTCGGCGGAGCGTTCATTTGAACACTCTCGCGATCGTGTGCTCGAAGAGATCGCAGTGCGGATCAACGAAGACACCGACATCGTTTCGGCGCGACAAAAAGGGCGCGTGCTCGCGTCAACACTAGGCTTTTCTTCCAGCGAACTGACTCTTATTGCCACGGCGATCTCTGAATTGGCGCGAAACATCGTTCTTTACGCGAAGCAGGGTGAAATCGTGCTGCGGCTCCTTGAGCGTGGTGAGCAGCGCGGCGTCATGGTTCGCGCTTGCGATCAAGGCCCCGGCATTCCAGACATTCGCAGAGCGTTGCAAGGAGGGTTTTCCACATCTCGAAGTTTGGGACTTGGCCTGCCAGGTGTTCGCCGGCTGATGGACGAATTCGAAATCGAATCGAGGGTCGGGCACGGTACGACCGTGACCGCGCGCAAATGGAAAAGGTAGCGACAGTGGCATTGGTCGATTGTGGCGTTGCGGCGCAGGCGTTGCCTGGGCAGAAGGAGAGTGGCGACCGCCACGCCATCGTACAGTTCGACGAAGGAGCGCTGGTCGCTGTTATCGATGGCTTGGGACACGGTGTAGAGGCAGCTACGGCCGCGCGACTCGCAGCGGAAGTACTCGAACAGAATCCGCAGGAGTCGGTGATTACGCTGATGCGCTTGTGCCATAAAAAACTGAAGCCAACTCGCGGCGTTGTGATGAGCCTTGCTTCTTTCAGCGCGAATGACGCCACGGTTACTTGGCTTGGCGTAGGAAATGTGGAAGGGGTGCTTCTCCACCGGGACGCCTACGGAACTGTCACTCAGGAAGTGCTTCCGCTTCGCGGCGGTGTCGTCGGGGACCAATTGCCCTCGTTGGTTGCTTCGATTGTTCCGGTATCCCGGGGCGATACGTTGATTTTTGCAACAGACGGAGTGCGTCTCGGTTTTGCCGATGAACTTAAGCCGGACTCCGCCCAAGCTACCGCCCAGACGATTCTCGGCCGCTTTGCGCGCGGAACGGACGACGCCTTAGTGCTCGTTGCGCGGTATACCGGCCCGCAGAAGGAGGTGCCCAGTGGATGGGCTGCACGGAGAGTATGAACGCGCGTTAAGGACCTATCTTCGCCAGGGCGGAGAAGGTTCGTTGAAACAGGGGTACGAGCTGGGACGCCGCGCACTGAGCGAAGGCCGCGGAATCCTGGACATGATCGGCGTGCATCAGCACGCTTTGGAAACGGTTCTTTCGAACGGGCATTCGAAGGATGATGTGCTTCGGCCCGCGGGCGAGTTCCTGGTTGAGGCCATGTCTCCGTTCGAAATGACACACCGCGCCTTCGGCGAGGCCAATGACACTTTGCGCCGTCTGAATGAATCTTTAGAAAGTGAGACCCGCAGGATTGCCCGCGCGCTCCATGACGAATCCGGCCAGCTACTGGCGGCGGTTCACATCCAGTTGCGGCAAATGGCGCGCAGTGTTTCTCCGACCGTGCAGCTCAATCTCGACGAAGTCGAGTCGCTTCTCGAGCAGGTTGAGCAGCAGTTGCGCAATTTCTCTCACGAGCTTCGTCCGACGGTGTTGGATGATTATGGGCTTCTGCCCGCCCTCCAAACTCTCGCGGAGAAATTTTCCAAGCGTTTTGCATTGCCCGTGAGTGTGGATGGCAAACTTGGCCCACGCCTCACCAAGTCGGTCGAAGCCGCAATGTACCGCGTAGCGCAGGAAGCATTGAACAACGTGGCCAGGCACGCCAAGGCGTCTCGCGTGAACATCCGGCTGTGGCGGAGTCCGGGCGAGTTTCACTGTTCCATTCGGGATGACGGGGTCGGCTTCGATCCCGTCATAGCAAGGGGAAGCAGGAACGCATTGGGCCTCTTGGGAATGCGGGAACGTTTGAATGTCCTGGGGGGAACGCTTCAAATCGAATCTGCACCGCAACAGGGGACGGAACTCAAGATTCTGATCCCCGTGGAGGCTTAAGCCATGCCGATACAAGTGTTACTCGCTGACGATCACCAAATTGTTCGCCAGTCATTGAAAGTACTGCTGGAAAAAGAGGGCCTTAAAATTGTTGGCGAAGCTGCCAACGGACAGGAGGCCGTCAAAATCGCGGAGTCGCTGCATCCCGACGTCGCCGTGCTCGACGTTAGCATGGCAGTCCTCAATGGTATCGACGCCGCGAAGGAGATTCAGAAAGTTTCGCCGCAAACCAAGACCATCTTCCTTACGGTGCATGACGAGGACCCATATTTGCTCGACGCCCTGCGCGTTGGTGCGAAGGGGTATGTGGTCAAAACGCATGCCGCTGAGAACCTAGTCCAGGCGATTCGCGAAGCTTCCCGCGGCGGCGTTTACCTTAGCCCTGAAGTATCACGCGCCGTCGTCCAAGCGTATCAAAATAAGACGGAACTTTCGTCGGAACCGTTGAGCCCCCGAGAACGGCAAGTCCTACAGCTCATTGCCGAGGGCAAAACCACAAAAGAAGTAGCAGGAGTACTAAACATCAGCGTCAAAACGGCCGAGACCCATCGCACCCGAATCATGGAAAAGCTCGACATTCACGAAACCGCGGGCCTCGTCCGTTATGCCATTCGGCGCGGGCTCGTCCAGGCATAGCCCTTTGTAGGGCGCTGAGATGTTGCCTTACAAGTCATAAAGGTTTTTCCCGCGCGGAATTCAGCGATGCACCTAATGGTGAAATTCCGTGGCCCTCAATTAGGATGTAAAACGGCCTCAGCGACTTTTTGCTGACACGAGGGTTTAGAGCTTTTCAGATTCCTCCCGCCTGGAACATCATCCGTTGATGCAGGCCGGAGCTTGGGAGTCCTGATGAACGCTTCAGCACGTGTGATTGATTTTAACCGTTCGATTCCGACTGCGGATGTCCGACGGGAGCTTGCCGCGGCGCGTAGCCGTACGAGCGGTGAAGGCGCTTCTGAGTTGGAGGAATTGTCCGCTTCTTTCAGTCCGGCGATGGCCGAGCTTCAGCACCAAATCGAACGCGTAGCTGGGGTTGACGTGCCCGTCCTGCTTCTGGGCGAATCTGGGGTAGGGAAGGAATTCGCGGCAAAAAAGCTTCACGCCCGATCGCCCCGCGCCGGGCGCACTTTTCTGAAGATCAATTGCGCGGCCCTCCCTTCCGAGCTGCTGGAGAGCGAACTTTTCGGCTACGAGCCCGGTGCGTTCACAGGAGCCGTGAAGGCAAAGCCCGGCCTATTCGAACTTTGCGACCGTGGCACGATTCTTCTCGACGAAATTGGCGAAATGCCTCCTGGTTTGCAGGCAAAGCTCCTGCATGTCTTACAAGACAAGCAGTTTTCCAGGCTCGGCGGTCGCCGCCTCCTGACCGTGGATGTGCGCGTAATTGCCGCCACGAATATTAATATTGAACGAGCGATTGAACAGAAAACGTTCCGCACCGACCTGTATTACCGCTTGAACACCATCACCTTGCATGTTCCGGCTCTGCGTGAGCGGCGCCAGGATATTCCCCTATTCATCGACTATTTCATCGACTTGCTTTCCGTTGAGCTGGGCTGCCTGCCCCGCCCGTTGTCGAAACGCGCTTTTGACGCTTGCATGCAGCATTCTTGGCCCGGTAATGTCCGGGAACTTAAAAGTTTCATCTGTCGTCACCTAATCCTTCAGGACGACATGACCTTGATTAGCGAACTGCTTTCGAGCAACTCCGACAAGGCGTCATCTGTGGCGCACGGGAAAGAGGAGAAATCCGGTCTAAAGCCACGCATTGCTTCGATTCGCGCCGAGGCCGAGAAGCAGATAATTGAGGAGTGTCTCAAAAAGAGCCGCTGGAATCGCACGGAAACCGCCCAGGCCCTCCATATTAGTACTAAGACCTTATGGAACAAGATGAGACAATATGGAATCAGTGACCCTTCGCGGCGAGGTGATGGCTATGTCGAATCAAAAGGACAATCACAAAGCTTGGATGCAGGCGCAGCGTGATCATTTGACGGCAACAGGCCACCGTTTCCGCCAAGTAGTTTCGGCGGGTTGGGAAAGTGCTGGGCGGGGTCTGCGAGCCGTGGCTCGCGTCGGTGGCGGATTTCTTACTGCGTCTTGGGATGGACGGCACCAGCCTTCCGAGCCTGTTTCGGCGCGTCAAGCGCTTCGTCCAGCAACTACACCTGTAGCATCCGTTGTCGAAGGCCGCTTACCCCAACAGATCGCAGCTAATCCAATCGCATTCATGAAGCCAAGCCGATTTTCAGTAGCGGCAATACCCGCTCCTGTGCAGGAGATTCCCGTTTTCGATGTATCCACCCGTGAACAGGCCAGAAAAATCGTCGAATCAACGCTCTCTTCCACGGCAGAAGTTCGAACGCTTTCGGATGTGAAACGCGTCACAGAAAGGCAAACCGAGCAGCAGTCGACCTTCCAGCTCGAGGACTTGTTTACGAAGAAGTGCGAAGAGTTTTCGAGCCGCTTGGAACGTCGTCTCGATTCATTTTGTGAGCAAACGTCCACGCGGCTGGATGCGCTCTCCGAGGAAGCGATTCGGCGCTTTTCCGAGGCTCTCACCCAGCAAGCAACAGAAGCCCTCAGTTCCCTGAGGTCTGATTGGCCCGAACAGAACCGCGTGCTCTTGGATGCGGAGTGCCACACCGCTCTGGATCGATTTGCCGCACGCCTGGAGAAGATCTCGTCCTCTCAACTTGAAACTCACCGCAAGGAAATTCAGAACCTCTCCGCCAACCTCAAAAGCCGCCTGCGCGGCGTCGCGCATGCTCTTCAGGACTTGGGACCGAGTTCCTATCGAAGCTAAAGACTACTCTCTCTCACCTTGTAATGTTCTCAGTGGGGCTCTGCAGCGAAACTGTTCATTGTGTGCGAATTAACGCAGCTTTATAAGAGGAAAGAGGAGATGGGAGTTTCGCAAAGGAGAAATTCGTGGGGAACTGGTAAGGGAGTGAGTTCCAAGGATCCTTGCGGTGGTGGCAAGGAGTCCTCCCAGACTCTTCTCCTTCTTTATCAATGCGAAACCCCCATCATTTTGAAATGAGCCTACAAAGATGCGCTGTCTTGAACAATACTGTACTTCCTGCATTGCTAGACCGTGAAATCATCTAGTACTAGCTTCTGCAAGCACTTAGCCTGTTCTATCCCCTTTCTCAGAATCCGGCAATTCCAGGAAAAGCTCGGGTTAACGCCCGTTTACTCGTCCGTGACTCGCTGTATTGTCCCACTTGCTCGCCTCCCGTAGCCTCGCAACAGGGAGCGAGTCAGTGCTTTACGATTACGAGAAATCGTCAGTCGCAAACGGCGCTTTCGTTCATGGGGCCAATGCCAAGAGGTCGTATCCGCTCCGAATCCTGATCGCTGACGAGAGTCTGCAATTTAGAAAATTCATGCGTCGTCGTTTTGACACCGAAGCGGACTTCGAAGTCGTTGGCGAAGTGTTTAGCGGCAACGATTTCCTGCCGTTGGCGAGGCAACTCAAGCCGGATCTCATTCTCGTAGATATTGCGCTGTCGGGTATGGCCGGTCTGGAAGGATCCAGGCGTATCAAGTCCGAAATGCCTTCTACAACCGTGATTTTCCTTTCTGTCGTCGAGGAGGATGCGCTCCGTGAAGCCGCGGCCCGTTACGGCGCGGACGATTTTCTGACCAAAGACGTACTGATCTCGGAGTTGTTCTCGCGTATCCGGCGTCGCGTCGCAAGAGAAATGCAGCGAGGCTAGTGAGCCGTTGACCTCCCACCGCCGACTATTGCTCGATCAAATGGAACACAGCCCTCAACCAGGATTCCCGCCCATCGAAACGAGGACCGACATGGTCCCTCTTGCCGATCGGCCATTTGAATTGTCCGCGGCCATCCTTGAATCGGCTGAAGACGCCATCGTCTGTTTAACTCTCGACGGCATCGTGCTGAGTTGGAATGGCGGCGCCGAGCGGACTTACGGGTACGCAGCTGCAGAGGCGGTAAATCATTCCTTTTCGATGGTATTTCCTCCCGAAGATTGGCCGGTGTTTCTTCGTGACGTCGGCAACGTCGCGGCAGGCTCGCGAGTACCTTCGCGTCGGGTAGCCTGTATGCGAAGGGAAGGCATCGGCGTCGCGGTGTCCGTCGCTCTTTCGCTCGTTCGCCATCCCTCCGGTTACGTGGCCGGGGTGGCTGCGATTGCCCGCGAGGTCGAGTCACTTCATCACGAGGAAGAAGCGCTCCGCAGCGCAAACCGGCAGCTTTCAGAAACGGTTCGCAACCTGGAACAGCGCAATCGCGAAATGAATTTCGTCCAGCAGCTCAGCACGTTGCTGCAAGCCTGTCTGACTGCCGATGAGGCGCACCTCGTCCTCAATCAGTCTTTGCCAAAACTCTTCCCCGCGGGAACCGGCGCGCTTTTCGAATGGAATACCTCCGTCAATTTGCTCGAAGCCACGGTGAAGTGGGGCCAGCCGCCGTTGAATGAGGCTGTCTTTTCTCCGGAAGAATGCTGGGCTCTTCGTAGCGGCCACGTTCATCGCGTCGCGGATCCAGCTTCGCCGCTTTTGTGCCCGCATCTTTCGCGCCTCAATTCCGTGAATTCGATCTGTGCTCCTTTGGTCGCATCTGGTGAAACGCTCGGCGTGCTCACTGTCCAGGGCGGGCCTTACGAACTCAGCCAGCCAGCCGACGTGCAACAGAGGTTGCTTTCCGCGCGCCAGCAACTCGTGGAAACTCTCGCCGGCCACATCGCCTTGGCGCTCGCCAATCTCCGGCTGCGCGAAAGCCTCCGCGCACAGTCCATTCGCGACCCCGTCAGCGGCCTCTTTAATCGGCGCTATCTTGATGAGACGTTACCGCGCGAAATCCACCGCGCCAGCCGCGATGGCCGCAATCTCGGAATCATCATGTGCGATTTGGATCACTTCAAGGCATTCAACGATACCTATGGCCATGCGGCGGGCGACACACTATTGCGTTCGTTCGGCGAACTTGTGTCAAGAGTGGTCCGCGCCGGAGACATTGCCTGCCGCTACGGCGGAGACGAGTTCGTGCTTATTCTCCTCGATACTTCGCTCGAAACTGCCGAGCGCCGCGCCGAGTTGCTCCTCCGCGAGTTCCGTCGAATCGTCATTCAATACGGCGACATGTTTTTGAATCCGGGTGCGCTGTCGCTTGGAGTGGGCGCATTTCCCGCGCACGGCGCGTCCGCGGCTGCCTTGTTGCGCGTTGCCGACGAAGCCTTGTACAAGGCAAAAGCCGAAGGCGGCAACCGCGCCGTCCTGGGATCCGTTTCTGAATAGGTACTTTCAGCACTGCAGAAGCGCTCTCGTCGATTCTGTGGTAAGGCCCTTCATAAAGCAGGTAACGCCGTTCTCAAAACGCCGTCCAAAAAACTGTTGGTAGCTCTTTCGGGTAGCGTTGGCTTGGGCTTTGGGGCCGCCCGTGACCAGGATTACGTGCGGTTTGGATTGACGCGAAAGCTGGATTCTTTTCAGAAAATGCTTAAATTCATAGTCGGCCGCCGGAAGCGAATAGCCGATAAAGGCCCACGTGCGGGCCTCTCGCAGCAGATCCTCTGCCTTAGACCATGATTTCTGGAGCACCGCGAAATCTAGTGCCTTCCGGTAGCTGAAAGTGGCTAACCTAGTGCTTAGCAGAACCTCTTTGCAGGTCGGGCATGTCCAGCGTTTCGTGCGATGTTCTCTCGGAAGGACTAATTTCCATTCGGGGTCAGTCAGCAGCTGATTTGAGATGGAGATACCGTTACCTGGCGCGAGCCAAAAACACCTGCGGCAGTTGTCACAATAGAGCCAGTTAACAGACCCATGGATTTTCACGATTCTCACAGGTGCAATTTGTGATTCTCTGCTCGGCACCATTCTGAGCTCATCTTCCGAAATCTCTACCTGAATCGCATCGCAGCCGTATTCAATCGGAGGCCGTTTCTGAGAGGGAACCGACAGCGCGACTGACTCGACCACTTCATCCCAGTTCATGCTCAAGAACGCTGATGATCGATGGTCAACCTCCAGTAAAAAGTCGTGAAAGACCTTCCACTCAGTCTGTTCCGCCGTTCCAGCCTTTCCAGCGCGCTTCAGACGATTGTGAAGCATCCTTATGATTCGAACGATCAAGCAACGGCGCACTGTTCGTAGTTTCGCGGCCGAGTATTTTGAACCTAAGTGGTGACCTGTGTTCGCAGCAAGGTCAATGCAGGTGAATAGGTCCTCAAGCGGAGGCCAATCGTCTTCAGCGATCGGTCCAAAAACGAACTCAGCGAATTCCTTTAGGTGACTGACGAGTGCTCCACTTCTTCCTCTCTCGGGATCGCTCGCAGCTAACAGTGCCGAAGTGAACTCACCCGTGAGCGGAAGACCGGCATAGTGAGAAAACCCACCGCCGACGATAAAGACTCGTTCACAACCATGCTTTGCCATTTTCGTGCCCGTCGACGTCGAGTAGTAAGTGCCGCCTTGGCGTTTCGCTGCCTACTTCACGCCCTTCGACGGATCCCAAGCCCCCTCAAGTTTGCGAACATAGAGAATCTGGCCAATGTGGTACGCGTTATGTTCCGCCACATGTTCAATCAGCGAAGCGTTCTTGGCCAGCGTTGCATCATCAGCGGTCTCTACTGCCTTTTCCCAGTCACTCATCGTTTGATCGAGCTTCTTCACCAGGTCATTCCATTGCGCTTCGGTGAAGTCGGTGAACGTCTCGTCATTGTTCCCACTGAAAGCCGCTGGCTTTTCTCCTTTGAATTGCTGAAGTGATCGTGCGTCCCAGAACCACAGATGATACGCAAGCTGCCCGACCGAATGGCCGCCATGTCCCGGACTCCACTTCGCCTGTTCAGCCGTCAAGTCGGCCACGGCCACACTGGCAGGCGCGAACCAATCCTCCTGCGTATGCGTCGTGCGCAATTGCTCCAGCAAAATCCCGCGCAGAGTGGTCGGCGGTTTTTGAGTTTGGCCGTAAGCGCAAAGCGGAATGGCAAAGAGCAAAAGCAAAGCGTTTCATCGTGGAACCTCCGGAAGAGATGCGAATGTGTGGTGGAGTATATCGGAAAACGCGTCAGGATTCAGAACTGGTAGATCACCGCCCCGTTTGTATCCGCCGTCGGCCCATACACCGATGGCACTTTCGCGCCGAGCACGCGCAAATACACGACCAGCTGGCCTCGGTGATGCGTCGAGTGGTTCAACCGCCGCGTAAAAATCCATGCGCGTGAACGCTGCACATCGAAAAACGCCGTCGTTTCACGCCACCAGCCTTCCGGTTTCTGCCGTAAAATCTCCAGCCGTTTCGCCGCGTCCACCCGGTATTTTTCGATATATCCCTGCCTCGTTTTCTCTCTGGGCTGAAAATCTCCAATGTCAACGCCCAGCATCTTCACCATCCATCCACCCTCCGACTGAATCTGGTGATCCATCTGCTCCAGCACCGTGCGCGACTTCGGCGCCGGACGAAAACCTATCGCCTCATCTTCAAATGCCAACCATATCGCCAATGTTTTCAAAACTTCGGTTTCATACATGTCCAGCAGAAATGCATAACCGTTCGTCGACGCAGAGAGGGAATTCATAGCCTTTACCTCATCCCAAGCAATACAAAGTTCCAAACTTCACTTTCGCCGCTGGAGCCTCGTCTACGACTTCGTCGGCGAAGTCGTTGCTGCGCCCAGCCCAGGCGCTCGCTCCCCGAATACAGCACGAAGCGCCTGTCCTCCAGAAACCCAATTATCGTCCTCATAGCGACGAACAACTGTTTGCATGAGCCACTTCAACAATCTCGCATCCGCTTGCGGAAGAATGAATTCGGCCTTCTCAAAAGAGTCTTCGTGTGGCACAAAACAGGTAGCACCCTTGCCGAGAAGGTTATCGGCAGTCGACAGCGTATACATCACAAGAGTTGAGGAGACGGGAGTCAATTTGGTGCCGCGTGGAAGAGCCGGTATCGTTTCACCATCCAATCCAAACAGGTTTTTCCATGCCTTCATCGCGTTTGGAAAATAGGGGGCCGCTTCGTCAAGAGCACAACCCGAACAACCTCCGCTGTATTCGTAGCGAAACCGTGGGCCGGATTTCGCTGATCCGTTCACGGGATACAGCGTTACGAGCGTGCTGGCATCGGCGCCAACGGTAGCTGAGCCTGTCCAGCCTTTTGGTGCAATCCACACGCTATTCGCTAGGCCGTATGCCGCGATACGGTCAGAAAATGCCCCGGCATCATTCACTTGGATCGTCTTCGGATAAGTCTCCGGAGGTGGCGTGTCGGCCGCGTTCGACGTAGGCAGCACGTGTACTGTCAGCGTAATCGCTTGTTGTTCATCGTGTGCCCCACGTGGCGAAGCAGCGGCGGAGGAAAGCGGCTGCGAAACTGGAGACAGTGCAATCAACAATGCAAGAATCAATTTCACGCTATTCTCTCATCGCCGCTATACATAACGAAACGCCTGTCCCGCAAAAACCCAATCAGCGTCATGCCCATTTCGCGCGCGAACTGCACCGCCAAACTCGAACACGCTGAAACCGAAGCGACCACCGGCACGCCCGCCATCGCGGCCTTCTGCACAATTTCGAATCCGCCGCGCCCGCTCACCATTAGCACGCATTCCGAAAGCGGCAATTTGCTCTCACGCAGCGCCCAGCCAACAATTTTGTCCACCGCGTTATGCCTTCCAATGTCCTCGCGCTCCACAATCAGTTCGCCATTCGCGCTGAACGCGCCCGCCGCGTGCAATCCGCCCGTGCGCCCAAAAATCTGCTGCTTCGCGCGAAGCGCTTCCGGCAATTGGCAGATCACCTCCGGCTCCACGCAAAAATTCGCATTGACCAGCCGCACACCCCTCGCACGCACTGCATCAATCGAAGCCTTCCCGCAAATCCCGCAACTCGACGACGCAAAAAAATTGCGCTGCGTCTTCTCCAGATCCAGCGCAACGTCCGCCGAAACCTTCACTTCCACAATATTTCCGCGCTCCGTCGCTTTGCACTCCGCCGCGTGCACAATCGAAAGAATCTGCTCGCGCATCTCGATCAGTCCTTCAGTAAAAAGAAATCCCGCCGCCAAATCCAAATCATCGCCCGGCGTACGCATCGTCACGCTCAGTGGATGCCCGTTCACGCGAATCTCCAGCGGCTGCTCGCCAACCAAATAATCCTGCTGCGCGCGAATCCGCCCGTTGTCCCACTCGTGCACCAGCGTTACGTCAATATCGCGCACATTTGTTTTTTTAGTCGTCATCCTGAACCCAGCCGCGCAGGGCCGCGGCAAGCGGCCAAGGTGAAAACGTCCGGATGGCGGTGAGGCCTGCCTGCCGCAGGCAGGGACCTGCTTTTTCGTGAGCAGTCATCATTACCTGACTGCCTCGGCAGCAATGTTCGTCTCACTCGGTCGCGTTGTATCGGCAGCCTTCACAATCTCCACCGCCGCGTTGTAATCCGGCACGCCGCTTGGATCAAGGCATCCCGCCGCGACCAGCACATTCACCTCCGGCCAGAAGCCCTGCACACTGCCCGGCTTGATGCGGTCGATGTGCACGCGCCCATGAAACTCGCCACGTTCATTGCGCAACACAATCGCGTCCCCGTTTTTTACGTTCAGCCTCTCCGCATCTTCCGCCGCCATGAGAATGTCCTCGCGCGCCGCACCCGTCAGCGGATCCTTCTTCCCGTGAATAATGCTGTTGAACTGCTTCCCGCGCCGCGTGGCCAGCAGGAATCGTCCCGCCGGAACTTTCTCCTCCGGCAGCTCCACCGCGCTGAAATGCCCTTTGCCATCCGGCGTTGGAAATTTGTCCGCCAGCAAACGCGCGCCGCCGTACTGGAAGTTGTCGCCTTTCTTTCGCAGGTTGGCGATGCCTTTGTACGCTGGGCAGACGCGGTCAATCTCCTCACGAATATCCTGAGTATCCTTCCACGCAAAAATCTTCTCCGTGCGCTCCGGATCAGCCTTTCGCGCGACGAGCACCGGAATCTCCCACTCATCCTTCGTCTCTGCCAGCCGCGGCCCGGGAATCTCCGGACTGTAAATAATCCGCCGCTCCGTGCTCGTCTCCGTTCCGCCGCCGCGCTGCTCATAGCGCGTTCGGCTCGGCAGCAGCAGCACCGTGTCCGCCGGCTCGACCAGCATGTTCGAACTCACGGTGATGTCCTGATGAATTCGCAAACGAATTTTGCCCACCGCTTTTTTTACGCGCTCCGGCTCCGGTAGCGTGTCCACAAAATTCCCGCCGCTCTGCCACAGCGCATCAATTTCCCCGCGCTCCGCCGCAAGAATCATGTGCGCCGCGGTCAAACCCTTCCACGTCGGCGGCTCAAATCCCCACATTTTCGGCTGCGCCAGCCGCTGCGCATTTTCTTCGTTCACTCCAACATCCATCACGTACGCGCTCGGCTGCCCGCCCATTTCCGCTCCGCCCTGCACTCCGCTGTGCCCGCGAATCGGCATCAAGCCTGTGTTCGGACGCCCCACGTTTCCCTTCGCCAGTTGCAAGTTCACAATCGCGCGCACGTTGTCGCTGCCGTAGCGGTGCTGCGTGATGCCCATGCTCCACACGATAATCGCGTGCCGCGCTTTGCCGAATGCTTCCGCGAACCGGAACATATCCGCACGCGTCAGCCCCGAACTCTGCTCAAGCGTCTCCCACGTGAAGCTTTTCGCCTTCGCCTCCACGTTGCTCCATCCCGCCGTTCTTGCCGCGATGAACTCCCGGTCCAGCCAGTTGTTCTCGATCAAATGCTTCAGCACACCATAAAAGAACGGCACGTCGCCACCGATGTGTACCGGGAAAAAATCGTCCGCGAACTTCGTCCCGAACAACGCACTTTTCGCCAGTGATGGAACCCAATACCGCTCCAGCCCCGGTTCGAAGTACGGATTCACCACGAAAACCTTGGTGCCTTTCTCCTTCGCGTAATAGAGATACTTCGTGCTCACCGGCTGATTGTTCGCGATGTTCGTGCCCACCAGAATGAGCAGGTCCGTCCCAATCCAATCCGAATACGAACAGGTCGTCGCTGCGCATCCCACCGTCGCCATCAGCCCCGCCGTGCTTGGCGCGTGGCAGATGCGCGCGCTGGTGTCCACGTGATTCGTGCCGAAGAACCGCGCCACTTTTTGATGCGCGTAATACGCTTCGTTTGTCAGTCCGCGCGAGGTCAAAAACCATCCTAGTCGTTTCGGATCCGTCTCGCGCAAGCCTTTGGCGGCAATGTCCAGCGCCTCATCCCAGCCGATTTGCTGGAAGCCCTTCTCTCCCCGTCGCCGCACCATCGGAGCGGAAAGCCGTCCGAGCCGCGAAAGATGGCGCGTTGGCGTCTTCCGCAGCGCCTCTGCGTCTTCCAACAGCCGCAAAGCCATCGCCGGCATCGTGTTCAGGCGCAGCAACTTCAGCCGCAGCGCGCACAGATGCACGCCCTGCATGGTCCAGTCGTGCATTCCCGAAGTGCCCAGCGAACAACCGTCGCAGCAGCCATCGTTCAGGATGCGCCACGCATATCCGAGCTGGTCGCGGTTCTCCCAGATTGTTTCGAGGATGTCTTTGTACGCGTTAGGATGCTGCTCATTCAGCCCGTACGGAACCAGGCTGACCCACTTCTTTTTGCTGTTGCCGTTTCCCATCGCTCCTTGGGATTCTGGCATAGCGAGGAGGACCTCCGCGAGCGGAAGATAACCTGTGCTCATTCTATCTCTTAGCCGCTTTCGCCGCTGCGGTCAAGCTGCACCGCTTGTTGGTGGCGTTTCTAATTCGAGGGGTCGTCGATGTTTAGCTGAATGACGGCCTTAGGCAGGGGCCTTTTCCGGAGTCGCACCTGAGGGCGGACGATCAACAGTAGAACAAGTGCTAAACAGATGGATACAAGCAGCACCTCTGCAATGATTGACTGGACGTGACCTAATCTAGCGAACCAAGATGTGATAAGAACGACAGGAAAGAACAAAATGGCGACCGGGCGCGGTTTCATTTCGAGTCTCGCCTTGCATTGAATGCAGGTGAGATGCGACCAACCCTCCAAGTTTAGGGAGAACGGAGTGCGAACGGCGTGGTCACAAACGGGACACTGTGCCATGGAGCTAAAATCCCTCCCATGTTGTGTTTCAGTGTGCTGCGGGCCATTTCACCCTGTCAATAGACCGAAAGATCGAGCGGTACTCTCCTAGCCCGCCGGTCGAAATCGCAAGTTACGGCAGATCCCTCATTTGCGTTTCTAATGCTCGTACCCAGTCCTGCTCCTGATTTCCCTTGACTTTTAATTAACTCTATGGTACACAGTACCTTTGGCTGAATGCTCCAGCCGAAGGGAAAAGGTTGAGAGAAGGGAGTCAGGCCGCGGAAACGCGGCTTTTTCCATTTATGGAGGTCAAAAGGGCCACATTTGGCCCTTATGAAGGGCACGGGATTCAAATGCATCGTGAAGCCCATCGTAAAACAAAGTTCGGAGGAAAACCGGCTTTTCTTATGGGCGTGCGAGGCGAAAGGATAGGGAATTCTAATCGCGGAATCTATGAAGAATTAGAACTCGATGCAAACTGCTGAAAACAAACGACCGGGCTCATTTCTAATCGCTGAATTTCGCGGTTTTTTCAAAGCCCATCCCCATTTTCGAACACCTGATTTTGCACACCTTGTGCTGTCTGCGACACTTTCGCTTGTTCTTCGCTTTTGGTTTTCTAATCGAGTTTCTATGGGAAATTAGAAATTGAGTCAACTTACTGAAAACAAAGGCGGGATGCTAATTCTGGCAATAATATACTTCACTGACTCCAACCGCGTTGACTTTTCTGTATCGGTGCGCCACATTTGATTTATGGATTCTAAGCCAAACGCGGAATACGACAAGTTCCGCGATGCTATGAAGCGGCTCGTTTCCGTCCCCCTCAAAGAGGTAAAGGCGCTGGAGAAGAAAAAGAAGCGAAGCGTTAAGCGGCGCTCCGCTTCCCGCGCAGCAAACGGAAAGTCTTAGGCCGCTCTTTCCCCCACCTTGCCAGTGACCTCTTTCAGCGTCAGGCGCTTGCCGACGATCTGCGAGAGAGCACGGCGGAATCTATCCCCGTCTGTGACCTTGCTTTCCTTCGTTCCCCGATTATTGAAGCGCCACACCTGTTCGTCAATGTAGCGGAAAAGGTGGAATGGCTCTACGCTGATGTACGTTCCTTTCAATCCCCGCTTCAACAAGCTCCAGAAGTTCTCCAGCCCGTTCGTGTGAACCTGCCCGTCAACGTATCGCTCCGCATGGTCAACCATGTAGTGCGCGTAATCGCGTATTAGACCTTCGTAGGATTGCAGCCTGTCCGTGAACAGAGCGGACATTGGACGGACGTTTTCCCTGACTTCGCGCTGTACCACTGGCTTACGCCTACGCGAAATGACTTTTGCTCGGACTTCGCCGCCGCGTTCAAGAATGCCCATTACGATAGTCTTATCGTGCGGCCCACCTTGGACGATCCGACGCTGATGCACGCGAGGGTGCATATTGCGAGCGCGTCCGCCGATGAAGGTTTCGTCTACCTCGACCTCTGTACCCTTCCCGCCGAGTTTAACGAAGGACTTCGTTTGCATCGCAAGGCGAATCCTCTGGAGCATAAACCACGCGCTTTTCTGAGTGACGCCAAGAGCGCGATGCACTTCATAGGAACTCACTCCGTTTTTACAATTCACCAAGAGCCACACGGCGGGAAGCCACTTCTGCAAAGGAATCGCGGAATCCTCAAAAATCGTGCCGATTTTGAGAGAGAACTTTTGTTTCGGATGGAAGCCGTAGCAGCGATACACTCGCGCTTTTGCAAGGTAGGTCACCTTCTCACAGGCGCAATAGGGGCAACGGACAATGCCGTCAGGCCAGCGCATTTCGACCATGAAAGCGCGGCAATTATCGTAATCGGCGAAGTACTGGATGGCTTCTTGGAGAGTGGCTGGCGTGCTCATAATGGATATGAGTGTATAGCTAGCACGATGGGTTGTCAAGCTAATTCGATAACCTGTCGTGTTACCGCGATTTTAGTGTTGCGCTAACAAGACGAGTGTGTTATCTTTTTCTGGAGTCGCGGCCCTGCTTGTGCTAATTTAGGGCCGCTGAACTGTAGAGAGAAGGTGGTTCAGTGAGAAGAGCCTTAGTGCCCTAAGGAGCGGCTGCAACCGCTACGGGGCATGTTAGTGGAGGCGAAAGCCAACCACATTCTCGAATCGGGGCGGTGCAGTCAGGGCCGTCCCATTCGAGGGCGTTCCCTTTATATCACAACATCGCCAGCCGGAGGGAAAAACATGACGACGAAAGTTGACTACAAAGCTGTGCTAGAGGATTTGAAGCGACAGAGGGCAGAACTGGACTCAATGATTGCGTTCACGGAACGTCAGCTTGGAATGCCTGCGAGTGTAATCGGAAAGACAGCCGTGGTGTCGGGAAATGCGCCAATAGAAATCCAAGACGATACGTTTCACGGCAAGAATATTCTGCAAGCCTCAGAAATGTATTTGCAGATGGTCGGACGCCCAGCCCGAAGCACAGAGGAGATTGCTGCCGCGATCAGCAAAGGCGGTTCTAATGCGGCTGCGGCAAGCGTGGCAACGATTCTGGGCCGTGACAAGAGCGGGAAAATTCAGCGCGTCAAACGAGGTCTTTGGGGATTAAAAGAATGGTACTAGAACGGAACTGAGAAATCCGCTGCCAGAAAAATTCACCACAATACCTTGTAGGGCGGTTCTGGGCCATGATATACTGAAATCGCTGTATTCAGATACAGCAACGCCCCACTTTACGGGTGGGGCGCTGAGTCCCATTGATGGGGGATAGTGGAACCTGTCACCCACTATCTTAGGTGCTTCGGCACTCTCCGTCAAGGGAAAAAACATGAACGCGTGACGCAGCGCACAGGCGCGTCCGCTCAACCGCCTCCACGATGAGGCAGAAAGGTAAAGGACGGAAGTGTCTTTTCCACAACAAACACCAAGGCAGTTTAACAGGGGCAACATCGAAGCAATTACACCTAGACAGATGGGATGCTACGGTCTGTTCAAGTGGCAACCTACTGTATCGCCGACCGGCGGTTCATGGATTTGCGTCTACATTGGGAAGGGAGACATTCGGCAGCGTCTTCTTGACCATCTAAACGGCGATAATCCATGCATTACCAAGAATCGACCGACACACTGGTTCGACATGGTGACAAGCAACATGGATGCGGTCGAAAAAGCGCTGATCATTGAGTATCGGCCAATTTGCAATCAGCGTGTAGGCTAAGAACAACCCATGCCGGTTCCGTCAAACTTGCCGGTAATCCGATTGAAGTAATAGTCTCTGCCATTGACGGAGATTCTGGTGAAGATTGTACCGACCTTTATCTCGATGTTTTGGCCGGAACATGAATCACTGATCTTGGCAGAGGCAATTACACCTGGGATGCGTAAGGCGGCAAGGATTCGCCCGACGTATTCGGTTAGTCGTCCTTTGAGAATGTCTAGTCGAGAGGCATTCTCAGATGAACTTGTCTCCTGTTGCGGAAAAGAAATGAGGGTTGCCACGTCCTTAGAATACCCGCAGAAACTAAATATCCTAATAGAGCCAAAACATTATCTGTGCCCGATTCAACACTGTATCGCTAGCCTAGAGTCAGTCATGTATATTATTGCCCTAATTCTAATCGAGTTTTTTCATGCATTTTTTCGCCCCATCGTTCATTTCCGACCGCCGAGTTTTCCCGCTGCCCGGGCAGATATAATCGGGCCCAGGACTAACGATGACACGCGGAACCTACCTTGCTCTAACCGACACCGTCTTAATCGTCCACTTGTTGTACATCGCTTGGGTCATCTTCGGCGCAATTTTCACCCGCCGCCGTCCGTGGCTTGCAGCGATTCATATCGCCACGATCATCTGGGGCATCATCGCCGAAACCACTTCTGCGCCATGTCCGCTCACGCTCGCGGAAAACTGGTGCGAGCGCCGCGCCGGCATCGCTCCGTACCACGGGCCGTTCCTGCTCCACTATTTGGACGCGACGGTCTATCCGCATGTGCCAATCGCTCTGCTGATCACAGTCGCCGTTCTGGTGTGCGCGTTCAATTTGGGCGTCTACGTTCAGCGGTTTCGCAAGCGCCGCTCCCTCGGCTGAAATTTGCCGCACACTGGCGCGCCGCTGCTTTCTCTGCGCATAATGGCAGCGGAATTTCAGCGAACAAATTGTTTGCAGCGGGAGGCCGGTATGGCGGACAAAATTTCGGATTTTGAAAAATTTCGCGCGGAGATGAACGAAGAAATTCTCGGCTGCGGCCATTTGGGCATGAAGCGATTTTTTGCGCTCGATCATCAGGCTTACGAATCGGGCGCGCTATCCGGAAAAACGAAAGAACTGCTGGGTTTAGTCGCTTCCGCTGTGCTGCGCTGCGACGATTGCGTCACCTATCATTTGCAGCAGTGCGCGCACGAAGGATGGAAACGCGATGAAGTAATCGACGCGCTCAATGTCGCACTGATTGTGGGCGGCTCGATTACGATTCCGCACGTGCGCCGCGCATTCGCGCGTATGCATGAGATTGCAGGGCTGAAGCCGTGAGATTTTTCGCGTGGTGTTCAGTCGAGCGGAAGCGCCGTTTCCGTTTCGTCCACGAATACCACGCCCACGCCGACGCGGTCTTTTTCGGATCCGGGGTCGCAGTGAACCACCGAACCGCGCAATACCAGATGGTTGGGATTCTCCGCCGTTCCGCAGTCCACGCGAATGTCCATCTGCGATTGCAGTTGCGGCGAATGCGAGAGCCACAGATATCCGCCGCGAAGATTCATTTCTTTCAGCACCGCGTATTCCTGAAAACGCGCTCCGTCGCGCGATTGTCCGCTGACGGTCGCGGAAAAGTGCACCGGCCGACGCTGGCCCAGCCGCGAAGGCCGCAGATGGAAATCCGTGCGGTTCCCATGAAGCGACAGGCCCATCCCGTCCGTCGCCGCCCAGGTATTCGGGAATTCCTGCCGCGCGGCATACAGATAGCCGTCCACGACGCGATCATTCGAGTCTGGGTCGTGGTGAAAGAGCACGAGATTTTTCACGCCGCATTCGCGCGCGAGTTTCACGCTTTCGAGCCAGCTCGAATGTCCCCAGCCTTTTCGCGACGATGCCAATTGTTCCGGCGAACATTGCGCGTCATTGATGAGAACGTCGGCGCCGGAGGCAAGTTGCCTCAGATTTTCGTCGAACTCCGGCACGCCGGGCTCGTTGTCCGTCGCGTAAACAACTGTCCCTGCCGAAGTTTCAAAGCGATATCCGAGACAGCCCTGCGGATGATTCAGCCATCGCGCGATCACTTTTGTGCCGTTGATGTCGAATTGTTCGCCGCTGGTGATCTCGGAAAAACTGCGTCCCGACGGCATCAGTGTGAGGTCTACCGGGAAATACGGGCGTGCGAGCTGCGCTTCGAGCACTTGCCGCAAGCTATCGCGTCCCAGATACTTCGATTGGAAACTGTAAAAGTGAAAATCGTTTTGCGGCGCATAGAACGGCCGGAAAAACGGAATACCTTGAATGTGATCCCAATGATAATGCGTCACGAAGACGTGAGCCTGAATTGGGTGATCGCCTTCGCTGTTCGCCCACTGGTTGCCGAGCGTACGCAGGCCGGTCCCGCAATCGAGAATAAAGCGCGTTCCATCGGGTGCGATCAGGTCGAGACAGGGCGTATTTCCGCCGTAGCGCCACATTCCGCGATCCAACGTCGGAATGGAACCGCGTACCCCCCAGAAGTGGAGCTTCGCGCAGTTTGTATGCATGGAAGGGGTTTTAAATGGAGTCCCTGCTCCGAAAATTCCCGCCCCCGCTACGGTAAAAACAGATTAGGGTTGACGCTAGGCGAAGTCAAACACGATGTTCCGCGACGTGTCGAGGTGGTGAGCTTGGCGGGTGTTGTGAGGGATCCAGCAATGCGCGCTTCGGAAACTTGTACGCAGCCGCTTAGGCACGGGTAGAATTTCGTTATGCATTTCCACGCTCATAGTCACGGCGAAGGCCATTCACACAGTTACGGAGCGGGGTCGACCGGCGTTCTCGGCGGTGCGATGTTTGCGACGCTGGCGCTGGTGGTCGTCGAGTTTGCCGCGGGTACGCTGGGCCACTCGATCGCGCTCGTCAGCGATGGCGTTCACAACCTGACCGATCTACCGACAATTTTGATTTCGTGGACAGCTGCTCGATGGGCTGTGCGGCCGCCAACTCCGGAAAAAACCTACGGATACCAGCGCGCAGGAGTGCTTGCGGCGTTCGTCAACGCAATCCTTTTAGTCCTAGTGGCTCTTTACATCCTTTTCGAATCCTATGAGCGACTGCTGCGGCCAGTTGCCGTGCGCACAGGACTGATGATTGTAGTCGCAGTGTTCGCGCTTGTCGTAAACGGCGGCATCACGCTCGGGTTAGTGCGCGGACGAAAAGACCTGAACCTGCGCAGCATACTGATCCACAATTTTGGTGACGCGCTTTCGAATGTGGCAATTATTGTGGGCGCGCTGGCGATCCGATGGTCGGGCGTGACTTGGGTCGATCCGGTCATCGGAATCGCGATTGGCCTGATGGTTTTGTGGAGCGCGGTGGGAATTTTGCGTGAGAGCACGCATATTTTGCTGGAAGGTTTGCCGCGAAATCTCCAACTCGAGAACGTCGCGCGCGCGATTCTTGAAGTGCAGAACGTGGAGGAAGTTCACGACATTCACATCTGGACGATTGGCGCGGAATTACAAGCCCTCTCGTGCCACGTGCGCATTCCCGACATGCACATGGAAGAGAGCGAAAAAATCCTTGAGGCGATTTGCGCACGCCTATCCGAACAGTTTCGTATCACCCATACAACGATTCAGTTTGAACGCGCTGGATTGCCGCAGGAAGCAGGCTACTTTATGCCCGATCCGATTCGACCAGCGGGTCGCAAACTATAGCGAGAGATGCAACGGAGTGCCGTGGTCTTGGTTGAGCTGTTCCGTTGCCGAAACGTCAAGATCGCCGGCGGCGAATGAATCGCGCTTGCCATCTTTGGTGATGTAGACGATCCGATTGTTCTGGCGCGTGAACCCGATGGTTTTTATTTTTTCGCCATTGTGCAGTACGAGCGTAAATGGGCCAACATCAGGTAGCGAAGTTTGCGTTTCGGTGGGCGCGGTTTCCTGGGAAGACGTGCTCGCCGCATTGCTCGCCGGAGCCGGTTGCTGCAAAACGATGACTTGCGGTTGTTGCTGCTGTTCTTCTTCGACGGCTGGTTCAGAATATCCGCCCCAGAGCGGAATGAAACCACCGGCAACTGCTGGAGTGCTTCGCGCCAATTGTTCGGCCAATGCGATATCTTGCTGTGTGACGGGATCGATAAACGCTTTTTCTCCGAGGTTGCCTTGCAGCGCTGCCTGATGCGTGAAATCAAAACCGAATCCCGGCGCGCCGTTATTAAGAAGCTGATTCAGATCGAAGGAAGTTGATCCGGGGAAAATGAAGCCGTTCGTTCCATTCGGGAAGACGGCGATGTTGGGAGTTGGTGTTATTTGCGAAGACGATGATCCCGTGCGCTGCGTCACGGGAGCGACGGGCAAGCGGATGATCCGCGGCTGCGTAACCGTCGAAGTGCGAGCGGGAGCAACGGCGACGCCGCTTGGATGCGCCATTTGAACGGGGAATCGCACAGGCCTTGCGGGCGCAACTCTGGTTTGAGCCGATGTGGCGATGGGAATTGTAAGCAGTCCGACGACGAGGCAAGCAAGTTTCGCCTGGCGAATCATGGTGACCTCCTGGCGTTTTGTGCGCCCAACATCCCTATAAAAATTGATGCCTTTGCGCGAGAGCCGGTTGCAATCATTTTACCGCAATCGGACGAGCGCGAAGAGGCTCAACGCATGCATCTTTCCATGTAGGGTTACTTTGCAAAGCTGAAATTTCGCAACAAACTGGGCAGCTGTGGTGTCTAACTGTGGGATGTACCGGAGATAAGAGGTTGGATTGTGACCTTATCTCTGCGGTTGCTTTGCGGAGTCGTTTGGATGTGCTATAACCTTTGGGCCGATGGGGTCGGAAGAGGCACGGGAAACGGCAGCAGGCGCCGCAGCAGAATCGTGTCCAGCTTCTTTTCGCGACTTGATTTCCCGTACGTCGAGCGCTTCAGCATACTGCCCACTGTGTTATCGTGCGCTGGAGCAGCATCGTTGCAAGCTGATCTGTAAATCTTGCGGCTACTATATGTCCTGTTCGGATTATTACTAAGATTTGGAGAGCGGAATCCGCGAAAGCTGAAATCGAGTTTGCCAGGAGGCGAATAACGTGGCGTTGAGAATGACGGAACGAGAAGTGAGCGGGGTCACGGTGGTGGACCTAGATGGAAGAATCGTCTTGGGAGAGGAGAGCAACTCCTTCCGGGAACGAGTGAAAGGCCTGCTGGCCAGCAACCACAAGAAAATCGTGTTGAACATGTCGAATGTGACGTACATCGACAGCGCTGGCTTGGGCACGCTGGTGGCGACATTCCACAGTGCGCGTTCGCAAGGCGGCACCCTGAAACTTTGCAATCTGGGATCGAAGTTCAAGGAAGTGCTGCAGGTGACGAAGCTCATGACAGTGTTTGACGTGTACGACAACGAGGCGGCGGCCGTACAGAGCTTCAACAAGTAGCGTCGGTAGTTCAATTGTGTTGGTTTGGCTTTGAGAGCCGGCGGTCAAAGCCAAGCCTAACGGCCAGCGGCGCATATCTTGCCGCGAGCCTTTCCTCTTGCTAAAATCCACGAAGAGGCCCGTCCCCCTCCCCAAGGTGCAGTGTGAGTGCCATCCGGGATTTGTTGAGCGAAAATACTGATTCCAATCGAGCGGAAGAAGTGCGTACAGGCGCAGGCGAGCGCAGGCGCAGTCCGCGGACTAGCGTGTATGTACCTGTCTTCATCTACGGTTACACAGCACCAGATGAACCGTTCCACGAAGAGACAAATGCGCTGCAAGTGAATGCCAATGGCGGTCTGCTGCGCATAGGCGCGGATGTCCATTTCGGGCAGAAACTCCTGGTCATGAATCGAGTGACGAAAGAAGAGCAGGAATGCTACGTGGTGACGCTAAAGAAACGACCGCAGCACGCATATCGTCATGTGGGCGTAGCATTGGCGAAACGCGCGCCGGAATTTTGGGGGCTTCAAAAGTAAACAGCGCTTTCCCACCGCAAGACTCGTTGGACGTCAATTCCAGTTAGTTTTTCGTCAGAGGCAAACGAAGGCGCGCTTCGCAGCCGCGTCCTGAGGCGACGTTTTCCAAGCTGAGGCTGCCGCCGTGTGCTTCGGCGATTTGGCGGCTGAGCACGAGGCCAATTCCTGAGCCGCCCGGCTTGGTGGTGAAGAACGGGACGAAGAGATTTGCGGCACTGGGAATTCCGGGGCCTTCGTCGCGGATCCAAACCTCCAGAGAACCATTCATGGTATTCCATCCTACGCACACACCGCCGCCTGTTTCGCTGGCTGCATCGACAGCGTTCTTGACGAGATTGATGAGGACCTGATCGAGCTGGTCTGGATCGGCCTGAATCGTCAGTTCGGGGCCAGCCTTCACAGGGATGCGCATGCGCGGATCCAGACTGGCGGCGCGCTCCACCCATGTCGCGACTTGCATAGGTTGAAACTGCGGGGCGGGAAGGCGCGCGAGGCGGGCGTAGGCGTTCATGAAACGCGCGAGGCCGTCGGTGCGATTGGCGATGACGGCAAGGCCGCGGCTCATGTCATCTTCCCAATCGGCAGGGCGTTGCGCGCGCGCCATCATCCCAGAAAGGCTTTCCGCGACGGATTTGATGGGAGCGAGAGAATTATTCAGCTCATGGCCGATGACGCGAATCAACCGTTGCCATGCGAGACGCTCCTCTTCGCGAAGGGCCTGGCTCAAATCGGAAATGAGGATGAGCTGATGAGGTTTGCCGCCTTCGCGGAAACTGCCGCGATGAATTTCCCAGCGGCCCATTTTGCCGGGGAAGGCGATTTGCGCCACGTGCGGCGTCTCCACAGTCAAGCAGAATTGCACGCCGAGTTCTTCTGCAGTGCGGCCGAGAGCGCGCTCTGCGGGGCGATTTAAAATCCGTTCACCAGCGCGATTGATAAGGCGCAAGCGATCGGATGAGTCGAAGGCAAAAACGGCGATGTCGATTTCCTCGACGACCTTGCGCAGGAGCGCGGTAGCTTCGAGCGCGCCGAGACGCTGGCGGCGCAAAGTTTCACCAAGGGCGTTGACTTCGCGCATGACCTCACCGAGGGCGTCCTCGTTTTTAGCGCCGCGAGCGCGAATGGAGAAGTCGCCTTCGTGAAGGGCGGCGAGCATGTTGGAAAGGGTGCGGAGCGGAAACGTAATGCGGCTCTGCGCGCTGAAGGCGAAGCCGAGCCAAGCTACGACGATGAGGATGGTTAGCGTCCATGAGGTCTTTGGATCGTGCTGGCCGGTCCAGAGAAGAATCAGCGCCGTAGCTGATCCGAGCAGCCCCGCGAGCAGGGCGCGGATGAGGATGCGGCGTTCGTAAGCAAGAGGCTTCACAACCCGTACTTTTGCAACCGTCTGTAAAGGGCGCTGCGGCTGAGTCCAAGAGTTTTGCTGGCATGGCTGACGTTGCCGCCGTAGCGGCCCATCGCTTTTTGGATCAACGCGCGCTCGACATCTTCCAAACTCATATCTTCAATCCGCAAATTTCCCTCGCGAACCGGCCGCAAGCCGAGATCGCTGGCGCGCACCTCCGACCCTTCTGCGAGTAAGACCGCGCGCTCGATGGAGTGGTCCAATTCGCGAACGTTGCCGGGCCAGGGGTGATCGAGCAAGAGCTTCATCGCAGTGGCCTCAAAGCCGGTGAGATTCTTGCGATAGCGCTGAGCGGACTGGCGCAGAAAGTGAAGAGCGAGAAGAGGAACGTCTTCCTTGCGTTCGCGCAGCGGCGGCAGGTGGATCTCGATCGTGTTGAGTCGGAAGAGCAAATCCTCGCGGAAACGGCCGGCTTCGACTTCGGTTTGGATGATGGCGTTGGTGGCCGAGAGGATGCGCACGTCGACGCGACGCGTGGTGGAGGAGCCGACGCGTTCGAGCTCGCCTGTTTCGAGAGCGCGTAAAAGTTTAGCTTGCAGGTTCATGGGCACGTTGGCGATTTCGTCAAGGAAAAGCGTGCCGCCTTCGGCGAGTTCGAAGCGGCCGACGCGGTCTGTCTTGGCGTCGGTGAATGCGCCCTTCACGTGGCCGAAAAGTTCGCTCTCGAAGACGCCCTCGGGCAGTCCGCCAGCGTTTACGATGACGAAGGGCTTTCCGGCGCGAGGGGAAAGGGCCTGAAGCGTCCTGGCAATAACTTCTTTACCGGTGCCGTGCTCGCCGGTGATGAGGACGTTGGCGTCGGAAGGACCAACGCGGGCAATCAAGTCCATCACGGGACGCATCGCGGCAGAGTCAGCGATCAACATCGGCCGGCCGTCGGCGCGCAGGAGGCGATTTTCCGCTTCAAGGCGCACGCTCTGGCGAATCGCGTGGGCGAGTTCGATTTGCGTGCGAAGAATGGCGAGAAGGCGCGCGTTCTCCCAGGGCTTTTGAATGAAGTCCTTCGCGCCTCTGCGCATCGCTTCGACGGCCAGATTCAAGCTGCCCCACGCGGTCATGACGATCACGGGCAGGCTGCCGTCGCGGGTGCGAATCTCGGTAAGGAGGTCGAGGCCCTCCTGACCGGACGTGGTGTCGCGCGCGTAGTTGAGGTCCATCAAAATGGCGTCGAATTCCTTCGTGTCGAGGGCGGCGAGCAATGCGGCAGGCGATGCGACGGCGTCGATGTCGAAGCCTTCGCCTTTCAAAAGCAGGCGAAGAGCTTCGCGAACATCCGGCTGATCATCGGCTACGAGAATGCGCCAGCGGTATGAATTGTTTCCGGTCATTGAGAACTAGCCCCTTATGATTGCTACAAGATTTTTTGTTTCTATCATTCGTATCGCAAAGCGATTAGCGGATCGACTCGCGCGGCTCGGCGCGCAGGAATGTAACACGCGAGAAAGGCGACCACACGGAGCAGGAAGAAAACGCCGGTGAGCACCAACGGGTCGGTTGGCTTAACGCCGTAAAGTTGGGATGCGAGCAGGCGCGTAGTGCCCAGCGCTCCGAGGATGCCGAGCGCGAGACCGATGGCGGCAAGCGTCATGCCCTGGCGCACGACCATGCGAAGAACATCACCCGGGCGCGCGCCCAAGGCCATCCGAATGCCGATTTCGTGCGTTCGCTGGGCGATGGAATAGGACATTGAGCCGTAGATTCCGATGGCCGCGAGAATCAGCGCTAGGCTGGCGAAGATGCTCATCAAGACCATGGAGAATTCTTGGAAGGCGAGAGACGTAGAGAGGATTTGTTCCATAGACTGGATGTGGCCAATGGGCAAGTCGGGATCGGCATTGTGCACGGCCGCTTCAACGGCGTGACCTAAGGTGAGAGGTGGTTGAGCCGTACGCACGACGACGGAAACCGGAAACCAGGCTTGGAATCCTTGAATGTTCCCAGCATCTTGCGCCACGGGAATAAAAAAAGTGGCCGGCGCAGGCTGGCCGATGTCTGTTTTCACATCTCCGACCACGCCAACGATTCGGAGCGCCTCGTTTCCGCCTTGGCTCAAGTTCTGACCGATGGGATTGGTATGCGGGAATTTCTCGCGGACAAATTCCTGGTTAATGAGCGCTACCTTTGCGGCGTCAGATGAGTCGGCATCGGAAAACAGCCGGCCCTGCAAGAGGGGAATTCCGAGAGTGCGGAAATAATCCGGACTGATGGAACGAAAATCGGCGGAAATGCCTTGCGATTCACTTTCGGATGCGAGCCAGACGAATTCATTGCCGCCGAAGTCGAGCGGCAACCCCGCACCCACAACGGCGGCGCTTTGCACACCGGGAACGGACTGCACTTTGCTCAGAATGCCCTGATAGAAACGCGATATCTCGGCCGACCTGGAATTTTCCTGCGCAATCGTGGCCTTTGGAGGCAAAGGAGTGAATTCTTGTCCAGTGGTCCAAGTTTGGAGGGCAAGAATCGGCTTCGGATCGAAGCCTGGATTGGTGTGGAGCAAATTAGCGAACGTTTCGATGAGGAGCGCGGCACCAGCGAGGAGCACGAGAGAAAGCGCAATTTCCGCGACAGCCAGAGCGCTTCGCATGCGACGGCGAGCAGATCCCGCGGTGGCGTGTCCGACACTTTCCTTGAGAGAAGAGTTGAGGTCAGCTTTTGAAGTTTGGAACGCTGGTGCGAGGCCAAAGAGAATTCCGGTCACAAACGAGGCGATCAGAGTGAATGCGAGAGCCCAACTGTCGAGAGAGATATCACTCGTGCGCGGCAAGTCCGTGGGTGCAATGGTCAGGAGTAAATGCAAGCCCCAATTGGCAAAGAGCAATCCCAACGCGCCGCCGAGAAGCGCGAGCAGAAGACTTTCAGTCAGCAACTGGCGAAAGAGACGCGAGCGACTGGCGCCCAGCGCCGTGCGCACAGCGATTTCTTTTGTGCGAGACGAGGCGCGGGACATCAAGAGGTTTGCAACGTTGACGCAAGCGATCAAGAGCACGAACCCGATGGCGCCGAATAGAACGAAGAGAGGGGTGCGGTAGGTGAGGGAAAGCATCATACGAATCGGTTGAGCGCTAAAGGATGCGTGCGCATCGGCAGAGAATCTTTGTAAGGGAAATTGCTTCACGAAATCGGCCATGGCGATGCCGAGGTACGCATCGGCCTGCTCGCTCGTAGTGTCAGGCTTCAGGCGGGCGATGACGGTGTAGTTGATTCCGCCACCGATAGAGTTGGCAACTTGGCCGATGGTTGTCCACAGGTCGATAGAGGTATCGGAATTCCCGCGCAGGCCAAGGTTCTGAAAACCAGAAGGCATGACGCCGACGACAATGAAGGATTTACCGTCGAGGGAAATGGATTTGCCGAGGATGCTCGGGTCGCCTCCAAACTGGGACTTCCATAGGCCGTAGCCGAGAATGGCCACGTCGGGACCGCTGAGACTGTCCTCGTCTTGCGTAAACTCGCGTCCCAGCATCGGCGGCACGCCCATCACGCGGAAATAGTCCTTCGACACGCGCAAGGCGCGAACGCGCAACGGCTGGCTGCCGCTGGAAAGATTGAAACCGACACCGGTGGTTGCTGCGACATAAGCGAAGGGCACGCTGTGCTTCGTCCAGAAGTTGAATTCGCGCGCGTTGAAACCTGAGTAATCGAGCTGGCCGTTATAGCTGATGGAAATCTGGGTGATCCGGTCGGGCTGCGGGTACGGCAGGGGACGCAGAAGAACGCCATAGACGACGCTGAACATGGCGGTGTTGGCGCCGATGCCCAAGGCCAGAGTGAGGATGACGATTGCCGCGAATGCCGGCTGTTTCGCGATGATCCGCAGGCTGTAGCGAATGTCTTGCCATAGATCTCTCATGTAGGCGTCTCCCTGCGGATTTGCGGGCACGTCGTTTGCCGCACAGTCGAAGATGGATGAACAAGCAAATGCCTTATTTTGATAGGTTAACACAGGTTAGGATTGGGTGCGCGGTGTTAGGGTGTTCGATATCGGACAGTCGCGTGGCTAGAATGAACAGGCCGGATTCCGACGACACCTTATTCGTGGCGAAGGCACGTAAGCGGGTCGACGCGTGTTGCGCGACGAGCAGGGACATAAGAGGCCGCAAGCGCCACTCCTCCGAGGATCAGCAGAGCGACGACCGATGAGGGGATGTCGACGGATTTGACCCCAAACAAGAATCCCGCGAGTACGGTCGTGAGCGCGTACGCTCCGCCGATGCCGAGCACCATGCCTATCAGAGTCAAGCGAGCACCTCGGAGGACAATCAAACGAATGACGTCGCGCGACTGAGCGCCGAGGGCGATGCGAACGCCTATCTCATGTGTGCGTTGCTGCACGCCACAGGAAATGACGCCGTAGATTCCGATGGCAGCGAGCACCAGAGCCAAGGCTGCAAAAGAAGTCAGGAGCTTGGCGTTCAGCGCTTGTGTGATTACCGACGCGGAGAGCAGCTCCTCCATTGTGGCTACGTCCGTGACCGGCTGGTTTTTATCCAATGAAAAAACGACTTGCCGCGCGGGTTCGGCCATTGAAGCAGGCGGGACAGTAGTGCGCAGAGCAATGCGCATGATTCGCGACGGTGCTTGCATGTAGGACAGATACAGTTCTCCCTGCTTCACATTACCGAATCTATGATCTTTCAAATCGCTGACGATGCCGACGATCATGAAAGATTGATTGCCGACGGCAGGCCAGTAAGGAGCGGAATTCGATTGGGAAAGATGGACGCGTTCGCCAAGCGGATTCTCGTTTGGCCAGTACCGTTGTTTGAGCGCCTGATTAATGATGGCGACGCTGAGAGAATTGGGCGTATCGGAGTCGCTGAAGTAGCGTCCGCTCAGGAGAGGGATTTGCATGGTCTGAAAATAATGATCGTCGATAACGCGGTAATGCGCGACGAATTCTGTTTTGGGCGGGGGCGCAGGGCGGCCTTCGATAACAAAGCTTGTGAAGTCGGACCATCCCGTGAGGGGTAAGAAGTTAATGGCTCCGACGGACTCCACGCCGGGAAGATGGCGCATTCTTTGCATGGCCTGATCAAAGAAGTTGCTAGCCTGAATGGGCGCCGGGTACTTGGAATCAGGCAGCCACACTTGGAACGAGAGAACGTTCTGTGGGTTGAATCCCAAGCTTTCGTTCATGATGGCACGGAAACTTCGTATCAAAGTGCCCGCGCCAATGAGAAGGACCAAAGAAAGCGCCACCTCGACAACGACTAGAACGTCTCGAGTGATGCGGCTGTGGCGTCCGCCGGTCGAGCCCCTGCCGCCTTCTTTGAGCGATTCGGTCAAGTCGGGCTTTGAGAATTGGAGGGCTGGAGCAAGACCAAAAATGATTCCGGTCAAAACGGCAATCAGAACCGTGAACTCCAGTACCTCTCGGTTGAGACCGATCCAACTCTCATGGGGAAATCCGGGCGGAATTAGAAGGGGCATCAAGTGAAAGAGGCCATAGGCAATAAGCAGACCGAGCGCACCGCCGAGCAATCCAAGGAGAGTCGTTTCCGTGAGGAGCTGCCGAACCAGCCGCGAACGCCGCGCACCCAACGCGGTGCGAATCGCGATTTCCTGCTGGCGCGATGCGGAACGGGAAAGCATTAAGTTCGCCACATTGGCACAGGCGATCAGCAAAACTAAGCCGACAACCGCAAGGAGCACAAGAAGAGGGTCGCCCGTTCCTCCGTATAAATCGTTGTGCATGGAAACGACATTGGTGCCTGTACCCTGATTTGTGGCCGGAAATGCCGCTGATAGGCGCTGCGCGATAGCGCTCATGTCGGCATTGGCTTGAGGTAGATCGACGCCGTCCTTCAGCCTTCCAAATACGATGAGCGAGGGGTTGTCGCGGCGAATATCGCTGGGCGCGAAGGACAAGGGCATCCATAGATCCAGCGGCTGGTTGTATCCCCAAAAATCGAAGCCAGCGGGCAGAACGCCAACAATGGTATATGGCTTGCCATCGATAGTGACGCTGGTGTTGAGAACGTTGGGATCCGCGTCAAAATTCTGGACCCAAAGCTTGTGGCTCAGAATCACCACATCGCCGTGACCGTACTGCTCTTCACTCGGAAGAAAGTCACGCCCGAGGACAGGTTTGACTCCGAGCATGGGAAAAAAACCGGGGGAGACGTGTACACCCGGGAGTTGCTGGGGATCGCCCTTGCCTGTCAGATTGAAAAACCATTGCTGGAAGGCAGCGATACCCTGGAAAGAATGATTCTGCGAGCGCCAATCGAGAAAATCGGCAGGCGGCGCAGTACCGTGGGTGAGCTTGCGATTGTTGTCGGTTTCCCAAATGATGACAAGCTGCTCGGAGTGCGGATATGGCATGGGGCGAAGGAACAAAGCGTCGACAACACCGAAGATGGCTGTGTTGGCGCCGATGCCCAAGCCAAGAGTGAGAACGGCAAACAGCGTGAACGCCGGAGTCTTGCGGAGCGTGCGGGCACTATACAGTAAGTCCTGCCACAATTTCCTCATCGGCGTTTGCTGCAACCGCTACGAGCATGCGTGAGATGCTTTTGAGAGGGAACGCGGTGCAGGGAATGTTATACATCATTGCCGTTACCGTTTCACTACCGATATTGCGAGCAGCGGGGAGGCGATGAATTGTCATACTGAGAGGCAAAGTACCAAGCCGATCTGGCGAGCGACTATCCGACAGCGAGAACGATCAGCGTCGCGTCGTCCTGAAATTTATCACCGCTGAACTGGGCGACGCGAGCGAGCACTGAGGTCTGGATCTTCGCGGCGCTGAGAGCGCGGCTGTCTTGAAGAACGTCAAGCAGACGTTGCTCGCCAAACTCTTCACCAGCAGCGTCGGAAGCTTCGGTAATGCCATCCGTGAAAAGAATCAGGCGATCTCCCTCGGCAAGATCAATGGTGGCTTGCTCGTAGTCTTCGCGTCCGGAAATTCCCATTGCAAGACCGCCACAGCCGAGGCGAGAGATCGCTCCGTCGCGATTGAGAAGAATCGGCGCGTTATGACCTGCATTTGTGTAAACGATGCGGCGCGATTGCGCGTCGAATATTGCATAGAAGAAAGTGATGAAACGATCCGAAGCGGTGTTGCTGCGGATGAATCGATTGACACGCTCGGTCAATGCGGCGGGCTGGAGATCCTGCGCGGCGAGGCTGCGCACGGTGGCCTGCAAGTTGGACATAAGCAGTGCCGCGGCGATGCCTTTGCCAGCGACGTCTGCAATACAAATGGCGAAGTGAGTCGCATCGAGCTGCAACACGTCGAAATAGTCGCCGCCGATGCCGTGGATGGGAAGCCACGCACCGGAAAACTCGCAGCCGGGTATCTGAGGAATTTCCTTGGGCAAGAAGCCGAGCTGAGTGCGCTCCGCTTCCTCCCATTGACCTCCCTGAGCGAGATCACGCGCCTCGTTTTCGACCTGGCGTTGCCGCGCTTTGCGTGCGCGCTGGCCGTTTTCGATTTCCGTGCGCACCGTGCGCAAAAGACGCCCGTTGTCCCAAGGCTTGAGGACAAAGTCGCGCACACCCTCGCGCATGATTTCGACAGCGAGCTCGACGCTTCCCCAGGCGGTCATGGCAACGACAGGAAGAAGCGGGTCGCGTTCGTGTATCTGAGAAAGCAGGTCGAGACCTTCGCGTCCCGAAGTTGTGTCGCGTGCATAGTTCAGATCCATGAGCACGAGGTCGAAGGCACGGCGCGACAAAGCCTCCAAGAGGGAAGCGGGAGAATTGACCAGCTCGAGTTCGTAGCCCTCTCCTTTGAGCAGAAGACGAAGAGCTTCGAGGACGTCTGTTTGATCGTCGGCAATCAAGACGTGCAAACCGGAAGATGCCGGTCTTGAAGCAGAACCGGCGACCAAGTTTGATTCAGACGGCGCTGCGCATTGCCAGACCAAGCTTCTCTCCTTCGTTGCGAAACAGGGCAGCTATGAAGCCACTCTGCATCAAGAGATAAGCGGCTTGCAATAAATAACTTAAGTGGCTACAAGTGGAGTTTGCGGGGCTATCTACGCTCGCTTGCGGGACTTGGCTGTCGCATTTTCGGACAGTCAGGCTTTTGTAGCTTGAGCGCTGCCTTCGACGATCCAGCCGTCTGCAAGCTGGATTACGCGATTTCCGTATGCAGCCCAGGCCTCATTGTGAGTGACCTGGATGATCGTGGTGCCTTCATCGTTGAGCTTCTTCAGGAGGTCCATAATCATTTTCCCCTGGCTCGAGTGCAAGCTGCCGGTGGGTTCGTCGGCAAGGATGAGTTTGGGATTGCCGATTACTGCGCGCGCGACGGCGACGAGCTGCTGCTGTCCGCCGGAAAGTTGGTTGGGATAAAGTGCTTTCTTTCCGACGATTTGGAAACGATCAAGAATGTCTGCGACCATGCCGTCGCGTTCCGACTTTTTGATGTCTCGATAGGAGAGAGGCAGGTCGAGATTTTCGGCAACCGTGAGATTGTCGAGCAAGTGATACTGCTGGAAAACGAAGCCGATATATTTCTTGTGCAGTTCAACACGGCGGCGGTTGTCGAGTTTATGAACTTCATGATCGGCGAAATAGAACTGACCTTTCCAAGAACCGTCAAGCATTCCGATGATGCCCATTAACGTGGATTTGCCCGCGCCGGACGGGCCCATGATGGTGATGAATTCTCCTTGGCGCACATCGAAATTAATGCGGCGCAGAACCCAGGTTTTGCCTGCGCCTGATTCATAGAATTTCTCGACGTCCAACATTCGAATCACGTTCGTCTCCAGAGAAAGCAAAAAGCGATCTTACTGTTTAAGGACGCCAAGCAAAAACTTGGCATCCAGCTATGGATGTCCTTGTCCTTGCGGCGGCGCGAATTTCGAATCATCGACCGGCGCGTTGTCCTTCACATCCTTGACCACAAAGGTCTCGGTTTGGCCGTTGGTATACCAAGTGATCTTGTACGGAATGTTGACGCCGTTTGTCGGCCGGAAATCCGAGTAATCGGCTTCAATCGGCAGCACGCCAAAAATCGTGCGATCACGAATCATGCGACGCACGAGAAGGCCGGACTGCTGGTCGAAGAAAAGAAATTCAATGACTCCGTCGGGCGCTGTAGCTTGCACGGCGTAAGTCATGGTGTCGCCGATTTTTGCCTGGCCGCGGACGCGCTTGGCAGTGTAGCTCTGCAGGGCGGCGATGGGATTCATTTGAGCTTCGCGGCTAAGAACAATGGCGTCAAAGCCGCTGGCTTCGAAGCTGCCGCGATTCGTGGTGATCCAGGCATGATTGCCATCGGTAAAGGTGGTCACGTTTCCTTGCGGCGTAGTAATGACAGAATACATTTCTCCGGGGGCTTTCTGATAGGCCTGGATCGAAGTTGTTTGTCCGTCCCGGGTTTCGTCGAGTTGAATGACACGCGTGTTGATTTTGTTCAGCGCGTCAGCACCGCCCTTCGCCTGCGCGAATTTGGCCAGAATGGCGTCAACAGTGGGAGCGCCTTGTGCGAGCGGCGAGAATTGGGGTTCCACAGCTTCTGCTGGAAGTGCGGGAGCGCCCATCGGCTCTTCGTGTCCCTGATGGCAGGTGAAGCAACTGACTTGGGGACGGCCGCCGAAATTATTGTTGTTGATGGCGAACATCATGGTCATCATTTTGCGAGCGGTTTGCTTCTCCGGCTTGTCGTCGGAAGCGAAATTATCCTGCACGTGGCAGAAATCGCATTTCACGCCAAGGGCGTCGGTGATGTAACGCATTCCGGGAATGAGCTGGGATGCGGGGACATCCTTGAGGACTTGAATGTTCTTGAACTGCTGCGCGGCGGTTTTTTCGCCCGGCGCGGCGGGCTGTGGCTGGGACTGCGACTGTTGGGCTTGCGCGCCGAGACTTACGGAAAGAATCAATGTCGCCGCTGCGGCCAGCAACGTGGGGTGGATCAAAACTCGTAGTTTCGCGGTAGTTCGCGTCCTGTCGAATCCCTGAAAAAGCTCGAACATCTGGTCCTCCCGGAAGTCACGATACGTAGAGCTCACCTGCACACACGCCATCAAATGGCGCGGATCGTTCAGGCTCACCGATTTTACGCGAGTTCTTGTTTTTCGCGTGCAGATTTCTGTCGGACTCTCTATTCGTAGCGCAGGGCCTCCGTTGGGTCGAGCCGCATAGCGCGGCGCGCGGGAATATAGGAAGCAAGGAGCGCAACGGCAGCCAAGATGACGGCAACGACCAAGAACGTCAAGGGATCGGTAGCTGTCACCCCAAAAAGCAGGCTTGAAATCAATCGTGTAGCGGCGAAAGACAGCGCGGCACCAATCAGGAGTCCAATTGCCGCGAGGCGCGCCCCTTCGCCCAAAACCAAGCGCAGGACATCGCTCCTTTGCGCGCCGAGCGCTAAGCGAATTCCAATTTCTTGTGTGCGACGCGTGACGGATTGCGCGACGAGTCCATAAATGCCAACTGCCGCCAGCAACAACGCGGCGCCTGCGAAAACTCCGGCTAGCAAGAGCAAGAATCGGCGCTGCGCCATCCAGCCACCGAGAGACTGTGCGAAAGTGGAGAATTCGAGCGAAACAGTGGGATCCATCTGGCGGAAGATTGAGCGGACGGAGGGGATAATTGCGCTGGGCGGGAGCGTCGTGCGAAAAACAATCGCGGGGGATGAGTTGGGAGCCAAGCCGCGCTGGCGATAGTCGACGAAGATCACAGACGTGGCTGGCTGATCCAGGCCGTCGGCGCGAATGTTGCCGACAACACCGACAATCGTCAGGGGCTTCATGATTCCATCCATGTTGCCGAAGAAAATCTGCTGGCCAATGGGGCTCGAGTGCGGCCACCTATTGCGCGCCAGATTTTCCGTAATCAGTGCGACGTGGGAAGCTTCGGGGCCGTCCTGACTATTAAACATCCGGCCCTGAAGGAGCGGGATCCCGGAGGCCTGGAAAAATCCAGCGCTGGCGACGGCATAGTCGGCCGAGCCGGTCTGATTTGGATCCAGCCACATAGGCCGCATCGCATCGATACTTGAGGGCAGGGGACGGCCGTTCAGGAGCACAAAAAGTCCGTCGGGAAATCCGTCTGCGTCGGCGATAGGAAGTGCGCCAGTAATGCCCGCAGAGGCCACGCCGGGAATGGCCCGCACACGCGCCAGGGCATCATCAACAAACTGAGCTTGCCGGGCGATATCCGCGGGCGTTATCTCGAAGCCTTGCTTGAGTGGGAACGAGAATTTCATGACCAGCAAATCCTGTTCATTGAAGCCAGGACTCACCGAAATCAAACGTATGAAACTGCGGCCCAGGAGGCCCGCACCCACCAGCAGCATCAATGTGGCGGCGATTTCTGCAATCACAAGAACACTGCGAGCTTTTTGACCGCCCCCACTAAAGCTGCGCGAACCGGCGCTTAACGATTCGCTAAGATCTACTTCGCCCGCGCGCCATGCGGCGAATAAGCCGAGCCCCGCCGCAACCAGCAAAGTAGCAATCAAGGTGAACAAAAGCACGGCACCACTGATTGCGATTCCTTGCTGCTGGGGAAGGCTTGACGGGAGAATGGCGGGAAGCAGACTTGTCGTCCACAACGCGAGCAAGGCGCCGAGCACGCCGCCCGCAACGGCAAGCGCCAAAGATTCCGCTAACAATTGCTGAACAAGCCGCCCTCGCCCTGCGCCTAACGCGGCACGCACGGCCAATTCTTTTCGCCGAGCAGAAGTTCGCGCCAGCAGCAGCCCGGCGACGTTCGCGCAGGCAACGAGAAACAACACGCTGACAGCGGCAAAAAGCGTAAGCAGCGCCGATCGGACGGGTCCAACGAGCTCATCCGCGAGCGGAGTTACAACGGCGTCGGACAAAAAGTAGTCAGGATTCTCCGTTTTGCCGAATTGGGTATGGATGCGTTTGGCAATTGTGCTCAAATCTGCCTGAGCTTGCTCCAAAGTTACGCCCGGGCGAAGCCGCGCGATGCCCTCTCCATTATGCGAGTCGCGACTCGTCTGCCAGCCGAAACGCTCGTATGCAATCCAGGCGGAAACGTCTTCCGGAAAATTGAATCCTTGCGGCATTACTCCAATTACGGAGTAGCTCTGTTTGTCCACCGTCAAGTGCACAGCGGACAAATCATTTGTGCCGCCGAGGAAATCGCGCCAGTAGCCGTAGCTTACGATTACTGCGGGTGCACCGTGCTCGACAAGTTCAGCGGGCGCGAATTCGCGTCCCCGGAAAGGTTCGACACCCATCACTTTGAAGAAGTCCTGCGTGATGTAGCCGACATCCACGCGCACAGGCTCACTTCCGCCAGAAATCGATGCAGACCCAGAACTGAACGTGGCAAGGCCGACGAGTGTGCGGTTCTGTGAACGAAAATCCAGAAGGTTTGGGTCGGCCAGATGCGCTCGATGGCCGTGCGCTTCCTGCTCCCACACGGTGACAATCTGCTGAGGATTTGGATAGGGAAGCGGGCGAAGCAAGACGGCATCGATGACTGAGAAAATTGCTGTGGAAGCACCGATGCCGAGAGCCAGGGTGAGAATTGCCACAGCGGCAAAGCCCGGATTCTTGGTGAGAGTTCGGATGCCGAAGCGCAGGTCTTGTAAGAACATGTTCGGAACCTCCGAGTCGTGGGGACACACCCCGACCTAATGAAAGACAGCCGGGGTAAAATCCAAGGATTTCTTAAACTGCTTGAGTGTGAGCGCGCACTGTTTCCTCAACAATGCGACCGTCAAACAAGTGAATCGAACGATCTGCAACGCCCGCGAAACGTGGATCGTGCGTCACCATGCAAATCGTTGCGCCTTCACCATGCAGCTGACGCAGCAAGTCCATGACTGCCTCGCTGTTCTTGGAGTCCAAGTTTCCAGTCGGCTCGTCAGCCAGCAGAATGGACGGCTGGCCGACCAAGGCGCGAGCGACGGCAACGCGCTGTTGCTGACCGCCAGAGAGTTGCGAAGGATAGTGCTTCATGCGGTGCGCCATTCCCACGCGCTCCAGCACTTGCTGAACGCGCTGCTTGCGCTCCGCCGAGGCCATGCTCCGATAAGTCAGCGGCAGCTCGACGTTCTCGAAAACGGTGAGATCGCCGATCAGGTTGAACGCCTGGAAAATGAAA
>Ga0126371_10000042_pt1 | contig 85776 bp, 82 predicted proteins | sample PanSoiMetaPlot_4_FD_110145 | JGI IMG/M metagenome (GOLD analysis project Ga0126371, IMG submission 110145) | Tropical forest soil microbial communities from Panama - MetaG Plot_4 | ecosystem: Environmental > Terrestrial > Soil > Tropical forest > Bulk soil | place: Panama | collected 2016-02-17
AGATTGAATGCTGGTCAGGCTTCCGCAGACTTCACGATGTTCTTCGGTTCTGATCGCGACCTTATGTCGGCTACTACAAGCCGGATCTCCTCGAAGGTAATCTCGGCGGATAGAGCGTCTTTGATGGGCCTCAAGCGTTCCATCCCAACTTTGGCGCAGGCTGCTTCGATCTCGGTTACCTTCTGCTCCCCGATCCAACTGCGCTGAAACTGCACTTGCCTGGTCTCGATCATCTCTGCAACGAGCTGAACCACACTGCTCATCTGACGGCCGCGAATGGCCGCCACTTCCGCTAAGTTGTGGCCCCGGGCGAGCAGCCCCAGGGTCTCAGCGGCCGGCCTTGACCGTTTCTTCTGAGCTGTCTCCGAAGCCCGGGCACCCTGCTCAAATCTGCACAACGCCTCGAGTATCTGCTTGCCGTACATCTCGATCTTGCGTTCGCCGAAACCGTGGACGCTGCGAAACTCGGTTAAGTTCCTCGGACGAACACGGCACAAGGATTCGAGCGTCGAGTCATGCATTACGACGAATGCAGCGATTCCCTGCTGCCTGGCTGCGTTTCTCCGCCACTCACGAAGATAGTCGTATCGGTCATAGTCAATCTCGGAGTCCGATGTCGCTGACAGTCGCTGGGCACGTGCGCAGTCTGCAACCTGGACGTCGCCTGTATTCTGTTCCGAAAGAACATATCGCCTTCGCTTGGAAGCGGCTCCCGGCTGGGGGACTTTCAACCAATCTGGTTCGGCTCCACACACATCGCATGCGCCGCAAGTGTTCCATTTCGGAGTCTCGCCAAAATGCGAGCAAATCTGCAGGTGACGGCACTTTCCCGTTTCGACGAAACGGCGAATTTGGTGATATCGCTGCCACGAGCGCTCTTTTTCAGCCGGATCGCTGATCTGTTCGATGAAGTATGTCAATAAACCAACATCGCGAGCCTGCCACAAGAGCAGGCAATCGGCAGTGAGCCCATCGCGACCGGCACGGCCGGCTTCCTGGTAGTACTGTTCAACCGATTTCGGCAGCGCTAGATGAATTACTGCGCGCACCGACGCTTTGTTGATTCCGAGACCAAACGCGATCGTGCCAACCAGCACTCGCACTTCGTCGGACATCCAACGTTCCTGATTCTGTCGACGCGTCTCGCTATCCATTTTGCCGTGATAAGCGACCGCGGGAATTCCTTGCTCTTCTAGAAAATCAACTGTTTGTTCCACTCGATGTATGGTGGGGGCATAAACGATAACGTTGCTCCCCAGATATTGATGCAGCGCTCGCAGAAGCAACTCGTCCTGGCCGCCGTACTGCCACTGCTTCACCAGATAGCGGAGATTTGGACGATGAAAGCTGGCAATGTACTTGTCGGGACTACGGAGCCGGAGCTGCGCGATGATGTCGTGCCGCACCTGCCGCGTTGCGCTCGCCGTAAAGGCCGCAATCGGCAAGTCAGGGAAATGCTGGCGCAGCGCGCTAAGTTGACGATACTCCGGGCGAAACTCGTGCCCCCATTCGGAGATGCAGTGCGCCTCATCGATGGCAAAGAAAGAAATCGGGACATGCTTCAACCACTCGATCGTGTCCTTGCGGGCCAGGCGTTCGGGAGAGAGATACAGTAACCGGAAATGCCCGTGCGTTGCCTCGCGAACCGTTTTCGCCTGTTCGTTAGCTGCCAGCGCGCTATTCAGAGTGGCCGCCGGAATTCCCATCTGGGTAAGTTGCGCGATTTGGTCCTGCATCAGCGCAATCAATGGCGAAATCACGACGACCGTCTTTTCCTCAACCATCGCGGCGGGCAACTGATAGCAGAGCGATTTCCCTCCGCCAGTCGGCATGACCACACAGGTATCGCGACCTGCAAGCAAACTGGAAACGATGCGCTCTTGCAGTGGACGGAACGAATCATAGCCCCAATAGCGCTGCAGAGCGGAAAGGATTGCCGGATTGGGATCCATCGGAGAGGTTCTCGAAGCGGACTCTTTTATCACGACGTCCCTAGCATTCAAAAAGCGCTCTCACCTTCTGGGAAGGTGGCGAACGGCAGTCCGGCGTTTCCTTACGGATCGATTTGGAACCACAGTGCCACTTTCACGTGGAGCAAAAGGCTGGAGATGTCGCAACAGCGATTGAGGCCCTTCCACCGTTAGATGTACGCAATCGCGCCCATATTCCCGATTCAGGATATTGCCGCGGGCCTCAATCATCGCTAGCACCTTCCCTTCACTCTGCGGCACACTGACCTCGATGCGCTCCAAGGGATCGGCTGTGAGTGCAGCATCTACTCGTTGGAGCAGTGTTTCCAGTCCAATACCCTTAATCGCGGAGACCTGAACGACGTTGTCACCACCGGGCAGCGCGTTGCGTTGCGCTGATGAAAGCAGATCGACCTTATTTAAGACGTGCACTGTGGGTTTGCTCTGCGCCTCGAGTTCAGAAAGAACTTTTTCGACCTGCTCTTGCTGCTCAGCGGCGTTGGGGCTTGTCGCATCCGCAACATGCAAGATCAACGACGCACGCTGCACTTCTTCCAACGTCGCGCGAAAAGACGTAACCAGCGTGTGCGGCAGATTGCGAATGAAGCCGACGGTATCGGAGAGCAGGACCTTGCGCTTCGAAGGCAAAGTCACTGAACGCAAGGTTGGATCGAGAGTCGCAAACATACGCGAGGAGGCCAGCACGCCGGCTTTGGTTAGCGCGTTGAACAATGTCGACTTTCCCGCGTTCGTGTACCCCACCAGCGCGGCTGTTTCCACCGGCACGGCCTCGCGACGCTGACGCTGTTGCGCGCGCACGCGGCGCACGTTCTCGAGTTGCTGCTGAACATGACGCATGCGTCGATAGATCTTGCGGCGGTCGGTCTCAAGTTGCGTTTCACCGGGTCCTCGGGTGCCGATGCCACCTCCCAGCTGGGACATTTCGACTCCGCGACCAGTAAGACGCGGCAACATATATTCCAATTGCGCAAGCTCGACCTGCAATTGGCCTTCGCGCGTTCGCGCGTGCCGCGCAAATATGTCCAGGATAAGCTGCGTGCGGTCAATCACACGCGCATGCAACTCTCGTTCGATGTTGCGTTGTTGTGAAGGAGAGAGATTGTGATCGAAGAGCACAACATCGGCTCGCGATCCGGCAACGGCTCCAGTGATTTCATCGAGCTTGCCGCGACCGATCAGAGTCGCTGGATCCAGCTTGTCGCGACGCTGGATCACCTCGCCGACAACTTCGGCACCGGCGCTAGTGGCGAGTTCACGAAACTCTGCCAGCGAATCTTCCACCGAGAGATCGAGGCCAGATTGCAGATTAACTTCCGCTTTCGAGGACAAGTTCTCTTCAGGGTTGACCGGAGATTCGACGCGTGAGACTTCGACCGCCTGTCTCGCCATCCGCGCCTGAGCACTGGGACCACCACTTCGCTTGGAGCGGAGATCGATTCCTACCAGAAAGGCGCGCTCAAGCCGATTGGCCGCATCAGTGCCAGGTGGGTTCGAGAAAGACGGACTCCGTGCCACTTAGATAACCAGCGCTAGGATCCGCTCAGCCTTCAGAAACCGCAGTAGGAGGTACAGCTTCATGTGCGGTTGCCGGGCGCTCCGAAGCGGGCGGACGATGCTCCGAAGCGGGCGGACGTTCCCCATAATGCGACCCTCGCGCCATGACTACCGTGGAAATCGCATGCTTGAAGATAAGCTGCTCCTGGTTGTTGGTTTCGAGTACGACTGAGTATTTGTCGAAGGACCGAATGCGTCCACTCAGCTTTACTCCGCTCATCAGATAAATCGTGATCGGAGACTTGTCCTTGCGAGCAGTATTGAGAAAAGTATCCTGAATATTCTGTGCCGGCTTTGTTTCCATTGTGCCGATCTCTCCTTGAACCAGAACCAGATGGAAGGTCTGAAAACAACCACCACTAACGACAGTTCTTAAAGATAGAACCCCGAGAGTGGTCTTGGCAAATCTCGAATCTGGATGAATTGAGCGGAAATGCCCTGCAGGAGCGCTGATCGAGTGAAAGCTGCACGTGTTGTGAACACGCGCGAGTCTGGAAAGTTGCGTTCTGGGAAGCGTATGATGCGGGCGCATCGATGCCGATGACATGAGCATCTACTAGGTACAAGGGCCACAGAAAACAAGTGATAGATGGAGGCAAGACAATGAGGTTACTGGCAACGCTCGCACTTCTCGGCGGCCTCGCTTTTGCTCAAGGTCAGGCAGGCAGCAACACTCAGATGGCAATCCGTCCAGGGACGCTGGACGCAACTGAGCAGCGCATCGTCAAAGAGGTTCGTCACGAGTTGGTCATGCTGCCCTACTATTCGCTCTTCGACGATCTTGAGTATTCCGTAAACGGCGATACCGTCACTCTCCTCGGCTCGGTCGTGAACCCGACGCTCAAAAAGGATGCGGAGAACGTGGTGAAGCGCATTGAGGGCGTAAACAAGGTCAACAATCAGATCAAGGTGCTGCCTCCTTCACCGATGGATGATCGCATCCGGGAGCAGGTAGCACGGGCGATCTCGCGTCAAGGTAGTCTCTACCGATACTTTATGGGGGCCGTACCTTCGATCCACATCATCGTGGATAGTGGTCACGTAACCCTGAAGGGCGTGGTTGACAATGAAGCCGATAATACGCAGGCGAAGTTAGCTGCGAATCAGGTTCCGGGCGTTTTCTCGGTGAAGGACGAACTTCAGGTTCTGAATCAGAAAACAGCAAAAAAGTAGCTGTATCGCAAGCCCAGTGGCGATAGCTGCGATGGCACCAGCCAACGTGAGCTATCGCCTTTCGCATCCGGATATGCAGGATGCAATACGGAAGCGGCCCTGCCCCCTCGATCGGCGACTACGGCGTCATTGGCGATTGCCACTCAGCGGCGCTGATTTCAAAACGAGGATCGCTGGACTGGCTGTGCTGGCCCTGGTTTGACAGTCCTTCCCTTTTTGGCGCGATTCTCGATATCGAAAAAGGCGGGTTCTGGCGGATTTCCCCTGGTGGCGAATGCCAAACAAGACGCAGGTACCTGCCCGGCACCAACGTGCTGGAAACTACCTTTGAATCTGCAACGGGAACGCTTCGCCTCACCGATTGCATGCCAGTCTATGACCAAGATTACGAACGCACTCACATGATTCCGGATCGCGAAATCCTCCGCGTTCTCGAGTGCACGCGTGGTGAAGTGCAATTGGACGCAACATTTTGCCCCGCTCCTAAGTACGGAAAAGCCAGAACTCACTGGCGGCAGAAGACATTGGGGATCCATGTGCAGTTCGTTGGTGGAGCTCTCTGGTTGCGCAGCGATCTCGACTGGCAAATGAAGGACGACCACGCTGAGTGTCGCGCGGTACTCCGTGCGGGAGAACGCAGGTACTGCTCACTTGTCATGATGGAACACGGACCTGCCGTGCTCTCGCCACTTGGCGAATCGTGCGACGCCGCACTGGCGGAAACCGTCACGTGGTGGAAAACATGGTCTGACCGATGTGAGTACAAAGGTCCATTTCGGTACGAAGTACTTCGCAGCGCCTTGACGCTGAAGCTTTTGAATTTCGCGCCCTCAGGTGCAATTGTCGCTGCTCCGAGCACATCATTACCAGAACGGGTTGGAGGAGACCTGAATTGGGACTACCGCTTTTGCTGGCTGCGCGATGCTTCGATGACCGTGGCTGCGCTCTTCGGACTCGGATATCACGACGAGGCTGAAGCCTTTATCGATTGGCTGCTCTATTCCACAAACCTGACTCAGCCGCGACTCCTGGTGATGTACACAGTGTACGGAAAGCCGGCGATGCGCGAACGAGGATTGAGTCATTGGAGTGGGTATCGCAATTCGCAACCGGTGCGAATCGGGAATAACGCGCGAAGCCAGCTGCAGCTTGACGTTTATGGCGAAGTGGTTTCGGCAGCGGCTCAGCTGGATGAATACAACAAATCCATTGACCGATCCAGCGCTCGGGTTCTGCGTGGCATCGGCAAGTACGTTCGGGAACATTGGACAATGCCAGATAAGGGCATCTGGGAGCCGCGCGTCGCGAACCAGCATCACACTCATTCCAAACTCATGTGCTGGGTAGCCATGAACAAACTGCTGCAGCTTCATGACGCCGGTTTTCTGAGGAAGCTGGATCGTGAAACGGTCAGGCGGATTCGCGACGAGATTGGGGCAGCCATCCGAGAAAAAGCATGGAATGAGAAAAAGCAAACCTACACAGCTGTGTTTGGAGGCGAGGAAGTCGATGCCAGCTTGCTGCTGCTGGCGAAGCACGAGTTTGAAAGACCAAGTTCAGCGCGGATGCGTCTTACTTACAAGCGCATTACAGAAGAGATCGCGGCTGGTTCTGGACTGCTTTACCGCTATCGCGACAAGCTTAGCGCTGGCGAGGGGGCGTTTGGCATTTGCAGTTTCTGGCTGGCAGAGTACCTGGCTCTAGGGGGTGGCTCGCTCGAAGAGTCCAAGTCTGAGTTTCGCAAACTACTCGGGTACAGCAACGACCTCGGGTTGTTTTCCGAGGAGATCGATGCCGCAACAGGACAGGCCCTTGGCAATTTCCCACAAGCATTCACGCACGTAGGTCTGATCAACGCAGCTCTTACCCTCGCCGACAGGTGCGCCAAAGAAATGGATCAGGAGCGAGTAGCATGACGCTTCAAATCCACTGGATCAACTGGTTGTTCTGGGGTTTCGTTGCAAGCCTGGCCTTGGTAAGCGCTGAGAGCATCGCACAGGGTTTGGGGCTCACCCGGCTTAATCTGCCGCTGATATTGGGGGCCGCTATCACGCCCAATCGCGATCGCGCGCGCGCGCTTGGGATCGCGCTTCACGTCGTCATCGGGTGGCTGTTTTCTTTCGTCTACGTAATAGCAATGCAATTCCTCGGAGGTCCGACCTGGTATCGCGGAGCCCTCATCGGCCTGGCTCAGGCCTTATTCATCTGCGTTATAGGATGGCAGGCGTTGCCCGGCATCCATCCTCGAATGGCCAGTGAGACACATGGTCCAACCTCTACTCGCATGCTCGAGCCGCCTGGCTTCATGGGATTGAACTATGGCATCAGCACTCCGCTAGCGGTCTTTGCGACCCACGCAATCTTCGGCTCGATTCTTGGAGAGTTCTATCGCTGAGTGAGCACACTTAATAGTGAGCACACTTTATCCGGATTCAGGTTTAATCATGAGCGCGTGTTCGGAGTATCCATCGGCCAGCTTTGGACTTGCGTACAGGTTCCCATATTGGAACCGGCGGCACTGAGTACTAAGCAGGACTAAGTAAGGCAATTTTGTGGCATCTGCTCACGATTGGTGTGAGAGGATGCTTCAGACATGACCGAATCTCGACCGAAAGTCCTAAGCATCGATGACAATCAATCGCTCAACTCGATGCGCCAAATGGTTCTCTCCGTAAGTGGCTTCGATTGCGATCTGGCCGGCACAGCCGAACAAGCTCTGGCTATGGTACTTACCTGCAATTACGACGCGATTTTGCTCGATTATTACCTGCCGGGGACGACTGGCTCACAAGTTGCGAACACGATCAAGACTCTGCGACCAGAAGTGCCGATCATCGTGGTGACAGGCGAAGAGATGCACGAACACAGCGACGCAGTTCACAGCTACCTGATCAAAGGTGAGGGACCGGAGGTTCTTTTGGGAAAACTCCATTCCCTGGTGAGTTCCAAGGGCTCGAGTTCTCACGCAATGCAGGCTGCTGCAAGTTGAGAGAACCAGGGATTAACGATTGTTTGGATGATGCGTGAATCAACGCAGAAATAGAAGCCCGCGATCACCTTTGGCCTATTGCGTATCGCCGCCTTTTCGGATGTTTTCCGGAACCAGCATCAACACATCCGCAGCGCTGGCCTCGACAGCGTCCTTTGAATAAGCCAGGGGAAAGTATTGTTCCGCCGCCCAAAGCTGGAGGAGGTCTGAATAATGCCGGCTGCCAGGCTCGCCACTTTGACCAGGAGTGTTGATCGCCAGGGAATTATCCCAATTGCTCAAGTCGAAGATCTCGCGATAACTCGCGCCAGAAGACTGTTGAAATCCCGCTGTTCCTGAGCCCGTTGCATTCACTGTGTTAGCGTCGCCGGGCCTCGCCACGGGTCCGAGATCGAAAAGCGTCTTGGCTCCGGGCAGCTGATCGAGCGCATGACGGAACGTCATGGTGTGCGACGAGCCCCAGGACCACAACGCTGGATCCGGTCCTGCCTTTTGTTCCAGCTCATGTCCGGCATCGGCAAGCGTGGAGAGGAGAAGTTGTTGTTGGTCTTCAGAGGGCAGTGACTTCAGACAATCCATGGCCTGTTGCGTGTTCAAGTGCAACGTCTTAGGCGCCGAAGTTCCAGCAATCCTAGCCAGCAAGGCAGTCCGGACGCGGCTTTCCCAGATCTCGTAGAGCCCAGCACCGACGGAAGTGGAGCGCAAGAGACGGTCCCAGTCCTTGAGAATCTCAAGGAATCGCCGCTCCGCACCGTCACTGTGTCGTGGCAACATGCGAATAAGCTGATCTGCCGGCAACGAATAAACGTCGCGCTGCAGCTCTTCCGCGTCCTCCATTCGGATCTTGCGCTGTTTTTCCGCAAATCCGCTCAGCACTTGACGGATCCGTTCTACGCGATACGTCGACCACTCGTACCCGACTTTGTGCTGGTAATCTTCGGGAATGGTGCGATTATTCGCGGTGGCGAACCATCCTTCCACGGGATTGAATGTGCGGGGCAACTGATCGAGCGGCAGGAATCCTGACCATTCATGGTTTTCATCAGTTCCCATTACGGGAAGCAATCCAGTCCAGCTTCGAATCGGCGTCAGTCCAGCCGATTGTTCTCCGATATTTCCGTCAACGTCGGCATACACCAGGTTTTCAGGAGGCAGCTTCCAGCGCTGCAGAGCAGCGAGAAACTCATTCCAGTTTTGGGCGCGATCAACAGAGAGAGACGCCAGATAGCCGGCTGTACCCGGCTCGCTGCCCACCCAACGCAGCGCTAACGCCCGATGGCGTGTCACATCCTCCCACAGCACAGGACCATGTTGAGTGAACTTGAGCGTAAGGCTCTCAGGAGAGCCGTTTTTCACGGTGATTACGGTCTTCTCCGTTCGCATCGATTCCCACTTACCATTGCGCCTGTATTGCAGCGGATTCGCAGGATTGAGTTGCTCGATGTAGAGATCCTGTTGATCCACAGGGAAGATCGTAAGTCCCCACGCGATGTGCTGGTTGTGTCCAATGGCGACACCTGGAAGGGCCGGTTCGCCGGCGCCGATCACATCCCACCCTGGTGCACTCAGATGCACGATGTAACGCAGCGAAGGAAGCGCAATCACGCGATGCGGATCATTCGCCAATATCGGCTTGCCGGTCGAGGTAAGCTTGCCGGAAATGGTCCAGTTATTGCTGCCCACGGGGGCGCTATGCGCGGGAAACTCCGTTCTCGTGTCACCACCAACTAATTCCTCAAGCAGTCTCGGAGATAAATTGGCGTAATCGACTCCATCGACCGCATCGAGTTTGGTCGGCGGATCAAGATCCAGGATCTGCTGCGTCTTCTCGCCTCCCAACGTAGTAAGCAGCTCAGCATCGCGCAACTCAGAACGTGCGTTGCCGGTCATAGAGTAGGCCGCTATGCGCGAAAGGCAGTCTTCCGGCTTCCACGGCTCGGGCTTGAATCCAGCGAGCTGAAAGCTAATCGGCAAACCTGGACCACCTACTGAATTCAAATAGCGGATGTACGCGTTAATCCCGTCGGTAAACGCAGTGAGAATTGCGAGTGTGTCCGGGGCGTAGCTCTGGTATTCGCGTTGCCAATCCCCGCGATACTTGAGCAACCTGGCATAGCGATCGCGTTCAACTGCGGATTTGCCAAGCACCTCTGCGAGCCTTCCCTGGCCCGTGCGCTTCCACAGTTCCATCTGGAAGAGCCGATCCTGCGCGGCGAGGAATCCCTGCGCAAAGAACAGATCGTGCGGATTTGCAGCATAGATGTGCGCGACGCCCCAGTTGTCACGCATGACCTTCACTGGCCGCTCGAGGCCCGACATCTTCAGCTCGCCATTGATCAGAGGGTTTGCTTTCTGCGCGCGCTCAGCCAGTTCCAAGTCGTCCGATTTTTGGCCGAAAAGAAATGCGGAGAGAATGGCCACGAGGAACGCGCCCCAGAGTTTCATCGCGCGATGATTATATGTGCGAGAAACGACGTGAGACCTCTAAGCGGAGGACGAAAAATCGATCAGACGATGCGCATGGTCGGGCAGTTTTCGAGTTCATCGATGGAGCGGCTGCTCGAGTGACGCTCCAGGATATGGCGCTGGAAAGCCCTGGTCCACAGGTGATGAGCGTCAGCAGAATCCAGTTCTTTCGACGACGCATTCACAACCAGAAATTCATCGCAGAGAGAACACTGCCGTGTAACTCCGCCGATCTGTCCGAAAAATGTGAAGTGATTTGCCACGAGAGAAGTATGTATCGGCCCGTCGTGAAGCGCAATTTACGCAAGTAACGAAAGCATGGGTACTTTGGAAATCGCCTGTAAAGGTCTCGCGAGGCAAAAGCAGAAGCGCCTGAGAAACATCCAGTCCTCAGGCGCCAGCGTACTAATTCGTTGGATTAACGCTGCGAAACATCAGCAGAGGATGCCGTTGTACCCCTCATAGGGCTGAAAGACTCATCGCCCATCAGATTGGGATTCAGGTCGTTCTCGTGGCTGGGACCAAGGCCGAGTTTGATCAGAGCGCGAGAGTCAGGAACAACTTTGGTCTGCCAACCCTGGTCGCCTTGGAACTTACGCATGGCTGCCGAGGTCTTGGCGTCCCAAATACCGGTCGGCTGGCCGTCTAGATAGCGTTCCCGGATCAGGGCTGTTTGAATCTCGCGAGCACGATCGCCAGTAATCTGCTGCTGTCCATGGTGCTTCCACGCGGACTTGTGCAGCCTACTGAAATGCGAGTGACCCTTGATTGGCCTTTTACTGGCTTTTGGTGAAACTGCAAAAGCCGGCATGCCCATCACAACCGAGACCAGAAACGTAATACCGATTTTTTTAAACCGCATAAGCTCCTCTTTTTGAAGCCGAGCTACTCCCTCAGCCCAATTCGGGGATTTCTTAACGGGGTATCAAGCAGCTTACCCGACGAACCCATCCTTTGCACCTGAATTATTTGAGCGCCAGACCCGGTAGTACATTGCACCTTCGTGCGAAATTTAGGATGCACTTGCAAAATGGAGTTCTGCCCGAAGTCCTCAGCTTTTTTAGCTGGATTGCAGCTAAGCAGTTGCAATCCAGCCATTTAGGTTTTACGGGAGGGTACCAGCCAGAAAGATCGTGCTGGCATTTCGTCCGCGGCCTTGGCGCACGAGGAAGACGACGTCCTGACCGCTCTTCAGTTGGCCGGTGATGCGACGGAAGTCATCGTCGCTGTTCACAGACTGTTTGTTGACCTCAAGAATGACGTCGCCACGGCTGAGGCCGATGTCCTCAGAGAAGGATCCGGGCTTCACATCGGCGACAATCACGCCTTTATTCGCGGGAATTCCCAGTCTGTCAGCCATATCTGGCGTGATCGGCCGGACGGAAAGCCCGAGTTTTCCCGATACTGGCTGCTCTTCATTGCCGGATTCCTCGTCATTTGCCGTGGTATTACCGTACAGCTTGGCACGATCAGCCACTGTGATCGTGGCTTCAGACGGCTTTCCGGCGCGTTCATACCCGATCTTTATCTTGGTGCCCGGCTTTTCCGCCGAAATGCTGGCTACGAGTTCGTCGCCGTTCTTGACCGGCTTTCCATTCACAGACGTGATCGTATCGCCGATCTTCAAACCGGCCGTATCCGCCGGACCATTCGCTGTAACGCTGGATACCGTAACTCCGCTCTTCGCTCCATAAACGCGAGCGATCGCCGGATTCGGTTGAGCGCTGAATGCCACGCCAATCGATCCGCGCACAACTTTGTGGTCAGGGCCGGTGAGCTGGTTGTAAACCTCGACCACTGTGTTTGACGGCAGAGCAAACCCGATGCCTTGATAGCCCCCTGACTCGGTAAAGATGGCGGTGTTAATGCCAATCACCTCCGAGTTCATGTTCACTAGCGGCCCACCTGAGTTACCAGGATTGATCGCCGCATCGGTCTGAATGAAGTGCTGAAACTGGCGGCGATTATCAATATCGCGGCCTTTCGACGAGACGATACCGGCCGTGACCGATTCTTCTAGCGCAAACGGACTTCCGATCGCGAGTACCCAATCGCCGACACTCATCGAGTCCGAGTTGCCGAGCTTTGCGGCTGTGAGCTGATGATCGACCTCGATCTTGATCACCGCCAGGTCGGTTTCCGGGTCAGTTCCGATCACCTTGGCATCGTGTTGCACACCGGGAGGATCGCCATCCAGCTTTACCCGGATGCGGTCTGCCTTATCAACCACGTGCTGATTAGTGATGATGTAGCCCTTAGGATCAACGATTACTCCAGATCCTAGCGAGTGCTCCGTTGTGCTTCCGCCCTGACCACCAAATGGGCTTCCACCCTGTCCACCAAAGAAGCGGTCAAAAAAATCCTGGAACGGATCGCCGTCCTGCTCGTCAGGCGGCTGCTGACCACGACGACGCGTGCGCGGAGTAGCCTTCGGCGTCGACTCTGTATTGATGTTCACGACGCTCGGCTCCAGAGTCTTAGCTACCTGGCTAAACGCATTCGATAACTGCTGCGGAGCGGGGACTTTTAGCGGCGTCGCGTCCGAACTATTTACGGCTTTTGTGGCGCCTTTAACGCCTTTTTGTACAACCGTACCGATAAGAATGCCGACAAACAGGGTCAGCACCACGAGCAGAGTCGATAGAAAACGGTGCGACCGCATGCGATCTCTCAATGACATATGTGAATCCATGATACTTCCTCGCCGAAAGCCGACAAACCTTCATTATATCGAGTCAGCGGGGATTGGCAGGACGCCGGCGAGGTGGCAAATTGAGTTCCAACTTCTATCAGTTAGACGCAGTTTCTGAGGCAATAGACGCACGACTAATAACGACGTGAGCGGCTAAGCGAAAGTTAGCACGGTTCGCGATAGCGAATGGGTCGTTGCTGCGAGCAACTCCGAATTCTCCATTCGCTGCAGCGACCGGGTACTGACTTTCTCGATCCCCTGATCTAAAGGCCTTAGTCTTCACAACGCCTGCCAATCCCCGGAGCGAAATCCCCTCTTTGATCCCCGGGGATTGAGGTGACCCCCTCAAATCCCCGGGAATCTCCGTTCAACCATTGATGCCGATTTGGGAAGGCTGCGTCCGGCTTTTTCCAAAATTTGCAGCAAAATTCTGGCCTGCGCAGGATCGATCTTGTTGGCCGCCACCTGCTGCGCCAGCTTCATGTAGGCCAACTGCAGACTGCATTTACCAAGCCTGAAGATAGCGCGAGTAAATCGAAATTTACTGAGGAAAGCCCGGTTAGGCCGATGAAGCGATCCTTCGATATCGCCGCCAGATCAGGACAAACGGCAGCGTGAGGATCGCGAGCCAGATGAGCAGAACCGGAACATACTCCGCGAAAAACAGAAAAAATCCGAGCATCGTCTCCGTGAACTTCTGATAGCCGGCGACGAAGGCGTTATGAATGCGCGTTGCCACAGAAGGGGCCGGCGGATTTAGCTGGGCCTTGTACTCTTCCGCGAGTTGCAGTTCGAGGGTAGCGAAGTCCACGCGGTGTTCGAGCGCCTTTTGCTCGGACTCCATCTCCTCGATTTCGCCGCGCACGCGTGAGATCTCCTCCTCCACTTCAAGAACATCGGAGACCTTCCCCGTACGCTTCTGCAGAATGTCGCGGAGGCGCTGTTCGGTATCGCGTGAGTTCTTCAATCGGGCAACCAGGTCCGTATGCTGACGAGTGACGTCCTCTCCCGACTGCGTTTCCCTCTCGACGCGACCGAGGGACCTGAGATCGTTAATAGCGGCGGAGAGGGCGGGAGCCGGAATCCGGAGCGAGGCCTGCAGGCTGCGCGGCGCGTTTTCCGCAGTATTCACGTTCATTTGCGAGGAATATCCCTGATGGCGCGCAAGAATGTTATCCACTAACGCTCGAGCCGCAGCGAAGTCTTTCACCACGATTGCTAACGAGGCGGCACGCGCGATCATTGGAGTCGAGATCTGCACTGCGGCGCGATTTGGCTGGCCGTTGCGGACCTGCATCTTCCCGATCGAGCCGTTGGATTGGGCCGTGAACGCCAAGCGGTCGCCAGCCAATGGGCCGTCTGTCGTTTCAACCTTCTCAGCAGCTGGAAGTTGTTCTTCAAGACGCTGAGGAAGCTCCCGGTGCTGAGCCGCGCCTCCACCCACTCCACTTCCCACACCCCCATCTTTCCCTTGGGACTTCGCACTGTAAAACTGGTCAAATGTTTCGTTTTCCCCTCGTCGAGCGACCGGCCCAGCTTGTGGACCGCCAGGGCCGGAGAGCATCTGCGGTGATCGCGAACTCGGTACGATGATTGCCAGCAAGAACGCCAGCGCAGAGATCGTTCCCGCGGTCAAAAATCCCCACTGTTTCCAGCCCCAAAAGCTTGCACGAATAAAAAGCTTTGGCTTCCTGATTTCGACGCCGGAACGTGCTTTAGCTGCCAGATCGGCAACGGAGTCTTCAACGTTGGCAGGAATCGCGGAAACCTTCCATGAGGAAAGCGCCTGCGACGTGCGCCGGAGCCGCTGAGCGACCTGGGTGCACTCCGCGCAATCTTCGATGTGCGCAGAGAGTGACTTCGCCTCCGCGGCCGAGAGTTCGCCGTCGAGTAATGCCATTACATCTTCAGGAGCGACATGCTGTGCCGTAATGTTCATACACGCTCCTCCGATGGCGTCAGCTCCGATGCCGATTTGGGAACTGGCGCAGCGAGCAGGTCACGCAAAGCCGTGCGTGCGCGAAACAGCCGCGAGCGAACCGTGTTCACGGGCAAACGCAGGACTTCAGCAATCTCGACATAGCTCAACTGCTCAAATTCACGCAGCAACAAAATCTCGCGATCTAGGGGCTCTAGCTTCCCTACGGCTTGGCGCAATAAGACTTCAGCATGAATTGCAGACTCCAAGACGGGATCGTGGAATCCAGCCGCTCCCAGGAACGTGGCGCGAAAGGCCGTTTTGCGGCGATACGCGCGCAAGATCTTCAGGCCGATCGCATAAAGGTAGGTCCGAAAAAGGGCGGAAGGTTCATAACGGGCCGAAGCGCTAAGGACAGCCAGGAAGGTCTCTTGCGTGAGCTCCTCGGCCTGCGCCGGATCAGCAAGTCGCCGCCGGAAGAATCCAAACAACGGCTGCTTGTACCGGGAGAACAGCTCGCTAAAGGCTTCTTTCGATCCCCGGGAGAAGGCGAGCATCAGGACCTCGTCGCTTCCTGCAGCTGCCGCCCTCTCGGCGTCAGAACTTTCGGGCTTACGATCCATCACCATGCGAGTCTAGAACGAACGCTGGCGTCGCGACTTGCATCGATTCCCCAACTGCATTCATCCACAACCTGGTAATGTCGCGAGTGGGCAAAAAGTTCCGTGGAAGGAACCAGGGGGCTATTCGCCCATCGGCTACCACCGACGGTTCTGATTATTTGGGCGTAATCTTCAGGTTGGAAAAGTAGCCCTCGGTGCCGGGACCGACCCACAATGCGACGCCGCCTTCGAGCGGCTCGAGTTTCAGATCGTTCACGATCAGGCAGGGTTGCTCGGCTCCGTGCACGTAGAGCCGCGCTTTGCGGCCTTCGACTTCAATCTTGTATTTGGTCCAGACACCCGGCTCCAAATCCACGTACGACTCATACTTTTCCGGAGCTTCCTGCCGCGAGCGGGCGAAGTCGAAATCCGGGTACGAGCTGTATTGCGTGGAGTGATTCCGCCTGACCTGATCGTCGGCTCGACCGTTAGTGGGTCTGAGATAGATGTACTCGTACTTTCCATCGCTCTGCAGCCGAAACGCGATCCCGATGAACCCGCGCGCGCCTTCGCCGGCATTCGCGGCCGGTTGGCCGGCCAAGTCCACTTCGATCGTGCCGTCACGAAATACCGCGTTCTTAATTACGGCATACGAAGTGGCATTCGCGGCCATTGGTGCGGCTACAACCTGGACCCCGCCTCGCCCTTTGTAGGTAGCCTGTGCGATCGACACGTTCTTCCCGGTCAATCGGTCCACGCTTTGGGCTCCAAGCGGAAGAGCAAGGAGCGCCAATAGAGACGCGTAAGTCAGACTCCTCGCTGAAGAGAACAGCGTGTTCATATAAGACTCCATTGCCGAGTCACGAGTCGCACCCGCTAAACCTCATTCGTAACGCAGCGCGGTCAGAGGATCCAGCCGAACTGCGCGCAGCGCGGGAATATAGCATGCAGCCAGGGCAATAACTGTCAATAAAATCGCAACTGCAATAAAGGTCGCCGGATCGCTCGCAGTCACACCGTAAAGCAATCCCGTCATTAGCCTGGTGAGGGCGAGGGCTCCGGCCAGGCCGATACTCACTCCCAAAACGGCGATGCGAGCGCCTTCTCCCAAAATGAGCTGCCGAATGTCGCGCCGTTGCGCGCCCAACGCCATGCGAACCCCGATTTCGGAGGTTCGCTGTGCAACAGAGTACGAGATCACTCCGTAGACTCCTACCGCTCCAAGCACAACAGCTAAAGCGGCGAAGATGGCGAACATCGACATGGTCGAGCGCGGAGCGGAAACAGACTGGTTCACGACGGCGCGCAGAGTCTGCACCTCGGTGACTGGAACTTCGCGATTCAACTCCGCGACAACCTGCCGCAGGGCTCCGGCGAAGTTTTGGGCGTCGCGCGATCCGCGGACCACAAGACTCATGTTGACTGCAGGACGACGAGTGATCAGTTCCGCACGCGGGCTGTAAGGTTCATACATTGCACCGGTGATCCAGGTTGGCAGAGTCCGCGAAAGGCTGTCTTCATGGACGTCGGGGACAACTCCCACTACGCGCCGCCATTGTTTCTGCCAGGCTGCTTTCACGTGCTTGCCGATCGCGTCCTGTCCGGGCCAATATTTCTTTGCAGTTGAAGCAGTGATCAATGCAACCGGCTCAGCGTCTGGGGCTATATCGGAGTCGACAAAGCTCCTCCCCTGAAGCAGGGGAATCTGCATGACTGAGAGATAGTCGGGCGTGACGATGCTATTAAAGAGAAGCGGCTCAGGCTCTTTCTCTACATCCTGTGTGTAATCTTCCAAATTCGCAGCAATAAATCCGACGCGTCCATTCAGCGGCAGCGCATTCACCAGTGCTGCTCCTCGAACGCCAGGGAGCGCGCGAACGCGATCGAGCAACGCGTTGTAGAAGGATTGGCAGCGACTGAAATCGGCACAAAAGGCGTCGTTGGGGGTGATTCGCGCACTGAGGACCGATTCGCTGCGAAATCCGGGATCGACGTGCGTAAGTTGCCATAAGCTCTTGACCAACAGGCCAGCCGCTGTGACCAGTACGACCGCCAACGCAATCTCCGTGACCGCAAGACCGCTGCGCAGGCGATGGCTGACGCCAACGGCGTTCTTCGAGCCGGTCTTCAGCGACTCCGTCAGGTCCACTTTGGAAAGCTGCAGCGCAGGAGCGAGTCCGAATACCAGCCCGGTGAGAATCCCAATCGCAGCCGTGAACACCAGAACGCGAAGATCAATCGAGACCGTTGCCAGTCGAGGAATGTCGTCCGCCGGCAGCGTGGTCTTGAGCCACGAAATCCCAAAATAGGCAAGAGCCAGACCCACTGCAGCGCCCGCGATTCCGAGCAGCGTGCTTTCCGTAAGTAGTTGGCGGCAGATACGCCAGCGTCCTGCTCCCAGTGTTGCTCGAACCGCCATCTCACGCCGCCGGCTGGCGGCGCGCGCCAGCAGCAGGTTGGCGACATTTGCGCACGCAATCAGCAAGACAAGCCCAATGGCTCCGAGCAGGATCAGCAGCGTCGGCCTCACATCGCCGACGATTTGCCGCTGCAATGGAATCACACTGGCCGGCTCCATCCAGGTTCTGCTGGCAGGCATCTTGAACGGAAACATTCCAGGCAGGCGTACCTGAAACAGCTCCACCTCCGACTGGGCTTGTGCAAAGGAGAGTCCGTCTTTCAACCGGCCAATAACGGGAACCCACTGGCCGCTCCAGTAAAAAGGGGTGCGCGGATCCAAATCTAACGGCACCCAAAGTTCCGATTTGGAAGCGCCGAATTGGAAGTTTGCCGGCATCACTCCGACCACTTCGCGGCTCAGACCCGCCAACGTGATGCTTCTCCCTACGAGACTCGGGTCACCACGGAATTTGTCTATCCAAAGGGCATGGCCGAGTATTACCTTGCGATCGTTTCCGGGTTGATCCTCGCCGGTCAGAAAGGTCCTTCCCCGTTCCGGCTGTACTCCTAGCAAGGAAAAGAATTCCGCTGAAACAGCAGTCCCATAGAGCCTTTCCGCAGGACCTTCCCCGGTAAGGTTGAACTCTTGTCCAATGAGGTACGCGGCAAAGTCCATCGTCCGCAGGGTTGTCCTCATCGCCACAAAGCCGCCCTGCGGATACCAGTTGTGCACGCTCAGGCTGACGAGCCTGCCGGGTTCGGCAAACGGCAGCGGACGCAGAAGCACGGCATTGACCAGACTGAAGATCGCGCTGTTCGCTCCTATGCCTAGAGCCAGCGTCAATACAGCAACGAAGGTGAAGCCTGGATTCTTGCGCAGCGCGCGTAAACCGTAGCGGAGATCGGCGAGAAAGTCCTCGAGCGACATCCAATGCCAGGTTTCGCGTCCGCGCTCCTCGAGCAGAGTCACGTTGCCAAAGCTGCGTCGCGCAGCCAGGTCAGCTTCTTCGGGCGACATGCCGCCTTCGATCAGCTCGCGCGTTTTCTCCTCGAGATGCTCGCGGATCTCATCGGAGAGATCGTCATAGAGCTCCCGACGCTTGCGTAATTGAGCGATCCAGTTCATGACTTCACCGGAGCGAGGACGCGGGTGATCCCTTCGAGCATGCGCTCAAAGCTCGATACCTCGCGCTCGAGATGCTTTGAACCCTTGGCAGTGAGCTTGTACACGCGCACGCGGCGGTTCGTCGCCGAGAGCTTCCATTCCGCAGTAACCAGCTCCTCTCTTAATAGACGTTGAAGGGCCGGATATAGTGATCCCTCTTCAACTTGTAATAGGTCATCTGACGCCTGCTTGATGTGCTGGCAGAGAGCGTATCCGTGCAGCGGCTGGCGCCGCAGTGTGCGCAGGATCATCATCTCCAGAGCACCCGGAAAAAGATCGCGTGGTTTACTTGTTTTCATCTGCTCGAACCATCCACTAACCCTGTTTTACTCCATACCTAGAGCAAAATAGGTTCCAAACCGCAATCATATATAAATCAGGGTTCTCAATGGTTTTGCAGAGAATCTATGTGACAGACGATGTGCGCGGATGGGCCGGACTGATCGAAATCGAACAGACCCTGAACTCGAAGGCTGGCTTGGCAACAGGAGGGACTAACGGAAGGCCTGTTGCCACGTCTTGTTACATGTCGTATGTTTTGCGGCACATAGAGGGGACGACATGTGGCAGGACGTGAAATTTGCAGTGCGCATGCTCAGAAAAGCGCCGGGATTCACGGCGGTAGCGGTGCTGTCGCTCACTTTGGGAATCGGAGCGAACACCACGATTTTCACGCTGACCAAAGCTATTTTCCTGCAGGCTGTTCCAGTCAAGGATCCAGGGCAGGTAGTTAGTCTTTACTCGAACGCACAGAGCCGTAAAGGGCCGCCACAGGAGTATCTGCCGACACCTTATTTGAATGCCGTCGACTACCGCGAAAAGACGAACGTCTTTTCCGGCGCTGCGATTGCCATTCCCAACGGTTTCAACCTGGTGGTTTCGGGAAAGCAGACGCAGTTGTTCGGGGAACTTGTCAACGCGAATTTCTTCGATCTGCTCGGAGTGACTCCCAAATTGGGACGCGGATTCACGGATGTAGAGGACTCGTCGCCGCAACCCGTCGCCGTATTGAGCTATGGCTTGTGGAACAAGCAGTTTGGAGCCGACCGCGACATCCTAGGAAAGACGATTCAGCTCAATCAGCAGGCTTATACCGTGGTCGGAGTCGCGCCGCCCGAGTTTCAGAACATCGGCGTGCTCGGTAGTCCTGATGTTTGGATTCCGATCTCGATGCGCGACCAGGTTCTCACCGGCCGCCTGAAACAGTTTGTCAACGATCGCGGATTCCGCCTGGTGCTGATGGTGGCTCGCCTGAGGCCCGGTGTGACGCTGGCACAGGCGCAGGCTGCGGTTCACGGACTGGGTAACGAGCTGGAGCGAGAGTATCCGAAGCAGAATTCCGGGCGGAACGAGATGCTGGTGCCGATCAACGAAACCACCATCCCTCCGCAACAGCATGCGCTCTTTTCCCGAGCTGGGATGCTGATGATGGTGATCGTTGGACTAGTCCTGTTGATCGCGTGCGCCAACGTAGCCAATCTACTGCTGGCTCGAGCCACTCAGAGGCAGCGTGAGATCGCAGTGAGGCTTGCTCTCGGGGCGTCGCGTCGTCAACTGATTCGGCAACTGCTGATCGAGAGCTTGCTGCTGGCTTTGATCGCCGGCGCTCTGGGAGTTCTGTGCGCTTATGGAGGAAGGCAAGCGCTGGCTGCGCTGCTGCCGAATGGGCTGCCTCGCAACCTCGACTTCAGTCTCGACGGCCGTGTGTTGCTTTATGCGATTGGGCTTTCGCTTGTGGCTACTGTTTTGTTCGGACTGGCGCCTTCGCTGCAGGCATCGAGAGCCGATCGGATGGCCGCTCTGAAAGATCGCACCGCCGCGCCTACGGGAACAGCACGATGGTATGGAGTTCGCGGCCTCCTCGTTAGCACACAGGTAGCGTTGTCGCTGATCGCGCTGGTCGGCGCGGGCTTGTTCATCCACAGTTTGCGCAACGCCCAGCAAATCGATCCTGGGTTTGAAGTGAATCAGGAACTGGTGATGTTCGTGAACCTTGGCGCCGAGCGTTACGAGCAGGCCAAGGCTGAGCAGTTTCATCGTGACGTCGTCGAACGTCTGAACGGATTGCCGATGGTCGCGCAGGCCAGCATTGCCGACAGCGCTCCATTTGCCGGCAGTCTGCAGCGGACAACTTTCACCGACGGCGTCGACAGCACCGATCCGCGCAACGGTAAGCTCACTCCCGTTATTGCGACCGCTCCGAAGTTCTTTTCGGCCGCGGGAATCGCGCTTCTGCAGGGACGCGACTTCGCCGACAACGATGACGCAAATGGCGCCATGGTGGCAGTCGTGAACCAGGCTGCAGCGCAAACTTTTTGGCCGGGACAGGATCCGATTGGCAAGCACCTGCACTTTCTCGGAGAAACCTGGGATGTGACCGTAGTCGGAGAAGTAAACACAGTAAAGTACCAGACGCTTGGGGAGCCTGCCCAGGCCATCGTCTATATGCCACTGAAGCAGCATTACGCACCTGCGGTAACGATCTACGCGCGCACCAAGGGAGATCCAGCGAGGGCTCTCGGAAGCGTGCGCAGTGCAGTGCAATCGCTCGCTCCAACGATCCCAATCGTTCGCCTGCAAACTGTCGGCGAAGTTCTGGTTCAGTCACTCACAGCACCTCGTCTGGGCGCTCAGCTATTGGGAACTTTCGGCTTGCTCGCGCTGGTGCTCGCGGCGATTGGAACCTATGGTGTGATGTCGTATTCGGTCACCCAGCGGAGGCAGGAGATCGGCGTCCGCATGGCGCTAGGAGCACAGCGGCGCGACGTCTTGCGGCTAATCATGTCGAATGGATTGGCGATGGTCCTGGCCGGAGTAGCGGTTGGACTAGGGCTGGCCGCCCTGCTGTCACGTACGATGTCCGCGCTTCTCTTCGGCATTGGACTATTCGATGCGCCCAGCTTCCTGATCACCGCTTCCCTGCTGGTCCTCGTAGCCATGGCGGCCTGCTCGATTCCAGCCAGGACCGCAATGCGCGTGAATCCAATCGTGGCGCTGAGGTATGAATAGAAAGTCAGAAGCGGGCGCGTGGTTCGCGAATAGCCATCCCGCAGCGCGGCTGAACCTTACGCGAGCCGTGCGTATGTGGCTGTGAAAATCTATTGCCAGAACTCGCGAACGCGGTTCAACTGGCGTTCCTGTTTGCGGTGTTCAGTCTGAAATATCAAAGAGATAACTAATAGCATTCCAGCGGCGCCAAAAATTACGCCGCACCATACTCCTGAAATGAAACTGGCATCACCCATTGCTGCGCGACCTCACCGCGTCGGCCAGAGAATTAAGTATTGTGTCCCGATTGTTCTGTTGTTTGGCTATCCCTGCGGGCGCTCCACAGGCAGCCACATTTGAACTCTTCTGCCGGCGATAGGCCACTGTCAGGGTTAGCAGAAGGTGCGGAGCGCTTCACTCAAGCCGCTTTACAAAAGTGAGAATTCCCCGCACGAAAAGCTCGGACTTAAGGGAATTAGACAGCACGGGCACTCGTACTTTTACCAGATGATCCTTTCCTTCGTCTGACCTAGTTTCTAACTAAGCATGGCTGCCTTGTGTACGAGAGCGCCCTCACGGAATGTGAACGCAGTGTTGCGGCGCAAACGCCGAATCACGCCGCCTAAACAAGAGTCTCGTTGGGACTTCGTGTATGAGCGAAGAGGAAGAGAGCAATGAAGCTAGAACGAAAAGGTTCGGCCCTCCGGTCCCTGCTGGCGGTCCTGTGCGCCATCGTGCTCCTGCCAGGAAACACCCTGGCGGACCTTTCGTCGCCAACGTCGACCCTTGCGCCTCCCCCGCAAAATCAGACTGCCGCGATTCCCGCCGACCAGTTGGATTCTCTTGTGGCGCCGATTGCCCTTTATCCAGACCCGCTCCTGGCTCAAGTACTAGCGGCTTCCACCTATCCTCTCGAATTAGTCCAACTCCAGAAATGGCTGGAGCAAAACAAAGGTCTCAAGGACAAAGCACTCGCAGATGCGGTGGCGAAACAACCTTGGGATCCGAGCGTGCAGGCTCTTGCCGCTCTTGCCGACGTGGTAAATAGGCTGGCAAACGATATTCAGTGGACCACAGATCTGGGCAATGCCTTTCTGGCACAGCAAAGCGATGTGATGAATGCGGTTCAGCGCATGCGGAAAAAGGCCCAGGACAGGGGCACTCTGAAATCGACCGAGCAACAGACCGTCCAAACGAGAGTCGTCGAGAAACAAAACGTCATCGTGATCGAACAGGCTAATCCGCAAGTCGTATATGTGCCTTCCTACGATCCGGTTGTTGTATGGGGACCGCCCTACTATCCATATCCTCCGATCTACTATCCACCGGCGGGATACTACGCTGCAGGATTAGCGCTTTCGTTCGGCGTGGGGGTCATGATGGGCGCGTTCTGGAGTGGCGGTTGGGGCTGGGGCTGCGGCTGGGGTGGCAACAATAACGTCTACATTAACAACAACAACAATTTCAATCGCAACTCGAACATCAACCGCGGTGGGAACCGCAACAACATTGGTGGTAACCGCCCGTCGCAGCTGCCGTCTGGCGGCCGCGGGAACCTCGGTGGAAATGCAGGCAATCGCCCTTCTCAACTTCCCGCGAACGCCAGGAGTAACTGGCAACACAATCCAACACATCGCGGTGGTGCCCCATATCGGGACCGGGCTACTGCAGATCGGTTCGGTGGTACCACTCGCGGTGATTCACTGGCTAGGCGCCAGGCGAGTGCCCGTCAACAGCTTGGGCGGCAGGGTGGCAATCTATCCAGCTTTCGGTCCGGCGGTGCGGGCGTTGGTAATCGAGCCGGTGGAGGTGGGTTCAGCGGTGGCGGTGGAACTGGCCTGAGCAATCGAAGTAGTGGCGGAGGGGGCTTTGGCAGCTCCGGGCTTGGCGGTGGCCCGGACCGTATTGGGAGTCGCGATCTTTCCCGTAGTGGTGGTGGGAATCGGGATGCTTTCGGTGGAGGTAGCAGGGGGTACAGCGGATCGAGTGCGCGCAGCAACAGCAGTCGCGGCGCCTCCAGCATGGGATCTCGAGGTGGGGGCTTTGGCGGTGGCGGAGGCCGCGGTGGTGGGCGTCGCAGGTGAGTAATGGATCTCGCAAAGAGGTCCTTGAGAGCACATATGAAATCGAGTTCTGCGAATAGCAACGGCCTGACTTGGATTTTCGGCGCGCTTCTGATTGGGTTTGCCTTTGCACGGTTCGCTAGTGCGCAGGAGACGGTAGCCAAAACCCCAGCGTCCACTGCAGCCGCCGCCCACTCCTTAGCCGAGACTTTTGGTACACCAAAAGAGGCTGCCGATGCGCTGATCGCAGCAGCGGACAAGTTCGATATCGAGGCCATGACCAAAATTTTTGGCCCTAGCGGCAAAGACATCGTGCTCAGCGGCGAAGACGCTCGGGACCGGCAGCACGCCTCCGACTTCGTTGCTCAGGCCCGCGAGAAGGAAAGCATTTCCGTGGATCCAAAGACAGGAAATCGCGCATTCCTTCTCGTTGGCGATGAGGACTGGCCCTTTCCTGTTCCGCTTGTGAAGACCGCAGGAAAATGGTCTTTCGACGCGAAGGCGGGGCGACAGGAACTCCTGTACCGTCGCATCGGGGCGAACGAACTGGATGCAATTCAGCTTTGCCACGGCTACGTGGAAGCACAGCACGCTTATGCCCTGGAGAAGCGCGAAGGTTACGACGTTAACCAATACGCGCAGCGCATTATTAGTACTGCCGGAAAACAAGATGGTCTGGCTTGGCAGAATCCCGACGGAAGTTGGGGTGGGCCAGTGGGTGAAAAAATCGCGCACGCGATCGACCAGGGCTACACGCCCGGTTCGGAGTACCACGGCTACTACTTCAAAATCCTGAAGGGACAAGGTCCTGCTGCTCCGCTCGGTCAGATGGACTTTGTGGTGAAGGGTGTAATGATCGGTGGCTTCGCCCTCATCGCCGCACCAGCCCAGTACGCCGTGACGGGAGTAAGAACCTTCATCGTGAGTCACGACGGCGTTGTCTACGAGAAGGACTTGGGCCCGAATACTCTCGATGTATTCAAGAAGGTGGAACGCTTCAACCCGGACAAATCCTGGACGCCAGTCCAGGAACAAGCAGACTAGCCCAGAAAGCGCCGACCTTGCTGATCCACGGAGAAGCGCAAACTTCAATCCTGATCGCGGGCATATACGTTCGCGCAAAGAACCCGAAGATAAGGATCCTGCTTGTCGTACGCTTACAACGTTCTTATAGTTCACAGACGCACGAACGATTCTCAAGCACACACGTCTGCGAAACCCATTATGGCGGTCGGCCGGTCAAATCTTCCGGAGCGAGTTCTACAGCAACCCCAAGGCTCGCCAGCCGAGCCGTCACCTAGCGATCGTCTTGCTGCAGAGCTGCGGAGATTCGGTCCGCTGGGGATCCTGGCGATTCTTGTCATTCTGCTGATCGGCAACATTTCCCTGCGAGGTCTTGTGCTGCCACTCGGCGCGATTCTCGCTTTGCTCTGGGTGAGGCTATCGCGAACGCCCTGGCACGAGATCGGATATGTGCGACCGAAGAGTTGGACCACCGCCGCGGTCCTTGGTATCGCATTCGGCGTTGCTCTGAAATTTTTGCTGAAGGCAGCCGTCATGCCTCTGCTCGGAGCTGATCCGATCAATCACGCATATCACTACCTAGCTGGAAACACGGCTGCCCTTCCCGCGGCGGTATGGATGATGTTCGCCGCGGGCTTCGGCGAAGAGACCGTATATCGCGGATATATGTTCGAACGTCTCGGGAAGTTGTTCGGCGAAAGCGCACTGGCTAGGGCCACGATGGTGCTCCTGACTTCCTTGTGGTTCGGTTTTGGACACTTCGCCAACCAGGGGCTCGCCGGCACGGAGCAAGCCTTCGTCGTTGGACTCGTCTTCGGCACTATCTACGCGCGTTCGCAGAAAATTTTCATGCTGATGTGCGCGCATACCGCATTCGATTTGACCGCGCTAGCGATGATTTATTGGAACCTCGAAACGCGCGTTGCCCACCTTGTTTTCCGATAAGACAAAATCGAGCCGGATCCTCTCGTTTCACATTCTGAAAGATAGATTTTTGGAATTGAATTCGGCGATCGTCTTCGTATAACTTCTCCGCCACAAAAAAGTTTTCTTTCCTGAATAACTGCGTTTTATTGCAGGAAACGGCCCCCTAATACCTCGTCAACATTTCATGGGGAGTGGAGAGGAATTCGCATGCCGGCGATCCAGATCATCGCAACGCACATTATCAACCGAAAATTCAGGCTCTTCATCTTCGGCCTGTTCTGCTGCACGCTAGCGTTCGGGCAGATCAAGTCTGGAACCATTGTGGGAACTATTGCCGACCCCAGCGGGGCGGTCGTGCCTGGAGCCAATGTCGTTGTTGTGAGCCAGGATACGAATGTGCCGACAACTACGGTCTCAGACTCTTCGGGAGCTTTTACCGTTCCCTATCTGCCGCCGGGGACATACACCGTTAATATCGAACCCGCAGGAACGGGTTTCGCGAAATATAGCGCAACCAACATTTCGGTCGCGACGGGGCAAACCGTAAAAATCACGGTAGCACTGAAGATGGGATCAAACGTTGAGACGGTGCGAGTCAGCTCCGACGCTGTTGAGTTGCAAACCAGCAACGCGGCTGTTCAGGGGCTTACCGACCGAATCACGATCGATGCCATTCCCAATTTGACACACAACGCCTTCAACTACGCTGCGCTGCAGGCAGGGGTAGTGCCGCGCGGCCTCTTTGGCGACACTCAGAGCACGACTTCCTGGGGAATCGGAATCGACGGACGTCGCCAGGCTTCGGCCGTTGGCATCGCGGGCGGCGCAGCATTCTCCAACGACATCCAGCTCGATGGAGTGAGCATTCAGGGTTCTGCTTGGAATGAGACCGCCGTGCTCCCCAACATGGACGCGCTGCAGGAAGTGCGCACGATTACCAATAACTACTCTGCGGAGTACGGACGCGCGCAAGGCGTGGTCGTCTTCACCACTAAGAGCGGGACAAATCAGTTTCATGGGTCAGCAGGCTACCGCCTGCGCAACGATGCGCTCAACGCCAATACATTCCTGAACAACTTTCAGAACCTTCCTCGAGCTCCTTTCAAGTCGAACAGCTTTAGCGGCGCGGTCGGCGGTCCGATCCTGAAAGACAAGACGTTCTTCTTCGTAAGCTACGAAGGGCTTCGCTTCCACAAAGGGCTGCAATACACGCGTACGGTTCCGACCGACCAGGAGCGCCTCGGCAATTTCTGCAATACCGCTGTAGGAAAGACTGCTACCGGAGCACCCCAGCTGCTCAAAATTTACGATCCATTTCTTAATGTGACTCCACCAGCAGCGGGCAGCACAACGTTTACTCGGACACAGTTGCCCTGCGATCTGAGAACCGATCCCGTAGGCAGCGCTCAACTCGATCCGTTTGGCATGGCGCTAATCAATGCATATCCCCACGCTAACCGCCCGCCCGACGATCCGGTTCTTAATACCAACAACTTCTTCTTCCAGGCTAATCAGCCGTTCCAGAAAGACGTGGTGAACTCCCGTCTCGATCACCATTTTGGCAAGCATTACCTGTACGGGACCTATGGTCTCCAGAAGGGCAGCATAGACACGCCCCGTTCGTGGGGACCCGACAATCAGTACTACAGCCCGCAGGAATTTGTTGGCAACCAACAGAGGGACAACAACTGGTATACGGCTCTAGGCGACACGTTCGTGATCTTTCCCAAACTGGTACTTGATGCGCGTGTCGGCCTGAATCGGATTGAGGCTGACAACGCAAGCGACGACTTTCCCGGCTACAACTACGGTCAGTTTGGAATTTCCCCTCTTGTTTCCGGATTGAATGTGATTCCAGGAGTACCGCCAAACTTCAATATCAGTGGAAAAATCAACGCGCTGAACAACACCTCTTCGATCCACAAGCACGAACGCCAGACCAACACCGATGCTAATGGCAGCCTGACGTGGACTCGTGGGCGCTGGGCCCACAAGTTCGGCGGAACCTATCGTGTGCTGCTCTCTAACTACATTGATGTCGATAACTCGGTCTCAATCACAACCGCAGACAGTTTTACGCGGCAACAAATCACCTCGACCGGTGCAAATGCCGGCCCATCGACCGATCCTACGAGTCAGGGCTACAGCATCGCGTCAATCGCGCTCGGCGCAGGCAACTTGGCTGTCAGTCCGGGGTTCACGCTCCGTCTTGCTCTTGCCCAGAAGTACTACGCGCTGTACTCGCAGAATGACTGGCGTGCAACCGACAAGCTGACGCTTAACCTGGGCCTGCGTTGGGATGTCCAGCCCGGTCCAACCGATCGCTACAACCGGTTGAGCACCATCGACCTGAATGCCAAAGAGCCGCTTTTCGGAACTCTCGGAGCGATCGTCTTTCCGGGACGCAGCACAGACCGCCGCAACATGTGGGAAACCGACTACAAGAACTTTGGCCCGCGTTTAGGCGCAGCGTATCAACTGAATCAGTCAACAGTTGTGCGCGGCGGTTTTGGCATAACGTACGTTCCTTCCAACACGGGATTCAATGACGGCCCGGGCTTCTATGGCGCGCAGCCCTATACGACTGCGGTCACAGGACAACCCTACGGCACGAACCCTCAGGGAGTGGTTGTTGGCAAGTTCTATAACGACGTCAGCAACACGTCGAATCCCAGTGCGGTAGTAGACACCTTTGTTCCCGGACCGGGCGCTGATCCGATGAATGCCGCGATTTACGGCGGGCAGCGTCGTTTCCCTACAAACTTCAAGAATGGCTACGTCGAACAGTGGAACGCTTTTTATGAAAAGAGCTTTGGACAAAATTGGGTTGTGTCGGCAGGGTATCTTGGATCGCGGGGCCGACATCTCGAAGTAACCTTCGTTCCGACCAACAGTCCACAGTTGATCGACCCGGCACAGTTGGACACTTGGAGGAATGCGTACATTGCGACCGGGACCAACCCGGGCGTGGTGGCAGTCTGCAATCCGTACCAGAATCTGCAGACTTGCACGTCCAAAGCGGATGGCAGCTTCAATTCCGCCAGTGGTCCGCTGATCGCTTACGGCACCGGCAACATTCGCAATCGCTCGATTACGCGGCTCGAGACGCTGTTCCCATATCCGCTCGAAGGCGACAACATTCATTTATCGAACGGAACCTCTGACTACAAGGCGCTGCAGATTGGCGTGACGCATCGCTTCTCTGCGGGGTTCCAGATGAACGCGAACTACACATGGTCGCGATTGATGGCGATAAGCCGATACAACGCTCAAACTAATCAGGGATATGGAGACTACGGCGCCAACAACGGTACCAACAACTACTATCCGTATCTGCGACCTTCACAGTTCAGCCTCAACAATCAAATCTCGACGAATGACGTCCCCCATCGTCTCGCAGTCAACTGGGTCTACGATCTGCCGGTCGGGCGCGGCAAGATGGTGAACACACAAAATGGATGGCTCGACAGACTCCTCGGCGGCTGGCGCGTGGCAGGAAACTTCCTCGACCAGAGCGGATTCGTAGAGCCTCTCGCGAACGGCGGCTCGAACGGCGGGACACTGAGCGTAAACAATCCGCTCAATAACCTGCCGGACCGGGTGCCCGGCCAGCCTCTCGAAGTGCCAAAGGCTTTGCAGCACTGGTACGACGGAAAAACTTCGGTGACGCTGCCTGACGGCCGTGTCATTACCCCTTGCAATGGCTGCTTCCTCAAGTACAACGTCGATGCCTTCGCAGCCCGCACGATTACAACCGCGGCTGGCAAGCTTCTTCCTGACAACTTCTGGTATGGGAACGCCCAGCCTAGTTACGACGATCTGCGCAGCGATCCGCGTTGGAACGTGAACCTCACACTGGAGAAGAACTTCAAGATTGGCGAGAGATACAACTTGAGTTTGGCAGCCCAGGCGACCAATCTCTTTAATCACACGCAGTTCAGGCCGAACATCAACACGCAGTTTGGACCCACTTTCCTGGCGCCCACCGCCGCCAGCGCAAAAGTAGGACAGTTACAAGACTTCGCCAACGGAACAACCAACACATGGGGCGCTTATCAATTGCCTATCAATAACGCCAGCGGCAACAACGCGGGCGGGCAGGCGATCTACGATCCGCGCCAAGTGGAGATCGTGGCTCACTTCACGTTTTGAACTTCGACTTTGGCATGCCCTGGTAGAGATGCAACATGCTGCGTCTCTACTTTGATCATGAGTGTGCGACTATGCATCCGCAGAGGCGCCAATCGCCGCACTCGAACCCAGCAACTCGGAGACCAGCACCCCAGCAAGAATCAGCAGTGCTCCAACTCCTGCCCGAACTCCAAGGCGCTCGCCGAGCACGAAGTACGAAGTAATCCAGGCGAAGACAGGCTCGAGAGAAAGGATGAGCGCAGTTTGTGTGGGTGAGGTGTACTGCTGTGCCCAGGCCTGAATCGTGAACGCGGCGGCAGTCGCCAGCAAGCTCGTGAGTATGAGCGCCCACCATACTCGCGACGACCAAGTGATGTGAGTTCTCTCCAACACTGGCGCAGTTAACCCCATAAGCACCGCAGCAACCGCGATCTGAATGAATCCGATCTGGGCGAACGGATGCCGTTCCGTAGCCCGACCTAGAAAGATAATCTGGAACGCAAAGCTCAGCGCACATCCCAGCGTGAGCAAGTCGCCACGATTGACGCTTCCCAAGTTGCCGAAACCACTTTCACTCGCAGGCACGCTGAGCAGAAATAGACCTACGAAGGCGCCAAGTACGCCGATCGCAGTCCATGTGGTGGGCTTACGTCCCCAGAAAAGCATGAGCAAGAGCGGCACCAGAATCACTGAAAGGCCGGTGATGAATGCGGACTTCGACGCCGTGGTCAGGCGGAGCCCCGTGGTCTGAAACTCGTAGCCGAGCCAAAGAAATATTCCGGACAGCGCACCGGCGACAAACGACGGTCGCGAAATGCGAGGGATATCTCTAGAGAAGAGAAGTCCAAGGGCAATTGATGCCATCATCATGCGCACAAAATTGAAGAGCAGCGGCGTTGCATCCTGCTCGACTGCGTTCTTCACAATGACGAAGGTTGCGCCCCAGATAAACGTAATCAGGACTAGGAGCACATGAGCTTTCATCGCTCTCGGCATGGCAGCAGAATAACAATTACCATTGGGCTAGACGCCATATGCCGGGTACTGAACCAGAAATTCTTCCTCCGCGACGGCTACCTGCGCGCGGGCTCACCGATGAGCAACTCGACCATCTGGCTGCAGTGCTCGACGACATCTTTCATATTCCCGGAACCAAAATCCGCTTTGGGCTTGATCCCATTGTGGGACTCGTGCCTGGATTGGGCGACATCATCTCGGGCTTGCTCTCGTTCCTGATTGTCTTCGCTGCCTGGCAACGTGGATTGCCGCGCGTGACGATCATGCGCATGGTAGCAAATATCGGCATTGACACACTCACCGGGACTATTCCCATCGTCGGCGATCTGTTCGACGTGATGTGGAAGTCGAACCGCATGAATTACAACCTCCTCGTGCGCTATCGCGGAGGTACGCGAAAAGGTCTGGTTGCAAGGGACTGGCTGTTCTTTCTGCTCCTGCTTTTGTGCGCGGCGGCTCTGGTGGTGCTGCCGATAGTGGTGATCGTCGCCCTGTTCCATTGGCTGCGGCCGTAAACGCGCTTTACCCAAGCTTGCGATCGCTGCGAAGTTCTGGACCGATTAGTGGTTAGTTCTGTTGTGAGGCACGATCGGCGAGGCGGCGCAGCAGCATCCAGCGGGGATTCAGGTGGCGGGCGACGTCAGGGAGAAACTCGGTCATCAGGTTCCAGGCAGCATCAGAGCCGATGCTGATCGCGATCCGTCCCGCCGTTGCTCCGGCGCCCTTCTCCCATTCGGGATGCAGATTGCCTTCGACGAGAGAAGAAGAAGTAGTGCCGAGAACCTCGGCAAAGTTGAACATTCGCTTTCCCGAATCGGAGCGGGTTACCAGCACATACGCAAGCGCTTTGACAATACGTGTATGTGTGGACGCACCTGGATCACGATGGTAGTGCGGGTCCTGGTGAAAGATGGTTGAGATCAGGAAGGTCGAAAACATTTCGCTGGTCGCCTGACCAGCCATTGCTGTGCCAAAGCGTTGCCCGAAGCCAGCCATTCCCGTGCGCAGCTTGGTGTGTCCGTCGGTTGCGTCTCCGAATTCCGAATCAAGCGCGGTAGTGATGATGGAAAACGGGTCCGACACATTTGCCACAGCTAAGCGGAACTTTCCAGAAACACCTAACGGCGGACCCTGCTCAGGTCCCTGAATTCTCTGAAGATCCTGTGGGGAGATCCCGCGTTCAATTTGCTCTTCGAGATCGGCAATCTTTGTGCAGTTGCCGCTTTCGGCGACAGCCGAATTGGGAATGACGGTGGGATCGAAAGTCGCGTTTGCTGGCTGATATTCGTTGCTAGGCAGTTCAATCGGATTCGCCGCAGAGATGATGCTGGACAGGGAAATCACTGCAGACAAGACCAGCAGCGATTTGGTGCGACAGCGAATCATGGTCAGTTCCTGACCGGCGAGCTTTAGGGGATCCGCAGCCGATTGCTGATCCCTGTTATGAGGCTTAGATGCGCCTGCTACAAGGTGACTGAGGTCACGGTATCGGGAGGTAAAGACTCGTTAAGGTGCGTAAACACATGAGTTGACAGCAGGTTGCGAGTGGTTTGAGACTTGGAAGCGCCCCGGAAGTACATGTCCCAAAGGGTGAGCCGGAGCTATTAATGGATCATTTGTTTGAGGTTAGGAGAAACATTGAGCTTTGCCTCTGTCGCCTTCTGCACATCTTCCGGCGAGAGTCCGGGGGCGATTTCCTCCAGCACTAGCCCGGTCGACGTCACCTTTATATAAGCCATTTCTGTGACGATCGTATCCACGACTTTTAATCCGGTCAGTGGTAGAGTGCACCTGCGCAGGATCTTTGGCGTCCCCTCCCGGGTGGTGTGCTCCATGGCGACAACGACCCGACGCGCGCTCGCGACCAGGTCCATGGCCCCGCCCATCCCCTTCACCATCTTCCCAGGAATCATCCAGTTGGCGATGTTACCTTCCTGATCGACTTCCATCGCGCCAAGAACACTTAAGTCGATGTGGCCGCCGCGAATCATTGCGAAAGAATCTGCGCTGGAGAAATACGCTGTGCCAGGAATCTCGGTCACCGTCTCCTTGCCGGCATTGATCAGGTCGGGATCTTCCTCGCCCTCGAGCGGATAGGGGCCGATGCCCAACATACCATTCTCGCTTTGCAGCACTACCTGCATGCCTGCAGGAACGTGGTTTGCGACCAGCGTCGGCATGCCAATTCCCAGGTTCACGTAGAAGCCGTCGCGCAGTTCGCGCGCAATGCGACGCACGATGCGCTCGCGCTTTTCAGCGTCTTTGCTCTTATCCGATTTCGGAGTGGTGCCCATGTTGATATCGCCTCAGTACAATCGATTGCAATGCGCAACTCACAAGGGACTACGCTGTTGTTTCTTGCCGTTGCTGTGATCCTGTTCTTTTTCTCACTCAGTTTGTTGCCCGCCGTCGAGTTCTACTGCCGCTTTCAGCGTCCGGCGCTGCTGCTCCTAATTCTGCAAATCTTAGTGGGCACTCTTCGTATGCGCATTTCGCGCGCCGTTGCGGATCGCGCACTAGTGATCGCGACAGTCGTCTTTACGACGCTCGGCCTAGTTTTCAATATCGTGCTGCTAGTAAAAGCGATTGGCCGATGCTGATTCACCACTTTTTTCGTATCGTCCTACGCTCGATACGCTTCTCGTAGTCTTTTCCCTGGAAAATCCGCTTCACGTAAATGCTTGGCGTCATCACTTGGTCGGGATCGATTTCGCCGACCTCTACCAATTCTTCCACTTCAACGATCGTCACCTTAGCCGCAGTTGCCATCATGGGAGAAAAGTTGCGCGACGTTTTGCGAAAGAGGAGATTTCCCCATTTGTCACCTTTCCATGCCTTGATTAAAGCAAAGTCAGCGGTGAGTCCCCGCTCCATCACATAGGTACGCCCGTCAAACTCGCGCGTCTCCTTCCCTTCTGCGACAACGGTACCGACTCCGGTTGGCGTGAAGAATGCAGGGATGCCGGCACCACCAGCGCGAATACGCTCCGCGAAGGTTCCTTGCGGTACTAGCTCGAGGTCGAGCTTCTTGGTCAGAACGAGATCTTCAAGAAACTTGTTTTCCCCGACGTATGTTCCAACATGGCGATTGATCTGGCCGGCCTCGAGCAGCAGCCCCAGTCCCCAGTGATCCACGCCAACGTTGTTGCTGATGGTAGTAAGGTTCTTCACCCCTCGGCGGACCATCGCAGCGATGAGATTTTCCGGAATACCACAGAGCCCGAAGCCGCCGAACATCACAGTGGCTCCGTCTTGGATGTCGAAGATCGCTTCGTCGGCGTTTGCGAAAACTTTATTCATGAACTCGGCAGAATATCAAAAAGAATCGGGTGCTCGGGCCATCGAGATCGGGTGAGTAAAACCCGGGGCCTATCCGCAATGGAGTCGGCAAGGGACAACGGATTTAGCTTGCTGATTGACTGCCGAGAGCTGGATTTCTGAAAGCTCCAGCATTCACTTCACCCGATGATCCGATCATCCGATTCCCGGTCTTCTGGTTAATCCGGCTTTTTGAACCGCGCAGCCCTCTCGAATTCAGCCCGCAGGCCGGGGGTACGTAGATTTTCGCGAATGTGTGTTAATCGCTGTTCCAGCTTCAGAATTGCGTCTTCGATGTTTCCCGCGTTGGTTAGCGCAATGTCGCGCCACATGGAATACGGACTCGCAGCGATGCGGGTCATCTCGCGCAAAGCGCGTCCGCCGACCTCCTGCATCTGTGTTCGCGTTACGTGGGCTCTTTCTTCAAGCTCTGCTTCATCCTGAAGTGTGGCGGCAAATGCTGTTGACAGCATTTGCGGCAAATGACTCGTCCATGCCACGAGGCGATCGTGCTGTTCCGCGGATAGATGAATGATATGAGTGTTCAGCGACGCAATTAGAGTGATGTATTCATGAGCCAAGTCGCTAACATTTTCCCCGTCAACAGTAAAGATCCAGGTAGCACCGGAAAACAGGGCTCGATCGGCGTTCTCGATCCCGCAATGCTCCTTGCCCGACATGGGATGTCCTCCGAGAAATCGGGAATTTGCGCTTGCGCCGAATACCGATCTCGCGCGCTTCACGATTTCGACCTTCGTGCTACCTACATCCGTAAGCAAGACGCTGCGCGGCAACGTTGGGCCGAGGTTCTCAATGGAATCGATGATCCCCCCTACATTCGCGGCAAGGATCACAACATCGCTGCCAACACAGGCCCGGGCTGGATTCTCGATGCCAGCATCGATAGCGCCCATCTGCTCGGCTCTGGCCAGAACACGCTGCTTGTCCGAACCGATTACGCGGACACCCTTGTGGCGCAGATTCAGCCCCAATGATCCGCCAATAAGTCCGGTGCCAACGATTGTGACTTGCTTGATCATGGGCCGTTCAGTGGCGCAAAGCTGCCGGCTCCGCTCCGCGCTCGTTCGGTTGCGGCGGTGCAATACGATTCGCAGTTGTAAAGATCGGCTCGACGTCGGTGGGAATTTGCGTGAGTCGATCCAGCGCGCGCTGCACTTCGGGACGAATCACAGCAAGCGTGTCCAGCATCTTTTTCGCTCCGTCATAGTCTCCGGTCGCCTCCAGCGTGAGGAACTCATGATCAAGATCGCTTACAGCCTGCTTGATCCTGCTGAAATCGACCGCGAACGTTCCATCCGGCTTGGCTTTAAACCCGCCTTTGTCCAGCAGATAGTTCACCTGAATCGCCATGCCACGCGCATGAGCTTCTTTGAGTCCAAAGCGCAACGTGCGGAATGACGAAGCCAGAAACGTGATGTATAGCCTGCGCTCGGCCTCCTCGCCATGGGGGACGCTGGGACTTCCGTGGTCCATCAGGAACTGCAAAGCAAACAATCCCGTGATGTCGGCTTTGGCCTCTTCGATTGCGCTGTAGAGTTCCTTTAACTCAAGTCGGGGATTCGTGCTGCGACCGTTGATCGTGATCTGATGCGGCCCGATCCCGTGCGTGAGTTCATGGGCGAGGATGTGGGTAAAGAACAACTCGAAGTCGAGATATTGACGGTCGGCCGCGGGCAGCACTTCTGCCGCGATCGGCTGAAGCACGCTGCGAAACTTCGCCTCCTGAATGTTCTTCAGCATTACGCGCTTGCTTCCCTTTTGCTGAATCACGCGGTCGTCATTTGGAAGATTGTAGGCTGCGGTCTGCACGCCGTGGTTCCCGTCCCCGGCGGAGAAAACCTGGTTCACGACGCGGATCGGCGATGATGCTCCCAATTTGGGATTCCGGTATTGGGGGTCCTCAGGCAGATTGTTCTCGATCTCCTGAAGATGTTCGGAGAAGAAGGCCAGTTTTGCGGACTCCTGCTCGTCGCGAACATTTACGTACGCCTCGTATCCCGCCTTGTAGCCAAAGATTTCGTCGTTGTATGTCTCGTAAGGACCGATCGTGATATCTAGTGGCGCGTCGAGGTCCATCCACGCCAGGTCGCTTTCGTAGTAGTCGTTCGACAGAAAAGCTGCAGCGCGCGTCTCGAGAAACTTCTTGAGAGTCGCGTTGTCGGTGAGCGCAGCGGCCGCTTTTAGCAGGGTTGAGGCACGCTCCAGATCAGCGCGATATTCCTGGCTGTAGGGAACAATCTTGAGTTTGCGCGACGATTCGCGGCGAATCACTGTAAAGAATCCTTCTGCCTGCTCACGCTGATCTGCGGGTAAACCCTTTGCCCACGATTCGAACTCCGCTTTCGTTATGTCCTCGGGATAGAAGTTTGCGCCTGGCAATTTCTTTGGCGGTACACCCGGAACGAACGCCGTGTGTCCATCAATCTCGGACCACGGGCCCTTGTTGACCCAGAAGTAGCGGAGCCGCTCGCGTCCGAGCTCCGATGTCTCCTGCTCCAACTTGCCGAGCTCAGCGTGATTACCAGACCAAAGCTGCGTGAGAAAAATGTCGTTGATCAGGCGACTGGCCTGTATGAGTTTCACCAGCGCCTTCTGATCGCCATCACTCAATCTACTGATATCCACTTCCAGCGGCGTTGGAGCAAAACGCGCGGCCATCTTTTTTAGCTGTGCCGCGTCAGGAAACTTGGCTGCACTCCCGTTCGTGCTACGCGGCTTGGCTGCCGTCGCCGATTCTTTTTGCTGAGCCTGCATGGTCACCCCCAACCAGATCGCGCAAATGACGAATAGGATTTTCGGCATCCTCGAAGCTCCAGAAGAAACCGACTATTATTGCAGCTTTGAAAAAACGCGTCCTTCGCGCTGAACATTCGCTATTTCGGTTGTTTGGTCGCTATCCCAATGACCTCAAATCGGGCTCCGAACAATAGCGGGCCTGAGCCGATGAATGCGCGAGCCGGCAGATCCCCAGAGAAGTACTGCTGATAAACCTGATTAAACTTGTCGAACAGAGAGACGTCTGAACAGAAGATCTGAACGTAAACCAAGTCGTTCATCTCGAGACCGGATTCGGTAAGCACCGAACGCACGCCGTCGAGCATCAGCCGAGCTTCCTCGGCGGGATCGTCCGGAATTTGCGTAGTCCCTGGTTTCAATCCGATTCGTCCTGCGATGTAGACAGTGTCACCGCTAATGACAGCATCGCTAAAAGGCAAGGTTCCTCGGCGGTGCGGCAGGTTGATGTAGCTTCTTTCGGTCTTCGTGCTCAAAGTTCCTCCGTGAGATCGCAAAAACTGTAGTACACGCGCGGCTGGGCCACATGATTTGCGCAGGCCAAGCGAATATGGCTGTGGCACTGCATTTTTCTGACAACTGTTAAAATGCCCAGTCTTTCGAAACTGACGCAAAAAATGCGAGGTGCAATAGATGCGAAAGCTGGACTTAGCCCCAGCAGTCTTGATTTCCCTTCTCGCCTTTGGTCAACAAGCAAATCCGCCGCGCCAACGCGTCGAGCGAACACCCCCGCCGAATACACCTACAACGCAAACCCCAAGTGAACAGCCGCAAACCCAGGAACCAAGAACGGCTCGTACGCCACAAGAGCAAGCTCCTGTAACCACGCCTTCAACTCCAGCACGAACGGAACCGTCAGAAGGAGGTGAAGGACAGCAGCTTCGTCCCATGCACTTCGACGTGACCGAGGTTCCACCCGTCCAGACTCATCACAGCATTCGAGTAGGCGGACGCGAACTACGATACACGGCAACTGCGGGCCGGCTCCCAATCAAGGACGCTGAGGGCAAGATCGAAGCCGCGATGTTTTACGTGGCATATACGGTCGATGGTGGCGACCCGAGCACGCGGCCCTTAACGTTCTCATTCAACGGCGGTCCCGGATCGGCGTCTATCTGGCTGCATATGGGCGCGATGGGACCACGCAAAGTCGTCTTGCAACCTCAAGGATGGATGCCCGCTGCACCTTACAGACTCGAAGACAATCCGAATACTCCGCTCGATAAGACCGACATCGTAATGGTCGATGCGATTGGCACCGGCTGGAGTCGTCCGGCGGATACGGCCGCAGCACGCAAGTTCTGGAATATGCGTGGCGACGTCGAAGCATTTGGCGAGTTCATCCGTTTATACCTGACGCGCAACGAACGCTGGTCGTCGCCGCTCTACCTCTTTGGAGAGAGCTACGGGACTACCCGCTCGGCGGGAATCGCCGGCTATTTGTCCAATCGCGGAATTTCGTTCAACGGCATCGTGCTTTTGTCCACTGTGCTCAGCTTTGAGACACTCGAGTTCGCCAAGACGAATGACGTTCCCTACCCGCTGATCCTTCCCAGCTTTACGTGGATCGCCGCTTACCACAAGAAACTTCCTGCGAATTTGCAGGCGGATGTGAAGAAAGCTGCGCAGGAATCACGCGATTGGGCTCTCGGCGAATATTGGGCTGCGTTGAACAGGGGTGACGCGATGACTCCGCAGGAACGCGCGAATGTGGTCGACAAGCTCGCGCGCTATACCGGTCTCAGCAAAGAGATCATTGAGTGGGCAAACCTCCGCATAGATGTCCGAACCTTCACCCATTACCTACTCTCGGATCAAAAGCTGCACGTTGGCCGTCTCGATGGACGCTATACCGGCCCGGATCCCGATGGATTCATGGATACGCCATTTTATGATCCGACCAGTTCCCAAACTGGTCCCCCATTTACATCGGTATTCAATGATTATGTTCGCCGCGAATTGAATTACAAAACCGATATGCCGTACTGGACGTCGGCGCAGCAGTCAGGAAACTTCCGGTGGAGTTGGACCGGCGTGGAGGGCTTTGGCGGCGGATATCCGGATACGGCTTCAGCTCTGCGTCAGGCTATTGTGAAGAATCCTTATCTACGGGTTCTCGTGATGGAAGGCTACTACGATCTGGCCACCCCGTATGCAGCGGCCGATTACACCATGGATCACCTCGACCTCACGCCGCAGTACCACAAGAACATTTCGTACGCCCAGTACGAATCGGGGCACATGGTCTATCTCGACTCGCAGTCGCACGCGAAGATGAAGCAGGATTTCGTTAATTTTATTGATGCGACTACACAGAAGGGGCGCTGACCGGACTGGGTGTCAGTGCTGTCTGCGGCAGCAGACGGGTAACGTGCACCCACCCGCTACCGCGGGCGGTACTGACTTAGATGGTTCTTCCCACGGCCGGCGCGATCATTCGTAACTCGTCCATTAACTGCGAAAACTGCGCCGGGTATAACGACTGCGGGCCATCTGACAGGGCCTTCTCCGGATCGGGATGGACCTCAATCAGAAGCGCATCGCACCCTGCCGCGAGGGCAGCGCGAGCCATCGGCGCCACCTTATCGCGGCGGCCGGTGCCATGGGACGGGTCTGCAGTCATGGGCAGATGTGACAGCTTTTTCACAATGGGAATCGCTGAGATGTCCATTGTGTTGCGGGTGTAGGTTTCAAAAGTCCGAATACCACGCTCGCACAGGATCACGTCGTAGTTTCCGCCTGCGAGAATGTACTCGGCCGAGAGCAGCAGTTCTTCAATAGTGGCGGCGATGCCACGCTTCAACAAAACGGGCTTCCGAACCTTTCCGAGTTCCCGCAGCAGGTTGAAGTTTTGCATGTTGCGCGCGCCAAGCTGAAAGAGATCGACGTAGGGCAGCATGACTTCGATTTGCCCGATCTCCATGACTTCGGTAACAACGAGAAGTTTGTAGCGGTCGCCGGCCTCGCGCAGCAGCTTCAGCCCTTCGACACCCATCCCCTGGAATGAATACGGTGAGCTGCGAGGTTTGAAGGCGCCGCCGCGTAGAAACTTCGCTCCGGCCTTTGCCACTTGCTCCGCTGCTGAGAACAGTTGCTCGCGCGATTCGACCGAACACGGTCCAGCCATCACCACAACTTCGCTTCCTCCAATGCTTACACCGTTCGTGAACTTAACGATCGTGCCGTCTGGACGAAAGGTTCGTCCGACGAGTTTGTAGGGAGCGCTGATACGGTGTACCTGTTGAACAGCCTCCAGCAATTCAATCTCACGGATGTCGAAGTCTACCTTCGCGCCGACCGCGCCCAATACTGTCTGTTGCTCCCCAGTCGAGCGGTGCACTTCGAATCCGCGGGTGACGAGGCGCTCAATTACCTTGTCGATCTGCTGCTCACTCGCGCCCGGTTGCATGGCAATAATCATGTCTTGGAAGCCTCTACCAAATTTGCGCTGGCGATCTCACCTGCGACTTCTGCGACTACTCGTTCACTTCTAAATCGAACTCAGTCTCGCCGGAGGATGCGCTCTGCTGCCGGTGAATCTCCTGCTGCTGCAACTTGCGCATGACGTCGATGATTCGTTCAAATACATGCTGAACTTCGCTGTCAGGCAATGGCCCTTTATTTGCCTTTTTCACCGCCTCCAGAATCTTCTTTTCGCGCTCCGGTTCGTAAATGGGAAGATTGGTGTTGTTCTTCAGTTTGCCGATCTCGCGCGCCGCCGCAGCACGCTGGTTGATCAGCTCAACGATTTTGAGATCCATCTCATCGATTTTCTTACGCCAGTCTTCTATGGTCATTTGGTTAAAGCTCCGGTTTGCGCGACCGATTTCTCCACGCGCAGTCCACCGATAAAGTTTGCCACGGGCTCCGCGGAATTGCGCCCGTGCTTCTCCATGATCGTTACGATTGCGCTGCCGATCACTGCGGCATCGGCAAATTCGCCGACAGCCTGAAATTGTTGTGCATTCGAAATGCCAAACCCAACAGCGACTGGCAAGGAGGTAAAGCGCCGGACGCGCGTTACTAACTGCGCTGCATCCGCGGCGATCTGCTGTTGCTCGCCTGTGATGCCAGTTCGGGAGACCGCGTAGATGAAGCCGCGAGACTGATCGGCAATGGCTTTCAGACGCCGATCTGTGCTCGTTGGAGCCGCGAGAAACACGGTCGCCAGATTATGAGCCCGCATCAACTCGACGTATTCACCTGATTCTTCGACTGTGAGATCGGTGATGAGCGCTCCGTCGATCCCGGCCGAGGCGAGTTGTTGCGCAAACGGCTTGATCCCGATGCGCAGAACAGGATTTAGGTAGGAGAAGATAATGAGTCCCGCTTTGGCACGCGCATTGCGAATATCGGCTCCGAGAGCTATGCATTGAGTGAGAGACGTTCCAGAATGCAATGCGCGTTCACTCGCTCGTTGAATCACGGGACCGTCGGCGACGGGATCACTGAAGGGGATTCCCAGTTCGATCACATCTGCGCCTGCGTCGATGGCAGCTACTGCTACTGCTCGCGTGGTCACGAGATCGGGATCTCCGCATGTGAGATAGGCAACCAGACCGGGCTTGTGTTCGAAGGTGATCATCGATTCAGAGTTTCAACTCCTTCGTGAGGATCCCCATGTCCTTATCGCCGCGGCCCGAAATGTTCACGACGATGATCTCGTCTTTCTTCATCTTGGGTGCGCGACGAATGCATTCCGCTACTGCATGCGCGGATTCGAGCGCAGGAACAATTCCCTCGGTGCGGGACAGAGTCACACAAGCTTCGAGTGCTTTGGCATCGGAGGCTGCCACGTATTCGGCGCGGCCGGAGTCGTGCAAGGCAGCGTGCTCCGGTCCGATGGATGGATAATCGAGGCCGGCGGAGACCGAATGAGTAGTGGCGATCTGGCCGGCATTGTCCTGAAGCACGTAGGAGTATGTGCCCTGCAGCACCCCGGGAGATCCTCCGCGAAAACGCGCCGCATGCTCTCCCAAATCGGAACCCCGCCCGCCAGCCTCAACTCCAACCAACTTCACTTCTTTGTCGGGAAGAAACTCATAAAAAACTCCCATTGCATTGGAGCCACCGCCTACACATGCCATCACGACGCTCGGGAGCCCGCCTGCTTGTTCAAGGATCTGTTGCCGAGCTTCTCGGCCGATGCAGCGATGAAAGTCGCGCACCATCCCCGGATACGGATGAGCTCCGAGGACAGAGCCGAGTAGATAATGTGTCGTGCGAACATTGGTGACCCAATCACGCATGGCCTCGTTGATAGCGTCTTTCAGAGTACAGGAGCCTGAATTAACAGATCGCACCTCCGCCCCAAGCAGACGCATGCGGAACACGTTGAGCTCCTGACGCCGCATGTCTTCGCTGCCCATGTACACCACGCACTCGAATCCAAACAATGCACAGACCGTGGCGCTGGCGACCCCGTGCTGACCTGCTCCGGTTTCGGCGATGATGCGCCGCTTTCCCATGCGGCGGGCGAGCAGTCCCTGGCCAATGCAATTGTTGATTTTGTGCGCCCCCGTGTGGAGCAGATCTTCGCGCTTGAGATAAATGCGTGCGCCGCCTAATTTCTCCGTGAGTCTCGTAGCGTAAAACAGGGGCGTCGGACGACCGGCATACTGTCGCAACAGCTGCTCGAATTCACTTTGAAACTCTTGATCCTGCTTGGCACTCTCGTAGGCAGCCTCAAGTTCCTCAAGCGCTGCCATTAGCGTTTCGGGAACGTAACGGCCGCCGTACGGCCCAAATCGACCCGCTCGTGCAGCCGTACTCAAGGGTTGAATGCGCGCTTCCCTCATCGCCTTTGCTCCCTCTGCGCAACGTTGACTCTGTTGCTCGAATCAAACTGGCGAACGGCCTCAATGAATTTGGCCACCAGCCCCGGATGTTTACGCCCGGGATAGGACTCGACTCCGCTCGCCACATCCACGCCCCACGGATGGAAAATCTCAAGAGCGTCCTGGACGTTCTCCGCTTTGAGACCGCCTGCAATGATGACGGGCTCGCGAAGTTTTTTAATGCGCGGCAGGGCCTGACGCCAAGGGAAAGTCTTGCCAGTGCCGCCCCGCTGCGAACCGCGTCCGCTGTCGATGAGCCATGCATCGGGTTTCAGGTTGCTTGCATTCTTCAGTTCCTCAAAATGTGTGCCCTTCAAAATTTTCACAGCCGGCAGCTGACTTCGGAGCTCAGTGATGTAGCCCGCATCCTCCTCGCCATGGAGTTGCACGCCAGAAAACCTGCAGAAGCGGGCTGTTTGAACAAGCGTCTCAATGTTTTCGTTCACAAAAACGCCAATCGTCTCGACGCCCTTTGGAACAATCGTTCCGATGGAATACGCGGCCGTATCTGTTACCTGTCTTGGGCTCACTGCCATGATGAAGCCCAACGCATTCGCGCCTGCGCGGATCGCAACGTCAGCATCCCGTTCGTTGGTCGTCCCACAGATCTTGATCCAGGTCACTGCCTCGCCACCTCATGATTTCTGGCAAACTGTGCAGCATCCGCGCGCAGCCTGCGCAGCGCGTCACCAGGACTAGGTTGCCGCATGAGAGACTCGCCGATCAGGAATGCCTGATAGCCAATCCCTCGCAACCTGGCGACGTCCGCGCCGTTTTCAATTCCGCTTTCCGCTACGCGCAGAGCGCTCAGGGGAATTCGAGCATTCAACCGAACACTGGTTTCGAGCGAAACTTGAAATGTCCGCAGGTCGCGGTTATTCACACCAATTATGTCGAAGCCTGCGGCGAGCGCTCGTTGCAGCTCACGTTCATCGTGAACCTCACAAAGAATGTCGAGTCCCAGTTCCTTTGCCGAAGCAGCAAGGCTTCTGAGTTCAGCATCGCTCAGAGCAGCGACGATCAACAGCGCGGCATCGCCACCGTACGCACGCGCCTCGAGCAACTGAATCTCATCGACGATAAAGTCTTTCCTAAGGCAAGGAATCTTCACTTGTTCTGAGGCGATACGCAGGTTCTCGAGCGCTCCCTGAAAGTGCTTCTCTTCGGTTAACACGGAAAGCCCTGCGGCTCCTGCTTCCGCCATTTCTGGTGCAAGCCGGACAACAGAGAAATCGTCACGAATCAAGCCACGTGATGGCGACGCCTTCTTCAGTTCAGCAATCACTGCAGGGCCATTTGCATCGGCTTGCGTCAATGCCCGCCGAAAACCGCGCGGTTTGTGATTCGCAGCCATTTTCTCCAGCTCGCGACGATGAGCGGGATTTACGCCTTGCGACAATCTCGCTCGGGCTTCTGAAACGATTTGCTGGAGAATGGACGCCATTGTGAATTCACTGAGATAACGTTGTACGGCAGGTTGGGCTTATGCCCCAGTACATCAACAAGAAGACGACGGGATCAATATCGCCAGTATCGATAATACGAGACGCAGGATCGCCAATAGCGGGAAGGCGCGAGTCTCGGGGCGACGGAAAACATTACCCCTAATTATGAGGCAAGGTAGGCTCTCGGAGCAAACCGAGGCAAGTTTTGATAGTGTCCAGTTTGAATTTTGGATCCTCTAGCTGGGCAACCGGATTGTGCAATCATCCGTTCATGCCAAAGAAAAAGACTCCGAAGCCGAAGCGCAAAAAGAAGACGACCCGCCGGGAAGACGTAAACCGCGCCCCCGAGCGGGTTGTCCGTCAAGCTACCGAACGGGATTAGAAGCGGCGTTTTACTGATCGGGATCCAAGGGCTAGGCCGCCCTTTTTGCGTTATGCAGAAGTCGTTTACAGTTTTGCCAGTTAGAAAAAAACGCGGACGGAACGTCAACGCAAGGAAGCTCTATCTTAAAACACCAAGAATCGTGTCTTGACACCGGGGAGTACCTCACATGTCTTGGCGTTTCATCCGTCAATCTAGGAACGTCTAATCTTAGACGTTATTGCAGTCGCAATTTTCAAACTGCACCACCACTCAAGTTTTTTGGGGATTACTGCGCGGTTAATGAAAGAGTGCGACAAGCTCGCGAAAGCTCTTCTGCGGCGTCGTGGCGGACGTTCCTAAGCTCCATCCCGTAGCGGTTGCCCGCGCGATTTCGCACAATGGCAATCAGCTTTAAAGACTTCCGGGAAAACGGCGGGATAAATTCGAGATGCACCTGCTGTCCTTCTTCAAATTCGGCGAAGGCATACACAGAGAGACCTCGTTCGCTTAGGTCATGAGCTCTGCCCTGGAAGGTAGACCCGGTGGCTTGATTTCCAGTGGTCAAACGCACAGCGAAGTCCACTTTGAAGCGTGGAGCCTGCCGTTCAGCCGATTTACCAAATCGTGTTTGTACGCTGGGCAGGTCAGTCCTCATCGTCCCAAGTATGGAGAACATACACTTGGGAATCAATGCACTTTGGTAACTAGCACAAAGGCTTCCCAAATTGGGGAGGACTTATGTATTAGATTTCGACGATCCTCCTCTGGCGCAGCACCGCAATCACGCCGATTAGCACGAGAATCATGCCCAGAATCACTTGAATCGAGAGCCTTTCCCCACCAAGCAGCCACCCAAGCAACACGGCGATTACCGGATTTACATATGCATAGCTCGCAACGCGCGTGGGCTGATCGTGCCCAAGGAGCCAAACATAGGCCGTAAAGGCAACGATTGAGGCGCCAAGTATCAGGTAAGCCATTGAGAAGGCGACACGACCATCGATTGCGCTGAAGGTAAAGTGATGCAGATCACCCACTGCTACAGAAAGCAGGGTTAATGCCACGCCGCCGATCAGCATCTGGATACTCGCTGCCATGGGTTTGGAAGCAGGAAGCGGTAGCCGCTGCGACCAGATCGTACCAACCGCCCACGCGATCGTTCCAAACAGCAGTGCGGCTAGAGGAAGCATCTCAATTCTTCCCGAAACGTGTCCCGGCGTAAGACTCAGTACGGCAACACCTCCCAGCCCGGAAACCGTACCAATGACTAAAGGAAAGGGGATGCGCGACCTCGAGCGCATCCCCTCAAATGCGGAAATCCAAACCGGAATTAAGGCCGAAGTGATCGCGGCGATGCCCGAAGCAATGCGCTGCTCCGCCCAGAAAAGTGGACCGTAGTTGCAGGCAAACATCCCAACCCCCAGCCAGACAGCGCTACGCCACTGGCGACCGTTTGGCAACGATGCACCGCGCATCGCGGCCCACAAGAAAAGAATCAAGCCGGCACTGAAGAAACGCACACCGGCTGCCAGCAACGGAGGCACAACGGCCACTATGACGCGGATCGCGAGAAACGACGCTCCCCACAGGAAGTAGATGGCGCTATAAGCGAGAACTCGAATAACCTTCGAGGGCGCGGCAGCCACCGCCGGAGTTGAGGACATACACAATGTTAGCGGGCCCAACTGACGACAATTGCTTCAACCGACTCAGGCGAAAATTACCTTGCGAGCAGAGTCTTCCATCGCGCCCAAGCGTCGTCGCGCGCCTTCTTGTTGCCGTCGCTGGCGTCCGGAGCTTCGCCTGCGCGCATGAACCCGTGTCCCGCTCCGTCGTAAGTAACGGGATCATAGGTCTTACCCGCCGCGGCCATATTCTCCTTCGCTTGTGGGATAGTGGCACCGATGCGAGCGTCATTACCCGCATAAAAGCCATAGATCGGCGCATTGATGCGCTTCATCGCATCTTTGTCAGGGGGCGGCCCGTAAAAAACGAATGCCGCTTTCAAATCGCTGCGATTTGTGGCAAAACGAAAGCTCTGGCCACCGCCCCAGCAATAGCCGGTAACAAAAAGTGTGCCATTCGATGCCGGTAACTTCTTCGCGTAATCGGCGACAGCGTTCAGATCGGCGGTGACCTGGTCGGGATTGAGGTGGCTCACTGCCTCGGTCACTTTGCTCTGATCCGGGAATGAGCTGGTACGACCACCATTCGGTCCAAGACCAGAAAGAAGATCGGGAGCCACAGCGATGTATCCAGCTTCGGCGAGTTCGTCCGCGAGGTTTTGTACCCAGTCAGACATTCCAAAGATTTCGTGAATCACGAGCACGACCGGCCGATTATCCTTCGACTCTGGGTACGCAACGAAGGTCTCCACCGAACGGCCATCGTGTTTTACCGTCACCCACTCACGATGACGAGGCGACTTCTCCACCTTGGCGCGAGCCCAATCCTGCGCAGCTGCCACTTGAATCCATGCAAGCAATGCGATCACCAGCAATACTCGTTTCATATTCGTGTTCTCATCCTGAATAGTTTGTGACAAGCAATCGGAAACTATACTCGCATCGGCTGTGCTCGCGCACTGGCCGAGGGGAACTGGCATACAATTACAGCATCTACTCCCATGCCCCGGCTCACGTCGTCAGACCGCAAGAAACAGATCCTCGAAGTGGCCACCGAGCTGTTCGGGCGTCATGGTTTCGATGGCGTAACCACACGCCAAATCGCCGATGGTGCAGGAATTACCGAGGCGATGGTCTTCCGCCATTTCGCCACTAAAGACGACCTGTATTGGGAAGTGCTAAGCGTAAAGAGTGCGCCTGACGAAGTAAAAAAGCGGCTGGAAGAGAGGCTCCAAACCGATGTCGAGGCGCAAGAGATTTTCACGGCCATCGCGCGGTACGTGCTGAACCGCAACATGCAGGATCCGGCCAAGAGCCGCCTGCTCCTGTTCAGCGCGCTGGAGAATCATCGTCTGTCGCAGCGCTTCTTCAAAACGTATATGAGCGAATGGTACGAGTTGTTGGCCGGCTACATTCGGCGCCAGATGGAAGACGGCAAATTCCGCAAGGTGGATCCATTACTCGCAGCACGCGGATTTGTCGGGATGGTCTTCCACCACTATCTTGTCCAGGAACTCTTCGGCGGCGGCAAATATCAGAGTTATGACATCGAAGAGGTAGCTCAAACCATGGCCGAACTGTGGTTAAACGGCATCTGCCGCGAAACCGAGCAAGAGCGATTGCAGACCACCGTGACCGGTTCCCGATCCAGGAAGCTACCGCTCTCAATTTCCCGCGCTGAGGAAGTCTAAGTATCGATAGATTGCGACTTCGTGTCGCCCTGCTTTTTCTCTTGACAATCTGTGCTAGTAGATTAGCATGTGCTAGTAAGTTAGCACGTACCAGGACGGCACGGAATCATAGATGACTAAGAACGCGCAATGGCAACTTGGAAGACGCGAGCGTCAGATCATGGACATCGTATACAAGCTGGGCCGAGCCTCTGTGGCCCAAGTGCAGTCGGAGTTGCCCGATCCGCCAAGCTATTCAGCCGTGCGTGCAATGCTCGGATTTCTTGAGGATAAAGGCTATCTAAGGCACGAGCAAAACGGTCTCAAGTACGTCTATATACCGACGACAGACCGACAGAAGGCACGAGCCTCGGCACTCGAACACCTGGTAAAGACGTTCTTCGGAGGATCTACCACCGAAGCTGCGGCCGCGCTCATTGAGTTACCCAATTCGGGACTGCCGGAAAAGGAACGACTCAGATTGCTCTCGGCCATCCAGAAGGCTAGGCAGGAGGGACGCTAATGATCTCGAACATGACCAACGCGCTGGCGCCGTCTGCGCCGTGGTTGCTCAGCATAGTCGTGAAAGGAACGATATTACTTCTGATCACTACGGTTGCAACGCAGCTCATGCGAAATCGCCCTGCTGCTCTGCGGCATTTTTTGCACACGGCCGCAATGGCTGCCCTTCTTCTGTTGCCCCTGGCCGCCATGCTGCTGCCATCGTTGCGCCTGGCTGTTCTTCCACCCACGACGACGAGCGTTCCGAGCAGTCCTGAGCCAAAAATATACGTTCCTACTCTCCAAGCTCCGATGTCTCAACACAGCGGTACTGAGCCTGTTACCAAGAACGTGGTGCCCCATTTCAAAGCAACTCCGCAATCGATCGAATCCGCACCAAGCGCAAAGGTTACTTCCGCAATCACGCGAAGAGTGACCAGCTTCTCCGGCCTGAATTGGGACGGAGTTATTGTCACTTTCTGGATTTTCGGATCCGCCGTTGTTCTGCTCAGGATGATGTGGTTCTCTGTGACCTTGCAGCAGTTAGTCAAGCGCTCCATGCCAATAGATGCAATCACGTTGGGCTCGCGTCTTCGGTGGCTGTGTCGGGATCTTGGCATTCGTCGTGAGGTCGTCTTACTCGCTAGTGAGGAGCTGGACGTGCCAATCGCAGTCGGCATGTTCAGCCCAAAAATTATTCTTTCTCCCCAAAGCGGCGAGTGGACTGAAACGCGGCGCAGGGCAGTGTTATGTCACGAACTAGCGCACGTGAAGCGTCTGGACGCATTCACACAACTGCTCGCCGAAGTCGCATCGGCCTTGTACTGGTTTCACCCATTAGTGTGGTTCACCGCATGGGCGATGCGCGCAGAGCGCGAACGCGCGTGCGATGATTACGTTCTCGCCTTCGGCACAGCGGCCTCTGACTATGCGCACGAACTGGTCGAGATCGTTTCTACACTGCGCCGTCCGCAACCTGCGGCTGCGTTGGCCATGGCGCGCCGTTCACAACTCGAAGGGCGAGTCCTGGCGTTGCTCAATCCGCGAGTTACGCATGGTGCTTTGCCGCGAGGCCTAGCTGCCTCTGTCGGTCTGGCGTTCTTCGCGATTGCTCTTCCACTAGCCACAGCAAAGCTGCAGGAGCGCCCTGCGCAGGCAACTGTCGCTGCATCTTCGCTCGCGCCAGCAGCCGGAACGGCACCAGCGATCGCTGCCGGAGATCAGAGTCTGACGCCAGCAGCGCCCTCATCCTCGGTATCGCAGCTTGCGCTTGCTCCGGCTCAGCCACATGAGCCTATGTCTGCCGCCGGCTCTTCCGTAAGCTTCGAATACCACAACCATAACGATCATCAGGACTCCACATCGAATCCTGCGCCTTTTGACTGCTTCGGTGGGAAGAGTGCAGAACACACGAACATCAGCAGTCACACGGAAGACGACGGTCGACGCAATTGGTCTGCTTCGTGGTCCGGAGGGCAGTGCACCGTTGACGCACGTTCCAGCGGCATCGTCCGCTTTAACGCCGAGGCCACCGCCATCGAGAGCATCTCTCCGGGCGGATACTTCGAGGTCAACGAACGGATCGGCGACACGCTGCGGCGCCTCCGTATTGAGTCTTCACCGAATGGACAGCTCGCGTTCGTTTACAAGGTGAACGGCGCGCAACAGGAATTCGACGCCGCGGCTCGTGCCTGGTTCGGAAACTTTCTGCTCGAACTGGAGAGAGTTACCGGATTTGCCGCCAGCACCCGCGTTCCTGCATTGCTTGCTAAAGGTGGACCGCAAGCTGTTTTGGCAGAAATCTCGAACCTGAAAGTCGACTACGTTCGCCAGATTTATTTCAAGACGTTGTTCGAGAACGCAACCTTACCTGCGCCTCTGCTGGTGAAAGCCCTTGACCAGGCCCGAAATGAAATCTCCACCGATTACAGTTTGGCTCAGGTTCTCCTCATGATCGCGGCAAAATACGATCTGAACGACGAGGCCCAGCGCGTTGCATTCCTGAATGGCGCAAGCAAACTGCACACCGATTATGAGCATTCTCGAGTGCTAATTGAGTTGCTGAAGCGGCCGAACCTGTCCCCGCAACTTGTGCGCGCCACTCTCGAGTCGGCGAAGACTATTGGCACCGACTACGAGAAGTCGCGGATTCTCACAACTCTGGCGGGGCGAAGTTCGTTCGATGAAAGCGAAGTCTCGACTTACCTCGATCTCGCCAGCTCCATAAGCACCGACTACGAGCATTCGCGAAGTTTGATGGCATTGATGGAGCATCACAAACTGAGTTCGGCCGCAGTGAGCCAGTTATTGAAATCTGCCTCATCGATTGCAACCGATTATGAAAAATCGCGTGTCCTGCTGGCGGTGAGTACATCGAACAGTTTCGATGAAAAGCAGATCACAACATACCTGACGCTCGTGGATTCTATCGGCACCGATTACGAGCGTTCGCGAGATCTGCTTGCGTTGATGCAGCAACACAAGCTTGGCTCTGAATCAGTATCGCGGATCATCGCCGAAACCCAGAAGATCGGAACAGACTATGAAAAGGCGCGAGTCTTGACCGAGGCTGCCAAACGCTACGAGCTGCAAGGGGCGGTCAGAGATGCATACATCAAAGCAGCGAATTCGATTGGAACGGAGTATGAGCGCAACCGCACCCTCGCCGCGGTCACGAAACGGGAGATTATCTAGCGAGGGTCTTTGAGAGATCAGGCAGCGTTCATGTGATCGAGCTCATGCTCGTCGACATCTTTGCCATGGACAGAGATGATCGGCTTGCGATGGTGATCCATGTGCCCGTCTTCCTCGACTGCTGAATATTCAACCGGAAGGCTGGCCGTTACTGCGTGATCGTCCTGTATCGCTTCGCTGCGCATATGAGGCTCACTTTCCTCAGGAACTTTACCACTTTCCGCCATCATTGCCAGAATATTCCAGTGAGCCGGTGTACATAGATCAAGTGGAGAGGATTCATCAGCTTCCAGCGGCAACAACGGATCCTCATGTCTGAGTTTGCGTACCATGTGCCTCTTACTGCTTAGATGGAGGCCACGCGTAAATGGAAACGTCTGCTCAGATCTGCTGCTTAGTCGGGCTCAGGAATATGGCCTCGGTGGTTCGAGCTGCACTCGCCCTGCTGTCGAATGCAGTTGAAACAGGGATGGGATCGGTTGAAGCATTGAAACTAACTAGTGAAATAACAGTCGCAGCATCTCTGTTCGCCCAAAACGACATCCAAGTCTAACCAGAAGCAGAGATGCTTTCGGGGTCCGCTTAGAAAATGTCATCCTGTCAATTCAATCCAGGTCTGCGACTGGGTATCGGAGGTGTTCTGCTCCTTCTGTTCACTGCGATTCTTCCTTTAGGTGCGCAATCGAATCACGCCGCAACACTGCTGGCTGGCGGAGCCTGGCATCTCCACTCTCGCGTTCCTTTAGGCTTTGAAGGATTGCTGCTCCAACCTTCTCGACTGGCTGTACAGATATTGGCTTCGGTTGAAGTACCTGAGTTTGAAGGCTGGACATTGACCGAACGAAATAAGAAGGTAGTGCTTCTGGATGCTGCTGGGCGTTTGGTGCAAGCCCTTCCAAAGTCAATCACATTTCGTGTAACGGTGGGAACACGCGACAACCTTGCGCTCGACTCGAATCCCATGCCGATTGATTGCAGTAAGGCTCTGAACGACTTTCTGCTGGATATGCATTTCCAGGTACAAATCTTTCGCGGAATGACGATGCGTCGGTTCGAGCCGGTCAAGACGTGGCTGATTGGCATTCCGGCAGACGAGACTTCAGATGAGCGCGTTTATCGTTCGACCTTCAACCTTGGGGACCTGCGCCCCGACGATCGCATCGTGCTATTGATTACAGATGGCAACGGAGCCCGGTTGACAAAGTTCCATCTGGAATTCTTGTAAGGCAGCGGGACTAATTACTCGCCGCCGCTAGGACTGCAGCGACAGTGACGCCGAATCGGGGAGAACCGACTCCTCGAGCATTGCTTCATCCCGAGTTGGCTCTTCCACTTCCTGCTGGATTTCGGCGAAGAGATCGGGAGTTTGTTCTGCCTGGGCCATCCAAACCGGTGCAAATGACTGCCGGTGGAGCGGTGAGGGGCCGTACTCGCGAAGAATGGCTTTGTGCTTGGGAGTGCTGTAGCCCTTGTTGGAAGCGAGTCCGTACCGTGGATATTGCGTATCGAAGTCACGCATCCAGCGATCGCGTTCCACTTTGGCAATGATCGAAGCTGCCGCGATTGAGCAACTCAACGCATCACCGTGGATGATCTTTGTTTGTTTGTGCTCGACGTCAATCTTAAGGGCATCTACCAGAACATGGTCAGGAGTGGGCTGGAGATTTTTCACTGCTAACGCGAGCGCTTCCAGCGAGGCCCAGTAAATGTTGATCTCATCGATGCGAACGGCGTCTACCGAGGCTATGGAATAGCAGATGCAATGCTCGCGGATGCGCTCGGCCAGAACTTCTCGTACTTCAGGCAGTAACAGCTTGGAATCGCGCAGACCGCGAATACGATAATCAGGTTTCAGAATTACCGCCGCCGCAACCACCGGCCCGAAGAGAGCTCCGCGGCCAACTTCATCCACGCCTGCGACAAGTTGTGCGCCATCGGCCCAGGCCAACTTCTCATACTTCAGAGTGCACTTCAGTTTCTTGAGTAGCCGCAGCTTCAGAGTAGACATCGAGCGCTGCTCTTCTCCCGGCCTGAGCAGCTTGAGATACTTCTTCGCTCGTTTGGAAGGTTTCTTTACCGCCACTGCCGCGATAGTAGCAGTGTTTGGTGTGGAGGGAGCGGTGGAAAAGAGGGCTTTCTTATGTCATCCCGAACGATGTGAGGAATCCCTGCTAACTCCAGCACTGATCGAAGTACAGATCAGAGTGAAAATTGAGAATTTCAGAATTGAAAGGGAATTCCTCTTCCCCGCTCCGCGGGACTCGGAATGACAAAAACCTAACCCTCAACTTCGCGCAGACGGGCGGATTTTCCTTTAAGCCCGCGAAGATAGAAAAGCTTCGCGCGGCGCACGCGACTGCTGCGGACGTGCTCGATCTTGTCGATGACCTTAGAGTTGAGCGGGAAGATGCGCTCCACACCCTGACCAAAGCTGATTTTACGAACCGTCAGGCTAGCCTGAGGACCGCCCTTTTTTGCAATAACGACGCCCTCAAAGGCCTGAACGCGCTCCTTGTCGCCTTCCTTAATCTTCACTTGAACGCGAACTGTATCTCCCGGGGACACCTCCGGGATATCCTTACGTTGCAGCTTCTCTGCAACCTTAGCCATAATCGGTGAAATCGACATAACGAGTTCCTTTCGCGCATACGTCGCACCGACCGCTGCCGGGCTACGCTCGGAATTTCTATGATTTGCAACGCCCTGGCAGGTGAGGCTTGGGGCATCGCATGGGGTCCAGGGGCATACGTGCACCCTGTCACACAACCATTGATTGTACCGCATCCCCAGTTCTTGAGTCAGCTTTCCTATTGATTACGCTGCAAATCGGCGACAATTCGCCGGTCCTCTTCAGTAAGAAGTTCAGATCTAAGGAGCTCGGGCCGGTTTTCGAGCGTCTTCTCTAACGCTTTGCGGCGACGCCAGCGTCGAATCTCATCATGATTCCCTGAGGAGAGCACCTCGGGAACCATCCACCCGCCAAAGTCTGCGGGACGAGTGTAGTGCGGATAGTCGAGCAGTCCGCCGGAGCCACAGGTCGAGTCCGGAATGCCATCTTGGGACTCCCGCTTCGTTGAACTGAAGCTCTCCTGGTGCGCTGATGCCTCGTTGCCGAGAACACCACGGACCAGCCGTGATACCGTGTCCACAATAATGGCTGCACCGAGTTCTCCTCCACTCAACACGAAATCTCCCACAGAGATTTCACGGTCGGCGAGGTATTCGTTCACGCGCTCATCGACCCCTTCGTAGCGTCCGCAGATAAGGGCCACACGATCCAGCTTTGCTAACTCCTCCGCGTCGCGTTGATGAAAGAGTCTCCCTTGGGCTGACAGCAGAATCACCGATTCCCTGGACTCGCGACCAAGCCGATCTTTCCGCGAACTGATGCCTAGCGACTCGACACACTCGAAGATCGGCTGAGGTTTCAGCACCATGCCTTCGCCTCCGCCGAAGGGTCGATCATCTACGGTTTGATGACGATCATGAGTGAAGGCCCGCAGATCGTGGACATTTACCTCCACCAGCTTCTGCTCGCGCGCTCGACGCAAAACTCCATAGTCGAGTGGGCCACGAAAGAAATCGGGGAAGATACTGATGATGTCAAAGCGCATCGGAGAAATAAGTATTGTTGAGATTTTCTCAAGAAACCCGTTCGCGGCGGGAGCGCTCATTTGTGATGTTTTTCTTCCTCGGAGAGGGGCGCGTTTACGTCGAGCAAACCAGGTGGGAGCTTCATCTCAAGAATCTTCCTTGTGGCGTCGAACCGCACGACATATTCCTGAGCGAAAGGAATCTCGTATTCGTCGCCTCCCCGGCGCACCACAAGCAGCGGGGCAGCACCGACACCTTGGCGAACATCCTCAATCTGCCCGATCTCAGGATGGCGAGCACCCAAGACGTCTACTAATTGGCTGCCAACCAAGTCTCCGACATACACCGCTCCTGGGCTGAGCTCAGCACGCATCTCGACCGGGATCTGAACCAAAGATCCAGTCAACAGCTCAGCGTCGGAGATCGAGTCCACGCCAGCAAATTTCAGAACTACTCGACCCTTGTGAAACCAATGATTTGCGAGGTGGTATTCGCGCCGTTGAGAGTTCTTTTCCAGGCCTAGCCAAAGTTGGCGGCGCTCAGAGAATTTTTCCGGAAAATCGGTGAGGATCTCAGCGAGCACCTCGCCGTGACGGCCTTGGGGCCGGAGAACGTGCGCAACAACGATGAATTCACCAGATGAGGGCACCAGTTAGGGTATTTCCCAAGGGCTTCAGAGCCTGCGGAAGACCTGCCAAAAGCAAGAACAGCGAATTTTACGAAACTAACTGTAAGGTTATCTAATTCTGCCCAAAATCCGGAAAGCTCGCTTTCGGAACAGCGAATACCATCGAATTCGCTGCGGCGACTCCCAGTTTTAGGATCCGGCTGCCCCCGACTGCGCGCCACCTGGAAGTCCATCTTCAATAATCTCAAGACTGTGCCGCTTATGAAGTTTCATGCTGGCAGCGCCAATAATCGTCCGCAACGAGCGCGCGGTGCGCCCCTGCTTTCCGATCACCTTGCCAAGGTCTCGTTGGGCTACCCGCAGTTCCAACACGGTGCTTTCCGGACCCTCAATAGCCTCAACCGTCACTAATTCGGGCTCATCGACTAAAGCCTTAGCGATGTCCAACACAAGCGCTCGCACGTCTCCGCCCTGCTCAGTCGGCATAATCGACTCCCATTATGGGTGGCCTTAGGCCGCCCTCTTTCACCTGGAAGTACAACCCCCCGGACCCACCAAGACTTCAGCGAGTCGCAGCAACTGTTAGGAGTCGGGGGACTAGCCCTGCTTTCTGTTCAACTGAATGACTGCGCGTTACGATTGCGTTCCTTAAGCTGCAGTTCCAGCCGGTGCGGTGGCCTTTGACATCAGTTTTCCAACCGTTTGAGACACCTGCGCGCCCTTGGAAACCCAGTGGTCTATGCGTTCACGCTTCAGATCCACTGTCGCCGGACTCGTGCGCGGATTGTACAGACCGACCACTTCCAGAGCACGTCCATTGCGAGCGCGTTCTTTATCGATCACAACTACACGGTAATAAGGCTGCTTGCGCGCACCTACGCGCGCCAAACGAATCATTAACACTGAGATCTATTTTCCTTTCCAGCATGGGCTGCGAAGAGTGTCTGCCCAGGAATGGGACAGTATGCAGCCGGACCATCGATTATGGCGTATCTTCACGAAAACTTACAAGTTTAGGGTAACCTACACCGCAGTACGTACGGATGGCGCCTTGACTCAGGAGTTCGGCGGATCGAGCACCGGATCTAAGAGCAAACTCCTGGCTTCGGAGGCCGTAAGCGGTTGATCCGCCGAGTAGAACTCAACCCCACGCCGTCCCAGCCGCATCGACAATATGCCTCCTTCCGGGGCTCCTGCACTTGCTTCGCTTGTCCGAACAAATTCGTAGCGGACAATATGGCTTTGGGTATCAGCCACAATGTGGACCTCAAGGCCCGAATCAGGGTTGCTCACCCTGTATTCGGTGGATTGATTCTCTTCAAATTCGACTGTCCCGCCATGATCGTTGAACTCGTCGACGTCATTCTGAAGCTCCCTCCCAAGCAACTCCCAGTGCCGAAGGGCGGCCTCCCCAAAGGCTGACTCATTGTCGATCGGATTTGCGCTCACAGTCGTCTTGATGAATCGACGAGTGCTTTCGGATGTATCTCGAATTCCCTAAGTAACAGAGGCGGTTCAGCAGCATCTCGGGATCATCGCGCTCAGTGAAGTTCGCGTGCACTGAGGCGTATTGGACAATACCGTCGCGATCCAGAACGAAAGTACTTGGCATCGGCAATGACCAACTGTCCTCGCCGTTGATGAAAGGCAAATTCACGAATGACTTGCGGTAGAGTTCCTTCTGCTCATTTGGCACTGCGTAGGCAACGCCAAACTTGCGCGCCGCACCAGCGCGTTCATCACGAAACTGAGCGAAGTTCAAGCGATGCTGTTCGCGCATGAAGTCGATTTGGCGGAGCGTCTGCGGCGATACCCCTAACAGCGACATTCCTGCCTCGGCAAATTGGGACTGAGCGTCCCGCAGAGCTTCCAGTTGGGCGACGCAGTACGGGCACCATCTCCCACGAAAAAAGACGATTGCCAAAGGAGCCCTGCTAAGCAAGTCTTTGGAAAGAACCTCTTGGCCCTCTGAGTTGGTTAGCATGAATTCCGGCGCCCGCTGTCCAACGAGCAGGGCCTTCTCCGCTGCTCCTGAATCCTTCAGCCAGGAAATGGTGCGATCCGTTATCGCCTGACTCTCAGGTAGGAGGTATTGTGCTGTATTGGCTCTAATTTCGAGGAGTTTCTGAGTCAGAGACATTTCAGTTTTATTCACTACGGAGACACGGGGTCACGAAGAACGGCTGGGGATTTGCTTGACGAAGTATCCACTCTGCGACGGTCATCGTGAGCCCCTGTTTTGGCCGTTCTCCGCGCCTCTGTGTCTCCGTGGTGAAGACTCGTTATCGGAACCGCATTCCGGCCAGCCTACGCGAGAATCCGCCACCTTTGCTTAGGCTCTTGAACTGCTTCTTCATCATGGCGTACTGCTTCAGCAACTGATTCACTTCCTGAACGCTGGTACCCGAACCGCGCGCGATGCGTTTGCGGCGGTTCCCGTTGATGGCTTCATGATGATTGCGTTCATATGGAGTCATCGAGTTGATGATGGCTTCCACACGGTTTAATTCTTTATCGTCAACCTTGTCGGCCATTCCTTGAATTCCCGCAAAGGGACCGACACTTGGCAGCATCTTCACGATGCTTTGCAACGACCCAAGCTTCTTGATCTGCCGTAGTTGCTCGCGAAAATCCTCGAGCGAGAAACCATCGCCGCTGAGCGCCTTCTTGGCGAACTCTTCTGATTTCTTGGCATCCAGCTTCTCCTGCGCCTTCTCGACCAGCGAGAGGATATCGCCCATGCCAAGAATGCGACCTGCGATGCGATCCGGATGGAATGGTTCGAGCGCGTCGTACTTCTCGCCAACACCCAGGAACTTGATCGGCTGTCCGGTGACATTGCGGATCGAGAGCGCAGCGCCGCCCCGCGCGTCACCATCCATTTTGGTCAGAATCACGCCGGTTAAACTTAGCTTCTTGTGAAACTCGTTTGCTGAATTCACCGCATCCTGTCCGGTCATCGCATCGGCGACAAACAGGATCTCCTGCGGATTCAGCAGCTTCTTCAAGAGCTGCATTTCGTCCATCAGTTGGTCATCGATATGCAATCGGCCTGCGGTATCGACGATCAGTACATCGCATCCCGAGTTCTGCGCCTCGCGACGCGCTTCCTTCGCCAGCCGCTCGACGACAGCGGTGGAGGCTTCTCCATCTACCTTGCCTTCGTAGATGTTCGCGCCGATCGCGTTGGCGACGACCTTCAGCTGCTCTCGCGCTGCAGGACGGTATACGTCGACTGAGACCAACATTGGACGATGTCCGCCCTTCTTGAACCACTGTGCCAGCTTTCCTGAAGACGTCGTCTTGCCGGAACCCTGCAAGCCAGCCATGAGCACAACTGTCGGCGGTTGCGACGCGAACTTGATCTTGGCAGTGTCCTTGCCCAGGATCGTCACTAGTTCGTCGTGGACAATTTTGACCACTTGCTCGGTCGGCGAAATCTGGAGCATTACCTCCGACCCCAGGGCCTTGTCGCGAATGTGGTCAATGAGTTCCTTTACTACCTTGAAGTTGACGTCAGCTTCGAGGAGTGCAAGGCGAATCTCGCGCAGTGCCTCCTGCATGTTTTCTTCATTGAGGCGACCCTGGCCACGCAGGTTCTTGAAGGTTCGCTGGAGTTTTTCGGAAAGATTCTCAAACATAGGACGCACTCAATTCTAAACGGTGGGCATTTTCCGTTGGAATTGCTATACGGGCTGAACAGTCGTGAATAGCCCTACACAGCAACGCTCGAGCTCGGTTGTTAAGAAAGCTTATGAGTTTTGCATCAAATGCAATTTACCTCGCACACAGCATCAGAATCAGAGTGGCCATCTAAATCAATCAGTTCCAATTGAAGAGTAAGAAAGTACGCAAGGAGGAGTAATGAAACGGTTGCTTCGTAATACCAGTTCCCGGCTCTTAGCAGGCGTTATTACCGCACCTGTCGCGATGTAAGCACAGGATCGAGACCATGATCGGGACGGTCACGATCGCGACAAGAATTATCGGGTGTACGACCGACACGACTACCACAATTGGAACGATCACGAAGACCGAGCCTATCGGCAGTGGTACGGTCAGACCTACAACGGCCGCGAGTATCGCGACCACAGGAAGCTGAGCAAGAAAGATCGGCGGGCTTATTGGACCCATCGTCATGAGCACGACAGGGACCACGATCACGACAACGACCGTCACTGAGGAATTCCGCCGCGGCTGAGGTACTGAATCCCGGAGCGCCCGGGACGCCCTCGCCCGGCGTTATCAGAGTGTCTGAGCATGTGAACGTTGGCATTCGCAGGCTTTCTCGTACGCCGGGCGTGGTGGCCGACTCTCCGCGCCGTCTTATGTCGCGATGAGCTTTAGCAGTTGTCCCGTTTCGGGAAGACCCCCTGCTTCTTTGTAATCGAACAACTTGGCTCCATCTCGGAAAATCTGGAGCTGCCCGGCTGGACCTGAGCGCACTTTCACTTCGATTCCCTTTTCGGCTGCTGCTTTGCGCAGGCTCACGGCCGCGCGGCGCAGATCAAATCAAAACAGGCAACGTCGAACTTCGATCATGATTCGTTTCCCCAAAGTGCCTTCGCGGCAAGAATTGTATTCACGTGAATTGTGACCGTGTCCTGCACGTTGCGGGCATATCCTCCGGCGTACGTGACCATTACCGGGATACCATGCGCCTTGGCCACCTTAAAGACTAACTCATCTCTCTGTTTTAGCCCCTCAATGGTAAGCGCGAGACCGCCGAGCTGATCCTCACGATAGGGGTCCGCTCCGGCTACGTAACAGAGTAAATCGGGCGAGAACTGACGCAATCCAGAGCTCAGAGATTGATCCAGCCACGAGAGATATTCTGAGTCCGTAGTCCCATCCGGCAAATTCACGTCGATCGATGATGGCGGCTTGTACGCGGGGTAGTTGTCCCGCTGATGCAGCGAAATCGTGAAGACCTCACCTTCATCGGCGACCGAAGTTGCAGTGCTGACTTGTGCCTTTACCTGGGCTGCAGACAGGCTCGGCAGCGGCTTGGCCCTCTGAGTCTTGGGCGGAAAGATGGCAGCGGTCCCATTGCCATGGTGCACATCGCAGTCCACCGTCATGGCACGACGAATACGACCAAGCTTCTGCATTTTCCGAATGGCGATGGCCACATCATGAATCATGCAAAAGCCCTCGCCGTGATCGGGATAAGCGTGATGAAATCCGCCGCAGATGTTTACGCACACTCCTTCGGCAACAGCTCTCTCAGCCGCCAGAATTGAACCGCCGGCGGCCAGCCAGAACGCCTTTACCAATTGCGGCGAGTACGGCAGCTCCATCTGCATCTCTTCGTAGGAACTCAACTCTCCGTGCAAGAGACGATCCACATACCCAGCTCCATGCACCAGGCGAACATCATCGTCAGAAGCCGGAGCAGGTTCGATAAAGTCGCTGTTGTCAGCTTCGCCGGTTTCGAGCAGCCGCTCGTGAATCATCCGGTACTTTTGTGCCGGAAAGACGTGCGCACCAATCGGCAGGTAGTAGTCCTTGCTGTAGACAAGGCGGAACGGCAGGCGCATGAAAGCTTCCGAAGTCCTATTGTAGCCTCCGCATTTTTAACTTAACGCTCTACGGTTTAAAAGCAACGGCTCACGCAGATGAACACAAATTTAGGGATCGCAGATGCTGTTAGATCTTCTGGTTTATTTCCCCGATTCATCTTCGAGCTGCCGAATAAAGTGGGCAGCCAGTGCGAAATCGTTTAATCGCTATCCCCAAAAATCCGCGTCAATCCATGAAATCTGCGTCCTCTGCGTGAGTTGTTGGTTTTGTTCTTTGCGTCTTTTCTCAGACGACCAACATGGGTTTACAGTAGCTTTTACCGGATGCCCGAGTTTTGCGATGTAGCCCTGCCTGTGCCGCTCGAGATGACTTTCACCTACCGCGTGAACGGGCAGACGCCTGTGATTGGCGGCCGGGTGCTGGTGCCCTTTCGCACATCGCGATTGCCGGGCGTGGTGACTGCGCTCCACGACCAGCCGCCGAGCATGGAAGCCAAGACCGTCCACTCTGTGCTGGATGCCGAGCCGCTGATCGATCCTCCGCTCATGCAGCTTGCGGAATGGATCTCCAATTACTACATCGCCCCGATCGGTGAGGTCCTGCGCTCGATGTTGCCATTGCAGGCTGAAGTGAAACGCGACTGGACGTACAGCATTACTGAGGCAGGGCGCAAGGCTCTCTACGATTCGGCGCAGGCCGGAAATTCAGGGCGCTCAAAGAAGTCAATTGCCGACCAGATGCTCGAGTATCAGGCTCTCGACTACCTGTCGCAGGTCGAGAGCGCCCGTGAGAACACATTGCGCAATGCCGCTGGCGCCACTCGCGACATCCTGCGTGGACTGCAGGCTAAACGCTGGATTATTCGCCTGGACGTAACGTCCACGCGTGATGCCCGACGAACGCTAAAGATCGCACACCTGGTCGCGCCTTCAGAAAAGGGAAATTCGGCACGCAAGCTAAATTCGAATCAGGAAGCGGTGCTCAGCAAGTTGACCGCAACTGGAGGCGCAGCGCCAGTCGACGCTCTCAACGAACTCGACGTGCCGCGGACAACTTTGGCTACTCTGATCCGACGTGGACTGATACGGGTCGAAGAAAAACCTGCCGAATTTCACGTCACGACTGTGCCCGCATCATCGGCACACTTCGCCCGCGAACATCTCAATTCCTTCCAGGCCGAAGCGCTGAGCACGATCGAAACCAGCGTCGATGAACGGCGCTTTTCGGTCACATTACTGCACGGAGTCACAGGATCAGGCAAAACCGCCGTTTATCTCGCTGCGATGCAGACAGTCCTTGCCCAGGGCCGTTCGGCCATTCTGCTCGTTCCTGAAATAGGACTCACCCCCGCAGCGGCAGCAAACCTGCACCGCATTTTCGGCGCGCAAGTTGCGATCCTCCATTCCGGACTGACGAACGATGAGCGCGCGGAACAATGGCACCGCATCCATCGGGGTGACGCCCGCATCGTGGTTGGCACGCGTTCGGCCGTCTTTGCTCCAGTAAAGGACCTCGCCCTCGTAGTTGTCGACGAAGAACATGATTCCTCGTACAAGCAGGAGGAGACGCCCCGCTACAACGGACGCGACGTCGCCATCATGCGTGGCAAACTCTCAGGAGCAGCGGTGGTTCTAGCCTCCGCCACGCCGGCGCTTGAGACCTATCACAATGCGCGTCAGGGACGCTACAGACTCATCGAGCTGCGCGAACGAGTCCAGCAACGCCCGCTTCCCGAAGTGGAAGTCATCGATATGCGACTCGAGTTTCAGGAGACTGGAGACGAGAAATTCTTCTCTCGAAAATTAGTGGAGGAAGTTAAGGAGCGACTGGACGCCCGGGAACAGGCGATGCTCCTGCTGAACCGGCGCGGATATTCGGCGGTTGTTCTTTGTCGTTCTTGTGGAGAGACCCTGCAATGTATTAACTGCGCTGTGTCCCTTACTCATCACAAAGGCGCGATGTCACCTGCGCTGATCGCACGACGAGTGCCAGCAGGACAACGGCTGGAATGCCACTACTGCGGTTATCGTGCGTCGGTTCCGAAGATTTGTCCGAAGTGTTCCAGTGAGCACCTCTACTTTCTGGGTGCCGGATCCGAAAAGATTGAAGAAACTTTGCAGCAGACGTTCCCTCACGCTCGCATCGGAAGGCTGGATCGAGACACCGTGCGCACTCGTCACGACTTCGAGCGTGTACTTAGCCAGTTGCACGCCGGCGAACTGGATCTGCTCGTAGGAACACAGATGATCGCCAAGGGACACGATATTCACGGGGTCACGCTGGTCGGGGTTGTCGGTGCCGACTTTGCGTTGGGACTTCCCGACTTCCGCGCAGCGGAGCGCACCTTTCAATTGCTCACGCAGGTCGCGGGACGCGCAGGACGGGGCGAGACTCCGGGCAAGGTTGTTCTGCAAACTTACTTTCCCGAGCACTATGCGATTCGCTTCGCTGCATTACATGACTATCTGGGCTTTTATGAGCAGGAGCTTCGCTACAGAAAATGGATGCACTACCCGCCGTTTACCAGCGTAGCGAACGTCCTGCTTCGCAGCGATAAGCTCGATCATGCGATGCGCTATGCGGGCATCGTGCATCGCTGGGTGGAGCGCACGCGAATGGAGGGAGTTCGTGTCATGGGCCCGGCTGCGGCCCCACTCTCGCGCTTGAAGCGCGATTATCGCTATCACTTCATCCTGAAATCCGCGAGCCGCGAAAAGCTGAATGGGACCTTGCGCGGTCTGGTTACGAACGCAACCGCCGAAGAAGTGCCGAGAACGAGCATCATCATCGACGTCGATCCGCAATCGCTGATGTGAGGGCGACATCGGTCTCCACAAATATCCAAAGGTTTCTTATCCTGAGCCACTTTTGTGTTCCGTCAGCAGCGGCAATCTATCGCAACATCTGCCATAACCCTGCAGGCTGCACTCCGCGTTGTGGATCAATCTGGGAAAATGGTCCAGGCAGCATAGTGAGGACGAACATGAACAGCGCAAAGCAACCGAGCAGCTTCCGTTTTCGATCTAGCGGCGGATACTCCGGCACAGGCGGATGGCGCATCAGGCTTACGAGCAACAGGACCGCCCAGATCAGCCATCCCGCCCACCAAAATACGCCTAGAGGAACCAGTACCAACAATGTCAGCCGCGAAACGAGCTTGTGAGACCGCGGCGACAGCGCGTAGACGATGTGGCCGCCGTCGAGTTGCCCACCCGGCAGCAGGTTCAGAGAAGTTGCAAACATTCCTACCCATGCAGCGATGGCCATTGGCGAAAGACTGAGTTCGGATAGATGGAGCGCGCTGTGCGGATGGAGCAAACTCCAGACCGCGTGAAATATGAGAGGACAGCCCAGCACCAGGCCGGAATCGGACGATTGAGCGGCTGCAGGCCGTGACGCCATCAAAGCAAAAAGCAATACCGGCAAGGCTAAAACAAATCCCGCAATTGGGCCTGCAATGCCGATGTCGAATAGAGCCGCTCGTGTCCTAATGGGAGAGCGAATGCGAATAAACGCACCCATAGTTCCAATAAGCGTTGGTGCGGGGAGAAAAAACGGCAGAGTCGCGTACACGTGATTCCGTTGGGCGTAGATGAAGTGGCCCATTTCGTGGGCCAGAAGAATTCCTAGCAGAGTGACGCTGAACGGAATGCCCAAAACCAGGTTTCTGGGATTTTGCAAAGCCCAACTCAGAGGAAACAGATCGGCGTCGGAATGGAACTGAGGCAGGCCCTGCGCGAAGTTGGATTGCAGTCTCGCTCCAACGATAAGAGTAGTAAAGACCGTAGCGGCGAATAACAGCAGATGCAGCCAATAGCGCCTCCGCAGCGGATAAACAATGTGCACTTCGTGCGGGCGGGAAGACGGCTCAAAAACCTCGATGGGATAACCGGATTCAGACATTCGATGAGACCAAGATTCATTCTCCCATCTTGATGAAGAAATGTCTCATGGTCCGAGAATCCGTCAGTTAAACAGCAAAGAAGCAGAGCCACAGCCGAGGGCGGTTGTGCCACACGACTAATCGATAGACTGAAGCTCTTTGCCCGGTTTGAAACGTACGGCCTTACCCGGGGGGATGCTGACCTCTGCGCCGGTGCGGGGGTTACGGCCGATGCCAGTCTTTCGGGGACGGACATTGAAGACGCCGAAGCCCCGCAGTTCGATGCGATCGCCCTGCGACAGAGCCTTCTTCATGCTCTCGAAGACGGTCTCCACGGCCATTTCAGCTTTGGTTTTGGTGATGCCCGTCTTGTTCACGACTTCATTGATGATGTCGAGTTTGATCACGATTGGCTCCGCAGACAGTTTGTGGCTCAGGCAATTGAACGCAGATGCTAGAGGACTGGCGCAGCATTGTCAACGCGCAACATTGCCAAATTAAGACCCGAGTAAATCCCCCACACGCGATTGTTTATTCTTTTCTGAGTGAAGACCGTTCAGCTCAAAATCCGCGCCGAGGAGGCCGGACCAGACCATCCTGCGATTATCGAAGCGGCCGCCATCCTCATACGCGGCGGGCTCGTCGCCATCCCGACAGAAACTGTCTATGGATTGGCTGCGAACGCTCTTGATCCTTCGCCCATCGCGCGCATCTTTGAAGCCAAGGAACGGCCATCGTGGGATCCGCTCATCGTGCATGTCGCGAATCTCGACATGATTTCGCGGGTAGCTATCGACTTTCCGGAGAAAGCCAGGAAGCTCGCTGAGCGATTCTGGCCCGGACCGCTCACCTTACTGCTGCGCCGGCAAGCTCGCCTTCCAGTGATCGTCACCGCGGGACGCGAAACCGTCGCGATTCGTATGCCGGCACATCCGGTTGCGCAGGCTGTTATTGCTAGCGCGGGCGTGCCCTTGGCTGCACCCAGCGCGAATCGTTTCGGACACACGAGCCCAACAACCGCCGAGCATGTACTCCGCGATCTCGACGGACGCATTGATGCAGTACTCGACTCGGGGCCGACTCAGATCGGAGTTGAGTCCACGGTGCTTGATCCGCTGCGAACCCCGCCATTGCTGCTTCGTCCCGGCGGGATCACACGCGAGCAACTCGAGGATTTGGTGGGACCAATCGAGGTCTATTCCGCTCCCGCAAACCAAGCTCCACAAGCTTTGGCCTCACCAGGACTTGCTGCGCGCCATTATGCGCCAGAAGCAAGAATGATCCTGGTGGAGGGAAACGCTGAGCAATTCCGCGCGACTCTCGAGGAGCAGGTCTCGAAGTTGGGCGACGGCGATTATGTTGGCGCGATGGTTCCTGAGAGCTGGCTCGACGAACATTCGCTTTCTCGAGGAGGGTTGGTAATCTTCGATTGGGGACCGTGGAGTGATCCCGCTCGGCTCGCCCACAACCTGTTCGCTGGACTTCGTTATCTGGATAAACCGGGAGTCAGCGTGATTGTGTGTCCGTTACCAGCCGCGAATGGACTCGGATTAGCTCTGCGTGATCGCCTGCTCCGGGCCGCCCAATAATTATCGCTTTCCGTTACTGTTCTCGCCAGCCTTGAACATGTAGCGGATACTCTGCTTATAGATCAGCACGCCGGGATGTCCGTTGCGGTTAATTTTTATGCAGTTGCGATCGTACCAATCGATCCAGCCGTGGACTTCTTCCCCGTCCTTAAGTACCACCACCATGGGAGTGCGACTAGCCATCTGCTTTTGAAAATAGAAAGCCTCGGCATGGGTTTGCTCGATAACATTCGCGCGTCTGGGGACGCGCTGCTCAGCGCTGGTCAAGGGTCTCTCGCTGCTAGGCTCCGACCGTCGAGGCATTGGCAGGGACGGACGGATCAATTTACGGTTCACAAAATCGTCGGATTCTGTCCCGAGTTCCGGCGCTCGCCCGACTGCTGCGAAATTCCCTGGATCTTTCATGCGAAGTGTTTCACCCAAAGATAACTGCGTCAGAACCGGTTCGGAGTGCCAACATGCGCCGAATGGGATCACAATCGAACATCCCAATAGCGCGAGAAACTTCTCAAGGCTGGATTCGAAGCGATCTGAGTTTCGCTAACCCTATCACAGGGTCTTGCTGCTGCGCAAAGTCGAGCGGCGAATCCAATTCACCAGGGAGGCACGGAGTTCACAGAGAACAACCAGGGGCGAAACCACGAAGGCTGTGAAAGGATCACGAAAGGGTTGTCTGTGCCCTCTTCCCTTTCTGATTCTTCGTGTCCTTCGTGGTTAGCTTTGTTTTTCTTAAGTGAGCTATCGCTCTAGTGAAGTCGCAAAGGCATCGAGTGACAGTGAGCGCAGAAGGTTTCTCCTCATCCCTCGTTCTACTTCTGCGAGACGCTGCGATGCGGTCAGGATCCATTCGAACTCTACCGACTGCGACAATCTTCCGAGCTCGCCGCGGATGTCAGTGTTGCGTACCAGTTCGGGAGTTCCAAACTTCAGCATGAGGAGGTCTTCCAAGAGCGCGTACAACGTCCGCAGTAGTCGTTCCGTCTTATCCCGGCCTTCGGCGCCAGCGCGGTAAGTCTCCGTAATTTTGAAAAGTTCCGTGTGATCGTTTCCGGTAATGGCGCTGCGCAGCATTGTGAGAGCGCTTGCTCGTGCTTCAACATACTCTTCGAGGTTAAAGCTGAGTGCGCGTCCCATGGCGCCGTTGGAGAGACGCGCAATGAGTTCTCTATGGGCTGGTTTGAGCTCTTCTCGGGATGTAGCGATTGCCAATTCCAGTTCCCCGACTGGCAACGCTCCGAGGGTGAACGTCACGCACCGCGATCGGATCGTCGGCAGAAGCTCTCCGGGATTCGTCGTCAATAGAATCAAGGTCGCGTACTCCGGAGGTTCTTCAAGGACCTTCAGCAGCGAATTCGCTGCTTCCTTCATGAACGACGACTCGGTGAAAATAACCACCTTACGACGAGCTGCAACCGGCTTGTAGAAAACCGATTCGATCACTAGCCGGACCTGACCAACTTTGATCAGCATCTGCGGCGGATCGGGCGGGACAACGATCACTTCCGGATGCGTCTGGATCAGGATGCGCGCCTCGCGCTTATCGGCTTCGCGCATCGACTCACGCGTCTCAACTGCGTCGGCGAATCTCGATTCCAGATCGTCGGCTTGGGAAATCCGTGTACAGTTGCTGCAATGTCCGCAGAAATCAGGTAGACCGTCAGTCTTCGGCTCTTCGAGACAGTTCAGTGTCTTGGCAACCACCTGAGCAAGCGTGTACTTCCCTGCTCCTTCCGGTCCAGAGATGATCACTGCATGTGGAAAGCGGTCGCGTGCGAGCATCTCGCGAATGCTGGTCACGGTTTCGTGATTGCCGTGAAAGTCTTGGAAAGACAAGTTCGGACTCACTTAACAAGGGTCTTGCGGAGTGCAGTTTCTGGGACCCGGCTCTCCACGACCTTGAGCACTTCGGCCTCTACATTTTGAATTGTTCCCGGCGAAATTCTCACGACACGCTTCGACTCGCGAACCGCGATTTTCTCAAAACCTTGGTGTACGCGCCGGAAGAAAGCGGCATCTTCACTTTCAAAACGTCCTTCAGGCGATTGCGACGCTTCATTCCGATTGCGAGCGCGAGCGATGCTCGCGCTCAACTCGGTCTCGAGCAGCAGTGTCAAATCGGGCCATATATCTCGGCACAACACCCGGTGCAAGTCACGCACAATGCGCGATCCGAGTTGGCGACCGAATCCTTGGTATGCTTCCGTGCTATCGGTGTAGCGATCGCAAAGCACGATCTTTCCTGCTTTGAGCGCTGGCTCAATGACTTCCTCAACGTGCTGTGCGCGATCGGCAAACATCAACGCCAGTTCTGTGAGTGGAGATAAATCTGATGTGCGCGAATCCAGCAAGATGGAGCGAACTTGTTGTCCGATGCCGGTTCCACCGGGCTCCCGCGTCCCGAGAACACCGAGGCCGCGGGCCGTCAGCGTGTCCGTGAGCCGAGCAATCTGCGTACTCTTTCCTGAACCATCCAACCCTTCGAAGCTAATAAAGATTCCGCGTCTGCCGGGCATGGCTAGAGTCTAGCAGTTGCTTGAGTGATCGGATTGTGGCCGTGCTAGTATTCGCCCGATCAATTCCTCGGCCGGGAGGTTCTTCATGCCAAGACTCGGCGACGATATCGACGATTATTGCTCGCGTTGTCAGCGAACGACCGACCATTCCGTGGTTGTAATGGCCGGAGACGAAGTTCAAAAGGTGCGCTGCCGCACCTGCGACTTCGAGCACAAATACCGCAAAAACAAAGGTGGCCGCAAGGAAATGAGCGCCCAGGAAGCTTTCCAGAAGGTATTGGCCAGTGTGAGTGGCCAGATGGGCGAGAGCGGCGCAACCAAGAAAAAGTCTAAGTAGTTAGCTTGGGGCATTCTGACGAATTGGCATGCCCAAGTGCCTCATAACCATCTGCAGGTCTTTCCACGCCTCTTTCTTCTGGCGCGGATCGCGCAGCAAATACGCCGGATGGTACGTCACAGCGAGCCTGGTGTTCTTGAAGTCATAGATGCGTCCCCGCATGTTGACCATGGCATCGTTCACCCCGAGGAGCGTTTTGGCCGCGACTGCGCCTAAAGCAACGACGATCTTCGGATTCACAACCGCAATCTGCCGCAACAGGAATGGAGAGCAGGTATCACACTCCTCGCGTTCTGGAGTGCGATTCCCCGGCGGGCGACACTTCACGACGTTGGCAATGTAAACATCCTCACGGCGAATTCCCATGGCTGAGATCATGTTGTTCAGCAGTTGTCCGGCACGGCCAACAAATGGCTCGCCTTGCTGATCTTCGTCTGCTCCCGGTCCCTCGCCTACGAACATGATGTCCGCCCTCGGATTGCCCACACCAAAGACAATTTGCTTCCGTCCTTGTTTGTGCAAGGGACAGCGAGTGCAATCACCGAGATCTTCACGGATCATCCGCAGAGCTTTTTCTGGAGTCATTTGTCCTTCTGACGTTGTTGCGCGCGTCGGCAACGTCGATTCTTCCTCGGTGCTTGGTAGAGACACCGCAGGCTGCATCTCTAGTTCTGACTGCGCTGCATCTTCGCGGCGGTAAAAATCGTAAATTCCCAGCTCACGATAAAAGCGCACACGTTCTGCAACTTGCTTTTGAAGCTCTGCACTGTTTGTCATGAGAATTAGTGCGCAGGTACTGCCTTGCTCGAGCGCGTCTTCAGTTTTAGCACGGCATCGAGAATGCAATGAGCGATTTTCGACTTCCCTGCCCGCGGGATCGCGATTTCTTCACTTGCGGTAAGGATTGTGACTTCGTTGCAATCCGAGTCAAATCCAATTTTGCGGTCTGATACATCGTTGACGACGATCGCATCGATTCCCTTCTTACGCAATTTGGCCCGACCATTCTCAATCGCGTTCTGCGTCTCGGCAGCGAAGCCAATGAATAGCTGGTCTTGGTGGCGACGTGCCGCAACCTCGGCGAGTATGTCGGCCGTAGGTTCGAGTTCGAGCGACATCGGACCGTTGCGCTTGATCTTTTGCGCCGACGCCTGGCACAAGCGAAAGTCGGCAACAGCAGCAGCGGCGATAACAACGCTTACCTCGGACGCTCGTGATAGCACCGCGTCTCGCATTTCTTCGGCCGTTTCGATCTGCACGACGTCTGCACCAACCGGGGCCTCGAGCGCGACAGGTCCGGAAATTAGAATCACCTTGGCTCCACGACGAAGGGCTGCCTCAGCGATTGCGTATCCCATTTTTCCACTGGAGCGATTCCCTAGAAAGCGGACAGGATCCACCGGCTCGCGCGTCGGACCCGCAGTAACAAGAATTGATTCGCCCGCAAGATCTCGCACAACGCCAAGCTTTGCCAGCACCGACGCTACAATCTCCTCCGGCTCCGCCAGGCGTCCTGCTCCAACCATGCCACACGCTAGATACCCACTGCCCGGCTCAACGATTTGTACGCCGCGCTTGCGCAAAGTTTGCAGATTGATCTGCGTCGCTGGATGGTTCAACATCTCGACGTTCATCGTCGGAGCGACAATCACCGGAGCGGGTGTCGCAAGATAGAGCGTTGAAAGGAAGTCATCTGCTTGTCCATGGGCAAACTTGGCCGCTGTATCTGCGGTGCAGGGTGCCACAACTAATGCGTCAATCGATTGGGCAACACTGATGTGCTCGATGGCCGAGTCCAGATTGGGCTGCTCGCCGCCGGACTGCCACAGACCTGTGATTACTTTTTCTCCGGAAAGCGCGGCGAATGTGAGCGGACGCACGAACTCCTGAGCTGCGGCGGTCATCACTACCTGCACTCGGATACCAGCATCCTGCAGTAACCGGACCACTTCGCAGGCCTTGTAGGCGGCGATACCACCGCACACTCCAAGAGCAACCTTCATATGACTATTGTAGTCGGAGGACAAAATCCTTCGGCAGATGAGGAGCTACTCTTCCTTTGGTTCGGGTGTGGCGGCTGGCACTGGTGTTACTGGATCAGGCACAACGTATCCGACCTTGCCGGCCTGGATCTCGTCCTGCGCGATACGACACGCCTTGCGGGAATCGGTCTCTACCAGCGCACTCGCGCCTCCCTGGAGTTGGCGCGCGCGGCGGGCGGCGACGAGGATGTAACGATACTTGCTATCGAACTCTTTCGTGGGTTCCATTCCTGATGTACCTCAGAGGTTGGTCCTGAACGATTGCAAAACGGGTTGAACCTTTTCGTGACTCCTGGCCAGCAAACACCCCTCAGCGATGCGGGCCAGTTCTTGATCTTCCGCGGTGAGCGCCTTCCCTGAGCGACGCGTTCGCTCGGAGAGGACAATGGCTTTCAACTCGTCTACTGCTCTCTCCAGGATCGTGTTGACGAGAATATAGCTGTATTTCTTGTAATTCACAATCTCCTTCTCCGCGTCCTCAAGTCTTCGCTCTATTACTTTAGGGTCCATCTTTTCCGTCAGACTGCGACGACGCAGACGACGCTCGAGAATCTCCCTATTTGGCGGCATCACGAAGATGCTGACAGCATCAGGAACCTTCTTCCGCACTTGTTCCGCACCTTGAACGTCGATGTCGAGCAACAAATCCTTGCCACTCGTCTTTGCATCTTCAAGAAATCGACGGGCCGTCCCATAGTAGTGTCCGAAGACTTCTGCGTGTTCCAGAAATTTGTCCTCAGCAATCATGCGCTCAAACTCTGGGCGTGAGACGAAGTAGTACTCACGTCCATTTTGCTCGCTGCCGCGAGGCGGTCGCGTGGTGTAGGAGACCGAGAATTCCAGGTTAGGCACAATCGAGCGAAGTTCGTTCACCAATGTAGATTTGCCCGATCCAGAGGGTGCGGAAATGATGTAGAGAATGCCTGCCATTTAGGGATTCGAGAATAGATCAGTCGGTTCTTGCTTCATTCCACGTTCTGCACTTGCTCCCTTGCCTTCTCAATCTCTGACTTCATCAAGAGTCCTAATTCCGTAATGCGCAGGCCCTCGCCAGCAACTCCAGCGGTCTTTGAAAGGAGCGTGTTAGCTTCCCGATTCAGCTCCTGTAACAGAAAGTCTAATTTCTTGCCCGCTTCGCCGGCCGAATCGAGAAGGGAATAGAAGTGCTTGATGTGGTTCTCAAGCCTTACAACTTCTTCCTGGATGTCACTCCGTTCCGCGAGCATCGCGGCTTCTTGCAGCACACGATCAGGATCGATGCGGCCGGCAATCAGCTCATTCATTCGTGACTGAACTTTCTCCAGATAGGCGCGGGAGACAAGCGCGCGCAACTTGCCGATTTCTGAAACCGCATGCGATAGCCCTTCCATGCGCTCGCGCAATTCCCGATCTACTCCGCGTCCTTCCTCTTCTCGCATGTGATTTAGACGCTCGATTAGTTCTTGCATCCGCTCCAGAATCACCTGTTCGGTCGTTTCATCCAGCGTAGTTGAATCTCCTGAAAGCGCACCGGGCGTGCGCAGAATTACGTTGAGATCAGGTTGCGCAACGATACCCAGGCGCTCCGCCGCTTCGCGGAAAGCACTCACATATCCCTCGACCAGAGCATGGTTCAACTGGAATCCACCCGCGCCGCCGTGTTGCAGGGATAACGCTACTTCGATGTGCCCGCGCGCTATTTTCTCCTTGAGAATGCGGCGCATCTTTAACTCAAGAGCCGTTGCTTCCACTGGAATGCGGAAGTGAAGATCAAGGAAGCGATGGTTCACCGACTTCAGACTCAGAGAAAACGAGGTCCGGTCATTCACCTGGTGCGTGAGCTGGGCGTATCCGGTCATCGATCGGACAGGCATTCTTAGCAGAACTCCTCGAGAGCTGAGCTTACTTCACGACCGCGACATTATCGACTTCGACGAATTGAAGATTGTACAAGCGCTGATAGGTTCCAAAGCGTTGCAGCAGCTCATGATGAGATCCCATATCGGTGATGACGCCCCCCTCCATCACGATAATCCGGTCTGCACTGCGCACAGTCGAAAGACGATGTGCGATCACAAACGCCGTTCGGTCCTGCATCAGGTTCTGCAGCGCCGACTGAACCAGAACCTCGGATTCGGCATCGAGCGCCGAGGTCGCTTCATCAAGAATAAGGATGGGAGAGTTCTTGAGGATCGCCCGCGCAATTGAGATTCGCTGCTGTTCGCCTCCAGAGAGCCGCATTCCACGCTCGCCGATTACAGTGTCATATCCCGCAGGCATGCGCATGATGAAGTCGTGAGCCAGTGCAGCTTTCGCGGCCGCCTCCACCTGCTGTTGAGGCACACTCGGACGCCCATAAGCGATGTTGTTGCGAACGGTATCATTGAACAACACCGTCTCCTGGGTGACCGTGCCGATCTGGCTGCGTAGCGAGCGCACGGTTACATCGCGCACATCGTGGCCGTCTACGAGAATTGCGCCTGCGTTTACGTCGAAGAAACGCGGCAGCAGACGCACGATCGTTGACTTTCCCGCTCCACTGGGTCCAACGATGGCCACAATCTCTCCGGCCTTGACCTCCAGATTGATATTGCGGAGGACCTGGTGCGACCCCTCTTCGTCGTCATAGGAAAAATCAACGCCCTCGAAGCGAATACTCTGCTTGAACGCTGGCAGATTGATCGCATTTGGCTTGTCTTTGACATCGTCTTGCACTTCCATGAAGTCAAAGATTGCCGACGATGCTCCCAACGCCTGCTGAAAGTTGTTATAGAACTGCGCAAACTTGCGCACGGGATCGTAAAGTTTGAAGACCGCGACGATAAACGTGAGAAAAGCGCCTTGTGTGAATGCCTGATGCCGAATCTGATCGCGACCAAGCAGAAGCAATAGAGCGATCGCGATCGCACCAATCACGTCCATCAGTGGAGAGCTGATCGCCTGCGCGCTCACCGATCTGAGATTGGCGCGGAAGAGTCGCCGTGAAGCTCCGCGAAATCGCATCGTCTCCCAAAGCTCCATATTGAAGGCTTTTACGATTCGATTTCCGGCGATAGTCTCGTGCAGCAGATGCTGAATCTCAGCGAGCTTGTCTTGCCCCCTTCGTGTAGTGTGGCGCACGTTTCGCCCGATTCGTCGCGCCGACGTAATCACCACCGGTACAAAAAGCAACAGCACCCAGGCGAGTTTGCCTCCAAACACAATGACAACGCCAACGGTAAAGATGAGCGTAAATAACTGCTGAAGGAACTCCGCCAGCACCGAGGACAACGCATATTGCACGCGTTCCACGTCGTTAATGATGGTGGAAAGCAAAGCTCCAGTGGAGTGCTTCGAGAAGAACTTCACTGAGCGCCGCAGAATTGAATCGTAGAGTTCATTACGCAGGTCGGTGATCATGCCGAATCCGGCATAGCTCACCAGGTACGTGCCTGCATAATCGCAAATGGCTTTGATAATCGTAGCCCCAACCAGCGAGAGCGCCACCATCGTCCAGGCATTGTGAAATTGGGCAGGAAGAAACGAATGCAGATAGACTGGCCCGCGTCCCGGAATTTGGAACAGCAACACGTCGCGGCCGACGGACTCGGGATTAAGCACGCGATCAAAGATCGGCCGAATCAGGATGACGCGAAACGCATCGAGCAGCCCAACCGCCGCAAGCAAGATGACCGATGCAAGCACCGCCAGCGAGTACGGACGCACGTAATGAAGGAGTCGCAACAAGCGACGCGCATGCATGGCGGGTTTCGATGGATCGGAATTCAATCGCGAAGTGGCCGTGAATCCTTATTGTAATTGCGCAGTAACGCTAAGAATGGCTTAAGAGAGGGTCTTTCTGCAACGCCGGAGGCGTAGGAGTGTTCTGCATGACACTAGAGTTTTTCTTCCCCTCAGCAGCCGCGTGCAGTATGCTTCTCGATCCAAGACTACAGTCTTGAGGCCAGCGTGAAAAGCAACCGGAAGGTCTTTTACGGTTGGTGGATAGCCGTCGTCGCGGGGATAGCCTGCATGCTCGGCGGTCCTCCGATACTCGTCTTCTCGTTCCCGGTATTTCTCAAAGCTCTGACCAAGGAATTCCACGCCAGTCGATCTGCTGTCTCGCTCGCGTTTGGTTTGCACAATATCGTCTCGGCAGTAGGCGCTCCCCTCTTCGGACGCCTGGTCGATCGAGTGGGATCACGACGAACAGTCATCCCCGGCACAATGCTCCTGGCCATCCTCCTGATTGGGAACAAAGTTATCACTATTAGCATTTTGGGAATTTATATCTTTAATATGTTCGGAGCTCTGACCGGAATGGGAGCCGGCCCGATACCGTACTCCAACATTATCTCCAGATGGTTCGACAAGCGCAGAGGCTCCGCTTTGGCCGTCATGATGCTGGGACTAGGAACCGGAGCAGTGGTGATGCCTTCTCTTGTCCAACGCCTTATCACATCCTATGGATGGCGCACTGCATACTCGATCTACGGTTGTGCCATGCTGCTCATCGCACTGCCCGTCGTCGTTGCTTTCCTGCGCGATTCTCCATCAGAGATGGGCCTACTGCCCGACGGCGCCCCTGCTTCATCTTCGTCCGATAAGCCGGACAAGCTCGCAGGCTTGTCCTGGCGTCAGGCCCGCCGCACCCAGACATTCTGGGTAATGGTTTCCGCGTTTTTTCTGCTGGGAGCGAGCGTGCACGCGTGCGTTCTTCATCTTGCGGCGATGCTCACGGATCGTGGAGTCGCAACGCAAACTGCGGCATTGGCAAGTTCAATTGCAGGGGCAGGACTACTACTGGGCAGAGTCGCCTCCGGGTTTTTCCTGGACCGATACGTCGGATCTCGAGTCGCAATCTGCTTCTCAAGCGGCGCAGCCGCCGGAGTTTTGTTGCTTTTGTTCGGGCAAGGCGCAGTGGCATTCGTAGGCGCGCCGCTCGTCGGACTCGGCATGGGAGCCGAAGGTGATCTCATCGCTTACCTCACGAGTCGCTATTTCGGACTCAAGGCTTTCGGGGAACTCTATGGCTATGCATTTGGCACCTTCGTGTTAGCTGGCGCGTGTGGGGCACTGCTCATGGGTATCGGATTCGACCGGACAGGGTCGTATACTGTGCCGTTGCTCGGCTTCCTCACAGCCATCGTCGTTGCCATTGTCCTCTTCACTCGTCTTGGCCCGTATCGCTATGGTGTGAGCGAGCCAGCTTACGTGCAGGCGAACCGCAAAGTCGCCACTGCAGCGTCGTAGACACCGCACGACCGAAGGACGCCATGCCCCCAAAAGCGAAAACTACTTCCGCTCAACCTGCTCCATCGAACCCTGGCCCACTGCTTCGCATCATGCTGGAGAGCTTGGCTCTCCACCAATCTCTCTTCGCCGTAGCAGAACTCGGAGTTGCCGACCTGCTGGTGTCAGGGCCGCAGTCCACGGCAGATCTGGCCAACAAACTTCGAGTAGACGAGAGCTCGCTTTACCGCATCCTGCGTCTGCTGGCCAGCCAGGGAGTCTTCACAGAAACCTCCGCGAGCACCTTTGCCAACACTGATCTCTCCAACTATCTTCGCTCGAACGTGCCGGGATCTCTGCGTTCGATGGGCCGATTTCGTGGCACTGATTTCGTCTATCTTTCATTCGGCGAGATTTTGCACAGCATCCGCACCGGCGAGCCCGGCAGAGCAAAGGTCCTGGGCATGGACGGGTGGGAATACCTCGAGCGTAATCCCGGAACGGCACGCATCTTCGACGACGCCATGACCGATATCTCCGCGATCGCCGCGCCATCGATCGCAAACGCCTACAACTTCGCAAAATGGGAGAGCCTGATGGACGTAGGCGGCGGCAACGGCGTGCTGTTAGCCACCATCCTCCGCGCTCACCGGTCGCTTCGCGGCGTGCTAGCCGATCAGCAGCATGTGCTGAAGCGCGCTCGCGAGCGCGGATTCCTCAATGGCGCTTTGGAAAAGCGCAGCACCATGGAGCCTTGCGACCTCTTCCGCAACATCCCCAAGGGCTGCCGAGCTTATCTGATGAAGAGCGTCATCCATGATTGGAATGACGAAGACGCGCGCAAGATTCTCACGCAATGCCGTCGCTCAGTTCCCAAGAATGGAGCTTTGCTGCTCGTAGAATTCAACGTGCCAGAAGACAATTCACCGTCGCGAGCCAAGTTCGTGGACGTAACCATGATGGTCCTGACCGGCGGAAGAGAAAGAACCATCCCGGAATTCAGCTCGCTGCTATCTGCCTCAGGCTTTCGCCTGAACGACGTGGTAAAAACCACTAGCGACTTCAATGTGATTGAGGCGTTACCGATCTAGCACTCAGGGAGCGCTACTTCTGAGCGGCAATCAGGCGACCGCCGCGCTCCAGGATCTCTGCGGGAAATGGGCAGGATTTGCGCCGGTCGAAATCAAGATGCACCCCCCGTGAGGATCGTTGTCGTTGCACTGTCGTTTGTCTCGAGGTTTCGGATCTCGCGAGAGGCGTGGACTTCGCGCAGACTCGCGAAACATCCGTGGGGTGGAACTGACTTTCATTACGCCATCCCGATGGCAACGTCATTTCCTGTTACATACGGTCGTGGCGATTCCTAAGTCATTTACCAACGCTGGCCAGAACCTGCAATGGGTCGGGTTATAGGCGAATTCAACAACAATCCTTCGCCTGCGATCGGGACGTACTGGTTACAGGGTCTGGGTGACATAGTTACAGTTGCTTTGTGGCATCCCGGGACGCAAAATAGCTCGCCGCGGAGGAAAAGTATGGCCGCTTCTAGAAAGGTTATCCACAAGCGAATTGGGATTGGGGGGACGCACGGTCCCGGTCCAGATAACGACGTAAGGGTGATCCAAACGCTGCTGAAAGCAACGAATCAAGTAGTCGGATCGCTGGACGGTCGCTGGGGAAAACATACCGAAGATGCGCTTCGCACCTTCCAGACCATGAACGGTCTTCAGAGCACTGGATTCATCGAACCCAACGATGACACGCTCATTAAGCTCCTCGATAAGGCTGGCATTCTCATTACCCTTCCGGGAACCAAGGACATCGCTGCGATGATCCGTTTGCACGACTGGTTTAAGTCGAAGCACGTGGCCTACGAGTGGGAAGCAGCGCACAAGGGCGGCGGCACGCGGGCTTACTACGGACTCGACGGTAATTCGAAATATGTAGTCCAGACCAATCACACCCTATTCGAAGAGGGCCCCCTGAAAATGAACTGCACGACATACGTCAATCTAATGTTGTCGGTCTATGCCACCGGCACTGCGCATCAGCATCCTTACGACGCTGATTGCAGCAAGTACGGAGGAAAGCAAAACAAGCACCTGGCGAATGATCGCTATGGTCTGCCGCTGGTCACGCGGATGAACAATGGCAAGGAAGTTCGCTACTTCTCAGACGCGGAGCAGATTCAGGACGCAGTGAATACCTCCTCTGTCTACGTACTCGAAATCGATCACGACCGTGCCAAAGGAGTAGCGCACATGGCGCTGTTGACCAACAACAACGTGTATGAGTCGACGAATTTGAACGGTTACGACTGCGACACGTGTATGTCTACGTCGCTCGACGCATACATCGAACGCCAGCAGCGAAGGAATAAGGGCACAATCTATTATCTGTTCGGACCAGCGTGAGAGACAGGAACCGAGAACATTTTTCAACGGAGCGGGCCGACTTTAGCATTTGAGGCCCACATTCTTGCGCCTCCCATAATGGGACTGGCTTTAGTCATCAGGCTTCACAGGACCGTAGAATCAATCCGGGTGGCTAAAGCCAAGATCCTATACGCAATGAACCCAGGCATGAAACAATCTGCTCCCACCCGGGAGAGATCACTAAGCGCTCAGACGCTCGTCTGCTGAAGGTCCGTATATCGCCGGTACAGAGGCCTGGTTCAGGCGCAGATATACGGTCAGTTGGCCACGATGATGCGCGAGGTGGCTGAAGACGGAGTCAGTGAGTACAACATACCGCGGATCTTCGCTGACGACGTTGCCGCCTGCGATGAACCGCCAGGGTTTAAGCAGGTGCTCGTCGGTTGTGCTCTTTAAGGCTTCGCGCGCCTCAGCGATCGACTCCTCCAGCGACTGCAGCAGATCAACCTGGGTGGGCAACGGTTTCGGCGTGTATTTCGCAGCTCCATTGGACCCCAGAACGAACTCGTCGGTTTGGACCGTCATCGCGACCCAAGCTGGAAGCTTCGCCACCAGCGCCGCCAAGTATCCGAGAGGCATGGATTTCTCGTGGGGTCTCCAATCATTGCAACCTTCGGGAACTCGTTCCAGGGCATGGCGAGTCCCCTCGGCCTCGCGCTCGAGTTGTGCCAGAAACAGCTCAGTCAATTTCATCTGCAACCTCTTTGCTTTAGACACGAGCAGACTAGACCTCTATATATGACAACCCGTGTCATAATTCCGCACTAATAATTTTCACGACTGCAAGAGTCGCGGGAATCGCCCGATGAGAGCGGATCGTTTGCTATCGGCCGTTTTATTGCTGCAGGCACATGGACGCATGGCCGGACGCGAGCTCGCGAAGCGACTCGAGGTATCGATGCGCACTTTACACCGCGACATGGATGCGCTAAGTGCAGCGGGAGTTCCTGTCTTCGCGCTGCGGGGAGCGCGCGGTGGATGGCAGCTCGACGAAGGATGGCGCACGCAAGTCCCCGGGCTAGATGAGGCCGAGCTGCGCGCGCTGCTTATGGCTCAGCCGCGGGTGATTGGCGACACCCGACTTGCGGCCGCTGCCGAGAGCGCGCTCGCCAAATTGCTGGCTTCTTTACCCAACTCGTTGCGGGAAAAGGCAGCCTCGATTCAACAGAGACTTTTCGTTGACACAACCGGCTGGCGCGGGACACCCGAAAACCTATCCATGCTGCCGGTCGTACAGGACGCGGTATCGCGAGATCGCAAGCTCGTAATCGTGTATGTGAAGAACAGCTGGGAGCGGGACGAAAGGGTGATCGATCCGCTGGGCCTGGTGGCGAAGAGCGGCACATGGTATCTGGTGGCGAACACGATGGCGGGACTGCGAACGTTTCGAGTGTCCCGCATTGAGGAAGCGAAGCTGCTCGACGAGCCGAGCCAGCGGCCCGCCGACTTCGACCTGGCGAAATATTGGCAATCGTCGGCCCAGCGATTTCGCGATGGATGGCCACACTACGACGTCGTGCTGCGTCTGCATCCGGACGCAGCGAAGCAGATGAAGCGGTGGTACAAGGCTGCCGAAGAGGGATCGGGTCCGGATGTGGAGGGATGGATCACGATGCGCATTCCGTTCGACGACGAGGAACAAGCTCGCTTCATCGTGCTTGCGCAAGGCGCGCGAGCCGATGTTCTTGAGCCAGCAGGGCTGCGGGAGCGAGTGCTGGCCGAGTTGTCCGCTGCGCTGGAACGCATTCGGCGGGTTCAGCATGTTCATATGTGAAGGTTCGCTAAAGGGGAAAATCGGAATTCTCCGTTGCAGTTAGTTCCACTATGGTAATTCGCGAAAACGCTATGAAAAGACAATTGCTTGTAGTAACGGCTCGCATCCTAAGCATGTTCGCGCTGATCGGCTCGACCTATGCTCAAACCGCAGCGTCGTCTCCAACTACTCAGAAGGAAGCTCAGATGACTCAGCGCGCAAGTGGACCATTCGACGTAAAGCTCAATCCGTTGCCCACGTACAACCAGGAAGACAAGACGCTCGGAAGGATGTCGATCGACAAGCAGTTCCACGGCGATCTCGATGGCACGAGCAAGGGTGAGATGCTGGCGGCTGCCAGAGCGGGCTATGTCGCGATCGAGAAGGTGACGGGCACACTCAAAGGCCGCACCGGCACCTTCATCCTGCAACACAGCGCCACAATGACGAATGGTACTCCGCATTTGTCGATCATCGTTGTCCCCGATTCGGGAACAGGCCAGCTTACGGGTCTTGCTGGAAAGATGAAGATCATGATCGCCGCGGATGGGAAACATTCTTACGAATTTGACTACACTCTGCTCGACATTCAATGAGCGGGACGGCCACCTGTTTCAGCGGATGAAGTATCCCGAAACTTTCCATTCACCGTTGTCGAACATGGAGTGACCGTCTCGAGAGCAGCTTTCTTTTGTTCGAAGGCAGTTTCATATTGGATTATGAGGTACTCACCGTCAGGCGCACCGGGAGCGTGGTTGATGTAAGTGGGTTAGCCGGATCATTTTTGGTCCTTTGCCTCTCGACTCAGTGCCATCTTGCCAGACTATAATCCGGCCATGCAATCAAAGAGTCTGACCGCCGAGTTTATCGAGTTTTCCAGGTGGAAGTTGCTGGAGCAATACTGGCCGCGTCTTCGCGCCTGCGTGGAATCGCTGACCGACGAGCAGGTATGGTGGCGTCCAAATGAGGCCAGCAACAGCGTCGGCAACCTGATTCTGCATCTGAACGGAAACGTGATGCAGTGGTTGGTGGCACCCTTCGATCATCGCGACGACAAGCGCAATCGCCCTGCCGAATTCTCCGAAAGGCACGTGATCCCAAAAGGACAGTTACTGGAAACCCTCGCCAGCACTTTGCAACGAGTAGCAACGGTACTGCCGCGCATCAGCGAGTCCGATCTACTCCGGACTTATGAAATCCAGGGATACACGGTCACGGGACTGCACGCGGTCTATCAGGTAATCGAACATTTCGGACTGCATTACGGACAGATCACCTACATCACCAAAATGCTCCGAGGCGAGGATCTGGGCTTCTACCGCGAGCTGCAGGCGACGGGTCGGCTGAACGGATAAGATCGGCTCCGCCGGTTGTGATCGTCAAGGAAGCAAATGGCGAAATGACTAACGTGTCGGCCTTGTTACATAATCCTCTCGGAACCGTGAAGGCGTCGTGCCCTCAAATTGTCGGAACACACGGGCGAAATGACTTGGGTTTTGAAAGCCGGCCTCGAGGGCTGCGTCCGTAATGCTGCTCCTCGGACTGCAGAGCTGCTCCTTTGCGCGTTCGATTCTCTTCAGCAGCACATATTGGTAGGGAGCTCGACCTGTGCTCTGCTTAAATAGCTGCGAAAAATAATGTGGGCTCATGTCGGCAATCGCCGCCAGTTGCGACAGGCTAATATTCTCCTCCAAGCTCTCACCGATGAAATCGAGTACACGTTTCAAACGACATCCCGGCAAACCTCCTTTGTAGGCGACCGGTTTGATTCGCCAGGTGGCGTATCGGTTCAGCAGATACACAGCCAACGAATTGGCAAGGGACTCGCCATAGAGGCTTCCTGCCGGCGAACCATCTTCAAGGTCAGCGGCCATTTCCAGCAACAGCGCTGAAAGATGTTTGTCGATCAGACTCCAATGTTCCGTGAGTTCTACGTCGTTGGCGTGCGCAGTTTCTTCCAATGCATTCGTGAGTAACCGTGGGTGGATACACACGGCGATGCGCTGAGTCGGGCCTCCCCAATTTATTTCATCCACTGTCCCCCTGGGGAGTAGAAAAAGTGTCCCAGGACGCGACGTGAACCAAAGATCCCGGCCCCTCGTGTGTACCTGATATTTCACGTTGCCGCGCAGCACCAAATGCAAAAAATGCTCGGGATGTTCGTGGCGTGGGATCAATACCGCCGGGACACTGTAGTTCTCCAGTGCAATCCCTTCCCACTGTGCAGGGACGCTCGACAGGGTGGGACGAGTGGCGAGAAATGGTTCCTCCCGGCCGTCGCGAAGCACGTCCACACCGGGAACGATTATGCGGGTAGTGCCGGGGCACCGTGCTCCGGCATCGCCCCATAGCTTTGGGGCGACAAGATGGTGCGCTGCGGCCATGAGACCCTCTCCATGTGGCGCTGCAGAGTCGAAATTGTATTAAATCGGAAGATTTGTATAAAGCCGGTGATTCGGAGCATCGCGGACTGGAGCTGTGCCGATAAGCTGACGGTCTCACGATCACAACGGTACGCAGATTTCCGCGAATTTTCTCATGAGCGCCAGCGGTATTTCCCCGGCTGCCTGAATTCGCTGTTTTTTCCCTGTTCCGCCTTGGAACAGCGAATTTAAAAGCGAAAAAAACAGGAGTATCCCGCCCTTGATGAACTGCAATGCCCGCTCAATCGTGATGCCTAGAGGAGTAATCAACAAATGGAGGTGTTCGGGCATGACCACAAGAGAGTGGAGCTGATATTTCTTCTGCTCTCGATACAGGTAAAGCGTATCGATAAATAATTCGGCGTACTTCGGATACATGAAATAACGTTCTCGACCGTCTGTCGCAGATGTAATGAAATAAGTTTGCTAACCAACAACAGATTCCAGGCGACTCGGCTTGCTCATCGGCTTACCTCAGCGGGGTCCCCAACGAGCGCCGCTGTTGCGGTCGTTGGGGTGTGAGCGGCTAAAGCCGAAATACTTTACTACGCTCCAACGGGCACGGCTGAAGCGATTCCCTTCCCTAAACCGGAAGAGATCGCGTTTGCCTTCGCCGTCGAGATGATGCATGGCCAGGCACGAGAACACTAGATCGAAGATCGAAGGGACCCAGCGGCAGCGGATTTTCGCGCCCGTTGCGCAGATCGGCCTGCGGAGGGTTCGCATCGCCCAGCATCTGCGGACTGGCATCGATGCCTACCAGCCTTGCCCATCCTTTTTAGCTTGAGCGCGAAACACGAAACCCTGAGGCTCCCGAAGGGGCCTGTGTTTCGATTTTGCCTCTACTGTTTGCCTTCGCTGAATGCCGAGTGCTGATTGCTGCTTCTCCTGCGGCACCTCGCGATGCATCAGCTCGAGATAATCGTCGGGCGTAATTGGAATTGCGCCATTCCCAGTTATTCTCCACCATCAGGAGACCGAAGGCGCTCTACTCGGGACGACACGAAGGCGACGCCGGGAAAAACTGAGGCTGAGCCACCCGCCGCTGGAGACCATTCCATCCCTCCGTTGTGGTTGGCGGGCATCCTTTGCAGGCAGTGGGGCATCATCTTGCATGAAGCAGGTACTCTGAATCCCACTCAGCCCGCCACCTGCGAGTTCTCAGCTTGAGCCTGCTTACAACTGACCCTAGCCGGTGGCAATTCCCGTCAGGAGGTGTAACGTGACGGGTCGAATCAGTCGCCTCGTTCTTTCGATATTTGTTCTGGCAGCTTTGCCGCAGCTCCGAGGCCAGGAGATTATTGTCCCGGCCGGTACCATTCTGCAGTGCACGCTGACAGAGCCCAATCTTTCTTCGAAAACCGTCGAAGTTGAAGATCCAATCCTGTGCGACGCCGGTCCCATACATGAGTTCGGAGTTTCCGTGTTCCCTCGCGGAGCCATTCTGGGAGGCCGCCTGGCTGAATACCGCGACCCCGGCCATTTCTGGGGCAAAGGATGGATGCAACTCGACTTTGACCGAATCCTGTTACCGGGCGCCGAGATGCCGATTTCGACGAAGGTAATCTCAGCGCCGAAATTGAGAGTCGATGTCCATGGAAGAATCCGCGGCCGCGGACACGCCGGTCGTGATGCCGTGGAGTGGGCGATTCCCATTCTTTGGCCCGAGAAGGTTCTAACTCTCCCCATGCGTGGTCCGAAGCCCGTCCTGAAAGGCGAGAGCCGCATCACTCTGAAGTTGATGCAGGATCTTTCCATTCCCGAGGGAGTCGAGGGATTCCATGCATATCGGCCGCAACTGAAGCCCGGAGTTTTCCGGACAACTCCAAGAGTTGAGCCAAGCCAAAGGCTGGCGATCTCAAGCCTCGCCGAGCGACCCCAGCTCTTGGCCTCGCCCGTCGCCCTGAGGTTGCAAACGACAGGTGAAACATCGGAGTCGGGCCCGGTTCCCGGATCAGAAAAAGTCACCCTGCTGATCATGAAGGACGGCAGAGGCCGAATCGTCACCGATTACTGGTTCGAGTATGGTGAGCGAATACGATTTGTCTCGCCTGACGGAACCACAGGCCTGCTCCCGATCGGAGTTCTCGATTTGGGAACAACAGTGAAGCTAAACCGGGAGCGTGGAGTCGACTTTGTCATCCACGGAAAGGAAGTCGACAATTAGCCTGACGTAAAAAAATAAGCATCAACAGGAAATGGGACAGATCAGGCTGTCCCATTTTTGCTCTAGCTGATTGCTGAATGCTGAGTGCTGATTGCCGCTTTTGCAGATGCCTACCAGCCTTTCCCTCCTGAGCGAAGCCGAAGGAGCCTGTGTTTTCGATTTGCCTCTACTGTTTGCCTTCGCTGAATGCCGAGTGCCGAGTGCTGATTGCTGCTTGTCCAACGGCATCTCTCGCTGCATCAGCTCGAGATAATCGTCCGGCGTGAAGTGGAATTGCGCCATACCCAGTGATTCTCCACCCACAGGAGATCTGTCAGGAAACATGGGGACAG
>Ga0126371_10000043_pt1 | contig 84186 bp, 66 predicted proteins | sample PanSoiMetaPlot_4_FD_110145 | JGI IMG/M metagenome (GOLD analysis project Ga0126371, IMG submission 110145) | Tropical forest soil microbial communities from Panama - MetaG Plot_4 | ecosystem: Environmental > Terrestrial > Soil > Tropical forest > Bulk soil | place: Panama | collected 2016-02-17
AATGGGGTGAAAGCAGGCCTGTGGGCGAAGAAAACTTGTTACTCGAAACAGGGGATTTAACGGCTTATATCTGGTACAGAATTGAGCATATCGGGGACCAAATAGAGAGTCTTATAATTCAGCATCTTAGGCTGTGGAAAAAATCCGTCCCTACAGAAGTCTGCATCTTACGCCGGCGCTCGATATGGAATTTTGTAGGGATGAATAGAGATTCAAATGCAATGAAGTGAAGTATTTATGGGCTGGATAGCGGCTCGGTGGGATTGTGGGCGGTGTAAGCGAGACTACTTGTTGACCTACCTAAGTACGTTTCATTTCGGAAATAAAAAATCCATGTGAATTCCCTGTTGGCTTTTCTGACAAGTGTGCTTTAACTGCCGCAATCCCTTGATTTGATATGGCTTATCGTGAAAGACCCTTAAGTCCCCTGTTATTCCTTGAGGGCGCGCGGAATTCCGCAAGTTTTGGGTAGAATTCGACGATTCTGGGATCGAATTCGAAAATCCGGCTGTTGCTTTTCGCTGTTTTAAGTTTGGCCTGGTTGGTTCCTGCGCGGGTTTTATTCCTTAGCTTACCCAAGCCCTACTGATGTAGTCCGCGCATGTGAGCACCATTAAGATCGACAAAAAGAAGAGCCCGCAACCGATCACCAGGGCGATCATCCTGGGCGAGTACTTTACGTGCATAAAGAAGAGGATTACCAACGTGGCTTTGGTGCAGGCAATGGCAAGGGCGATGATGGGGTTGAAGATCCCGAAGCTCTGGAAGGCGGCCCACACAGTGATTCCCGTGAAGGCCAGCAAAATCAGCCAGATGGTTACGTAGATCTTCGGTGAAACAATGTGGTCTCCGCCAGCGGACATTCTCTTCTACCTCAACGGCGTTTGCCGAATTTACGTCGCTTCATGGGCGACGGCCCTCATCAACCGAGCCGACTTGATCGACTTCGGGTTACCGACCTCAATGCACCGGACTTCTACTCACCAGGTACAACAGCGGGAATAAAAAGATCCAGATGATATCGACAAAGTGCCAATATAGGCCGAAGTTCTCGACCATCGTGTAATGATGCGGAGGATATGCCCCGTTGTACGCCCTGTATATAAGAAAGATCAGAATGCCGACACCGATAATCATGTGCAAAGCGTGCATGCCGGTCATCGCGAAATATAGCGCGAAGAAGATCGACGTTTGCGTGGCTACGTCGGCCGGAATTGGCTTCTCACCTTTTTCCACCCGATCATAGTTGAAGTCGAAGTTAGCGCCGGGAATGTGATGTTCGACGTACTTCTGGTGGTACTCAACGGCCTTAATGCCAAGAAATACGCTGCCCAGCGCCAAGGTCGCTACCAGCCAAAATACGAGCAGCTTGCGCGCACCGAGGGCTGCGCTGTGAACGCCCATCGCCATCGTTAAGCTTGAGCAAATCAGTACGGCGGTGTTGATTGCGCCAAGGGATATATCGATCGACGAACTCGCAGCCACCCACGCCGGATTGTAGAGATTGCGGTAGATCAGGTAGGCACCAAACAATCCACCGAAGAACATGATTTCGGTGATGAGGAACACCCACATCCCGAACTGGGAAGCGTCCTTCTGCTGGAACGCAGTATCGAACTGCACGAGCAGAGACGGATCGTGGTGCTGATGCGCTGCCTGGAGCGTCGTGGTCTGGCTATCCGACAACTTCGACCTCCTCAGTCTGGCTTTCGTAGTCGTAGGCTTCCTGAGTCACAATCGGAATCTCGTGGAAGTTGTGCGTCGGCGGAGGCGAAGTAGTCTGCCACTCCAGACCTGTCGCGCGATAAGGATTATTGCCTGCAACCGCACCGTACTTAAGCGACCAGAGCATGTAGAACATCGGCATCAGCAGCCCAACCGCGAGCACCGAAGCGCCGGCGCTCGAGAGCACGTTGAGCACCTGCCACTCTGGTGGATAGCTGTGATACCTGCGTGGCATGCCCATGTATCCCAAAATGAACTGGGGGAAGAAGGTCAGATTGAAGCCGATGAAGACGATCAGAGCCGAAAGCTTCGCAGGAGCCTCCGGATACATCTTGCCCGTCATCTTAGGCCACCAGAAATGCATACCAGCCAGGTAGGCGACAAGCATGCCTCCCACCATTACGTAGTGGAAGTGCGCGACGACGAAGTAAGTCGCGGTCACGTGCATATCGACACCGATGGCGCCGAGAAATAATCCGGTCAGTCCGCCAATCGTAAATAGGCCGATAAAGGCCAGCGCGTACAGCATCGGCGTATCGAAATGAATCGATCCCTTGTACAGCGTCGCCGTCCAGTTAAAGACTTTGATCGCCGACGGAATCGCGACCAGGAACGTAACGAACGAGAAGATCAGCGCGGAGTATGTCGAGATTCCGGCGATGAACATGTGGTGCGCCCAAACCAGGAATCCGAAGACCGCGATGGCAATACTAGAGAAGGCGATTGCGCTGTAGCCGAAGATGCGCTTACGGGCAAAGCACGGGATGATCTCGCTGATCACTCCGAACCCCGGCAGGATCATGATGTAGACCGCCGGATGCGAGTAGAACCAGAACATGTGCTGAAAGAGGACAGGATCGCCGCCCAGAGCCGGGTTGAAGATGCCGATATGCAATCCACGCTCTAGCGCCACGAGAATCAACGTGATCGCCAGCACCGGCGTTCCCAGCACCATGATGATGCTGGCCGCGTAATTCGACCACACAAAGAGCGGCAGCCGGAACCAAGTCATGCCGGGCGCGCGCATGCGGTGCACGGTGACGATAAAGTTCAGTCCGGTAAAGATCGACGAGAATCCGGCGATGAGAATGCCGATCGCCGTGAACATTACGTGAGTCGTGAGGTACTGCGTGCTGAGTGGTGTGTAGAACGTCCAGCCGGTATCGACACCGCCGCTGATAATCGCGGCTAGCATGAAAGCCATGCCAATGATGTAGATGTACCAGCTTGCCAGGTTAATTTTGGGAAACGCCAGATCGCGCGCGCCGACCATGATCGGGATCAGGAAGTTGCCCAGCGTAACCGGAATCGACGGAACGAGGAAACCAAAGATCATCACCACGCCGTGCATTGTGAAGAGCTTGTTGTACGTGTCGGATTGGAAAAGGTCTCCCGCGGGAGTCAGCAACTCGAGACGCACGAGCGTGGCAAACACTCCACCCAGAAGAAACATCAGGCTGATCGACACTACGTACATCATGGCGATGCGCTTGTGGTCCCCGGTCAGGAACCATGACTTCACGCCATAGCTGGAATTTAAATAAGTATCGCTTGGCATTTCGAGCGCGAGCGAATTCTGCGTTGCCGTGCTCATCTATCGTTGCTCCACTTGAGGTCCGTTAGGCTTCGCCTGTGGCGCGTTGCTCCGCGGCTGCTTCGGCGCGTTCTGCCCACTCGAAGGCGGCGCGGGCACAGCTTCCTGGGTTGCCGGAACTGCGCTGGTGCGAGGCGTCGGATTCTGGTTTGTACCCGGCTTGGTCACGTCGACACCTTGCTGAATCTTGTTCAGGTTTACTGGCGGTTCCTGCTGGGTGTTTGTCTGCAATTGTAGTAGTTGTCCGTTATAAGTCAGTGACTTGACGTATTCGATGATCTGGATCATCTCATCTTCATTGAGCTGACCCTGGAACGTCGGCATGATGTTCTGAAAGCCATAGACGATCTTGGCGCTTGGGTTCAGGATCGATTCCCGAATGTAGCCCTCGTCAGCCAGCACGGTGCGATTGTCTTCAGTGCGAACCATCCTTCCGTACAGATTGTAGAGGTTCGGACCGCGTGCGTTGTCAGCGCCGGTATGGCAAGTGGGACACCCCATCGAAGCAAAGACTTTCTGCCCCTCAGTCGCGAGCGATCCGAAGGCTCCAGCCCCACGCAGCCATTGCTGATAGTCGTCCGGCGACATGGCCGTCACCTCGCCCACCATGGCGGAGTGCTTGGTTCCGCAGTATTGATTACAAAATAGATGATAGGTACCTGGCTTCGTGGCCTCAAACCAGACAGTGGTGTAGCGGCCAGGAATCACGTCCATCTGCGTGCGGAATGCAGGAACATAGAACGAATGCAGTACGTCCTGCGAGATCAGAGTCATTCGAACAGCTTTGCCAACGGGGACGTGGAGATTATTGATCTCCCGCTGTCCACCGGGATGCTGGAACTTCCACATCCACTGCTTGCCCACGCCATAGATGTCCATCGCCGACTTCGGCGGATGTATCTCCTGGAAGAAGAGAATGGCTCCCCAGGCAAACATCACCATGGCGATGCCAAGAGGCACCAGCGTCCAGAAAATCTCGAGAGGAATCGAGCCGTGGATCTGCACCGGCACCGGATGCTTCTCTTTCCGGTACTTGGTGGCGAAGACGAGAATCAGCAGGGCCACCAGTAGCGTGAAGAAAATCGTGATGCCCAGAATAAAGAAGTACAGCGCGTCCACCCGGGCGGATATCGTCGACGCGGATTCCGGGAACAGCGGAAAGTACTGGGGAAGCATGATCTAGGCAGTCCGTCCTGTGTTTTGTCTTCCCGCGCGCACATCGCGCCTGGCCATAGTGATGATGAATCCTCCAAGCAAAAGCACGGTCACAATTCCGCTGATCCGCAAAACCCTCATAGCGATCGCGCCGTAGTGGCCGGTCGTGGGATCGTAGTGATAGCAATACAGGATCAGCTTGTCTACAACTGTCCCAATATGGTTCTTCGAAGCTTCGATTAACCCGAGCCGAAGATCCTTCGGGGAGTACTCAATGCCGTAGTAGTACTGTGAGAGTCGGCCCTCAGGTGTGACTACTTGAATACCGCTGGCGTGCGCGTATTGATTAATCCGCGGGTCGTACACATAGCGGAAGCCCACGACCTTAGCCAGTTGATCGATCTGATCCTGATTTCCGGTCAGAAAGTGCCATCCCTGCTGCGCCGTGGACGAGTGCCGGCTGTACCGACGCAAGTAAACTTCCTTGATCTTTGCGGCAACATCGGGAGTCTCGTGCGGATCGATGCTCACCGACACGACGTCGAAATCACGGCCCAGATCGAAATTCACGACATTCAGTGAACTAGTCAAACCGTTAAGGACCTCGCCGCAGAGCATCGGGCAGCGGTAATACACCAGCGACAAAATCACTGGACGCTTGTTGAAATAATCGCCAAGCGTTACATCGTTTCCCGCTTCATCGCGAAAATGCAGGTTCAGAGGGAGCTCCTCGTTCAAGTGCTGATCGATGCCGACCTGCTGAAGAATCGGTGGACGCTGATTCGAAGTAGAACCATCGCTCGACGGCTGCAACCCGGCGGCGCCCGCCTGCTGCGCGCAAAGAGGCAACGTCAGCATCGACGACATTGCGCCGAATGCGAACAATTTGCCGATCCTTCTTATGACTGCTGTACCACTCACAACTACACTTCCCTTCTTCAATCCTGTTCGGCTACCGCACCGAAGTCCCGCTTGCCTGCTTTGCGTGGCTGCTCTGAATCGACGGTCTCGTAACTCCTGTGCCCTCAGCCGGACCCGGCCCGGCGGTGCCTGCAGGAGTCTGCATTGCCGGTAGTCCCTTCTGCACAACCGCCTGCATGGCCTGCGCAATCGGGATATTTACCTTGCCGGAGTTCTTGTCGAGGACGAAATACTGATTCAGATAAACGTCTTCTGCGTCGCGCATTACCTTCAGGTCATGAACGTCGTCATCCTGCAGACGCGGTTGCGGGAAACGGCTTACGCGAACGCGCGATTTCGCATCAGCGGACTCCATCTCTATGGTTCCGGTCTCTTTGCGTTTCTTCCCCTGACCTTGCAACGCTTTCGCAGCCTGATCTACTTGATTTTCCGAACGCTGAACCCAAGGATCGCGAGTCTCGAGAGCATCCTGCTTTTCCGCATAGTTGGTTGCAAAATGGAACACGCCCCAAAGCACTATGAAGATGACCAGACCGCAGAATGCCAACGAGACGATGAACGCCACAACGCCGGTAAGACTGATATCCGTCGTCTCGTGCGCGAGATTCGGATCCGTACTCTTCAGCGGGCCGCCTTGCGGCTTCATCGGTTTAGGCGGTCGCATGTTCAGGCTCCAAAAGCTCTTCCATTTGCGAATCGTAGGCCACCAGAACCGGCCGCGATTTCAGGTCACGAATAAAGAAGAAGACCCAGAATCCGCCGATCGCCAGGGGTGCCGCGAGATACATCCAGTTAAATACGATCTGCCGTTCCGCGGAGATGAAGTTTGGTTCCACCATCCAGTACAAATCCACCATGCGAACGAAGATGATGAATGCACACAGAGGCACCATGAAGGCCGGCTGCTTCTTCAATCTGCGCGAGAGCAACAGCGCGAACGGCACAGCAAACTCAAATAGGATCAGGAAGCGGCCTAGATTGACCCAGTTCCCAGCCAGGCGATGCAAATACCAGTTGGCCTCGTCGGGCATATTTCCTGACCAGATAATCAGCCACTGCGAGAACGACAGGTAGGCGTACAGCATGACGAAAGCAAACAGCAGCTTGCCAATGTCGTGCATCTCGGTCTTGCGCAGCATGGTGCGCATTGGCTCTTCTTGAGAGAGTAGCAACACGGTGATGATGCAGATCGAGAACGCCGTCAGTCCCTGACCCGCGAGATAAATCAACCCATAGATGGTGGAAAACCAGATGGCATCGAGCGACATGATCCAGTCGACGATCGCGAAGGTCATGGTCAGTGCATAGACAACGATGCCAATTCCGCTCACGTTCTCGAAAATTCGCTGCCAATCGCGACCTTGAGGGGTCCGATCCCGCTCAATCGACCAACGCCGCAAAGTGGTCGAGAAGGCCCACCAGATAAAGAAGTAGAGCGGCCAGCGAATGATGAAGAAGGTCTTGTTCAGCAGCACATCCTTGTGCTGCATGATGGTGTGCGCATCGGAGTTCGCTTGCATCCAGCGCACACTCCCTGGAATCCAGGGGAAAAGATGGTTCATTCCGATGAGGATGGGAATGAACAAAACCCACATTAATGGAAACTGCGCTGCTCCCGCCTCGAGAATTCGGCGGATGATGAGACCCCACTTGCCGGCAGATAGATGCTGCACCATCAGCAGCGCCATGCATCCCAGGCTGGCGCCCGTCCAGAGAACAAAACCAGCCAGGTAGGCGGTCAGAAAGTGATCGTAGCCATGCGGGGTGACGAAGGCGCCGATGATCAGCAGGATTGTGAACAGGCCCGCCACAATGAGCGCGCGGCTCTGGTAGCGATCGAGCAGCCACGCTGGGCCATTCAGTTGGGCCGGCAATGATTTCGCGTGAGTTTCCATGCTCACTTCTTCTGGGTTCCTTCCTCCGACTTGCCTGTCGGGGTTCCCGCGGGACTTGCGGCAGGAACGCTCTCCGGGCCACCCTTTCCGCCGGACGCAATCGCCTTCAGCAGTGGAACACCTTCTGTCGTAGTCATCTCCGATTGATCTTTTAGCTGGCCGCGCTGATCGGCAGGAACGTCGGACCTCGTTCCATTCCGGGCATACTGCAGTGCGCGAATGTAAGCGGCAATCGCCCAGCGATCGGGAGGTTCGATTTGCGCCCCGTAGTCAGGCATCGCCCCGAATCCGTGGGAAATGACGTCGTAGTAATGGCCGACCGTCTGGCTTGCGTACTTCTGATCATGGAAGTTGGCGGCTTGCCGGTATCCACGCTTCACGATCATGCCGTTACCGTCGCCGACACGCGAGTGGCAGGGCGAGCAGTAAATGTCATAGCGCTCGCGGCCGCGTTCCATAATCGCCTGGGTTATCGGGAAGGGAAAGCGATCTCCATCTTTTGTCCCAACCTTGCCGGTATACAAATAATCGTCCTCATGCAATTCACCGCGCGCCACGGTGTGAACGATCTGCTGCCGTTCCGATAGTCCATCCTGAAAGAACTCGCTGCTTCGATATGGAACATACTTCGGCTGGTTGTGCATGTCCTGCCGGCAGCCGGAGAGAACCAGCAACGCACTCGCTGCGAACAACAGCCAGACGGGCGACTTACCGCGTAGCTGAAGGCGGCGGGTCAATTCGATACCTCCGTCACAATCCGCGGATTCGTCTGCTCCAGGAATTGCCGAGTCTTCGTCAAATCGAATTGCGGATCAGCGGCTTCGATGCAGAGAAACAATTTGTCCTTACTGGCCGACGTGAAGTTTGGCGAGTTGAACACCGGGTGATACGGCAACGGCAGGCCGTTCATCGCCAGCATCCCGATAAACGCGGAGATCGCGGCGCCCAGCACCGTGCACTCAAACGTGACCGGGATAAACGCCGGCCAGGAGTGCCACGGCTTACCGCCAACGTTGATCGGGTAAGCCAGCACCGACACCCAGTATTCAAGAGAATATCCGCCCATACCTCCCAGCAATCCGCCCAGCAGGACCACCAAGGCCACGCGATTCTTGTGGAAGCCGATAGCTTCAGCAGCAGGCTCGATCGGGAATGGCGAGTACGTATCCATACGTCGATAGCCATGCTCGTGCGCCTTTTCCGCTGCTGCGACGAGGCCAGGAACCGTATCGTACTCAGCCATCAATCCGTAGATTCCCGGTTCGATCATTGCAGATTCTCCTGCGTCATCGGGTTAATCCGCGACTGCGGCAACAGAGCCCGCACTTCAAAGATCGAAATCATGGGCAGCACTCTGATAAACAGGAGGAACATCATGGTGAAGAAGCCCAGCGTACCGATGTATACGGCGTAATCCCAGCGCGTTGCCTTGTAGGTTCCCCACGACGACGGCAGGAAGTCGCGATGCAGACTCGTGACAACGATAACGAAACGCTCGAGCCACATGCCGGTGTTAACGATAATCGACATGATCCAGAGCAGAACCGGTGAATTCCTGAAACTGCGCAGCCACAGCAGTTGCGGCAGGGCGATGTTGCAAGTAATGAGCAACCAGTAGAAGTAGCCCATCGGGCCGAAGGCGCGGTTTTTGAACGTGAATAGCTCGAAACGGTTTCCGCTGTACCAGGCCATGAAGGCTTCCATGAAGTAGCCATAAGCTACGATCAATCCGGTTGCGAGCATTACCTTCGCCATGTTTTGAAGATGGCGCATCGTAATGAAATCCTTCATGCCATATGCTGCGCGGATCGGGATCATCAGCGTGAGCACCATCGCAAATCCCGAATAGATAGCGCCGGCAACGAAATACGGCGGGAAGATCGTTGTGTGCCAGCCTGGGATCACCGACACCGCGAAATCCCAGCTCACAACCGTATGTACGGAAAGCACCAGCGGCGTCGAGAGGCCGGCGAGCAGCAGATATGCTGTCTCATACCGCGCCCAGTGACGAGCTGATCCGCGCCAACCCATCGCGAGAACGCCATAGATAGTCTGCGTAATGCGGTACTTGGCATGATCGCGCAGCGTAGCCAAATCGGGAATCAGCCCGGTGAACCAGAACAAAAACGAAACGGTGAAATAAGTCGAGACCGCGAACACATCCCAGATGAGAGGACTGCGGAACTGCGGCCACACTCCCATCGTGAGGGGGATCGGAAACAGCCAATAGCAGGCAAGCCAGGGACGCCCGGTGTGAACCAGCGGAAACATGCCGGCACACATGACGGCGAAGAGCGTCATGGCTTCCGCGGCGCGATTGATCGATGTACGCCAGCTCTGCTTAAGGAGCAAAAGAATGGCGGAGATCAGCGTACCGGCGTGACCGATACCGATCCACCAGACAAAATTAACGATGGCAAATCCCCAACCTACCGGAACCGTGACACCCCAGATGCCAACGCCCTTCCAGAACAGGTATCCGAACGCCATCATCAGAATGTTGACTATGCCGAAAGCGATCAGAACTCCGCCAATCCAGCCCAGCGGCGTGCGTCCCGTCAGCACGGTCCGCATGATCTTCTCCGTCACTGAGGCAAATGTGTGTCCCGGCGCGATCACAGGCGGATCGGACAGATAAGGCCGTTGAGACGGCGGTAGATCGGTTAGGCCTCTGGTTGCCATGATTACGATTCCGCTCCAGTGATGTAGCTCTTTTTCCGTGCTCCGGTACGATCGCCGATTTCCATATTGGGATTAATTACGTTCGCAATGTAAGTTGTACGCGGCCGCGTGTTGATGTCGGTTAACGCTCCATAGTTCCGTGGCTGCGCCTTCGTCTTGGCGACGCGACTATTCGCATCGTTAATGTTGCCGAAGACAATAGCTTCAGTGGGACAAGCCTGCTGGCAAGCGGTCACTACTTCTCCATCCTGAATCACACGCTTGGCATTCGGATCCGATTGCTGCAGGTGAGTCTCTTCCACTTCCACCTGAATGCGCGCTGCGTTGATCCGCTGAATACAGAAGGTGCACTTTTCCATCACACCACGGCTGCGAACTGTGACGTCAGGATTTCGCAATGGCTTTAGGCTCGGCGTCTCGTAGTCGGAGAACAACATGAAGTTGAAGCGCCGCACCTTATATGGGCAGTTGTTCAGACAATAACGCGTCCCGACGCAGCGGTTGTAAACCATCATGTTGATGCCTTCGGGAGTGTGCGTTGTCGCGCCTACCGGACATACCGGCTCGCAAGGCGCATTTTCGCAATGCTGACACAACATCGGCTGGAAGAAGGCGCGAGGATTGTGGAGATCCCCGGTGAAGTAAGCATCGATCCGCAACCACTTCATATCGCGACCGATCTTTACCTGCTCCTTGCCGACCACCGGACTGTTGTTCTCGGCCTGACATGCAATCACGCAGGCATTGCAGCCTACGCACGAATTCATGTCGATGGCCATGCCCCACTGATATCCGTGGCTGTAGTCGTAAGGAGGATAAAGAGTTTCCTGAGGCTTGGGATCCTCGAGGTAGTACTCGTCGTGCGCGAAGTTCGGGTTCTTCTTGAATTCGTCGTAAGAAGCTACACGAATCAGATCGCGCCGCAGAGCCTCTGAGCCTTGCACGGAGCGGCTCTGAAGGCTGGGGTCGCCTTTGGCATCGATCAAGGTAAAGTTCTGAACGACAGCCAGCTTGTAGCTGTCGCCGGTTTTTTCAATCTTGTCGACCGTGGCGATCCAAGGTGCCTTGCTGCTGCGCAGCGCGTATGAATTGAAACCCGTGCCATTGCCGACACGCCCGGCGAATTCTCGCCCGTAGCCAAGGTGTAGTGTGATGCTGTTGTTGGGCATGCCGTAAACGACCATCACAGGAGCTTCCAGCGTGCGCCCATCCACAGTGATGCGGACGATATCTTCCTGATTGAACCCTTTGCCGGCAGCGGTATCAAGACTCATCATTGCTGCGTTGTCCCACTCGAGGCGCAGCACCGGCTTAGGACACTCCTGCAGCCAGCCGTTGTTGTTGTAGCGGCCGTCGTAAATGGTCGGATCAGGTCGGAAGACCACTTCCATCGTGTTCTTATCCAGCGCCTTTACGGCCGGAGCTCCGCCACGTGGGCTGAGAGTCTTCACCGGCAACGCGGTATTAGGAATGACTCCGTCATGCAGCCACTTGCGGAAATTCGTATCGAAGTCGCCGGAAGCTTTCCCATTTTGGCGCCAGTACGCAGTCAGCGCATCGTATGGCGTCACGTCCGGACTATCGGTAAACAGCCCCACAACCTCGTGAGCGCCACGCCCACCATATAGTGGAGCAATTAATGGCTGAACCAGGGAGCAGGTTCCGTCGTACGCACGGGCATCACTCCAAGCCTCCAGATAGTGAGTGCCATGGATATGCCATTGTGAGAATCGCGTGGTTTCGTTGCGGTAGCAGCTTAGGTGAACAATCGTATCTACCTTGCCCATGGCTGTCTGGAAATCCAGATCCGCGGGCGCGGTGTACACCGGATTGCCATCGAGGATCACAAGCAGGTCAACTTTGCCGGCGTTCATATCGCCGACGAGTTGCTTGAGCCCGGCTGGCTGATCAGTCGGAACCATCTCCACCGGATCGGCATAGACAATTGTCTTGCCTATATTTCCCAGCGCCTGATTGATTTGCGCTGCAAGCACATGCAGCTCGGCCGGCTGCTGGTCTCCGGCAATCACGATTGAGGCACCGGAGTTCGCCTTCAAGTCCTTCGCCAGCCCTTCCAGGAACTTTTGTTCGTCAGCGCTGAAAGTCTGCGTCGCCGCACCCGAACCGCCGCCCACTATCCCTGCCAGCGCTGCAGCGAAAGGCACGATGTCTGACGCACGCATGGGAAGACGATTATCCGAGAGCGCTCCGGTTGTGGTCGAGAAACTCTCCACTACGTACAACCGATTCATCGGAGCTTCAGTATTGAGCTTGCGTCGGCTTATGAAGTCGCGCGAATACCGTATGAATCCGGGGAAGTGGGAGCCAGAGAGAAAGTCGGCATCCAGCGAAAGTACGACATTCGCAGCTTCGAACTTGTAAATCGCGTCGGCATACTGCCCAAACAGTGTTTGCGAAGCCGCGCGCGCCGAATCGCGATTCACCGATTCCCACTGATACCACTTTGCGCTTGGGAACGTCTTCAGCACAGCTTGAATCTGCGAAGCCAGAGTCGGCGAGACTACTGTCTCCGACAGAAATCGCAATCCCGACCCGCCCGAACTGGCGGCTTTCAACTTGTACTGATCGATCGCCGTGTGAAAGTCGCCCCAGTTACGATGTTCCCCGCGATAGCTCGAGGCCTGGGAGCGATCAGGATCGTAGAGATCAAGAATAGAAGCCTGCGCAAAAACATCGGTCGCGCCGTGCGACGCCGGATGCTGTGGATTCCCCTCGATCTTCGTCGGCCGGAATTCGTTGCTCTTGACCAGCAGCGGAATCCCGCCTGTGGGGAACGGCATCGTCGTGGCAAAAAACTTGGGAATTCCGGGAATCAGCTCTTCAGGCTGCTTGACATAGGGAACGATCGGCTCGTCGGGCTGACGCGTGCACGCCGTCATTCCAGCAAGCGCCATTGACGCGCCCATCAGCTTAAGGAAGTTGCGGCGAGAGACTCCATCGTTCGGAAACTCAGCGGCGCCCGCCGGGAATTCGTTTTCCAGCAATTCCTCAAAGCCTGGCTCGTCGACTAACTCCTCGAGGCTCCGCCAATACTTTTTCCCACTGGCGGCAGACAGCCGCTCGCGCACTTCCTGCAAGGTCAGCTTCGGCTTCTGGGGCGAAGCCTTAATCTGCACCAACTCGTCGGGGCGATTCTCCATGTCTCTCTTCAGCGTCTCAGCTCAGTTGCGCCACGCGTGTGTTAGCGATGGCAGGTTTCGCAGCTCTGAATCTCGTTTGGCGTGCGTATGTGATATTGCGCGACCAGGTATTTACCCATGCTCATCTGGTCAACAAACTTCTGCGGATGCTGCATTTGCTGGCCGGTCTTTTGATAGTACGGACCATTCAGCGAACAGTTGCCGGTTCCTTGCTCGCAATAAACAGGATCATCCGAGCTCGGGCCTCTCCATCCGATGTTGAAGATCGGATCACCGGTCGGACGAATATTTTTCGCCGGATTCCGATGACAGTCGAGGCACCACTCCATCTGCAGACTCGCATGCGCGTAGGTCAAAGGCATTTCGTCTACTGGTCCGTGGCACGAAGCGCAACCAATTCCCTTATTAACGTGGATCTCGTGATTGAAATACACGTAGTCGGGCAAGTCGTGGAGCTTGGTCCACCAGATGGGAGTGTTGTTGCGATAGCTTGCGCGCACCGGCTCGAGAATGTCGGCGTTCGTCCAGATCTCCGAATGGCAGTTCATACACGTTTTGGTAGGCGGAATTCCCGCGAAGCTAGAGTTTTCTACCGACGTGTGACAGTACCGACAGTCTAGTCCGAGACCAGCAACATGGTGCTGATGACTGAACGGAACTGGCTGCTCCAGACGTTCGCCCTGCTTGGTGACGTACGGAGAACGCTGCAGCTCATTCAGAGTAAGCGCCAAGCTGGTGACGACAAGCCCCAGGATGACAAGGCTCATCCGTGCGAGCCCGTTGGCACCTCGGTTAAAAACTTGTGGCATCGAAACGTGTCCTGAATCTCATGTAAGGGGCACGGTGAGGCCGCGCACGACTGACGTCAGCCAATAGGAGTGCACCAGTTGAACTTACGAACGGTTAATTGCAATGCTCTGGAATAAAACGGACGATTATAACAGGCGAGAATTTTCTGAAAAGAGCTGAGCGGATTTTTTCCGCGAAAGCGAGCCTGAATTTTGCTTGCTCGCGTCGATTATGAAGTCCTGCGGCCCGACGAAAATCAAAATCCTGTCATTAGTAGCAGCTTCCTCTCCATCATCTCTTCCATTGCATAGCGAATTCCTTCGCGCCCGAGACCTGAATCCTTCACTCCGCCATAGGGCATGGGGTCCACGCGAAACGTCGGTACATCGCCGACTATGACGCCTCCCACTTCGAGCTTGTCGAATGCGCGAAAGATCAGGCTTGCGTCTCGCGTAAACAGGCCCGCTTGAAGTCCGTAACGTGTTTGGTTCACCTGCTTCAGCGCGGAGTCGAACTCTTCATACGGTTCGATCGTCGCCACCGGTCCAAACAGTTCCTCGCAGTTAACCCTCATTTGTGGAGTTGTGGCCGAGAGCAGAGTGGGCTCCAAAATAGAACCCTTCCCTTTGCCTCCACAAAGCACTCTCGCTCCCTCAGACGTCGCTTCCTGAATCCATTGCTCCACTCGCTGCACATCGGAAGCACGGATCATCGGACCGACATCGGTTCTCTCGTCCGAGGGATCTCCTGCTTTCAGCCGGCCAGCGGCGTGTACCATTTGCGCCGTGAACTGATCGAAGATGCTCGCATGCACAAGGATGCGCTGAACGGAGATGCAACTCTGCCCAGCGTACGTGAAAGCGCCTGAGACGCAACGCGCAACAGCATTGTCGATATCGGCGTCGCTGTGGACAATCACCGCAGCATTGCCGCCCAGTTCCAGCAGAACACGCTTATTGCCCGCGTTTCGCTTGAGCTGCCACCCCACGGCAGCGCTCCCGGTAAAGCTGAGCAACTTGAGCCGGTCGTCGGCAACAAGAAGGGCAGCATCGTCGTTGGTCAGCGGCAGAACGCTCAGTGCAGATGGCGGCCATCCTGCTTCGAGAATCAGCTTCGCCAATAACAACGCGCAGAATGGAGTGTGCGGCGCCGGCTTGAGCACTACAGGACATCCCACGGCGATTGCCGGAGCCAATTTGTGCGCTACCAGATTCAATGGAAAATTGAACGGCGTAATCGCCGCGATAGGCCCAGCCGGAAAATGACGAACAATTCCCCAACGCCCTTGGGCAGCTGGAATGACATCGAGCGGCAGATACTCTCCATAGATTCTTACCGACTCCTCAGCTGCGGTTGTAAATGTCAGAACCGCCCGATCTACCTCCCCTCGCGCTGCTTTCACCGGCTTACCCGCTTCGAGCGCCATCAACCGAATGAAAGTATCCGCGTGTGCTCGGATCGCATCGGCAATTTTCAGCAAAACTTCTTTGCGCTTGAACGCCGGGAGCTCTCGCACCTGACCGCAGGCTTGCGCAGCAAAAGCAATCGCGCGCTCCAGGTGCATGCGACTCGCAAGACGAGTTGTGCCAATCTCGCCACCGTCGTAAGGCGAGTGAATGCTGACACGCTCGCCGTCATCGATCCACTCTCCGGCAACCAAAAAACCAGATTCAATAGGAACGTCAGGTCCGAAGTTCGCCATCGTTATGCAAGCAAATGTTACCTGCGATAATCGAAGCCGCGCCACCTGCCGACATGCTGCACCTCGCCATTGAAGCCGCGCTTGCGCTACTTACCCTTTGCGGAATCGCTTTCTACCTGATCGCCTTATGGAGCGCGCGCGACTTTCGGCGCGAACGGAAGTTTCAACCCACCTCGACTTCTCTGCCACCAGTCTCCATTTTGAAGCCGCTGAAGGGAGCAGATATTTGCAGCTACGAGGCGCTACGCAGCCATTGCATGCAGGAATATGGAACCTACGAGATCCTGTTTGGCGTAAACGATGCAAATGATGAGGCTATACCGCTAGTGCGCAGACTCATGTCGGAATTCCCAAATCGAGACTTGAATCTTGTAGTTTGCAAGGAAGTACTTGGCTCGAATCGCAAAGTAAGCAATTTGATCCACCTTCTACGGCAAGCGAAACACCAGCACGTACTAGTGAATGATGGCGACATCAAAGTGGCTCCCAAATATCTCCAGACCGTGATGGCCGACTTCACCAATCCCGAAGCAGGAATGATCACATGCCTATACCGAGGAAGCGCGGCGTCAACGCTCGGCTCAAGACTTGAAGCTCTCGGCATCGCCACCGACTTTGCTCCCGGAGTTCTGACCGCACGCTCTCTCGACAAGGGACTTACGTTCGGCCTCGGCTCAACGTTGGCAATGAGCCCGCGAGCACTCCAGGAGATCGGGGGCTTTCATGCTGTCGTGGACTACCTGGCTGACGACTATCAGTTGGGAAGACGCATCGCCGATGCCGGTTTCAAAGTCGCGCTCTCGCGCGAGGTTGTCGAGACCTCAGTCCCTCCGTACTCCTTCACGCAATTCTGGGAACACCAACTGCGCTGGGCTAGAACGATGCGAGTGTCGCGCCCGTCCGGGTACGCTGGCGTAGCCCTAACGTTCGGCCTGCCCTGGGCAATTCTTCTGGTCGCGATCGCGCTGGGTAGTTGGTGGTCCTGGATACTGCTAGCGGGTGCATTGCTTGCACGGCTTGCGGTAGCGTTCGATATTGGCGTTGGAACACTAAGTGATCGGCATGTACTTCAGGATTTCTGGCTTTTACCTGTTCGCGACCTGCTGGCACTTGCAATTTGGTTCTGGAGCTACGCGAGTAATGCAGTGACTTGGAGAGGAGAAAAATTCCGGTTGGAAGACGGCCGCATGTATCCGATTTCCACGCCAAACGCCGACATCGTGAAATCCGGGCGCAGCGCAAGTTCCTAGAGTCAGCGATAGCGTTCAGGCGGAAGGATTACCACACGCCGCGTGTTTCCGCTGCATGACCAGGCGAAGCAAGCGATCCAGCCAATAATCGACCAGCCCAGCAACAGGTTCACGAGAAAGATCGCGCCCGAGCTCTCGTGGCGCCGGTGATGAGCGATGATCGCTGGCGCGAAGTAAAGGACAATTCCGCAGAAGAACGCAATCAGACTAAACATCACCTTGCTCCTGTCGGGAAGTACGCAACAGACTTTACTCTTGTTCCCACGAGTGGGTTTGCAATGTCACCGGCAGATGCTATTCACTTAATCTGATATGTTCACCTGATGCCGGACTCCACACTGGTTGTTGAACCAGAAGTGACGACCAAGAACACAACCAGCGTTCGCCTGCCATTAATCATCGCGATCGTCAGTTGCGCCAGCCTGTTGCTTGAACTGGCGCTCACGCGACTGTTCTCGGTCGTGCTCTTTTATCATTTTGCCTTCCTTGCCATTTCGGTAGCGTTACTGGGACTCGGTGCCGGTGGAGTTTTTGCACATCTTTTCCGCGCGAAGCTTTCGCGATGGACAATCGATCGACTAGGCAGCGCTTTGCTCATAGCAAATTCTGTGATCATGCTCCTCGTTCTTGAGGTCGTATTGCATTCGGCTGTGTCGTTAAACCTGGAGCTGCGTAACTTCGAGAAGCTGACGCTCATTTATCTGTTGGCGGCGGTACCGTTTTTTATTACTGGGCTACTTTTCTCCGTGGTCTTCGCGCGCGACACGGCACAGATCGCTCGTCTCTACGGCTTCGACCTAATGGGCGGCGCGCTTGCCTGCCTGATGCTCGTGCCGATACTAAACCTTCTCGGAGCGCCCAACGCCGTGCTCTGCGCCGCTGTCCTCATGGCCGTTGGTTCGGCTCTGTGTAGTAGCACTCAGCGCCAGAAAACAATCGCGGCGACGATCGCAGTTGTGTATGCCGCGCTCATCGCAGCGAACCACCGCGGCAAGCTGATCGACATTATTTATGCAAAAGGCTTACGTCGCGACGCCTCCTGGGTGGAGTTTGCTCGCTGGAATGCGCTGTCCCGTGTCGAAGTCGACCAAGTAGGACTCGCAAAGTATGTCGTCATTGATGCCGACGCATCCACGGCGATCATGAATGTCGATCCGTCGCTCTGGGATCGCGATGTACCTGTGGGTTCCGATCCGGGAACATGGAAGCAGTCTTCTCCGTTCAACTGGAAGGCCGATCTCATGAATGCGGCGCCATCGCTCGCGAATGTGCTCCGGCCACGAGGCGACTTCGCCATCATCGGACCAGGCGGCGGCGTCGATGTGCTGCGCGCCGTAGCTAATGGCAGTAAGGAAGTAACCGGCATCGAGATCAATCCGCTGATCGCCAATACGATCATGCGCGATCGATACGCCGAATACGCCCATCATCTTTACGAGCGGCCAGACGTTCACATCCATGTCGCCGACGGCCGATCGTACCTGCGCAGCAGTCTTGATCGATACGACGTAGTACAGATGACTCTCGTGGATACGTGGGCTTCAACAGCAGCCGGTGCGTACGCGCTCAGTGAGAACAATCTGTACACGGTGGAGGCGTTCCGCGAGTACTTCGATCATCTGCGACAGGACGGAATGATCGCGATCACCCGCTGGGAGTTCCGCCAGCCGCGCGAGGCCCTGCGCGTCGTCTCACAAGCGACCGAGGCGCTGCATCAACTCGGCATAGCGAATCCGCGAGACAACTTCGTCGTCGCGTCTGACGGTCCGCTCGATCAGGATGGACGTCCCGTGATCGTACTTGCGAAGAAATCCGCGTTCACCACAGGGGAGATAAATGTAGTTAAAGCGCATCTCGCCGCGCGTCCGAAGCTGGTCGGCCTGTACCTTCCCGGCAATGACAATGCGGAAAATGCCTTTACCCGGCTCATTGCCTCGAACGATCCACGAGGGTTCGCCGGCAGCTACCAATACAACGTAGCACCCGTCTTCGACTCTTCTCCGTTCTTCTTCTTCACTCTCAAGACAGCCAGTGCCCTGGCCGACTTACGCGGCACGCGTGGAGGAATGGATTGGCGCGTAAATCTGGGCATTGTGATTCTTGGAATGGTGCTGCTCATCTCTTTGGTCGCGGTTCTCGCTTTCCTTGTGATTCCGCTCGCCTATGAACCGCAAGCGTCGCATCCCAGGATCCTTCCGCTCAGTTATTTCATCGCCGTAGGGCTTGGCTACATTCTCGTGGAAATCACGCTCATCCAGCGCTTCGTGCTTTTCCTCGGACACCCGACGTATGCGCTCACAGTTGTTATCTTCCTTATGCTGCTTGCCAGCGGCGCGGGAAGCCTCACTGCCCGGCGTCTGTCGGCGGGAACCAGCGCGCTCAAACCTGTCCTGTTCATCATTGTTGTTGCAGTAGTTGCCTACCTGGCTCTCCTGCCAGTCATCCTAAGATCTCTCGTTGGACTACCATTTGCCTGGAAGTTGCTGCTAAGTGGCGCATTGATCGTGCCGCTCGGCTTCATAATGGGCATGCCCTTTCCCACAGCACTCCGGCTGCTCGACCAGTCCTCAATTGGTACCCACGGCCTTACTGAGTGGGCATGGGCGATGAACGCCTCTGCCAGCGTTCTGGGATCGGTGCTGGCGATGGTGATCTCGCTGCACTTTGGGTTGAATGTAACGCTTTTCTGCGGGGCAGTGGCCTATAGTTTGGCAGCCTTGCTAACCCAGTGTTTACTTCTTAATCTTCCTTAGAACTCAGACTGAGAGCAGTTGCAAGCTCTTGACTTTCCCGCGAAATCCCGGGTCGAAGCTGACGAGTTGCAGATCTGCCAACGTAGCGAACGTCGCAAGGTAAGCATCTGCCCAGTCTTTTGCGGCGGGATGACTCTGTCTCGTGAGGCTCCTGAAAGGTGGGTCGAAGTTCGGAGGTTCTGCCAGGAGAGACACTCGATCATCCGCTAGCCACTGATCGTAAGCTTTCCAGGCTTCGACTTGACTCAAAACATCCGTGGCACCCATTACCGCCTCCGTCGTGAGAAGCCGTAGCAGGCTTAGCTGTGTCACACGGCAAAAATGAAGGTGGTCATCGTCTCCGAGGGTAGCCAGCCAACGAGCAGCAGCCTCATGATGTGTGTGTCGTTGATATGTCAATGCAACCCACACGTTTACATCAGGGAAAAGGGATGAGCTCGAAGATCTTGGCATTGTCTAGGTCCAGCTTGCCCGGTTGTTTGGACTTGATGATAGGAACGACTACACGATGCTTCCTTTTCTTTCCCGTCGTACCTAATTCGTGTTCGACGCCGCGCAGGATGAGCTCCTTTACGGAGCGACCCTCGTTGGCCGCCTTGGCCTTCAGTTGGCGGTAAACGGGATCAGGGATATCGACTGTAGTCCGCATGCCGATATTCTGCCATATTTATGGCTGGAGAGCGAGCGACTTCTAAAACGAACGCAAATCTCCCCCTAACCACTCCCTTCCAAAGCTGGTCTAATCCTGCGAATGGAGCTTACCGACCGGGCGGCCGTTGATGAGGTGCTCGCCGGCAAACACGAATCCTTTCGTGTGCTGGTCGATCGTCACGGACGCAAGGTTTTCGGATTGGCATATCGCATGACTGGCAACGAACATGATGCGGACGAAGTAGTGCAGGAGACTTTCCTGCGCTGTTACAAGCGACTCGACAGCTTCGAGGCCCGCTCCACGTTCTCAACCTGGCTTTATCGCATCGCTTCCAACTGCGCACTCGATCTGCTGGCCAAACGAAAGCAGGACAAAGCACACATTGTGGAGAGTGACACCCGCGAGGACGACGCGAATCCTGAAGAACGGACGCTCGACTACGCCAGCCCGCAGCCAGGACCGGAGCGCATGCTGCTCAGCTCCGAGTTGCGAGAGCGTGTAGCCAGCGCTATGAAACGCCTGACCGATGTCGAGCGCACCGCATTCGTGCTCCGTCACTTTGAAGGCCGATCGATTACCGAGATCGGCGCTGTACTGAAAGTTCGTGAGGAGGCAGTGAAGAACACGATTTTTCGCGCAGTCAAGAAAATGCGCACAGAACTCGAACCACTCATCACTCCCGGAGCCATAAAGCGAGGCGCACGATGAATCACCTTAGCGAACAGGATCTTGTTCTCTATTTTTACGGCGACGCTCCGCAGGCCGCCGTGGTCGAGCGCCATCTAGCAGAGTGCCAGGAGTGCGCCGCTGAATTCGCGCAGCTTCGAGCGACGCTCACGGCCATTGACTACCCGGTTCCTGAGCGCGCGACAGATTATGAAGCTCAGCTCTGGAGCACGCTGCGGCCGAGACTCGAACAAAGCGAAGCGCCAAAACACAGGGCTTGGACAGAACTTCTCCAACCTCGCCGATGGGCGATTGCAGGAGCATTGGCTGCGATTATCGTAGCGGCATTCCTCGCAGGTCGAATTACGCGGCCTAAGCAGCCAGGACCAACCGAAATCGTTCATAAGCAGACGTCCTCCGGCAAGGACCGCGTGCTCATGGTTGCGGTAGGCGATCACCTCGACCGCACTGAGATGATTCTCGTGGAGCTTGCCAACACGCGCGCCGAAGGCAAAGTAGACATCTCCGCCGAGCGCGAGTTCGCGCAAAATCTCGTTAACGAAAATCGCCTCTATAGGCAAACCGCCCAGCGCGACAAAGACCCAGAGATCGCCAATGTTCTCGACGAAGTCGAGCGCGTACTCATCGACATCGCACATCATCCTGACTCCGTTTCGGGAAAAGAACTGGAAGAACTTCAGCAGCGGATTGAATCCCAGGGCGTGCTGTTCAAGGTGCGCGTGATCGAGTCAAAAGTAAAGTCGCGCAGCCGAACGGAATCGGCGCAGCAGAAAAGCGCCGATGCGAGGTTATGAGCATGCGAGTTATTGGAAGAACCGGCGGCGGTAGCCGTCGGGTCAGTAAGGCCGACCATCACCGCATCACTCAGGAAAAATGTGCACACGCTCACCCGGCGGCTACCGCCGCCGGTTCTGCTCAAGTTCGCGCATACATCAGGTAAGACAAGGCAACCAAGGAAATGAAAACAACAACATCATTCATAACTTTCATACTGATTCTCACTGTTTCGTGCGCCGCAATCGCCGCAGCACAAACCGACGTACTTCCACCCGGGGCGATCTCCAGCTTTCAACCTCAGAAGAGCGGAGATCGCGCTACTGACGAGGCCCTTGCCGCAGCCAAGGACGCGATTTACCAGGAGCAGTGGCAGAAGGCGCTCGACCTGTATTCACAGGTAGTAAAAGCCGGGCGCGCCCGCGTCGACGAGTCCCTGTACTGGCAAGCGTATTCACAGCACAAGCTCCGCCAGGATCCGCAGGCACTGAGAACCATCGCTCAACTACGCCGCGACTATCCCCGAAGCCAGTGGATCAAGGATGCGGGAGCCCTTGAACAGGAGATCCGTCCTACCAGTCCCGATATAGAAAGCGATTGCGATCTAAAGCTGCTCGCAGTCAACAGCCTCATGAACACCGATCCCGATAAAGCCGTACCCATCATTGAAAAACTGCTGAACAAGAGCGGCAATTCGGGTCAATGCGATGACAAGGTTCTTGACAAAGCGCTCTTCGTTCTTTCCCAAAGTGATAGCCAGCGCGCTCGCGACCTCATGTTGCAAATCGCGACTGGCAAGCTCCATCCCGAGTTGCAGAAGAAGGCAATTCACTATCTCGGCATTAGCGGAAACCATGACACACTGATGAAAATTTACACGGGAAGCAACAATGTTGACGCAAAGAAGTCCGCGCTGCATAGCCTGGGAATCTCCGGGGGCTGCAGTGAACTTCTGACCCTTTCTTCCGGCGAAAAGGACCCACAACTGGTGAAGGAAGCCATCCACTCGATGGGCATCGCTGGCTGCAAGACTCAGGTTCGCGATCTCTATAACAAGGTCACCGATCCCGAAGTGAAACGCGATCTTCTGCATTCCACCGTTGTCTCGGGCGACACCGAACTGCAACAAAAGATTGCGATGAGCGATCCCGATCCAAAGATGCGTGCCGACGCCGTCAAAGATCTCGGCATCTCCGGCGGGTGCAGTCAATTGTCGGGGATTTCGGCGAGCGAAAAAGATCCGGAGGTCCTCCATGCGGCGATCCACGCCATGAGCATCGGCGGTTGCAAGCAACAGCTTCGCGACCTCTACAACAAGGCCACGTCTCCCGATACGAAACGCGAACTCCTGCACTCAACCATCGTCTCAGGCGACACTGAACTTCAGGAGAAGGTCGCACTTACCGATCCTGATCCCAATTTGAAGGCCGAGGCCATCAAGAGCCTGGGGATCTCCGGCGGCAGCAGCGCGGCGCTCACGAAGATTTATCAGAACGATCAGAGCCCCGACGTGCGCAAGGCGGTGATCAACGCGCTATTCATCAAAGGAGACGCCCATTCACTGGTAGAGCTGGCGCGCAAAGAGACCAATCCGGAACTGAAGAAAGAGCTGGTTCAGAAGATGTCGGTCATGGGGAATCGCGAGGCTACCGACTATCTGATGGAAATTCTCAGCAAATAGTGAGGGAGATCATGCCAAAGTTGTTCCTTCCCGCAATTCTGTTCCTTTCAACCCTGGGCGCAGCGCAGGTTGCGCAGCTCGAAGGCGCGCAGACTCGGCCGGCGCAGATTCGCAACGCGAAGCTCGAGACCGTAGCCGCGACAGGAAATCTTCAACAGCAGATCGAAGCCTATGCAGGGCGCCAGAGCGGCGTCGCGTGGATTGGATATGTGGTTCCCGCAGTGAAAGGCAATCGCACCATCTGCTGCTTCGATGGTGGCTGGCAAGAGCGCAGCTGCTGTGGCACCTGCCGCCTGGAATCCGAGCACAACACGTTTTCCGGATCGCGCGACGATTGCGACGATGCTGAGACCAGGAGCCTTACCGTGGTCTATCGCGTGGAGGAAAAGAAGATCGGCAGTATTCGGCTGTTCAGCGAAAACTGCGCGATCGATGCCGGCGGTGTTCCTGTGACACTCATGACTGGAGCCGATCCAAAGCAAAGCATCGCTTACCTGAGCACGTTCGTCACAAAAGATGGTGACACCCACCTTGGTCGCCGCGCCCTCGATGCGATCGCCGAACACGCCGACGCATCCGCAGACGCCGCGCTTGATCGCTTCGTCGCAACGGATTATCCGGAGAAGATTCGCGAACACGCCGCCTTCTGGCTTGGCCTCTCACGCGGCGCGCACGGATACGCGACGCTGAAAAAACTGATCGAGTCCGATCCAGACGACCATTTCCGCGACAAGCTCACCTTCCCCATCAGTCAAAGCAGGGAACCGCAGGCTGAGGAGGAGTTGATTCGTGTTGCCAAGCAGGATTCAAGCTCGCGAGTGCGTGGACAGGCGCTGTTTTGGCTCGCGCAGAAGGCGGGGAAGAAGGTCGCCGGCGTAATTAATGATTCGATCGAGAATGATCCTGATACGGACGTTAAGAAGAAAGCCGTCTTCGCATTAACGCAATTGCCGAATCACGAAGGCGTGCCGAGGCTGATCGAGGTGGCTAAGAACAATCGAAATCCTGCAGTCAGGAAGCAAGCCGTGTTCTGGCTGGGGCAATCGAATGATCCTAGGGCCCTCGACTTCATTACGAGTGTTTTGACGCATTGACGCAACGCAGCCACTCTGACTGGGAGAGACGCAGCATGCTGCGCCTCTGCTTTTTCTTTATGCCTGTCATCCTGAGGCCCTGTTTTGGTCCTGAGCTTGTCGAAGGAACCTCCCGGAATGCATCAGGTCGTAAACGCTGCTTCCTGGCTTTTGCACGAATATCTCGCCAAGAAGCCGGGACAAAACCTCGAAGCTTGACGCATCGCGGGAGGTCCTTCGGCCAACACCGGGCCTCAGGATGACAGGTTTTTGAATTTTGGAGCTCAACCGGCAACCGCGGGCTTTGCTGTTACGCTTTTCTGCAAATGTTCCAACAACGCTCGCTGTGCCCGCGTCGGATATCGATACTTCAGGCGCACAACGCCAATCCGTCTGCGGCTGTGCTTTTCTCCAATCTTGACGAAGCAACAACCAGGAGTTTTAGCCACGGCCATCTGTGGCACAACCGAAACTCCCATGCCCGCGGAAACCATCGCGAGAATCGTTGCGAATTGCCCGCTCTCGAAGACCACTTTGGGATTGATCCGCGACTGCTGGCACGCCTGCAGCGCGTTCTCGCGAAAGCAATGACCTTCCTTGAGCAGTAGAAATGGTTCCTCGCGTAAGTCGTCGAGCATGAGCGACCGACGCTTCGATAAGGGATGCTTCTCCGGCAAGACGGCAAACAGTGATTCGTGCATCAACTCGCTACCAATCAGCTCATCTCCAGAAACCGGCAGAGCCAGCAGCGCCAGGTCGACTGTTCCGGCATGCAAGCGCTCGAGCAAGGTTGGGGTGATCTCCTCTACCACGCTCACGGAGACACTGGGATGCCGACGCGCAAAGCTGCTCAGCATAGGCGGAAGGAGGTATGGAGCGATCGTCGGAATCACGCCCAGGACTACTTCTCCGCTCTCAACGCTCGCCATTTCGCGAATCTGGAGGCGCGCCTCGCCGATCTGCCGCAGGATGGTTTGGGCTTTCGGTAAGAAGGCCTTCCCGAATTGGGTCAGCCGCGCAGACCGAGGAAGACGGTCGAAGAGTTTGGCCCCCAGCTCATCCTCGAGCTTATGAATCTGCTGCGAAAGCGACGGCTGCGAAATTCGAGTAGCCTCGGCGGCTCGCGTAAAGTTGCCGGATTCGGCGACGGCGCAAAAATAGCGGAGCTGATGAACTTCCATAAACTCCAATCTACCTATGTCTTTTGCCTATGGCAAATCAGTCATCGATATATTGGAGCTATCGCAACCAATTACCCTATCTCTCTATATAGACACAAAGAAAAACGCTGCTTCTTTCAAGCAGCGCTTTTGTTCCAGCGCCTCTGTTATTGCTGTCCCTGCGGCATGGTCGTGAACCTCCGAACGTTGCTTGTGCTGCAGTTCCCGTACCTTGCCCTTGGCCGGGATCAACCGCGAAGTAATACATCGTGTGAGGCTGCAGGCCGGTGTTGCGCACGCGATGACGCGTCTCGTTGCTGCCCTGCGGGTACGGAGCTTGTGCCGTCTGGCTCAGGTTATTTGCGTCGGTGCCATAGTGCAGACGGAACTGCTGCCGGCGTTCGTTATCCAGGTTACGACGGCCCAGGTATCGCCTATCCTCGGTAGACTCGGCGTCTGGGTCACCTGCAGGTTGCCAGATGAGGAACCTTGCCCGTTTTGGGATGATGCCTGACCGGCCTGCTTCGTTGTAAACTGGCCGACGTTGCTGCTCGCTTTGGTTCCACTCTGTTGGCCCTGGCCGGAATCTACTTTGAAGTAGTAAGTGGTTCCGGGTTGCAGGTTATCGATCCGTACCCCGTGATTTGCCCGTTCTGACGACTGCGATTTCTGGTAATCCTGCTGAGCAGTCTGGTTCATGTTGTTCTGATCGGTTCCATAACGAAGCACAGAACTGGAACCTTCATTGGTCGTCCACGCGACGACGGCCCAGGTGTCGCCGACTCCTTCTACCGTCGGTCCATTTGTGATTTGCAGTTGGCTGTTGTTTTACGCAAGGCCGAGTGCACTCATGGCGACAGACAGGGCTAGCGCGAGGATCCCTTTCCTCATGACGTTCCCTCCAAAATGAAACAATTCCCGGCTGGCGCCCGGTCTCCTGTCCGAAAACTATAAGGATTGTTCACTCAGAGTTGGCCGAAGTAGGCGCGAGTAGTCAGCAATCGAAAGCTGCAGATCGCAAAAGGTTAGAACCCCCAAAAAAACGGAGCTGCTCGAGCAGCTCCGTTATCGAGGAGAGGAAATACTTATTGCGGAAGCACGAAGTGGCCGCGGCGGTTCAGGTGCCAGCACTCTTCGTTCGAATCCGTGCAGAACGGCTGCTCTTTGCCCACGCTATTAGTAGTGATGCGATTGCCGGAGACACCTTGCTTTACCAGCGCCTGCTTTACGGCCTCGGCACGGCTCGCGCCTAAAGCCAGGTTGTACTCTTCGGATCCGCGCTCATCACAATGGCCCACAATCTGGAACGCCGCCTCAGGATGCTCCTGAAGGAAGTTGGCGTTTGAGGCAATCAGGTGTGAGGTTTCGTTATCGATCTCATATGAGTCGAATGCGAAGTACGCATCCTTAACATTGCGATCGAAGAGCTCACGCAAGCTAGGCTGGACTGCAGCTGCCACTGGAGGAGGCGGCGGAACAGTTACCGTAAGACTGGTAGTGGCATCAGAGGTGCCACCCGGGCCCTTGGCAATCACGCGATAAGTCGTGGACTCCGCCGGATTCACGCTGACCGAACCGTTCAAATCGAGCGATCCAAGCGACTCGATCGTCACATCGGTGGCATTCTTCGATTCCCAGGTGAGCTTCGCCGACTCTCCCTTGTTGATCTCCTGCGGCGAGACGCTGAGTGTAACCGTCGGCTGCGGCGGCGGTGGCGGAGGCTCAACTTTGGCCACGGGCTTCTTGGCGCAGCCGGCGATGAGAAGCATTGCGGCTGCGAGAGTGAGAACAAATACAAATATTGGTGCGCGAGACTTCATAAACTTCTCCTTTTGGATCACACAGACCCATTCGGTTGCTTTTTTGGCGCGGAACAACAGCCTAAAGAACAACAATTCAGAGATGCTGGATCAGCAGCGCAGGCTACAACTTAAATGCCGCGTACTCGGTAACTCCAAAGTGGTACTTCCCTGCTTCGAAATCGTCCAAAGATCCTGCAAGGCCAAGAGCAGGCCAACGAAGAGAAACGCGCTTCCACCAATCAATGCGTTGAAGAGTGCCGCCGCACGTTGCGCGCGAAGCGCAGTCATGGGTCCGTGCACGACGATGTAGGGAACGTGCACAACCGGCGTCATCAACAGCGCGAGGATTGCCATACTCGCGACAATCAGGAGCCCAACAATGATTAGCCGCGAGTTCATGGAGAGAGTATCCCGCTATTGCAACGTGGAAATCAATCCAGAGTTTTCTGAAACTAGGTGACAGGAGGAGTAGCACGTTGGGTCAAGACTCTAAGTGTCCTTGTGCGTATCTTCTTCAGTTTCATTTTCCTCGGGCACGTCCTGCCAGCGTGCACCACATGTATTGCACTTCCAGGCATCGCGGCGGATCGGAATTGGCGCTAGCACCCAAGCCGTGCTGAGTGAGGTGCCACGATCCCATCCTTCAAATTGGATATCCAACGATCCGCATTTCGGACACTTCGGCTGTTCGAACGGTTCTTCTCCGTCCCCCGTGGGGATTGCGTTCGGAATTGGCTGCGCAAGAATTTCCGCGGCGGCTTGCGCGTCTTCTTCTCTCAACAGGAGACGCATGTTCCCGATCATGTTCGACCAGAACCAGTCCATTCGCACGGTGTTTTCGTCCGCCAGGAAACAATCAATCCCTGCTGACTGCAACATGCCACGAGCGATCGTTGCCTGCTCAAGGTCGCGAAACCGCGCAACCGTAACCAGATTTGGATGGTCCGGCTCCGCTGGAGGCGGTTCAACTTGGTACTCCACCTGTCCGCCACGGCGTTCGATTTCGGCCTTCAGAGCTTCCCGAGCCGTTTCGCTAAGTTCGTTGGCGGCTTCGAGCAGCTTATCGAGTTCCTCATCGGCCATTCCGGAATAGAGGGTCTCGAGGCGCTGTCGCTCCTGCGCGAGATCGATCTTGCTCATGGGTGAGCTATCTTACACGGCGCAACCAGTACTCCGGCTTCCTAACAATGGCCGATTTCCTGGCGTCTCCAGGCTTTTCATTACTTTGGGGATTAATCCCCGAAGCTCTGGGGATCGCTTTGGGGATTTCGATTTGTAAGTCCTTTAGACCCCGGGGATCGAGCAAAAAGTGGAATGTGGCACGCCCTGACCGCATGGTAGAGACGCAGTCCGCCGCGACGGACGTCTGTACGAGAATGTGCGGGATGCCCAGATAACACAACCGAGGTCGCGTGGCACACTGCTGAAAAATGACTATTGTGGCATCAGCAAATTGAACGCATTCGGCCGGATTGAGATGCGCACGGGCAGGCGCCAGAGGCACTCGCCGTCGGCTTCGCAGTACACGCGGAGGTCTTCCTGGCCGGGATTCGCGCGACAAATAACTTCGCGCGCGTCGACGAGGTCCACTCCGGGAATACGGACTTGCAGTCCGAAAAGGGCCGAGAGCAGATAAGCAGGATAAGAGAGACGAACCCCTCCACGGAAAACAATTATGCGGAGATCGTTTCGGCTGAGTTCGGCGCCTTGAGCGAATTTTTTCAGTGGACCGCCGAAATCGTGGATGCGTACCGCCATCACCTGGGCTGTGCTGATCTGCTCTTGTGTTCCGTCCACCCGTGTCACTGTCATCTCATACGGCGCATGGCGATAGGTGATGAATTCCCAAAATGAATTTGCTACGTAGGCGGCCACTCCCCAGCGCGCTTTTGCCTCGGAGGACAGAGAGTACACCAGCAGCGCATCGGGACCAACACCTGCCATCACGGTGAAGTAGCGATGACGCTTGGGAGGATGGTCGTTGCAGTACTCGATCATTCCGGCGGCGATTGTCCGTGGCAAATACTGCAACTGCGCTTGAATCGCCTGAATCGGATCGCGCGGGATCTTCAAATCGGCAGCCAGCGCGTTGGCGGTGCCCAGGGGGATAACCCCAAGTGCCGCTTCGGGATGACCTACCATGCCCTGCAGCACGTCATGAATCGTGCCATCACCGCCGCAGGCAAAGATCGTATCGTATCCAGCCTCAACAGCTTCTCTTGCCTGTGCTCCAGCTTTCGAGGGGCCACGGGATGGCAGGATCTTGGCTTCGACTCCGGAGCGGCGAAGCTCATCGGCAGCGGCTTCGACTTGATGCACGCGCTTGTGCCGCCGGAAGCCCGAGAACGGGTTGTAGATGAGGAGTGCCTTCTTCATGGTCGAATCAGCCCGCCACGGCGGACTCCGAAGCTTACCTGCGTGTTAGCATCAAAATTGCCAAGTTTCTAGAGGAGAAGTGTCCATGGAAGCAATTCCAGCCAACTTTGGCTCACGGCGTAACGAAGATATCGCACTCGACATGATGAAATTCATCGCCTCCACGACGCAATATGGACGCGGTACCACTACTCCAGGGTTCACCGGAACCACGTCTCCCAAACCTGAAGATTACGCCGCGCAGCTGATTGAGTTATACGGACGCTGCCTCAACGCCGTTCAAGGCAAACGTTAAACTCAATCCCGAATAGACATTCTGCAAAAGAAAAAGCCGCGACGTAAATCGCGGCTTTTGTTTTTGACTCAGACTATTCAACAGCACGGTAATGTTACAGATCCATTAACACCAGGATTTGTAGAGAAATCCGCTGCGCGGACATCTCTACCATCCTCAGACTCCGGACTTATTTCTTCTTGCGGCCCTTGCTTGCTTTCTTCTTGGCGCCGCCGCGCGATTTCTTTCTCGCACCGCCCGAACTGCGACGCGCGGATGATTTCCTTTTCGCGGCTTTTTTCTTCGCTGTTTTTTTCTTTGCAGCTTTCTTGGCGGCTTTTTTCTTTGCCGGACTCTTCTTCCTCGCAGCTGGACGTGCAGGTCCACCACCGCTGCTGCCTGCGCCACCACCGCTGGGTGCACCCATTCCGGATGATTCCGTCATCCCTCCGCCGCTGGGGCGTGGTGGCATTGCAGCGCCTGCACCACCGGCTCCGCCGGCCAGCTCTTCTTCCTCTTCCTCTTCGTCGTAGCTGTCTTCCATGGACTCTTCGTCCAGGCTCGAATCGCCGTAATCGTCCATTTCGTCTTCACTACGGCCGTAGAGTGTCTGATCGTCGAAGCTCATTTTTCCTCCTGAATGTTGAGCCCATCATGACAGTGATGAATGCTCGAGCACAAAATGATGCAGGCGCGGATTATAGCAACTCATTCTGTTTCGGTGTCAAATTGAATGAGTCGGAGTGGGAAAGAAATGCTGATAGTTCTACTGAAGTCCGGCAGAAGCCCGCTCTGTGGCTGGCGCGGAGGCATGCTGCGACGTGTCAGGAGGAGAGTTCTTTGCCGAGGTGCTCCTCTGGGATGGGGACTTGGAGGCTGTTGTGGCTGCTTTGTGGGTTGGGCTGTGGGTGGTACGGGCTGAGGAGCTGCTCGATTTGCGATGCGATTTTGAGTGCCTTGATGGGCTGTTGATCACCGTCGATTGTTCGGCAGCAACCGGTCGATAAATCACCAGGATCCTTCCATGCGCCAGTTGATTACCCTTCAGCCCGTTCCAACGGCGTAGGCGGTCTGCAGGCACGCCGAAATCGTCGGCCACTGAAGCTACGGTGTCGCCAGTACGGACGCGGTAGTGCGTAGGCCTCTTGGAATAGGCGGTTGGCCCGATGCCAGGAACCTTGCCTGCTGTGATCGGGATAATAATCTTGCTTTCGGCGCGAAGCTGCTCGCTGGGCAGCTCATTCACCGCCCGGATCGCAGTGGGAGTGGTCCGATACTCGCGAGCGATGCTGTCCAAGGTGTCGCCAGGAGCCACGTGGTGATACCGCCAGGACACGCGCTTGTCCATTGGGATGGCCGCGATCGCTTCCTCAAACTTCTCCTTGGTTCCCGCCGGCAACCGCAGGTCGTAAACAGATCCTTTTGGTGTGGTAAGGCGCAGCAAGCTGGGGTTTAGCTCAGTGAGGCGGCTAAGATCCGTATCTACGCACTCCGCGATCAGGCGCAGATCGACCGGATAATCGATTCGAACGGTGTCAGTTTCGAGCGGGAGGGCTGGTTGGATCTCGTTAAGTCCGTATTGCTTCGGATTCTTGGCCATTACAGTAAAGGCGAGAATGATTGGAACGTAATTCTTGGTTTCCTTGGGCAGGACGTTGCGACGATACAATTCCCAGAAGTCTGCGTACCCGGTTCTCCGCACCGCCTGCTGAACATTACCCGGGCCGGAGTTGTAGGCCGCTATTGCCAAATACCAGTCGCCAAACTGGTTGTAGAGGTCTTTCAAGTGGCGCGCAGCGGCTCGCGTAGCCTTCTCGGGGTCCTGCCGCTCATCGATCCACCAGCTTCGCTGTAACCCATAGCCAGATGCCCGGCTGGACATAAACTGCCACATTCCGCGAGCGCCGGCCCGCGAGAGAGCAAGAGGCTCAAAGCCAGACTCAGCCTCTGCCAGATATATCAGGTCCTGGGGAACGCCTTCTTCCTTCAAGACGCGCAAGATCATGTCCCGATAACGTCCTGAGCGCACCAACGCGCGCTCAACCGTGCCGTGTCCTCGAGTGGAATAGAAATTGATGTATCCGGCGACATAATCGTTCATTATCAGGGGCAGGTCGGAGCGCGTTTCTTTCACTTGCGCCTCTGCCTTGGCCTTTAACGTAGGATCTACCGGGAAGGTGACGTCGTTTGCTTCGTCGATCGGCGCGGGCTGAGCCTTTTGTTCAGTGAAGCCGTCGCCTTGCTGTAGGGCGGCGACCTCGAGCTGGTTAACGCCTTCGGTAATTTTGTCGAGCTCGCGCTGCAGCCGTTCGTCCGAGCGCACGTCGATTTCCGCTTGAAGCAGCACGTTCACGGCCTGGTCAAAGCTCTGCTTAGCTCCTTCCAAGTGTCCAGCAGCATATTCCTGCTGGCCTTGCTGATACTGCTTTTCAGCTTGCTGAACGATTCGGTCTACCGGGTCAAGCGGCGCCCTTTGGGGCGCTCCAGAAACACTAGTTGGCTTGGCCTGAGGAGGCTTTGCCTGGGCAACTAGAGTTGGAGCCTGCGCCTGAACCACGGGCGTGGTACGCGGCTTCGCTTTTTCCGAGGTCTCGCACGCTGTAACAAGCAGCGTTATAGCAACGCTAATGGCCAGCAAGGCGACCTCCCGACTGATCTTCTTCATATGCGGCGCAACGTCAAATTTCAAACCCGATTCAACTCCCTTTGAGAGCTGAATGGTTTAGACGGCCTTAAGCCCTTGGCGCGATTTCTATGGCAATAGAAAAGTCCAAGCCGCTTAATTTTCCCAGCACGGAAGGGAAAAAACCACCCTAAGGACATATTCACCGGCCCGCCAGTAGCTCGATAGAGTATAGCTGCTCTGCTTTCACGCGTTTGTAACTTCAGTTCTTGTACTTCGGACAATCAATATCGGGTGAGAACCAGCGAGAAAATAGGCATGACACGGTAAAAACGGCAACTAAACACCCTATTTTCAGTGTAATGCAGCTGCATAGGAACGTCCGGGCCTCAGACAAAGTAGCAGGTACCCAGAGCTCAAGCCTAGAATTTTGGGGACAGTTCCTTATCTGCTGCAGGAACGAACTTAGGTTCGCCCGTGAGGCGTTTCTGTTTCCTCGCAGTCGCCGGTTGGCACGTCGTCATCCCTACAGGTTCAGGGGCAAAGCCATTCCGCCGCTCAAAGAGGTAGGTCCGCATGGTGAAGCAGAGGCTGCCCTCATCAGTTTCAGTGCCAGGCATAACTATTTGGCGACCACGAAGGACGCCTGCGTTCTTCCCAGGTGTTGGAGACACAAACTTGAGCGGGTTCAGAAAGGCTGCTTTCGTATTCTGTGTCGAATCCTGTGCTGCAGCCGGGTTGGCTGGCTGATCTGCAGTCTGTGCCAAGCCCAGCAGGAGGAGTGGAAGAAAGAGGCTCATCACGAACTCCTTTTCCGACCAGAAGTATAAGACAAACGGTCAGGACATTGGTAGATCTCACACGCTGAGCAGCGGCTTTCTCGCGTGATGACACCGTCGTCCCGCGGACTCGGCCGACTTCCCTTATGAAAATGCGTCAGTCGGCCGAGATTTTCAACGTCGAGATGATTACCGTGCCGACTGGACGGCCGGCAGCAGCAGGCCGATGAGAATCGCAATGATGGCAATCACTACGAGTGGGCTCATGACGCCTCCTTCAACTGGAACTCTTTGTTCCTGGTTCGTTCTTGTCTCGAGAACGCTTTACGTTCCAAATGCGGATGGGTAAGAGTCGTGAACGCAGCATTACCTCTACGTGTTACTTCGTTGGCGCAGAGCTGTGCAAAACTCGCTCGCTACAACTTCGTCGGTAACCGCTCTTGCTACACTTTTGCGTCCACCTCGTTCGGCCAAGGAGTTCGGCATTGAAGCCACTTCGATTGCTGCTCTTTACCTTCATAGTTTCCTTTTTTTCTTCAGCGCAGGAGGCAGGAAAGCTTCCCAGCATTCCAGAGATCTTCGCTCCGGGCGGCGTCACCGGGCGCGAACCGGAAACAGTGAAATGGAGTCCCGATGGCACTCGCGTGTCCTACGTTTTGCGTGACGATTCTGGCGAGCACGGACAGCTCTATTACATCGATGTCGCCAACGGCAAGCCCGCGATTCTGGTTGCAACTGAAAAGCTCGCATCGCTTTCACCTCCAGAAAATACGGGTGGAAAACAGAACAAAGATGATCGCGAGCGCGAGCGCCGCAGCCGCTATTCTATTGCTGGGTATCACTGGGCTCCCGATTCCAAACATCTGCTCTTCGACTCCAAGGGTCAGCTCTGGTACTACACGCTCGAATCCGGTACTGGAGTACAGATAACTTCAGGAGCGGATCCAAGCGGCGATCCGAAGTTTTCTCCGGACGGAAAGCGGATTTCCTACGTGCGCAAACACAACCTCTATGTTCGTTCCATTTTGGGAGATTCGCGAGAAAATCAGCTTACGTTCACAAACGACAATGACGGCGACAACATCCTGAACGGAGAAGTGGATTGGGTTTATGAAGAGGAGCTGGCCGTACGCAGCAATTACTTCTGGTCTCCTGATGGCAAGCACCTCGCTTACCTGCAGATGAACGAAACGCAGGTTCCTGAGTATCCGATCACCGATTACATTCCCGATCATCCGACAGTTGATCATCAGAAGTATCCCAATGCTGGGGATCCGAACCCGGAAGTGCGCGTGGGTGTGATCGATTCCAACGGCGGCAGGACGCATTGGGTGAACATTCCCGGTCTCACCGGCAAGCAAAACAGGAACGACTACTACATTCCACGCTTCGGGTGGGTGAACCGAGATGTCGTCTACGTACAGGTTCTCAACCGCGATCAGAATCAGCTTGATATCTATTTCGTGGACACTCCGAGCGGACACTCGGAGCTCATGCTTTCGGAAAAAGATGACGCCTGGGTAATGTGGAACGACACCTTCCGCATTCTCAAATCGGGAGACAAGTTCCTGTGGGAGAGCTGGCGCGACGGGCATACTCATCTTTATCTATACAGCTTCAACAAAGGCAATCCCCTGAACTCCCCAGCCACGCTCGAACGCCAACTGACCAGCGGCACCTACGAGGTGACTGGCGTTGACGGCGTAGACGAAGGGAGTGGCACGATCTTCTATACCGCCAACGAAGGCGATGACCGGCAACAGAATCTGTTCTCAATAAAGCTCGACGGAGGCAGCAAGCAACGCGTGTCCCGTGAAGACGGCGTACATAAGGCCAGCTTTTCTGACGAAGGCAAATACTATGTTGATACATACTCCGCGCTCCTGACGCCCCCGCGCATGCAACTTTGTTCTTTTTCGGGAACGTGCAATGTGTTCTGGTCGTCTCACTCCGTGGCATCCTACGAACTCGTTCGACCACAGTTCATGGATTTCACCGCGGATGATGGCACCGTTTTGCATGCCGAGCTGACGATGCCACCTGGTGCGTCGCGCGATTTCAAGGTTCCAGTTCTGATGAATCCGTACGGTGGTCCCGAAGCCCAGGACGTGCAAGATCACTGGGAAGCTGCCAACTTCTTTTTCGATCAGATTCTCGTCCGCGACGGAATAGCTGTGTTGCGCGTTGATAACCGCGGCATGGGATATCGAGGAAAGAAGTTCGCCACAGCCCTACGCCATGAATTCGGCAAAGTGGAACTCAACGATCAACTCACCGCGCTCGACCAGGCACTGAACCGCATACCGCAACTGGATGGCACCCGCCTGGGCTGGTGGGGCTGGAGTTATGGCGGATTCATGACAAGCTATGCCCTCACTCATTCGAAGCGTTTCAAAGCTGGCGTCGCGGTTGCACCGGTCACGGATTGGCATAACTACGACTCGATCTACACCGAGCGTTATATGGGATTGCCTAAGGACAATCCAGATGGCTACCGATCAGGCTCGGTTCAGCTTGCTGCGCCCAATCTTTCTGGGCGCTTGCTGATCGTACACGGCACTAGCGACGATAACGTGCATATGCAAAACACGCTGCAATTGGCGCAGGCATTTATCAATTCGGGAAAACAATTCGAAGTATTGTTCTTTCCCCGCAAGACCCACGGCATCGCTGGCCCTGCTCCTCGAACTGTCCTGTTCGAGCGTATCCGCGCAGTTTTTGATAGCGAACTGCTCGGCTGGTCGTCTGAGAAGATCGCTTCGTCTAACCCGCCGTTCACGCCGTCTGGCGCTCAGGGCGGTGGTCGGTGAGCGCTGCCGATCGTCCTACGCGCAAACTAGGCGATTTTGAGCTAACGATCATTTCTGACGGAACTTATTACCTCGACGCTGGCGGAATGTTTGGCGTTGTTCCCAAACCATTATGGGAAAAGAAGGTCAAAGCCGATGCCCTGAATCGAATCGCTTGCGGAACGAACGCCGTTCTAGTCCGCGCCTTCGGCAGGCTCGTGCTCATCGAAACCGGCATCGGCAACAAACTGCCAGAAAAGCTCGCAAAAATTTATGACGCCAAAGCGCAGCTTTTGCGCGAATTGGAAGCTGTCGGTGTGAAACGCCAGGAGATCGAGGTCGTCATTAACTCGCACCTCCATTTCGACCATTGCGGGTGGAACACTTTCCGTAACGAGAGGGGCGAAGTAGAGCCAACATTCCCGAATGCCACCTACTACATGCAGCGCGGCGAGTGGGAGCATGGGAGCAAGCAGCTAGAGCGCGACCGCGTTAGCTACATCAGTGACAACTACGATCCGTTGATCCGGAATGGACAAATGCGCCTACTCAATGGAGATGGCGATGTAATGCCGGGAATTTCCGTCGTCATCTACCCTGGGCACACCAGGAACATGCAAGCCATCATCCTGGAGAGCGAAGACCGGAAAGCCTGTTACATCTCAGATTTAATTCCAACAACGTGGCACCTCGATCTCACTTGGGTAATGGCCTACGATGTCTTTCCCCTCGATACGATCGAAAGCCGCAAGCGCTACTACGCGCAGGCGATTCCGCAGAAATGGCTCACCATTTTCACTCACGATCACGAAACCCCCTGGGCTTATCTGGAGCGCGATTCGAACGGAAAGATCATAGCCACCCCCGCGTAAGCAACTGAAACGACGAGGGTTCCCGGCGGTAATCTTGCTGCCCGGAATGCCCTCGGCTACGCTCCGTGACAGTGGCTACTTCTGGCACGATCCACGAAACGATTTACTCTGGTCCGGCTCCCGAACCGCGCCCTGATCGTGTCGCCGATCTGCCTGCATCGGATCTTGAACCGGTAGAAAACGCTCTTCATAGATTCATCGCGAATGTGTTTGGCTGGATTGCGGCTTCGCTCTTCATCTCGGCGTTCTTTGCCAGCTACTCAGACCAGTGGGACCAATCTTCGCTTCCGATGCTGGTGGGCAAGACTCTGCTGGCAGTAACCGGAGGAATGTTTCTGCTCGCGTACGCGATCTCGCGAAAGGTCAGCAAGATGGTTCCGAGCGTTGCGATCGCAACCTTGATCGCTTACGCGAGCCTACAGGGCATCGTGTTTGGCTTGATCTATCGTGCGGCCTATGATGCGCCGCTCGCTCCGGTTTATCTGTGCATGTCTCTTTTGTTCGGAATGCTTTCGATGTATGGACGCTACAGCGGGATCGATCTGACTTCCATGCGAGGTCTTTTAACCGGAGCACTGCTCGCTCTAGCGTTGCCCATTCTCCTGAAAAGCAGTCTTGGCATGCAGACCGTCGCTACTTTTGCGGCCTGCGTATGCTCCTGGCTCATGGTCGCGCTCGCCGTATACCATCGTGAATTTCTTCGCGACCTCCCGTCGACGTTCGAAGATGATTCTCACTGGTTCAAAGCTGCGGCGGTCGGCGCTCTTCAAGTCTGTCTCGACCTGGTAAGCATTGTCCTCATTGTGATTCAGTTGCGTTGGGTGCAAGAGTTTCTCCAGGAAGATCGGCGGCAGACGCCAGAGTCGGAAAGAGCCCTTAGAGTACCCGTTTATCGAAAAAACTGACGCAATCTCGACCCAACTTAGGGTATAACTGTCCCGCCTGAGTCGCGCCAATCGTTGAACTATCTGCATTCCGATTTGCGTATTGCCTGTTGGCAATCTGCCTGATCTTTGAAGGAGAATCATGAGCGCCGCTTCCCTTTCCCCAACAGTTCCCGAAATGAACCAGCAATCCGGACTTTCAGAGCCACAACGCATCGTGAACGTGTTCGTCGCACCATCGAAGACCTTCGCTGACATAAAACGAAATGCAAGCTGGTGGGTGCCGTGGCTGATCCTTTCACTATGTGGGATTGGATTCACGGTGCTGCTCGACAAGAAGATTGGATACGACCAGATATCCGAAAACCAAATTAAGCTCAGCCCTAAGGCTCAGGAAAGAATGGAGCAGCTCCCGCCGGAGCAACAGCAACAACGTATTCACGCAAGCGCGAACTTCTTCAAATACGTATTTGGTTATGGGGCTCCGGTCGTCGGCCTCTTGTTCCTGGTAATCATTGCAGCGGTCTTAATGGGGACATTCAACTTCGGCGTGGGGACGGAGGTGACTTTCAAGCAAGCGCTCGCAATTACTAGTTACGCGCTTCTGATACGTCTTGTGCATGTCGTCCTGTTATCTGGAGCAGTCCTCGCTAATTCCGATCCGACCACATTCAATATCTCAAACCCAGTCGCGACAAACCCTGCATTTTTTATGTCGATCACAGATACGCCACGTTTCCTGTATTCGGTACTGGCGAACATCGATGTAATCACTATCTGGATCTATGTCGTGCTTGGCATCGGCTTTGCCATTGTAGGGAAAAGGAAGGTTTCCACTTGCATTGGAGTGGTGGCCGGGTGGTGGCTATTGCTGACGCTCGGCGGAGCGGCGCTCGGAGCTGCCTTCTCTTAGGTCAGCACACAAGCCACTTGCCAGGCTCGTAGCACAAATCAGGGTGCATTCTGTGCCATTCAATCTTCAAAATGCACCGCTCGACGGTACTCTGTGGGCAGCCAGTAACTCTATGTTTAAATAGAGATGAATTAGATGCCAGAGAGACCGACCTCCCCCAAGCCGCCTTCTCGCGTGCGGCGTGACTTCGCTGCTGCCAGGCGGCGAGTCCGCGAGCTTTGGATGATTGGGAGGGCTCTGGCGAACACTGACCATCCCGTGATGGCACACATCGTGCCTATGCGGCGCTGCAATCTCTCCTGCGCCTACTGCAATGAGTATGACGATGTCTCCAAGCCTGTCCCGGTCGAGACGATGTATGGGCGAATCGATCGCCTCGCTGAACTGGGAACGACGATCGTCACAATAAGCGGTGGCGAGCCTCTGCTGCACCCAGAACTTGACTTGATCATTGAACGTGTCCGCAAGAACGGCATGATTGCGGGCATGATCACCAACGGCTATCTACTGACGGCTCAGCGCATCCACAAGTTGAACAAAGCCGGGCTTGATCACCTGCAGATTTCGATCGACAACGTGAAGCCCGACGACATCTCAAAGAAAAGTTTGAAGGTTCTCGACAAGAAGCTGCAGCTTCTTTCGGAACACGCTGTGTTTCACATCAACATCAATTCGGTAGTCGGTGGCGGCATTCACAATCCGCAGGACGCCGTAGTTGTGGGAACGCGCGCGCTGGAGCTTGGGTTTACATCGACCATCGGAATCATTCACGATAGCAGCGGTCAGCTAAAGCCGCTTCAGCCGGAAGAGCGCGAAGTCTATCGCCGCATGAAGTCCTTCGAGAAGAAAAACTATTCACGCTTTAATCATTTCCAGGAAGCGATCGCCGATGGCAGGCCGAACAACTGGCGCTGCCGAGCCGGTTCGCGTTACTTGTACGTCTGCGAGGATGGTCTCGTGCATTACTGCTCGCAGCAGCGTGGATATCCGGCCAAGCCGTTGGACGAGTACACCATCGCCGACATCCGGCGTGAATTCCTCACCGAAAAAGGCTGTGCTCCGCATTGCACCGTGTCGTGCGTCCACCAGATCTCTTACATTGACCATTGGCGTGCTCCTCAGACGATTTCGGCCATGCCTACCCCGCAAGAGATCGATGTCGATGTTCGGGAACTGGTGCAAATCGAGTAACAAGCCAGCGCCAGCTCTCAGTTTTAGTCTTCGAAGCGGGGGGCGCTCCGTTTTGGCACGATGGAAACAGCAGTGGCGCTTATCCAAAGCACCGAAACTGCCGCCCCCCCGAAGTTATTGACCCTCGGCAACTTATAACCTAAAATGAGGTAAAATTCCTCAGCTCCTGTGCGCTTCCCCGGCCTCGCAAGTTGGCGGCCAGGGCTGATGATGAATGGCACCTAGCGTTCCGCAAATGGAACTGACTACCATCATCGCCGCCGTCGCCTTTCTGGCAGGAGCCGCGCTTCTAGCAATCTTTTGGGCTCTTCCATATGTTCATCGCACGCGTCGCGAGGCGAAAGAGCATCAGGCTCAGCTCACAGCCGCTTTGGCCAGCATCCGACGCTTGCAGGACGAGCACAACCGCGCTGAGTACCTGTCCTTTCTCAACAACGTCTCAAAAGCCGCCATCACCAGCAAGAAGCCGGTCGAGCTCCTCAACCAGGTTGTGGACGAAGTGCAGCGCACTTTTCAGTTCGATCACATCAGCATCGGGCTCGTTGATTACGGTCGCAAAGAAATCGAAGTCCGCGCTGAGGGTGGACGGGATGAGTATCGTCTGGGTTTAGGGAAGCGTGTACCCCTGGAGGCAGGAGTTCTCGGAATCGCGGCGCAGCGGAATGAGTTGCGACCCGGCGGTCTCACCAGCGATCAACCCGTCGAACAAGACCACGCCGTTCTTTGTCATCCGATTACCTACGGTGAGACGTTGTTAGGAGTCCTTACCGTTGAAGCTTTCACGAGGCAGGGATTCGCTCAGGAAGAGATCCTCACGCTCGGCACATTGGCCGACGTACTCGCCACCGCGCTTCACAATGCGATGACTTTCGAGGAAATGGAATATCAGTCGATCACGGACTGTCTCACCGGTCTGAAAACGCGCCGTTACTTCCTTGAATCCATTGAAGCGGAATGGAGCCGGGCGTCGCGTTCTGGCCGTGCGTTTTCCGTGGTCCTCATTGATCTCGATAAGTTCAAAGCCGTAAACGACAACTTGGGACACTTGGAAGGCGACTTAGTGCTGGCGCGCGTCGGACGAATCCTCGAACAAAAGTGCCGACACTCCAACGTGGTGGCGCGTTACGGCGGCGATGAATTTATTGTGTTGATGCCGGAAACGTCACTAGATCAGGCGCAGAAGCTGAGCGAACGCCTACGCAGTGCTCTGGCTGGCGATGCCCTGTTGAGCCAGCGAAAAGTGACAGGAAGTTGCGGCGTGGCAAGCTTCCCTGTGCACGGGGCTACTATCGAAGAGTTGATCCGCGAAGCAGACCAGGCCATGTATCACTCAAAAACTGCTGGGGGAAATCGAGTTTCGTCGCCGTCCGAGTCGCGCGAATCTTCTAGCGAACAGAGCGAAGCGCGAGTGAGTATCTAGCTCCAAAAGCTCTATCCTGTGGCCCAACCGAGGGCGGATGGGCCGACAAGGCTAGAGACCTTGTCCCTTAAAACGCGTCGCCGCCACCGCCGCCAAAACCGCCGCCTGAGAATCCGCCACTGGAGTCTCCACTGCCACTGAATCCGGAGCTGTCATAGCTCGCTCTTGGAGTAGAAACGAACGCCGAGGTCGTGTCCGAGGTCATGGCGCCTAGATCGTGCATGAACAGCCACGTGTTGAAGTTGGGACCATAGCCGCCTTCATACCACGTCGGCGGATTCTGCACGATACCTTGAAACGCCTTCGCCCAACGATGTTCGACACCGAGCGCCATCGCATACGGCAGGAACTTTTCGAATGTGTCTGGCGGCATACGCTTTAGCCGGTCGGCGTCGACTCGGTTCATGAACTCCTGGAATCCAAGTATTTCTACGCGCGTGCGCACGCCTTTCAGGCTCTTAGCCGACATGAGTCGTGAAAACAGAAAGATGATGACGGCCGCAAGTAAGATTGCGCCAAACATCCAGAGTCCTGATTGTGTGAAGTCAACGTGAAAAAAATAACCAGCGACCACAAAAGGAGCGGCAGTAATCACAGCCCCAAGAATCCAGAACCCATGGGCGCTCTCCGGATCGAGCGTGTACATGCCTTTATCTTTGAGCGACGACATCACATAACTCTTGATCGGCTGAATCGCGACGTAGAAGCGATTGCGCAACTCGGCGATGTGAGTCTCGGCTGAGCCGCCGGAAAACAGGTTCTCCATCATCACGCGTTCAAACGGCGTCAGATCACCCCACTGCTCGGGACCTTTGACCTGAACAAAGACGTAATCCTTCTTCTTGAAGACAATGAGCTGGGCGACCTGCTCTTCGCGAATCTTGATGTATCCGCGTACAGCCAGGTCTACAAGGATGGCGGTGATATCGCGCGGATCGGTGCTGTCATCGATCAGCGTTCCAACCTCTGCCGGACTCATGCCTTTCGGAGGCTCGTACATTGGCGCCACCGAAAGTCCGGCGTGCGGATCGCGGCCTTTGTTCCACCAAAGCGAGAACATCACGACAAACGCAAAGATCGGCAACAAGATGATCGGATTGCTCCCCAGAAACCAGGTCGCTCTGGTGAACGGGCCAGGCGAATCAAGCACTCCCTTGGGCAGAAACACGTCCACAGTGAGCCCGCCGCGCGCAGGGAGCGGATTAAGAGTCTGAGCCATAACGTTAGAACCTTGAATGTCCGCCATGGCCTTCTCGCTTGAGTGAAAGACGCCAGCAAATGACTGCGCTCTCAGCTTTCCTTCCGCATCAGGCGGGAAACGCACATATGCGGCGGCTGCATCGATGGGCACAGACCATCCGTTGCCGGTCACGTTCCAGTAGAACTCGTCGTGATCGTCGAAAAACTTCGTAGCATTAGAGATGGAATAGATGATGTGAATCCGTTTGCTCGTGTCGCTCGCGCCGGGAATCATGATCGTCAGAACACGAAAGCCATTCTGGCTCTTGCTCGAACACTTCAGCGCTTGACCTTCTTCATCCGTGACTTTTTGTACTTTGAGGAACAGCGAGTAATTGCTGCCCTCTGGACCCGTATAGTCCACGGGAATGTAGCGATGGATCCCATGGAATGAGCCGATGAAGACGAATGAGATTCGCTCATTCACATCGGCAGAGCCATCTTTGTGAACTTCGATATCAGCACTGAAGTCGGAGATACGCCAGCTGCGCTGCTGTGCGTGAACGAGTGCCGAGCCGCACAGGATCATTAACGAGAGGAGCAATGACGATATACGATGACTTCTCTCGAAACGCGTCCTTAGAGTGCTGTCATCCTGAGCCCCTCTTTTGGGTGAAGGATCTCCCGGGATGATTCGGGTAAGCATGCCGTGTGGAGGCATTTTGGCGAGGATCATCGTAAAAAAAGCCGGCCAAGCTGCTGCCGCAAGCATTGTCGGGAGGTCCTTTGGCTAACTCCGGGCCTCAGGATCATAGCGTTGATTTCTAGATCGCAGTCTTGCAAGTTTCTGGTTAGCCGCACGATCAGAACTTGACCACAGGTGTCACGCGATCTTCAGCGGTTTCAGTCTGGAAGAATTGTCGCGGCTGAAAGCTGAACATGCCCGCGATGATGTTGCTCGGAAAGGTCGCGATCTTTGTATTCAGATCTCGAACTACTGCGTTGTAGTAACGACGCGAATTCTGAATCGCGTCCTCCGTCTGGTTCAGCGATGATTGCAGTGAAGTGAACTGTTCTGATGCCTGAAGTTGCGGATAGTTCTCGGCGACTGCAAGCAAGCCGCGCAGGGCCTGGGTGAGCTGACCTTCGGCCTGAGCTTTTTCATCGACCGTCGTCGCGGACATCGCAGCAGAGCGGTATCGGGCGATGTTCTCGAAAGTTCCCTTCTCGTGCGCCGCATACCCCTTGACCGTCTCTACCAGATTAGGAATCAGGTCATGACGTCGTTTGAGTTGCACGTCGATATCGCTCCACGCGCCGTCGGCTCGTACGCGCAGTCCCGCCAGGCTGTTGTAAAGAATGACTAACAACAGGGCGATCACCACGATGATCACAATCAGAACAATTCCCATTCATTCCTCCCAAGATGCAGGCGCAAACGCCGGGACAAACTTACAGGTGATACGAATGCATTTGGCCGGAAGTTAACACACGCAGGAAAGCTGCGGCAAATCAAATGATTGCGACGAATCCGATTGCTTATCGTTTCGGTGGAGGATTAGGACCTGGCTCCCGAACTGGAGCAGGTGGATCGGTCTGTGGTTTTGCGAGTGGATCTTTGATCGGAATAGGAGGTGAGTCAGGCGGAACCCGGAGCTACTAGCGACGTTTTTGGACATAGCCACTCTTGTCTCCGAAAAACGATACAGACGTCCACCGCGGGGGACGTCTCTACCTCAGTACTGGGAAGTCTTATGCCGTTGTCTGGTTGTAGCGCCTCGCCGCCATTTGTCCGAGCGCGGTCAGTGGAGATCTCGTGACGGCGTTCTCACTTTCTCTACCTTTACGTTTTTCGTGAGATTCGCTCGCACTCGGAAGCGTGCGGCTCACGAGTCCGAGAAGCTCAGTCGTGACTCCCGGAGCAACGCCATGAATGCGTGCCAGCAGCTCAGCCTGCCAGGTGATGATCAACTCTGCCCGACCACTTTCAGTGGCATCAGCGATTTGCTTAGCTGCCCGACTCACGCTGATTGACGTTACCGGATTTGTGCCACTCAGGCTGAACCAAGTGAATTCCTGCGTGTGTTTACCTTTGAAATCCGTGTTGATGTGCGAGCCCGTTCGCATGAGCCCAGGAGCAACCGTGACTACTTTGACGCCGGTGTTTCCCAGTTCGGCGCGCAGTCCCTCAGAAAACGCAACGGCTGCGAACTTGGAACAACTGTAGGGAAGCAAATGGGGAACGCTTACTTTTCCGCCAATCGAAGTGATGTTTACGATCCGCGCCTCTGGGCGACGCTTCATGTCAGGCAACACCGCCAAAGTAGCGTAGACCTGACTCCAGAAGTTGACCTTCATGGCCTCTTCGAAGTCGGCCATACTGTGATTCTCAACTGGGCCAACCGACATGATGCCGGCGTTATTCACCAGCACATCGATGGCGCCAAAGTGACTCTTCACCTCTTGTACAGTGCTCTCGACTTGAGCCTGGTCGGAGACATCGCAAACGAAAGTCCTCACAGTCGCGCCGACTTCGCGTTCAATACACTGGCGTGCTCTGACAAGTTCTTCAGAATCCCGCGCGCAGATTGCAACCTTAGCTCCGCGCCGCGCGAACTCCTCCGCCATGGCCAGTCCAAGGCCGCGTGATCCGCCAGTAATAAAGACCACTTTGCCGGCCAGCGAGAATCCACGCCGATTTCGCAAGAGAGCGGATACGGCGAGCCCCAATGCGGCCGCACCGACGGCGAGTCCACCTACAGCAACAGCTGCCCCACCGATCATCAATTTCTTTGAGCGAGGTGAGAGGTGAAAGTCAAAGCGTTCGAGCAGATCCATGGCAAGTACCTCCGAGGAAGTCGTGAATCAGCTAGCGATGGGCAGCGGCGTTTCGGGCGAAACCGTTGCAGGTTCCACGTGGATACGCAGTTCGCGGCCAAGTTTGAGGAAGTCGTCAGACCACTCAGCCGGAGCAGAGCCCGAGCTCACAAGCTCCGGATATGTGGTTCTCGACATCTGGTAATACAGATTCTCAACTTTCCAGAGCTTCACTGCAAATGGCAGGTCCTTAAGCAGCTCGAGCAGAGAGAGTACCTTGCGCAGCAACCCAAGATTCTGCGGACGCCGCTGGAGTTGTTGCGTCAAGCCGTTTAGCTTACGCTCCATCAGGTAAGCAAGTCCCGCCGAGTCCAGGGGAACGCTTTCTTCCTTAGCTTCGTTCAGAAGATTACGAACTTCGCGGAGGTCGAGAAAATCCTTACGAAACTCTCGTCGTAAAGCAGCATTCAGCACAAACTCAGCGGCCAACGCTAGCGGCTTCGGCCGGGGGAAGTTTGTACCGGAAAGGAAACGCATCAGCGGCGCATTCTGCTCGTAAATGGTTCGCAAGCTTGCTTCGGTTTCCTTAAGCGTGGCCTCCAGAATGTGATCGACAATGCGGCGCTGGTCATCGCGAAACAGCGACTTCAGCGAGTAGATCGCCCCACCAAAGCGTTGATCGAGCACGCGAAGCAGTGTTGGCAGGTCTGCTCGTGAGAAAGCCTCGCTTAACTCCTGCTTAATCTTGCTGTAAGAATCCCCGTCTACGACCGTCCGCACTCCAGCACTAAGGGTGTGATCTCCCATGTGAAGCACAGCGAAGGTGAATCGATCACATTCCTGCGTGATTCGCGAGCACACTCCCGCTTCGCCGATGGCAAGCTGCGTCTTGCCGGAAGCGAACGTCCGGTAATCGGTCGGCTCAATCGTGTAGCAGTATTTCGATGCTCCTGTTTCAAATAAGGAACTGATGGCATAGTGCGCCGCCACCTGTTCGAGCCCAACTGCCGTGGACATAATCCATTTCCGGTAAATCTCGGCTCCGTCCTTGTGTTCGGGAAGATTGCTTTTTGCCTGTTGCAGACGCTCGAGGAATCCTTGCTCGAAGGAGTTTCCCTCGTCTCCTGATAGCTTTTTCGCGAGTTGGATTACGCGACCGGCATATGCAATTACCTGAACAGACTCGATGCCGGAGATCTCATCAAAGAACCAGCCACAGCTTGTGTACATCAGCATTGCGTGGCGCTGCATTTCCAGCAGCTCAAGCGCGGTGACACGTTCTTCGCGTGAAAGCTGGCGTGAGGCATTTTCGGAAAAGAATCGGTCGAGATTCTTGGTGGAACGGTTCAGGATGACGCCGATGTATTCATCCCGCGCTTTCCATGCGTCAGGGAAGAAGGCTGAGACACGTTGCTCGTAGAACGGCATCATCGTGTCGCGCAGCCAATCGAGCGCATTCCGCAACGGGCCACGCCATTCCTGATTCCACCCATTGGCCGCTCCGGAACTGCATCCACAGTTCTCGCGCCAGCGTCCCACGCCGTGCGAGCAGCTCCAGGAACTGTTCTCGATGACTTGCGCTTCGTGCTCTGGGGGATGCTTCTCCAAGTACTCGCCGTAATTCGTAAGGCGAGCGATACCCTTCTCCTCTATGTACTGAAGGGCATACGAAAGAGCCATGTCGCCATGAGCATGATGGTGCCCGTAACTTTCTCCGTCTGTTGCGATGTGTATGAGTTGCGGCCAATCGCGGGGGTCGGCGAAACCTCCAGCGAGACGATGCGCGAACTGCTCCCCGCTATTCAACAGCTTCTCGAAGGCCACGGCCTGTGAGATGGGAGCGTCGTAGAAAAAGACGGTGATGCTGCGTCCGTCACGCAGGCGGATCAGATACGGATGACTCGGATCGATCTTCGCTTCGCTCGCATCACGGTAAGCTCGGGATCCACTCCGGCGGAAGCGAAAGGCCTGATAAGGCGACAGAATCGTAAACTTGATCCCGAGCTGCGCCATCATGTCGAGCGACTGCAAGTCCACGGCAGTCTCGGGCAGCCACATACCTTCAGGCTTCCGCTCGAAACGAGCTTCGAAGTCGCGAATTCCCCAATGAATCTGCGTATAACGATCATGATTGTTCGCCAGTGGCAGAATCATGTGGTTGTATGCCTGGGCAATCGCTGACCCGTGTCCCGAGAATCGTTCTTGGCTCAGCCGATCAGCCTCAAGAATCGAGCGATAGATCTCCGGCTCCTGGGCTTCCATCCACGACAACAGCGTTGGACCAAAATTGAAGCTGATATGAGCGTAGTTGTTGGTAATTTTGGAGATGCAGCCATGCTCATCGAGAGTGCGCGACGCCGCATTCGGCGCGTAGCACTCGTTAGTAATGCGCTGGTTCCAATCGTGGAAGGGATACGCAGAGTCCTGTACTTCCACCGTCTCCAGCCAGGGATTCTCGCGCGGCGGCTGATAAAAGTGCGCGTGAATGCAGATGTAACGTTCCATGACGAAGGGTGGACAGCTCGACAAACGAAAACCGCGTGGTTAGATGCAGAAAGCGTGGATTGTTGCTGGCTTGGAGGGAGCCTTTTCCTCAGCGATAAGGACCTGGACTACTCCTACGAAAACACTCCCGCTGCGGGCTGAAGAATGACCTTGTGCTGCCGAGGCAGCATGGCTCACTCGTACCGGAGCGCCTCGATTGGGTCAAGATTTGCCGCCTTCCAGGCCGGATAAATGCCGAAGAGCAGCCCGATCGAGCAGGAGACGCTGAACGCCGCCACCGTCCAGTAGACTGACATAGTCGCAGGCAAGGCTTCGAAAGCGGCGCGAATCGCCCAAGTGATCATGCCCCCGATGAATATACCGATCACCCCTCCTAGTGCGCACAGGGTGATCGCCTCTAATGTGAACTGGAAGAGGATATTGCGCTTGGTAGCTCCTATAGCCTTTCGCACGCCTATTTCACGAGTACGTTCGGTAACGGAAACCAGCATGATGTTCATCACGCCGACACCCCCAACAATTAGGCCAACGCTGGAGACCGCGAACATGAATATGAAGATGCCGCCGGTTAGCTGGCCCCAGAGATCGGACAGCGCATCAGGAGTGAAGATCGCAAAATTGTCGGGTTGGTTGAACTTCACATGCCGCCGCCGGCGCAGGACCTCACGAATTTCGTCTTTCACCGCGTCGACAGTTGCGTGAGAGTCAGCCTTCACGCTGACCCAGTGATCCTTGAGCTCTGGATGAATCTTCTTGAAGGTCTGCAGCGGGAAATAGACGATATTGTCGTCGGGGTTCTTGCCTCCCCCAACGCCCGACTTCCGCTTGTCGGCGACTGCAATCACCGTAAACAGTTCGCCTTCAATGTTGATTTCTTTGCCCAGAGGTGACGCTGCACCAAACAATTCCTCGGCGGTGTCGTACCCTAGCGCGATCACGTCGGCGCGACGCTGATCTTCTTCCTCAGTGAAGAAGCGGCCTTCCTTGAGAGCGATGTCATAAACGTCCTTGATCGAAGAACTGTCTCCCTCAAGGATTACGTTGCTGGCCTTGCGGCCCTTGTACTTGACTGAATAAGTTCCAGAACCGAACTGCGGCATGAACATGCGAATGCCAGCGCCCACTGAATTCACGTGTGGCAGATCGCGCAAGGCCATGGCATCCTCGAGCGTCAGCTCTTTGCGCGTAAGAAGCGCAGTGGAAGGACGTCCAAACTGAAAGACGTCGAAACGATAGACCCACACGACGTTCGATCCCATCTCCGCCACCTGCTCCTGAATGCGGGAATTCAGGCCACGAACAACCGAAGAGATCGCGATTACCGTCATGACGCCAATGACGATTCCAAGCACTGTCAGAGCCGAGCGCAGCTTGTTCTTAGCGATGGTATCCATCGCCATGTTGATGGTCTCGAGGTGGTCTCTATTCAGCATGCTTAGAGCTCCGACCTGAGTGCCACGATAGGATCGAGCATCGCTGCCTTCCTCGCGGGGTAAACGCCGAAGAAGACGCCCACGCTGGCAGACACAAGCAAAGCTGCCGCCACGGCCCAAAGCGCAATCGAGGAAGGCATCCCAATCAGAAGCGTGACTGTCTTCGCGATAAAGATCCCGCCCAGTGTCCCAATCACACCACCAACGAGAGCCATGGTGCCGGACTCAATAAGGAACTGGCTAAGCACATCGCGTCTCTTAGCTCCGAGAGCCTTCCGGATGCCGATTTCGCGCGTTCGCTCCGTCACCGATACGAGCATGATGTTCATGATCACGATGCCGCCAACGATCAAAGAAATCGAAGCGATAGCGACGGTCACAATGAAGAAGTTCTGGCTAATGCTCGACCACAGACTAATGAAAGTCTCGTTCGTGTCAATCTCGAAGCTGTCAGGTGAACCTGGAGCGTCGTGACGTCGCGTGCGCAGGATCACGCGTACCTGGTCCATCGCATTGGTCATTGGCACGCCCACATCGAATCCCTTGCCCCATATCCGGAGGCTGTTGTTATGGGCTCCGTACTTGCGGACGTACGTCGTGATGGGCATCATCACCCAATTGTCACGACTCTGGCCGAGTGTCTTCCCTTCCTTCTTCGCAACGCCGACGATCGTGTAGGTATCGCCGTCAACTCGGATTTCCTTGCCGAGGGGATCCGTCGCACCGACCAGGTTCTCTAAAATGTCGTTCCCAATGATGACCACCTGAGTGGCTGACCGCTCGTCTGCATCGGTAATGCTGCGCCCGTTCACGACATCTAGGTCGTAGATTCGTCCCATAGTGGGAGTCCAGCCACGCACCTGAGTATCGGCACTGGAGGTTTGGGAAAACTTCACCACGCCGGTCAGCTTCGCGAGTGAGGCGCCCACGACCTTGCATTTGGTGCATTCCTCGCTAACAGCCTGATAATCATCAAGCTGGAAATTCTTACGCTTCTGCCCGGCCATCCAGTCGTCGATGTTGGTAATGACGTTCTTTTGCTTGTTGACGATGAATACGTCAGCTCCCAGATTGAACACCTTCTCCGCAACATAGCCATTGATGCCATTAACAAAGGTGACGACTGCAATCACCGAAGACACGCCGATCACGACTCCGAGCAGCGTGAGCACAGATCGGAGCTTGTTTGCCCACAAAGACTGCAGGGCAATGCGCATGGCTTCAGTGATGTTCATTGGGTCAGGGCCGGATAGAGCTTGTTTAAGTGTACGGAAATGGCCGTTTGATTGTTTCACGGAAAGCCATCTGCGGCCAGTTGCTGGTCCCCAGCCAATGCCGTTGGGGATCACCTTACTGGTCTAAAACACAAAAGGGCGGCCATTGGCCGCCCTGCTCTCGCCTCGTGGCTTTAGTGCTTCGTTAAGCCGCTTTACCCGCCGCGATTCGGTGCGTAGTCGAGGTGTCCACGTCGAAGGTTTCGACCTGGGGATCCTGCTCCAAGTGGCTGCGGATTAGGTTGGTAATGTTCTGGAACTGTTGGTTGTGATACTGCTGGGCATCCTCACGAGTCTTCCAGAAGCTGATTGCCAGCACGCGGTTGGGATCGTCGGTGGAAACTAGCGTTACCTCGTCCACAAATCCATTCTGGTTTCTTAGGATGGGCAGCGCCTTGTCCCGAATGGTGCTGCAGACTTCCCGAGCTTTGCCGTTCTTTGTGGTTACCTCAACGACTCTGGTAAACATCGAAGCGCTCCTTTCGTGGTTTGGGGGTTGAAAGGGAATCTCGCAAGTGCAGATCGCACCGCGAATCGAAGCTTCTTAAGATGACAACCAAGCTACGCTCCCGGTAGGCGCTGGTCAACGACCGAAAACGATGCATCAGACCCTGCAGGGTAGCTGCTGGGTGAGTGTTTCCAGATACTTAACCTATTTCGCCTAGTATCGAGTAAGCCTCTAGGTTCGCCGTCAATTCGGCGGCAGCCACGCCGGTACTGCACCTCTGGCGCACCTGCTTATAATGGAACCAGAGGCAAGTGGACCGGATGGTCGCCCCGGCTTGCCGGGGAGGAAAGTCCGAACTCCGCAGAGCAGTGTGCCGGATAACGTCCGGGATTCCAGCGTCAAGGCTGGAAGACGGCCAGTGCCACAGAAAACATACCGTCCCGGCTTGCCGGGATAAGGGTGAAAAGGTGCGGTAAGAGCGCACCGCCTGAGCAGCAATGTTCAGGGCACGGTAAACCCCACACGGAGCAAGACCAAATAGGGAGGGAGCCCGCTTCGGCGGACACGCACCGGCTCGGCGCGTCAGAACCTTCGGGTAGGTCGCACGAGCGTGGCAGCAATGCCACGCCAAGAGGAATGACCGTCACTCCGCGCAAGCGGAGAACAGAATTCGGCTTATAGGTCCACTTGTCTTAAACATCTTCAGAATCAATCGCTTACTGAATTCGTGCGGGTTGTTGTGACACAGGTGTGACGGTAATTTTTTCCAATCCGCCTTCGATTCCAGAATGGTACAAACTCTTTCCCTGAGTTCCTTCACGAATGGCGTGTAGTGCTTCTCGCTTGTCTCTATCGTGTCCCCCAAGGTCTTTGCGACATCGTAAGGACGCGCTCGATTTCCTTTCTGTCGAAGTGAACTTCGGCCCAACTCAGGCCACTGCATCAGAGCCACGTAATCCGTTCCCGCGCGGGAGAGTGAAGGCGAGCAAATCATCGGCAATACGCGCTCTGAGTTTCGCCAACAGCGGTGAATGGCTCCGCGCCGTTGGTTGGGTTCTCTCTTGGCCTGCCTTCCATCCGAACAGGCTTCTTCACGATCATCTCGTTCTCGACGGCGAAGGAAAACACACGATGCAACATAGCCGCAACGAGGGCAAGGCATGTTCCCTTCCGTGAGAACCTTCGTTTATTGATCCGCTCAGTGCTGGGGATCCAGCATCTTGGCCCACGGAGTCAAAGTCGCAACAGAGAGGGCGGCGGGACAGCTAGCGGAGGCAGGGCAGATTCCTAGATGCATAAAACTTATGGAAGAATTGACCGCGCAGACCTAGCCGTGAAAGATCAGGAAGCTACGGGAAGCGCTGTAACGGTTAGTGGTGGAGGCTCGATGATTTGCAGCGCACATCTGGTTCCATCCTTTGCAAGGCACTCCTCACACAAGCGTTCGGTACCCGCTCCAAAAGTTCCCAGGAATTTCCTCTTCGCTTCGCTTGCGTTCGCTGCCTTGATGTTGTCAGTGATTAGCTCCTCGAACGAGCAATTAAAGCATTTTACTTTGGCCGTAACCAGAAACCGAGCCTGCATAGCGCCGCGAATCATACGCTCGGAAACGGCAAGTTTGACCTGTCGCAAGTAACACCTCTCGGAACTCAGATCGTGATGAGTAAGTTCTTGGCGGCACTTAACTTTGCCAGCTAATGAGTACCCCGATGCAGAATGCGATGAGAATTAAGCTGGAGGCGATGTGAGGGTTCGTTCTGAGGAGCATTGAGAGAACCTGTTGAGGTCTCTACTCTCCACGGCACGACAGAGGGCCATGGCTACAATCATAGCCATGCGCCAAAACAAACCAATTCCAATTACCCAGACCACTGTTCATGAAACTAGCAAATCGTTGCGTGGGTAGTCGTTGTCCGAAATCATTGAGGGCTAACTTCAACCTGCGATGATTGTTGTGAAATCTCCTTACACAAGTTGCCGGTTGGCCGATGTGAATAGTGCCATTTGCTAGGCTAGCCCCCCACACAGGTACGGAAGTATTGCCAGTTGCCGCCACGCCGGAATGGACCTTAGGCTCGCGACTTGTAACTTTGATTTGACTGCCGCCAAGGCAGCCATTACCGCGAACAATACCAAAAACATAGGAGAACTGCATGCCAGTAAAGGATTCAAAGGAACTCTTCGTGCGTTTGCTCAGTGATGTACGCGAGGGGAGCGAAAGATCAACAAAAGCTTTCCAGGAACTCAGCCAGGTTGCGCAGGATCCCGACATCAAGCAGTCGCTGGAGGCGCGCATTCTGGTTGCGAAAAAGGTATCCGAGACGATTGATGAATGTTTCAAGATGATCGGCGAGCAACCAGTGAAACTCAGTGGTACGAGGGCCCGCATGTACGAGATCCTCGCCGAAGACTTCCGCAAGGACGTTGCCGAAATCCAGGATACGAGGACGCGGCGTTTCTATATTTTGGCGAAACTGAACAATCTCGTTCACTTCCGGGCCGCGGAGTACAAGACACTGATCGCGGCGGCCGACATCTCCGGCAATTACGGTGTTGCCACCCTGCTGGAAGTCTGCCTTGCCGACAAGCTCGCGTTGGCGGAACGGACACAGCGCTGGCTTCGCCGACTCGCCGAAACTGAAATGGCTGAGAGGATCGCTGGTAAGAGAGCTGCATAGGCGGCTTTTAATTGCGCTTCAACACGGACGCGCGGCGCGGCCGGGGAACGTGGCGGTGCCCCGGCACGCCCGCATAACGCCCTTCGCACCCATTATGCAAAGGAAAGGGGCCGCTCTTGAAGCAGCCCCTTTTGCTCTCGATTCTTCGCTTTTCTCTTTTCTAGGCTACTTGCTGCTTGAGCTTGATTACGTTTGCGGCCAAGAACCTGTGACACACGTGTGACAGAAACCTGCCATCATTGCCTTCGTTGCACAAAAACTGACATCATTGACATTCCAAACAATTTCTTTGTTTGCAACACGGCCTGAGCAAATTTCGGCTTATAGGTCCACTTGCTCCTTCATTCATTCCCAACCCCTCCGTGAGCGGGACGAGCAAGAGAGAATCCTGCGCAAACGGATTTCGCCACGAATTCCGACTTAGGTTTACATCCACACCAAAAAAAGCGGTGAGGACTGCCTCACCGCTTCTGCATCTACTCGCGACGCTAGAAGATGACTTTTGCCCCGACCTCGATCCTTCGGCGATCGATTCCCGAGAAGATCGAGTTAGCTTGTGGTGGATTTCCACCGTTGCTGTTGAAGAACGTGTTCCCGAATGACCCTTGCTGATCGGCGAAGTTTCCGTTCCTGATCTGCGGATCAGGAACGCCACGATATTGGCGATTCATCACGTTGTAAGCGACTCCGCGCAGTTGGACTGTGAATCTCTCTGTGAGCTTCATGTCCTTCAGCAGGGAGAGGTTCAACTGATTGATGGTGTCGCCGCGTACCATGTTGCGGGCAACTCCTCCAAAGGGCGTCCCCAGCACCTTGGCAGCGTTGTTGTCATTGAGAATCCAATGCACTGCGCTGCTGCTAATTGGGGCTCCAGTGAAGAAGTTTGTTAGCTGCAGGTTGTTGTTATACGCACCCACTGTATCGACCGGCGCATTTGGATTTCCGAGTATAGGCCGGCATGGTGAATTCGCCGTGCTGAAGGTTCCCGTGGGATCGCAAAGAGTAGTGCCCGCCCCCAGCCCACGAGCTTCCACCGGCGTATAGGGTTGACCGCTGGTAAAGCGATAAGCGGGATTGACTTGCCAGCCGCTCAACAGTCTCCCCACCAGACCACCCCGATCCTTGAAGAATGGAAGATCGTAGAGAAGGTAGAGTGACACCACGTGCGGATAGTCGAGACCGCTGTTCCCGCGTTCTCCTTCGGTGATGTTGAACGGGTTCTGCGGATAGGCGAGCGTACTGCCTCCACCCAGGCTGTTAAATACCTCACTGGAAGTATCGATCGTATGGCTGAAGGTGTAGCTCACTCCTGCGGTCATGCCATGGAAGCCTTGCACATCCAGACGTGACTGCAGCCCGTTGTAGTACGACATGCCAATGTTGTTGCGCGAGAGAACGCGAGTCTGATTGCAATTCGCATAGCCGGCGGCAAAACCTGGCGTTCCCGACGTCGCGCAGGGGGTGAAGTTGGAGGGGATGAACTTCCCATATCCAGCAGCAATCAACGTGTTCAAAGCTGGATTGGTGTTCACGTCTTGGAATAATCCTATGCCGCGGTTTCCGACGTAACGGAGTTCACCCACAATTCGAGAACCAACTTGACGCTGCACCCCCAGGTTCCATTGTTCCGCATAGGGATTGTGCAGATTCGGTGCCACCAGCGTTTGCTTGCGTGTGCCTGGATCCACTCCGCGTGGAATCAATGCAAGATTGGCAGAACGAACATCGGCACCGTTTCCCGAAGCGGGCAGACAGTTCGGACAATTCGAAACCTGTCCGAGATTGATGAAAGGCGCTCCCCCCGCGACGTTTGTGAACAGGTTGTAGAACTCCGGATCGTAAGCGATTCTGAAACCGCCACGAATCACCGTCGCGTTGTTGCCCCACCATCCGCCGCTCGGAGAATACGCGAATCCCAGAACGGGCGCGAAGTTCTTTGAGGCGATTGGAATCGAGGGCAAAGTGGTTCGCGACAACGGCAACGATGTGTTCCAGAACGCCGTGGCTGGATTGCTCTCACGCTGCACCGTAATGTCGTGCAGGAGATTGACGGCTTGCGAGCCGATTTCATATCTCAATCCGAGAGTCAAAGTCAGATTGTTGCGAGCCTTCCAATCGTCCTGAATGTAGAAGGCACCATCGTTTTCTTCGAAATTGATCTGCGGTGGCCCATCTGCAAACAGGAACTGCGCCGCCCTATTAGTGACGAAGTCACTGGTCTGTCCCGGTGCGCACGCTGCCAGACACGAGAATGTAAATGTGCCGGCTGAGTTAGGGAGGAAGAAGTTTGGCTGACGTTGGCGCTGGAACTCGCCTCCGAACTTCAGAGCGTGCGCGCCGACCTGCCTGGTGGCGTTGTCTTGCACTTGATAATTGATGACATCGCGCCCCTGCGGGAAGCCGCTCACTTCTCCAAATCCCAGAGTGTTGTCATTGAAGTTGACGAACGTCGGGCACTTCGCGAAATTAGCCCGGCTGCAATCGGGAAAACCGCCGTTCTCGAAACCCACGGTTGTGGTGAAGTAACTGAAGCGAGTTTGATTAATGAACATCGGCGAGAACGTATGCGACCAATCAATTCCTACCGCGTGAGTGCGGCTGGGCTCGTCAATGAACTGACCGGCTGCCACACCGGCAAGACCATTTACGGCGACATTGGTAAAGAGTTGTTTCTGATAGTAGTAACGGCCAAAAATCTTGTCATTTTGGGAAAGCTGATAGTCGATTCGCCCGCTTCCCTCGTAATCATTCGCGATCGCATCAACATTACGACTCACGGTAGCAAATTCGACCGGGTGTCCATTGACTGTAACCATCTGCGGCGCTCCCATGGTGAGCGTTCCTTTTGTCACCGCAAGCGGTCCAATCGCCTTCAGCGCCGCAACCGCGGAATTGTTTGGAAAGGCGGCTGCAAGCTGCGCAAGGCCGTTCTGGGTGGGTGTTAGCTGGCCGCCGGAAGACGCTAGCGTCGGCCCAGTGCGAATTCGCTCAATGTTCGTGGACCCGAAAAACCAGAGCCGATCTTTCAGGATCGGGCCACCAACTGTGCCGCCGAAACGATTGTCCACGTTGCGCGGAACAACGGGTTCAGTGCAGGAACTCGAAAAGTCTGTTGCCGTTCCGGCTGCCACTCCCTTTGGACAGATGCCGAACAGCGGCGACTTGTCCTGATTAGCCAGCGAGTCACCCCAATTCCCGTTGTAGATCTCGAACGCAGAGCCGTGATAACTGTTGGTACCGGATTTGGTGACATAGTTCACTACGGTTCCGGTATTGCGACCATATTCCGCACTATAGTTCGTAAGCACTTGGATTTCGGCTACGGCATCTTGATTGCCGAAGAAAACCACTGGCCCCCCGATGGATGTGTCATTGTTGCTCTGCCCATCTAGCTGGAAATTGTTGTCGCGGGCGCGTTGACCGTTGGCAGCGAACTGCGCTCCACCTTGATTGCTGAAGCCGGAATCGCCCGCCGGCACAACACCCGGAGTGAACAGAGTGACGATGTCGAGTCCGTTTCCAACGGGCAGATCTGCGAGTTTCTTGGTCTGGAACGATTCGCCAATCTGCATTGTGTCAGTCTGCAGAATCGGAGCACTTCCTTCGACAGTTACTGTTTCCTGCGCGGAGGCGACTCCCAGAGTCTGCACACCTAGCGAAGAAGCGCGTCCGGCACTCGTTCCTACATTGGTTACCTGCTTCTTGCTGAATCCGGAAGCCTCAATCGTCACGTTGTAGGTGCCCACAGGTAACCCGCGCAGTTCGAACGCGCCTGCGCCATCGGTCGTCGCATTGAATGGAACATTGGTGCCATTCTCAATGGCGGTAACTTTAGCCCCTGGGATTACTTGCTGTTGCTGATCTTCTACCGTGCCGGTAATCGACCCAGTCGTAATTCCTTGACCCATCATCATTGGGACGAACAGCAGGAAAGCTGTGAGCAGCATGAAGGTGGTCATGCAAGGCACAAACACTTTTGACAGTCTGAAACTCATCTTGATCACATCTCCTGACGCTTTGCGTTTTTACTTTGCGACAGTGAGTGCACGCCGACTTCCTAAAACGGTACTATCTGGGTACAAGATGACTGCAATTGACTCCGCAGTGACGAACGCCAGAGTCCTGATGACGAAATGCCGGATTGGTGGCATGAAGTTATAAATACGGAAGATGCAATATGAAGGCTTGGTATCAATCTATGCGTCTTTAGTATGAATTTCAGGAGGAGAGGAGGCCGGGCCTACTAATTCGCGGAGGTGCTCACCGAGGTGCAGATTCAGCACACCAAAAAGAATGGGAGCCGTCAAGACGGCTCCCTGTTTAATGTTACAGACTGATCTGACTCAGAAGTGCAATCTGAGAGCGAACTGTCCAAAGCGACGCTCGTCGTGGTTGCCGCCAGTGGCCAGCGTTCCCAATCCACCCTTCTTTGCGAGCACCTGGATAGGAGCACCGACCGCGAAGTTGGGTACATCGAGGTTCGCTCCGTTCACGAAGAAATTGTGGTGGTTGAGAATGTTGAATCCCTCCGCTCGTAATTCAAGATCCATGCCTTCGCGGAGACGGAAGTTCTTGGCTGCTGAAAGATCAAGCCCCCATGCACCTGGTCCACGAAGCGCATTGCGGTGGGTCATGTTCACGGGAAAAGGACCAAAGTCAGAGATTCCGAGAGTTGGGTTGAACAGTGTGGTATTTGCGACTGGCAAGTTGAGCAAGTTGTAGCTGTTGACGCCAACACTCACTGGAGTTCCAGTTGCGTAGGTGGTAATCGCTGAGCTAGGGACGTAGCGAGGCCATCCATATCCACCACCGGCATTCAAGGAGTTGGTACTATCGAAAACTCCGAACGGAGTGCCAGTGCGCACAGTAAAGATGCTCGTGAACGTGTAGCCGCCGAGCAGGAGGTGTTGCCAACCACCAGATTGCTTGAACCAAGGTGTTTGATAAATCGGCGAAACCACCAGTCGATGGCGAATATCGAAATCGGAGTTCCCTCGATCCAATCCGGGATTGCGAGGATCGAGGTATCCCAAGTTCCCAATTCCGCCCGAAGCCCCCTGGAGATTGTCCGCAAAAGTTGAGCTCAAATCATCAATCGAATGCGCCCAAGTGTAGTTGGCGACCATGCTCAAGCCCGACTTCCATATATCCTGGGTTTGGAATCGCACGTTGAGTCCCTCGTAGTAGGAGTCGCCATTGCTACCGCGGTTGTTGATTCCCGTGTACTGCTGCTTCACTCGCGTGAAGAAACTTCCATTGAATGGTTGCCCCAGGTACGCCTGTCCCGAGCCAAGCATGTTGATGTTCTTGATGTCGTAAAGGTGAATTCCCCGAGCACCGCTGTACTCTAACGCTACGATTGAGCTCGCTCCTACTCTGCGTTCCAGCGCCACGCTGTAGAACTGGGTCTGAGCGGTTCGAATGTCCTGATCCACGTTCCTTAAGCTGGCTGGTGGCAGCGGAATAGTAGATCCGCCCCCGCCCGAAACGGGACCGAGGGGATCCAGGCTAACGAACAGCGGAATGCCTCCTCCGGCCTGCAGATTGATCGTCGAATTGTTGGGTGGATTCTGAATTACGTTAAACGTGACGTTGCCGAAATTCCGCTCATAGCTGATTCCATAACCACCGCGGAGACTAGTTGTTCCGGTTCCAAAAACATCCCATGCGAATCCAAGGCGAGGAGCAAGCGTTCCGTAGCTCGGATTCCATAAGCTGTGAATCGGACTATTTGGAACTGTAAAGACAGCGCCGTTCGCCACCTGCTCGAAGAAGTTGGATCCACTACCACGGTAGAAGTTGGAATCGAGATCTTGATGGTTGTTGTGTTGCACGCCGTAGTATTCATAACGCAATCCATAGTTCAGAGTGAGTCGTGGACTCCACTTGAGGCTATCTTGGGCATAGACTGCCCAATCGCGATAACGGAGACTGCGGGCAAAGTTTGGTTCGGTGAGAGGCGGAATCAAGCTGCAGGCGGGTGTTACAGTCAGGGCATTAGTGTTCGGATTACGCACGCAAGGAAACTTGCCCTGTGGGAAAACAGCTTTGGTGTATTGCACCAGGTTGCCGGTCACGAGATTGTCTAATCCCTGCGAGGCATTAGCGCCGAGCACCTCGGTGGCTTGCGCGAAGGCACCATATGCGCGGTTCACCTGCTGGTAGTTGTATTGCCCGCCGAAGCGCAAGCTGTGATTTCCCTTTATCCAGGAAAGATCCTGGTTCAGCTGCACAACGTTTTGCGGACCACCAAACGGCAAACCTCCCGCGCCGGGCGTCAGGCTAAAAAATCCGGGGAAGTTGACCGGTTGATTTGCAATGGTTGGCGCTCCATCCAGGTAAAGCGTCGGAATGTTCGCAAAGGTCTTATCGAAGCTTTGGTTCAACCGCTCTCTCGCATAGCTGATCTTGCTGCTGGAGAGCACTGATGGAGAGAAGGTGTGATTGATGGAATAGAGCGCGGAATTCGCGAAGTTTGCCTGCCCAACGTTGTAGTCGGGATATGGGCTGTTGAAGATTACCCCCGCAAAATCGTTCTCGTCGTATAGCGCATAGCGGAAGAACATCTGCGTGGCTTCTGTCGGGTTGAAGTCGAGCCTGCCGACGATGTCCTTCGTATTTTGTGGATTACCGCCGCCCGCATCGGCAGGAGCTGTGTAATTCACCGAGCCGAATGCCGGCGTGTTCCCTGGCACTCGAGTCGCAAATGCGCCTGTGTCACCTGTCGCTGCAACCACTTGCGCTGCGCTCAGTGTGCTGCCGAACGGATGCACGTTCTTCCCTGCGCCCTGGAAGTACTGTTGAACGTTGGGGGCCGTAAAAGAAATCAATTGAGGCGTGGCTACCAATGCATTTAGACTCGCGGCGCTTCGGACGCGAACCCATTCGGTGATCTGAGAGAAGAAGAGCTTGTTCTTGATGACTGGACCGCTTACGGCATAGCCGAACTGGTTGCGTGTGTAGCTTCCCTTGGGAATTGGACCGTTACCGCTGGCAATGGAGGCAAGGTTGTTCGCAGCATTGTCATAGGTACGCGCTGTGAGCGCAGACACGCGATTGAACTCCCACGCTGAGCCATGGAAGGAATTGCTCCCGGACTTGGTCGTGAGATTCACTACTCCGCCGGAGGCGCGTCCATATTGCGCGTCGAAGTTGCTGGTTACGATCCGATATTCCTGAACCGCGTCTTGTGGAACGATTTGCGCCGCTCCGGTGGCAAATAAGTCTCCATTCTCAGCGCCGTCGAGCAATATCTCTGTACCTGATGAACGTTGACCGTTGATTGAGTATCCGACGCCACGATCAGTAAGGCTTTGACCGGCGTTCTGACCGGCTTGCACCGATCCCACACCCGTGCGATCGCCGGCACTCACGTTTCCAGACAACATCACGAAATCGTAAGGATTTCGTGTGAGACTCGGCAGTTGGGACAATTGCTGCGAGCTGATTACCTGGGAAAGTTCTTGCGTCTGTGTATTGACTTCGATCGATGGGTTTGTTGCCACGACCTCAACTGTTGTCGAGGCCGAGACTCCCAAGGTAGCATCAAGGGTCGCGTTTCCTCCCACGGCCACCGTCACGTCTTTCTTAAAAGGCGCGAAGTTTCCGCTGCTGATTGTGACTTCGTATTCTCCGGGCTGCAGACCGGTAATGGTGTAGGTTCCCGCAGAGCCACTCTGAACTGATCTCCGCGCCTGAGTTCCAAGATTTACCACTGACACAGTCGCATTGGGGACTACGGCGCCAGAAGTGTCCCGCACCGCGCCGGTGATATTCCCACTTTGAACCTGCCCAATTAGCAATGCGCTCCCAAAGATTAGTATTGCGACCAAGCCCGAAATTTTGCGGTGCATCTCTCCTCCAAAAACGCAAATGCGTTCTTCTCCAGCTGTGCATGCCGTGAACCAGTAATCGCCTTAATTCGGCAGTTAGGTACGAAATTGCATCCACGGGAAATGAGTCGTGCTGGGCTGGATGGAGGAAGTTGGTTTGAGCTGAGTTAGCAGTTACGTGAGCGGGCGCACGAACTACAGAATCTGGAATAGTTGGGTCGTTATGTCTCCAAAAAGAAGGATATCCAGTTAGCGAATGCCCCGAACCGAGGTCTTTGCATTCCCGAAGCTCAACCGCACAGGCGCTGAAGTCGTGAACCAGGGACGAATGCCGTTCTTTCCGGGATTACTGTACATGGAACCTGATTTTCTTAACGATCGCAGCCGCTAAGATTAAAATTCTGCAACTCACAAGCATGGGGATCGCAGAGTCCAACGTGATCGAGTCGTAGCCGACCTCTCTAGGGCGACCGGGAACCAATGATCGAGGCAAGTCAGGAGATGAAAGACGAGCGCCAAAACTACCCCCGCAAAAGGGGGAGAGGGCTCTTTGTAGTTCCAGTCGCGTACTTATTCGCGATTATGACCAGTTTGGCGTTGCTGCTTTCGTGGCAAGCACATCAGGTGATGAAGCAATGGAACCGGCCGAATAACTACTTCTCTGAGCAGGCGGCCAATCAACTCATCGATTTCTATGTGTGGAGCTTGATGGCCCTGGCGATCTGGCAGTACATGCGCGTGTTCTCACTACAGGGCCCGCGATGGAAACGCGACTTGGCAGTACATATCGGCATTGCAATAGTAACCGCCCCTCTCGCAACATGTCTCTATATAGCCGGTGTCGCGATAGCGAAATTGGGAATCCGCGACATGAGCGTGAAAGCGCGCCTCGGATACAACTTGCGCGGCGAATTTGGCCAGAACGTAATTGAATATCTCACGATACTCGCCGTCCTCGTCTCGGTTGAATACTATCGGCGACATCGCGACGGGCAGCGCGAGAATCTCCAGTTGCAGCATGCGCTCACTGAATCGAAGCTTCAAACTTTACGTGCGCAGTTGAATCCGCACTTTCTGTTCAATGCCATGAACTCCGTCTCTTGCCTCCTGCACCGCGATCCAGGGGCAGCCGACCGAATGCTTTCGCGCGTGGCAAACCTTCTTCGACTCACGCTGGCTCGCGATGACAGCCGCGAAGTGGGACTGCTGGAGGAAGTAGAACTTGCCGAGGAATATCTCGAAATCCAAAAAATCCGCTTCGGCTCGAGGCTCAAGCTGGAGATTGACATCGATGACGACGTTTTGGAAGCTCGCGTTCCAAATATGCTCCTGCAGCCCCTGGTCGAAAATGCCTGTGTACACGGTGTCGCGCGCACTCGCGGCAACTGCCGTCTGGAACTTCGCGCGAAAGCCGAAGGCGGGAACCTTGTTATTTCGATCTATAACGATGGACCATCGGTTCGTCCCGACTGGAAGACTCACAGTGGCATTGGATTAAAAAACACAATCGAACGCCTCTCGCTCCTCTACAAGGAGGGTTCTATATTGGAACTCGACAATTTTCGAGACGGAGTCCGGCTCATCGTTCGCATTCCACTGGTCACAACTCCAACAGGCATCGAAATGGTCGATCCGGTTGTTCCCAGGACACCTGCGCATTCTGCCAGCATCATGTAATCGCTCGTTCATTACCACACCGTTGTTGGTATTGAACATCACCGTTCTCACACTACTAGTCACAAGCTAACTATCCGCATAGCGCGGTCCGCGTCACTCACGCGAGGTCCCGTTATGCAACGCAGTGTTGTTTCGGCTCTGGTTTTACTCGGCTCATCGATTTTGTCTTTTGGTTCAGACTCCCAGCCTCGCAGTTGCCATGTCCAAGTCTTGATGTCGAGCGGCGCAATTCCCTCAAAACTGAAGCTGCAGGTTTTCAGTGGAAATAGCAGGATTCGTGAGGTTCGAGTTCCCGAAACAGGTTCTATAACTATCACCGATTTGCCAGCGGGCGATTACCGAATTCAAAGCGGTGGTGTTGCCGCGAATTTCCTCACCGCTGGACCTCTACACGTCCCGGATTCCGGTCCCTGCGAGCTCGGTTTCACGATCGTAGGCCGAACCGACGCCCACAACAGTCTGGCGGAGGACGATGTCGATGTCGAAGACCTCCGAATCTCCGCTCAGGTGAGATCTTTATTCCAAAGCGCATTCGCTGAGTTCGAGCGTGGCGAATTGCAGAAGTCAAAGGATTCCTTCATCGAAGTAACCAAACTCGCTCCGAAGTTGTCACGTGCTTACAACATCCTTGGCGTGATTTCCAATCAGCTAGGTGACATACGGAGTGGCCAGCAGTACTTTGAGAAGGCTCTGGAGCTGAATCCGCACAGCAAACCAGCTCTGATGAATCTAGCGAAGCTCGCGCTCACGGAACGACGATTCGATGAGGCCATCACGAATTTAGAACGATTCCGAATGGGATCGCCTGACATCGCCGACATTCACGCAATGGAAGCGGAAGCATATTTGAAACTCGGTAGGTACAACGAGGCTATCCGCGAGACAAGGGCCGCCCATGCATTGCCGCACGCCAACTGGGCAACCGTGCACGTGATCGCTGCTGCTTCGTTCGAAGCACTGCACGAGACGGACTCTGCGGTATCGGAATACAGACGCTTCATCGAAGAGTGCAATCAGCAACCGCTGCGAGAGCGGGCGGCACAGAGGATCAGCGAGCTAACTTCGGTTGCTTCTCAACAACCGAGAGCGCCTGTACCCATGAACTCGCTAGTTAGCCGCTAAGAATTCTTGGTTTAGCTCTTGCGCTCTCGATTACCAGCGACAGGTATTGTTCGACGCAATGGAACCAAAGCGCCCTTGCTGGCATCGGAGTGGGCTGCAGCCGCCCGGGTAAAGACCTCGCTCTGAACAAACTTCACGAAGTCCTGCATCTGCCGCTGCATTTCCTCCATGCGTTCGCGCATGTTCAAGATGATGGCAATCCCGGAGATGTTCACGCCTAAATCGCGCGCGAGGCTAAGAATGAATTCAAGCCGTTCAAGATCCTGATCTGTATAGAGACGAGTATTCCCTTCGGTGCGTGACGGTTTGAGCAGTCCTTCGCGCTCGTACAGACGAAGCGTCTGTGGATGAATGCCATACATCTCGGCGACGGCTGAAATCATGTAGGCACCTTGTTTGCGTCGTTTCATAATGGAAGCTGCTTAGCTCTTAGCTCCTAAGTCCTGAACGCTAGCTCGCCTTCGCCCACAACTCCGTGCGGGGATCTTCGGGATTCAGCTTCGCCAACTCTCGCATCAGTTCCTTCGAGCGCTCATCGCGTAACTGAGGCACTACAGTCTTCACTTCGACGATCTCATCTCCGCGGACTCCTTCTTTGGTCGCGGAGGGTACGCCCTTGTCCCGCATGCGCAGCTTCTGCCCACTCTGCGTACCAGGTGGGATCTTGAGCTGAGCACGCCCGTCGATCGTCGGCACCTCGATCTTCGCTCCGAGAGCTGCCTCAATGATCGAAATGGGCACGGTCACGTGAATGTCGTCGCCTTCGCGGCGGAATACTGGATGCTGATCTATGCGGATGATGATGAAAAGATCTCCAGGCGGCCCGCCGCCCCGCCCGGCATTGCCTTTTCCGGGAATGCGAATCCTTTGGCCATCACGCGTTCCCGGTTTGATACGAACTTCCAGCGGCTCTGTTAGTGTTACGAGGCCTTGACCGTGACAATTCGGACATTCATTCTGGATTTGTCCGGTTCCGTGACACTTCGGACAAGGCATGTTGAACTTCATGCGACCGCTGGTCTGCGTCACTTGTCCGCTCCCTTTGCATTCCGGACAAGTTTGCCCTGAGCCGACTGTGGCGGTGCCCTTGCAAACCGGACATACATCTTGGCGGGTAATGTTCAGACGCAGCACGGTGCCTCGGATCGCCTGCCAGAATCCCACGTTGACCTGATACTCAAGATCAGTTCCCGGTTCGGGACCCTGCGGCTCAGGCCTGCCACCACCCGAGAACATGCTGGAAAAGATATCGCGGAACCCTCCGCTGGATCGCTGGCTCGAACTGCTGCCGGTACTGAAATCGGAAAAGTCAAAACCACCGAAATCGAAGGGAATACCCTGTCCGGCGGCGCCGGCATTGCGCGTGTATGCTCCTCCCGGGAATCCAGCAGCACCGGCGGCGCCACCGGCCCGAGCATAGGCCTCTGCAGTCGCAGGATCGATGTTGTCAGAGTAGAAGCCAACTTGATCGTAGATCTTGCGCTTCTTCGGATCGCTGAGAACATCGTTGGCCTCGGAGATCTCCTTGAATCTCTCTTCAGCTTTCTTATCTCCGGGATTCACGTCTGGATGATATTTGCGAGCGAGTTTGCGGAAGGCCTTGCGAATCTCATCCGCTGAAGCGGTCTTCTTAACGCCAAGCGCTGCGTAATAATCTTTGGTTTGAGTAGCCATTTAGTTTCAGCGCTGCGAAAGCTCGGAGCTCCGCAGCTTATATTCAGTTTTCGGCAATCGGGGTAGCTTGCCAGGCAACTGCCTGCCATCTGCCGTTGCGCTTCATGAATGTTCCAGTGTTGCGAAATGTGCGAGTTACCGGCTTGTCGTTCTCTGCGGCATGCATCACTAAACGGAAGTTCACTACGGCAGTGTCGCCGTACTGATGGACAGTGAAGTCCTCGCCATTGAATGTCGCGTTTGCTCGCGCAACTGTGGTCTTGCCTGTGTCGGCGAGGATATCTTTCTTCGTTATCAGAAGTCCTGATCCTCGCGTATAGACGACATCATCGGTAAAGAACCGATTGAACGTAGCCCGGTCGTTGTTGGGCACATCCTTGAGAAACGCCTGGATCAGTGAGATCAGCTCTTCTTTTGAGGGAGCTGGATTGTTTTGCGCCTGTTCTACCGAATTATCCGTGTAGCTGTAAAACGACACTCTTCTACAAGCAAGAGTTCCCAAAACGAGAACGATCCCGCACAGCGGGATCGTTCTTTGCAAAATCTTCTTTGCCTGGCTCACCCGAGCTCCGTTTCGTTATGCGCTGCCAACCTGCTGAATGAGAAACAATGATTCCGGCTCATTGGCCACAGCGTTGCGTACAAACTGTTCGGCGGCTTCGAGCGGAAAGAGTCCGGCAACCGGAATCATCTCCATCAATGATCCCAACTGCTGCGCGATTTTCACCACCAAATATTGTTTCATGTTCCCTGCTACGGAGCGTGTTGTGCTCCTGGTTCCCTTCTACCGCTATTAACCCCAAACCCCTCGAATCGTTTTGCGACTATAAAGTCCGCGTTTTGTTCATTGCACAATAGAGACGTCCGCCGGGGGCAGACGTCTCTACCATAAGCAGGTGTTATCCAGCCTTCTTAGGCTCCACATCAACGTACTCGGCGTCGATCACGCCTTCATCCTTCTTCTGTCCTTGAGCCTCTCCGCCTGGAGCTTCGCCACCGGCTTGCGCACCGCCAGAAGGGGGAGCCGATTTGTACATCGCCTCAGCCAGCTTGTGCGAAGCCTGCGTGAGCCGTTCGCGCGCCGCGTTCATCGCGCCTGCGTCGGTGCCTTCGAGTGCCTTTTTGGCATCCGCCAGGGCCGACTCAACGTCGCCGCGCTCGCTGCCGGAGATTTTGTCGCCGTGCTCCTTCAGCATCTTCTCGATCTGGTACACCATCGAGTCGAGCTGATTGCGAGCTTCCACTTCCTCGCGCTTTGCCTTGTCTTCCGAAGCGTGCGCCTCGGCGTCCTTCGCCATGCGCTCGACTTCGTCTTTGCTCAGACCGGAAGATGACGTAATCGTGATCTTCTGATCCTTGCCCGTCGCGACATCTTTCGCCGTGACGTTAAGGATGCCATTCGCATCGATGTCGAACGTGACTTCGATCTGCGGCACACCGCGCGGAGCCGGCGGAATTCCAGTTAGATGAAACTTACCCAGCGTACGATTCTGTGCCGACATCGGTCTCTCGCCCTGTAACACGTGAACTTCCACTGAAGTCTGACTGTCCGCCGCCGTCGAGAACGTTTCCGTCTTCTTGGTCGGGATCGTCGTGTTGCGCGGGATCATGGTCGTGGATACACCACCGAGCGTCTCGATTGAGAGCGTCAGCGGAGTAACGTCCAGCAGCAGCAGGTCCTTCACCTCGCCGCCGAGCACGCCGGCCTGCACTGCCGCGCCGACTGCAACCACTTCATCGGGATTCACGCCCTTGTGACCCTCTTTCCCGAATAACTCCTTGACCAGTTGCTGGATCCGCGGCATGCGCGTCTGTCCGCCAACCAGCACGACTTCGTCAATCTTGCTTGCGTCAACACCTGCGTCCTTCAGCGCCTGCTTGCAAGGTCCAACGGAGCGCTGAATGATGTCTTCAACAAGCTGTTCCAACTTGGAGCGCGTAAGCTTCTTGACGAGGTGCTTCGGACCGGAAGCATCTGCCGTGATGAAGGGCAGATTGATCTCGCTCTCCATTGCAGTCGAGAGTTCGATCTTGGCCTTTTCCGCCGCGTCACGCAGACGCTGCAAAGCCATCTCATTGCCCTTGGCACGGAGGTCGAGCCCCTCTTCTTTCTTGAACTCTTCGACAAGCCAATCGACGATTCGTTGATCGATGTTGTCGCCACCAAGGTGCGTGTCGCCATTGGTGGACTTCACCTCGATAACACCCTCGCCCACCTCGAGAATCGAAATATCGAACGTTCCGCCGCCGAAGTCGTACACCGCGATGGTCTCGTCCTTCTTCTTATCGAGACCATAGGCAAGAGCAGCTGCCGTTGGTTCGTTTACGATGCGCTTTACGTCGAGACCGGCGATCTTGCCGGCATCCTTGGTCGCCTGACGCTGCGCGTCGTTGAAGTATGCGGGAACGGTAATCACGGCTTCCGTGACGGTTCCGCCAAGGTAATCCTCGGCTGCCTTCTTTAACTTCTGCAGAATCATGGCCGAGATCTGCGGAGGCGTGTATTCCTTGCCTTGCGCGATTACAGCGACGTGGTCTCCCTGACGAACAACCTTGTAGGGCACCATCTTCATTTCGTCGTTCACTTCGTCGAAACGACGGCCCATGAAGCGCTTGATGGAATAAATTGTGTTTTCCGGATTGGTAATAGCCTGCCGCTTTGCGACCTGGCCAACCAGACGCTCACCTGACTTGGTGAACGCAACAACCGAAGGCGTAGTCCGGCCGCCTTCCTCGTTTGCGATGACCTTGGGTTCGCCGCCTTCCATCACGGCTACGACTGAGTTAGTCGTGCCCAAATCAATGCCGATAATCTTTGCCATATTGCCTTCTCCTAACCTCTTGCTTAACCGCCTATCTTGCTGAAAATCCGAAAGAACTCAGTTTTATAACAGACGTAGTATGAGAGTTGAGTGACTTATTGTCAACTGCGATGTAGATGCTGGACGGCTACCTCAGGATTCCTATTTCCGACTTTTATTTTCAATGGGATAGCTGTGGGTGTTAGAATCCCGATCTTTATGTCTCAAGACGGATGAACAGCCACTCGCAACCCAAGAAAAAGAAGGGCATTACGCTTTGGCCTTTGGTAGCGGCTACCTATTTCATGGTTTCTGGGGGTCCTTATGGCCTGGAAGAAGTCGTGAAAGGAGCTGGTTACGGAGGGGCGATTCTGCTGCTCCTGATCACTCCGTTGCTTTGGAGTCTACCTACCGCCCTGATGATCGGAGAACTCTCCAGCGCGATTCCGGCGGAAGGCGGTTACTACGTGTGGGTGCGACGTACTGCCGGTCCATTTTGGGGATTTCAGGAAGCCTGGCTGTCGCTGGCGGCAAGCATCTTTGATATGGCGATCTACCCAACGCTATTCGTCGCTTATGTGTCCCGCCTGTTCCCCCGCTCCGATGGAGGTTGGCACGGCATAGCGATTGGTGCCACGGTCATTGCGGTCTGCGTGATCTGGAATCTCGCCGGCGGCAAAGTGGTGGGCGACGGCGCGCTGGCAATGCTGTTCATCATGCTCGGGCCATTCGTCTTGCTTACGATCTTTGCCCTCTTGCATTGGAATAAAGTGGCAGCAACTTCAACAACTAGCGCTGAGCCTGTCGGATTCGTTGCCGGACTCCTAGTGTGCATGTGGAACTACATGGGCTTCGACAATGCTTCAAATGTCGGAGGCGAGGTTGATAATCCTCAGCGCGTCTACCCTCTGACGATGATCCTGACCATCGTTCTAATAGCAGTGGGCTATGTCGTTCCCATAGGCGCCATGTCGCGGACTGGCATCGCACCGCAGGTGTGGACTACCGGCGCATGGGCGGCTGTTGGTGGCCAAATCGCAGGACGCTGGCTGGAAATCGCGATCATTGCTGGCGGGATGATCGCAGCTCTGGCTACATTCAATTCGCTGCTGATGAGCTATTCACGACTGCCGCTCGCGATGGCCGAAGATGGATTGCTTCCCCGAGTGTTCGCAGTCACTACGAAAACTACTGGCGCTCCGTGGGTGGCGATCTTAGCCTGCGCAATCCTGTGGGGAGCCTGTCTTGGCCTCGGCTTCGAGAGATTAGTAACACTCGACATTGTGTTGTGGGGCGCAAGCATGGTGCTCGAATTTGTCGCCTTGGTCCTGCTCAGGATCAGAGAGCCAGAACTAACACGCCCATTTCGCATTCCGGGAGGCCTAGCCGCTTGCGCTTTGCTTGGAGTAGCCCCGACAACACTCATCATTATTGCTGGGCTGCACAGTCGCGGGGAGACCATAGTGGGCATGAATGCGCTGTGGTTTAGCTTGTTGGTAATGATTGCTGGCGCAGTAGCTTATGCAGCCTGTTCCTGGAATCAGCGCGTCGGATCAACAGTCTAGTCCTAGTTCGCTGCCGCCGCCCCTACGGCTTTCATCGTCCCCACTTCCACAGGTACCAGTTTGTCGCCAAGCACTGCAATGAATGTAGGCCGGAACTTGGGGATCTTGCCCCAAGGCATCCATGGGATCGCTGCGGCAAAGCCGAGATCGGATAGCAAAAGAACGATACTCCATCCTCCATACAAGTGGAGCTTCAGATCCCAAAAATGACGAAGCACAACGATAAACAAATGCGCACTCAACCCGGTATGCCACTGATCAGCGAGGAGCCGCATGTAGAAGAAGGTGTCGCCGGCGAATTTACCGAGCAGCGCGAGGATGATGGCGAGGGCCTGCCCCACTTGGTTCACCTTTTGCGCACCTTTAAAAAACGCCCAGGCCACGAGCATGCTAACCAGCACACTCCCCGCAAGGTGTAGCTTTGGGTACCAGGTGTTTGATCCGATTTCAATCCATCCGATCAAGATAGACCACGCTATGCCAAATGCGACGGCAGCCGCCGTGCCGAACAGGATGCCAGGAAGGAAGTGTGCTCTCTTCTTCGCATACTCTGCGGCCTCTCTTTCCTTGGCCTCGGACAGTTGCGCCTGGCAGCCTGCGCAATGGAATCCTGGAATATTGTTGACCAACGTGACCGTGCTGACAGTTGCGGTTTGGCAGTCGTCGCACTTGCCATCATGAGCTGGAACAAACTGCTTGATCACACCAATCACGCTATCCAGTAGCGCAACCACCGATTCGGAGCTGGGTTTCTTGAGCGTGTAAGGCCAGGAAAATACCACCTGGTCGTTCAGCACCTTGATCCTCTTCCTGACGGCGAAGCCCTTGAACTCAGGCAACTCTTTTAGAGCAGACTCGAGCTGGCGAATATCGGCCTGCTTTCGGTAGCAAACCATCGCGGCGACGCTCCTATTGTTGTGCACGGACACCAGCCCCACGGCAACAGGAAATCCCGCTCTAGTGCCCAATCCAGCGCCCTTGCTGGACTGCGTATCTGTCTTGAAAGTGGCCAATGTTGGGAAATACTGAACTCCAGCGCGGAGAGACAGCTCTGTCAGGTAACTTGCACCCATAATGACCTGCGTTGTAACTCGATTCGCAACGCCTCTCCAAGGCGGTTACGGCGCGAAAAAACTCTTCGGTAACGTCACTCATACGGGGCCATGCGACTTCGGGAACTTGAAATCGAGTCTGTTCTTCGCGTTCGGCTCAGGTTTGAGACCTTCTGAGGAGATCAGAACTTCAAGACGAGGCCAGCACCCGCAAATACCTGGTTCTGCCCCACATTGAAATTTGGTGATCCAGTATGGAAAAACCGCGCCTCAGCACGAAATCCTACTAAGGGAATATGTGTGCCAAACTCCAATCCACCCCCGGCCTCAAACACACCTACTGTGCTGCTGCTCGCGTTGGTTATTCCCGTGCAGGAAGGGCTACACGAAGTTGTGCCAGGAGAATAATGAGCAAATCCGCCACCCACAGCGGCAAATGGGGACAAGAAGGGCAATGAGATCTTCAATCGCACACCTGGTGTAAAGAAAACAGTAGAGTAGTCCTGCCGAAAACCTCCCTGTTCCAGCGTTCGGGTGGGCGTTCCCACTACAGGCAGGTCGAAGTGAAGAGAGGCAAGGTGGAGATTAAGCATACGAACACCTAAAGCACCTTCGTATGAAATCCGCGATGGGGTGTGAATCGTCAGCCCGCAAAATGGATTATTGGTTGAGCATGCTCCCACGCCGGTGGGTGGAGTCTTGTCGGTTGTGAAGATTCCGCCTACCAGGACGGCGAAGTCTGCAGCTTGCGCAAAGCCAAATCCAGGCAGGAGCATTGTGCAAAAGAGTGTTAAAAGCGTTCTCTTCAAGATTCTCCTCACAAGCAGAATTTTCCGCTGTGAAGATTATACGGGCGATGAAATGAGATTTTTACGACGGGCTCCCAATTTGGCACTATTTGTCGTGCAGGTCTCTGTGGAAAGTTGGGCCGATATCAACGTAGGGAACCTGCCTGTGCTTTTCGTTGCGTAAAATGCTCGCTGACGATCGCAGGAGTTTCCGGCAACTTCTTATCCTCGGCAGCGACAGCGAGACGAACGAACTGCGCGCAAGTCCAGTTGAGCGGAGTCGCTGAACCGGTGGCTTCGCCGAATTCGAAGCGGCTTGGATCAGGAGAATCCTTTCGGTCCCACACCTGCTCGCCCAACATGTGTCCGTTATTGGCCATCTTTTGCATGGCATCCAGATAAGGTGCCGGATCCTTTCCCGACGCAACTGCATATTCACCGCGCTCGCCGACCAACAAGACCCACAGGCGGCCGATGCCTACTTCGTTATAGCCATGTCCATCTGCCTGTTCGCCGTAGCCATCGTGGTTGTAGCGGTACCAGACAGGACCATTGGGACTATCGACCTTGATCACCGTGTCGACGACGCCCAGCGACTTTTCGATCAGTGGATCGCCGGCACCTCGAATTCCAAGGCGAACCAGTTCGAGAAATCCAGCATCGACGATCTCCCGCTCGTCCCACGTGCCGCCCTTGTTCGCGATGTTGATGATCTCTCCCGAGTTCGGCTGCCCGTGCTGGCTCAAGCGCAGGAAATAGCGGTCGGCGTATTTCCCGTTTTGGGTCACAGTCCAACCTTCGAGTTTATTGGCCCAATCGTCCGCGACGTTTAACCATTGAGCTTGCGCATCTTCGTCGTGATTCATTTGCGCAATTCGAGATGCACAAATCAAGCCTGCGATTTCAGCGGCAATTGTGGATGGAGAGTATCCTGACTGCTCCTCCCAGCGTTCCTGAGGCGAGGCCGGACCATTCTTCACAATGAAGTTCGCAGCCGGCTTCACATGCTTCTCATAGGTCTGTGAATCAGTGCGGCCGAGCTGCCAGGCGAGGATTAGCGGATACGAAACTTCGTCCATTTGCAGCGAACCCCAAAAAGGGCGGCCATCGAGCCATGAATTCTGCGGGAACGATCCATCAGGCTTCTGCTGGACGTTAAAGAGATAACTCAGGGCACGATCGGCAGCTTCCTTATCGCCCATCGCATAAAAGGCGGTTGCAACTTCGTAAAGATCGCGCGCCCAGACGAGGTGATATCCGCCAACTGAAGGCTGATCCGCGTCGGTCTCCTCTCCCCAGGGAATTGTTAGCGACGCTGCGCCAGCTCCGCGGTAGGTTTTATCCTCGTGAGCCTTCATCACCATCGCGGCGATCTGGTACTGGTCGCGATACTTTGGATCAACCTGTTTGAGCGTGCCAATCCAGTCTCTCCATCCCTTCGCATACTCGGTGTAGGCGTGCTCGTAGCCTTTCTGCAGAGATTTTTTAGCAGTGTCCATCGCCACTTCGCCTTCGGAACCAAACGCGAGTGCGACCGTGAAGTTCACATCACGCGTTGCGGCCGAAGGAAGCTCAGCCATCTGCACAACGTTGCCATCCTGCGCTCGCGCATAAGTGTTTTTGAGTGTGAACGATTTTCTTAAATCGACGAGACCATCACTGGTTCCCAAGTAACCACTCGTGGTCTTAGTAAATGGCAAGCTGCTGGCAAGCGCGGAAGCGATCCCATTATCGGAAGCGACGAGCACGTCATCGACACTGTAACCAGTATCGTGCATTCCGCTGTTATTGATCGAGGGATCGTAGAGCACATAGAGTTGGACTTGACCGGACTTCAGCCGCTGAAAGCGCACTTGGATCAGCAGGGTGTCGCGTTCCGGATCGGTAATGTAGGTCTTGGTAATGCGATAGCGTCCAGCCTTGGAAGTATTGACCTCCCGGAAGCTGAGAACTTCTGTGTCTGGTACCTCGATTTGGTGCGTCGTGTCTTCCGACTCGCGCTCTACCCAACTCTTGCCATCGGTAACTACAAACTCCATCAGGCGGTTGTTGGCCTTGTCTACGGTCGGGTAGTAAACCTCGTTGAGAACCCCATCCGGACCGAGGGTAAACCAGACATGAGAAGCCAGTGAGTTTGACGTCCCGACACCCTGTTTATTACCACTCGTCCAGTGCGCCATTTGACCCGGAGCTCCTGGAGCGAGTTGGGCGTGGGCAAGTGAAACTGCAAACACAAGAGAAAGAAAGAGCACAAGGGACCGACGCATGTCGCCGATTCTGTCATACGGGTACCGCTATCAGCAATTGAGGTCGAGCTTTTTGAGAGACCAGAATCCTGTGCATTGATCTGAAGCTAATAGCCGTCTCCCCATCCTTGCCCGCTTGATCGGAGAGTTTCACAAAATAAAACCAAGGTGATATCCCGCGCCTCCAGCACGCAATTGCAATCCTGCCCCTGTTCTGAAAGACTGTCCCGCTCGCAACCTCACGGATCGACCAACACATGAATCGAAGAGACTTTGTGAAGGCTGGATCGGCTACGCTCGCCGCCATTGGGCTGCACTCCGATGCGCTCACGCTTCCAACTCCGAATAGCTCGCCTTCTGGGCGGGTCTTCCCTCTCAATCGCAATTGGCGATTCAGCGCACAGCGCTTCCAGAACGACACGAATATCGACTTCGACGACTCGAAGTTTGACCAAGTCACGATTCCCCACACGAATAAGAAGCTACCTTGGCACAGCTTCGACGAAAAGTCTTACCAGTTTATTTCGATTTACCGACGCAAATTTCGGCTGCCGGCCGAAGCTCGCGGCCGACATATCTTCGCCGACTTTGAGGGAGCCATGACCGGCTCGACTGTGTGGATTAACGGTCAGCGTATCGGCGAATACAAAGGGGGATACACTCCTTTCTCCTTCGAGTTGACCCAACACATCAATTGGGACAGAGACAATTTGCTCGCGGTGGAAGTGGACTCAACCGAGCGTCCTGAGATTCCTCCGTTTGGAGGTCAGATTGATTACCTGACTTTCGGTGGCATCTATCGAGACGTGCGTTTGCGTCTTGTTCCACCCACATACATCGAGAACATATTCGTCAGGCCCGGAAACGTTCTCTCCGACCAACCAACTATTGCCGTTTCCTGCTTCATCGGTCGCATCGATGCGCAACAAAACCCGCTCACTTTAGAAGCCGAACTTCATGACGAGGAACGCGTGGTTGCTACGGCTCACCAAACAATTCCATCAGGCGCAGCAGCAGTCGATCCCGTGCCATATGAGATCACCCTAAGCAGGTTCGGCTCGGTTCGCAGGTGGAACCTGGAGAATCCCAACCTGTACACGATGGTCGTTCGCCTGAAGCAGAACGACACAGTCATCGATAAAGACCGGCGGCGCTTCGGCTTTCGCAGTGCTCGTTTCACCGATCACGGTTTCGAGCTCAATGGCCAGCACATAAAGCTGCGCGGACTGGATCGTCATCAGACATTTCCGTTCGTCGGCCAAGCGATGGCGGCGCGCGGCCAGCGGCGCGACGCCTACATCCTCAAGCGGGAACTCAAGTGCAACATCGTTAGGACATCGCACTACCCGCAATCGCCGGATTTTCTCGACGCCTGCGATGAACTCGGCCTGCTGGTTTTTGAGGAGATTCCGGGATGGCAGCACGTCGGCGACGAAAAGTGGCAGGAGATCTCGATCGATAACGTTCGCCGGATGGTTAGGCGCGATTGGAATCATCCGTCGATCATCTTGTGGGGTGTGCGCATTAACGAGTCGCGCGACTACCACGATTTTTACGTCAAGACGAATGCAATGGCACATGAACTCGATCCCACACGACAGACCGGCGGCGTCCGCTATTTCCAGGAGTCGGAGTTTCTTGAAGATGTTTTCACTATGAACGATTTCGGATTCCCGTTGAAGGCGCCCAACCATCCGAACTATCTGAACACCGAATTCTGCGGTCACACGTATCCGACCAAGATGAATGACAGCGGCGAGAGGCTCGCAGAGCATATTCGTCGACACGCGAGAGTGCACAACACCATCGCAAGCAGCCCGCAATACGCCGGAGGCCTGGGCTGGTGCGCCTTCGACTACGGCACGCACGAGGAGTTCGGGTCCGGCGATCGCATCTGCTATCACGGCGTAAGCGACATCTTTCGTTTGCCGAAGCCGGCTGCATTCTTTTATCAGTCGCAGTGTGATCCTTCAGAGCAGATCGTGTTAGAGCCTGCCTTCCAGTGGTCCGCGGCCGACGACTGGAGCCAGGTTATGGAGAACGCGATGGTGTGCTCCAATTGCGAGCATCTCAAGTTTTACGTGGGCGACCGGCTGGTCGCGGAAGCCGATCCTGATCGTACGACGTTTGGCAACTTGCCTCATCCGCCATTCACGCTGAATCTTCACAAAGGACCGAAGAAGGGGACTTTGAAGATCGAAGGATATATAGGAGGAAAGAACGTCGTCGAAAAACTTTACGCGCACGAAGGCTTTGACCGGCAATTCGTGCTCACGGCCGACGATACAAAGCTCTTCGCCGATGGCGCAGATAGTACACGCGTGGGGATGAGCGTCGCCGACGAGTACGGCAATCTTCGGCGTTACGCTACAGCGGCAATCTCGCTTCGTTTAGAAGGTCCAGCCGAGCTTATTGGCGATAATCCTTTTAGCCTCTTCGGTGGATGCGGTGCTGTGTGGGTTCGCGCGAAGCATGAACCTGGAACGGCCGTGTTGAAAGCAACACATCCTGTTTTGGGAACGAAGGAAGCGCGAATCGTTTTAGAAGCGGCCGAACCGGAGCGCGTGTAAAGAAGCGGCTGGGTTAGGGAAGGGCATCGGCTTCAGCCGTGCCGTCGAGAGGACTTTAAACTCTCGGCTTTAGCCACTGAGGTTATCGATTCAGATTAGAAATGCGAACCAAGACGATACCCAGCGGCTGAAGCCGCATAGATGGCGGTCACTTTTTGCGGCACGGCTGAAGCCGATGCCCTTCCCCACATCTGGCGCTCGATGCTACTTCGCCTGATCCAAAGCTTCCAACTGCTTCGCCGCCTCCTCAATCACGTCGGCTTCGTTCTGCAAGACTTTTCCAACTGTTTGCGCGCCCTGCTCAGCCTGTGACCACTTCTTTTGTTCGATGGACTCACGTACAGCGGGAATTGTCTTCACTCCGTAACCTGTGTAGGCGCCGGGAGCGTAGATCTGATTCTTAAACCACGGCCGCTCGGGAAGACCATTCTCATCGAGAAACGCGCGCTCCGCCTCGATCAACTTCTGATTGAGCTTCTGCACGGCGTTGTTTGCGTAGGCTGCACCACCATGCTCCTGCGCTTTCGCCAAAGCCTTCTCGAAGTGGTCGGCGCTCCGCTTCATTGCCGCACTGCCGTTTTCCAGAGGCGCGAAGTTGATGAAAGGAGGTAGCTCCTCCCGTTTTGGAGCAACAATCGGATGCTCTGGATCAGATGTTGCCTCGAATGCACCTTCGTCTAATTCCTGATTAACTTCCTTTTGCTTGTCCTGCTCCGTTTTCAGGAGCGTTTCAACTTCCCTTACATAGCGTGCGATCGTGTCCGCCGAATCGCCGAAGCTGAGGGGAATCAATTCCGCGTCAGCCATTCGCATTACCGCTGTTCCGGCTAGCTGAGCAAGCGCGCGGCCATAGACGAACTTCGTATCCGCAAAGTGCGTGTACCAGTAAAAGTCGTCATAGATCGAGTGATAGACTCCGCCACCTCCACCTTCGCCTCCAAATCCGAGGTTTAGGGAGGCGATTCCGGCATGATCGAGGAAGGACCCATAGTCGGACCCACTACCTAATGCTCCGATGCGGAGCTCGCTAGCCCGGCGCAGTTCACTGCGATCTTCCGCTCCGCTGGATCGCGCGATCCGCTCAAGGCGAGCCCGCTGCCACACCGTAAGCTGCGGCTTCTCCGGGTCCTGGATATCTCGACCAACGTCGTTGATGAAGCGCTCCAAACGGTGATCGCCAGAGGCTCTCCAGTATCCACGACTATTGCTGTCGGAATTCACATACATCACCGCGCGCTGTCGCAGCTCTGGTAGATGAGTTTCCACCCATTCCGTCGATCCGAGCAGGCCTGGCTCTTCGCCGTCCCACACGCAATAAATGATCGTGCGCTTCGGCTTCCAACCCTGCTTGAGGAGCTCTCCCAATGCGCGGCCCTCCTCCAAGATTGCTGACGTTCCCGAAACGGGATCATCCGCGCCGTTCACCCACGCATCGTGATGATTGCCACGAATCACCCATTCATCCGGATACGTCGAGCCAGGAATTCGCGCGATGACATCGTAGAGAGCTTTCATGTCCCAATTCGACTTGACAACCAGGTGCACCTGCGCCGGTCCCGGTCCGAGGTGATAAGTAATCGGCAATCCGCCAACCCACTTCTCCGGTACAAGCTCGCCACCGATAGCGGCCAGCAAGGGCTGCGCGTCCTCATATGAGATCGGAAGCACAGGAATCTTCTGAATGACTTTGCTCTCGCTAATCGCGAGCCGCTTGGCATCCTTAGTGGCGCCCACACCCGGAGTGAGCGGATCGCCCGGATAGTCGGTATCTTCTAGACTGCCACGCTGCACGCCCTCTTTCGGACGGTAGGGGCCTTTGGGAAAGACGTCGCCGCGAACGTAACCATCATCCGCCGGATCAGAGTAGATGATGCAGCCTTTGGCGCCATGTTCGTACGCAACTTTCGGCTTAATGCCTCGCCATCCATCACCATAGCGCGCGATCACGATCGCGCCCTTCACCGAGACCCCCTTGCGCTCGAGCTGTTGGTAATCGTCGCGCATGCCGTAATTGACGTAAACAAGGGGACCGGTGACATCGCCGTCGGCGGAGTAAGCGTTGTAGGTCGGCAGTTGTTGTTGTGTCTGGCTCGACGTCGAATCGCCAGGAACCGCGGGCTCCTGCAGCTTCGCGCGATACTTCGTCGGCGTAATCAGTTCCACTACTCGCTCCTTCGGCGTGGGAAAGAGAACGTCAAAGCTCTCTATCTGTGCATCGAAGCCCCACGATTTGAATTTGGCGAGCATCCACTCGGCATTGTCTTTGTCATAGGCTGACCCTACGTGATGTGGAAATGCACTCAGCCGGCGCATGTTCTCGCGCAGTTGATCGGGAGCAGGTATCTCCCGGAATTTCTGCTCCCACTGCCGCTCGTTATGTGACGATTCAGTTGTGTATCCAATCAAAGTTCTTGGCGCGGTGTTTGCCGGAGTTGGCTGCTGTCCGCTGCTGTACGGGACAAAGGTCAAGATGAGAACCCACGAAAGCGACGATCTGAATAATGACAACGCTTCCTCCTTGTAGTTGCACTGCTGGATTACGTGACGGCACGATACTCGCTTTTCACTGCTGCCAAGCCCGCGCCAAATCCTTCCACCCAACCAGCACGAATCTCTGCTCCTTCAAGAACTGCTGAAACTCCGCACTCTTCACCATGTCGAGATCGTGCTGACGCCACGCCGAGCCCCAGTCAGGATGATTCGCCGTAGCCCCTCGCATCTCATCGTCGTCGTACGCGAGGTGGACGATCAGTTCGTAGACACCTGGCCCGAGCGGTTGAAGTATGTTCTCGTACGTCTTCAGCCATTGATCTGTCGGCACTCCAGGAGTGATCTGAACAACTGCATCAACGAGACTTTCAGAGGGAGTCAGCGTCAGCTGATCGCTATTCTTGGCACGCTTCAGCGGAATCGGCAGGCGATAATCATGCGCGATTTTGCGATAAACCTGAATCAGGTCTGGAGTTCCCAGCAGCGCCCCCATGTGCGTATCCAGATGACTAAGCGGAATTCCCATGCTGCGTGCCCGATCGATCTGCGCATGCAATTCAACTTCAACTTCCGTGGGCTTCGCTTGTCGTGCGACCTGGCTTTCAAGCAGCGGAAGATATCCTTGTGAATCGAGCAGGCTCGGAACTCTGTCCTTGGAGCTTACCGGTCCCCAGCGCAGATCTACCCACTCACTGTTAAGCGCCTGATGGATTCCCAAATCGGCCTGCGGATGTGCCTGCGCCCAGCGCGCAACTTCCGGCAGCCACGGACACGGCACAAGAATGCTGGCCGATGTTACCCAACCTTTCTCTAACGCCTGCGAGATTGCGCGATTCACCGAATGCGCCATGCCGAAGTCGTCAGCATGAATGATGAGCAGCCGGGCTGATGCAGGGTAGCCAAGCTTTTCTTGCACTGTTTGCTCTGGCTTTGTGGAGACAGTTTGCGGCGTTTGCTGCGCGGCGAGTGGCAGAGCTAAGAGCAATCCCAGTTCTAAAAGCAATCCAAAGAGGAGCGTTGGCCGCATAATTTTTGAAACTCGAAAGTGTAAGGCATCTCGGCCAAGTTGCATACTCATGCTTCGAGGCCATACATTAATCCGCATGAGCGATTACCAACCGCACAACAAGACTCCGGGAAATCCCTTCGAGTTTGGCATCACGCTGCTTCTTTGCGTTGCCGTCTCGGCAACCGTGGCCCTAGTGATCGCAGGCGTCGCTTTCCTCGTCTATCGGTAGAGCGCACGAATGGCTCCTGCCGCTCCGTTAATCCACTGGCCTCAAGGCGCGACTGCCAACGTCGAGATGTTCTGGCGCTGGCTGCACATCGTGAGCGCCATCCTCTGGATCGGCTTCCTCTACTTCTTCAATCTGGTCAGCAGTCAGTTCTCTGCAGGACTTGATCCGGCGACACGCACGCTAGTGATGCCCTCACTGATGTGGCGCGCTCTGAACTGGTTCCGCTGGTCCTCGCTGGTAGCTGTCCTCAGTGGCTTCGCCTACTTCGGTCAGATCGTCGGAGCCGAAGCCCGGAACGGACACGGCAATGCCGGCGCATTCTTCGGCAGTTGGATCCTGATCTGGATCGTCGTCTGGATCGTCTTCTACGCGCTGCTGCGTACAAGAAACGCCGCCCTGCTCTTTGTTGGATCAGCAGTAGTCATGATTGCTGCCAGTTGGTTTTTCCTACACCTCAATGCGAACGGATGGGAGAGCAACCGCTCGCTCTCAATCGGAATCGGTGGGGGAATGGGCTTCTTCCTACTACTGAATGTCTGGGGCATCGTGTGGCGCGCCCAGAAGAAGATCCTGAGCTGGATGGAAGCCTCCAACAAAGACGGATCGCCAATGCCACCCGAAGCTACCGAGCTCGCCAGCCAAGCCGCCCTTACATCGCGCTTCAGCTTCTATTTGACGTTCGTCGTCATCTTCTTCATGGCAGCGGCAAGCCACTTCCCTCTCTTCGGCGTTTAGATTTGCGCCTCTCTACACCAAGCAAAGTGAATGACGCCTCTCTGAAGAGAGGCGCACGCCAAAAGAAATGCCCTCGCAGATGCGAGGGCATTTCGAAGCAACTCCAGGCCGCAGCTAGAATTCGACGCGCAATCCGAGCTGAATCCTTCGAGCAGCAAGCACTACGCCATTCATCTTGCCGAAGTTTGTGCTATTGACTTCCCAGTCTGAAGAGCCGGGGTCGCCTGTTGCAAATACTGGATGGTTCAGCACGTTGATGAAGTCTGCGCGGAAGTCGGTGACGACGCGCTCGGTAATTCGTGTCCTCTTCCCTAATCCCGCATCCCACTGAAAGACCGATGGACCATCGAACGCCAGACGCCCAATGTTCCCAGTTTGACCGGCAACAGGATTGAAGAACACCTGGTTGAACGAGCTGCTCGCGCTGTTTGCCAAGTTGTCGGGCCCGACTGCGCGTCCTGTGGCAGGGTCGATCACACTCGGATTGATGTAGTACACCGAGCCGTCACCTTTTTTGAAAACACCAAACAGATTCTTGATCTGTTCCTGCGAAAGCGATGAAAGCGCAGCCTGATTCGTTGAGCGTCCAGCGCGATTGAGGGTCCCTCGTGTTGACAAAATGCTGAAAGGTGAGCCGCTCTGCCAACCCAGAATTGAAGAGACTTGCCAACCGCCGATTACGCGATCCAGGAATCCATTGGCGCCGCCAGCCAGCCACTGTCCACGACCGACAGGAAGCTGATAGACGAAGTTCCCTTTGACTGCGTGGCGCAAGTCGAACTCTGCACGCGACCTCTCTAGACTTCGATTGGCATTGTCGAGGTACGGTTCAAGGCGACTCTGGCCTGTACCGCTGGAGTTCGTGAGCACCTTACTCCAGGTGTAATTGGCCTCAAAAAGCAGGCCATTACGCAGGCGCCGGTGAACCTCGGCCTGAAGCGCGTGATAGTCGGTATAGGCCCCATTGTCATAGAAGTCAGAAGCGTAGATTCCCGGATTGGGCAAGAACAAGCCCGGAGCCGCGGTGAATGTGGAGCGATTTGACACATAGAAGTCAGCGAGCTGTGCAGCCTGATTGGTCTGAATGTTGTTTCGCACAGTCGAGTTGGTTAACAAACCATTCGATCCCACAGTGGGAATGACCGTAAGCTGCTGGCTTCCCGGCAGGTTGGGGTTGAACGCCGGATTGAAGACACCGCAAGTCGAGGCCGTGCATCCGGGCGTCGTTGTGGGAGTGTTCAAGGCAATAAAACCATTGGAGCGGGCCCGCGCGAAATCGGCGAGATACGCCTGGTTATGTCCGGCATTGGTCTGGTTCAAATCGATACCTTGCCAGAGATCGCGACCAAGAGTACCCACGTAGCGCACCTCGACCGCGAAGTCTTTTCCGATCTCACGCTGTATTCCGAAGTCGATCTCGTGCACGAATGGGGTCTGGATGTTGGGATTCATTGCCTGTGCGGCGCTGGTAGGGCTTAGCGCCAATTGATCCACAAACGTACGCGGCACTTTGAAAACGGGTGTGGGCACAACAGGCACACCTGCATTCACAGTTGTGAACTGGTTGTTGACCAAGCCGTTCGCAGAAAGCCCGGGATTTCCGTCAACTGTAGCGTTACCTGCGACTCGCAGTGTCTCCTCGTTCACGAACGCCATTGTGTAGCCCCCGCGGATGGATGTCCTGCCATCTTTGAATGGATCCCACGCGAAGCCAATTGAAGGTCCAAAGTTGTTCAGTGCTTTGTTATAGAAGTCGCCATTCACGAACTGCAGGGTCGTAGAAGGCGACAGTAGCGCCGCCTGGACGGCCGCGCTGTCAGTAGCTCCTACTGGTATAAGCGCCAGGTTGTGATCTTCCTGCATCGGCGTGTAGTACTCCCACTTCAACCCGTAACTCATGGTGAAATTCGACTTGATCCGCCAGGTGTCTTTCACATAGAGATTTACGTTGTCCAACCTGTAGTTGCGAATGTTAGGCAGCCCGGCGATGAAGCCTGACTTCTGATCGAGCACTTGAAAAGTCTGCTGCACCTGGGTGATCACGCCCCCAAGGAAAGCACGCTGGCCGTTAGCGTTACCCAAATCAGTTGCGCTAATGCTGCCCCCTGGGAAGTCTCCTGCCACGAGTTGCAGGTTTGCAGGTGCCGCAGGGCTAAATCCGGTGGTCGGAATTGGGAACTGGCCACGCGCGTTGTATGCGCGTACGCGCACTTGCTGCAACCCGCCGCCAAACCCGAAGGAATGGTTTCCCGTAACCCAGGACAGGTTATCGTTCAACTGGCGGGTACGCGTGTCGCGACCTTGCGGCTGGAAGGTGACGAGCGGTGTTTGGACACGCAAGCCCGCCAAGGTCGCTGTTCTGCCTTCTACTTGGGCACCTCCCGGGGTCGAGGCTGTATCAAAAAACAGCCCCGCGGGATTTTGGTAACTGCTGTTGAACAACGCAGGAGCAAGATCAGCGCCGGCGCGAAATTCGTTGATCAAG